>Ga0207689_10000016_pt1 | contig 118140 bp, 133 predicted proteins | sample KBSMisM52_FD_184312 | JGI IMG/M metagenome (GOLD analysis project Ga0207689, IMG submission 184312) | Miscanthus rhizosphere microbial communities from Kellogg Biological Station, Michigan, USA - KBS Miscanthus M5-2 (SPAdes) (version 2) | ecosystem: Host-associated > Plants > Roots >...
TCTTCGGCGCGGTAAAATTTGCGAAGGTGCCGACGGACGTTTGCGCTTGCGCTGAACCCGGGCCGCCCAGAGCCAGCAGGGCCAATCCTGCGGAAGCGGCTAACATTTTCGGACGGATCACCAGCGTTCCCCCATGAACATGATGTAGAATTACCACGAATGTAGCGCACCTTATCTATCATCCAAGCTGGATTTGGGATGAACCTCCTTGTCCATGGCAGGACGTGGCTCCTGAGCGACAAGTTGCGGGAGCGCTTGGTCTAAGGTCAATTTCATCGCATAGGCGGCTCCGAATGGAGCCCGGACCGGGCGTGACGATGAGGAAATCATGGAGATTAACGGGATTGCTGCAGTCGTAACCGGCGCGGCTTCAGGATTGGGCGAAGCGACTGCGCGCGCGCTTGCGGAGAAGGGCGCGAAGGTCGCCATTTTCGACCGCGACAGCGAGCGCGGGGAGAAGGTCGCTGCCGAGATTGGCGGTGTGTTCTGCGAGGTCGATGTGGCCAGCGACGAGAAGGTCGCTGCGGCGTTCGCGAAGGCGCGAGATGCCCACGGCCAGGAGCGCGTGCTCGTGAACTGCGCCGGTGTCGCCAATGCTGCAAAGACGGTCGGACGCGACAAGGAGACCAAGGCCGCCAAGCGTTACCCGATGCAGCAGTTCGAGCTCGCGATCGGAATCAATTTGATCGGCAGCTTTCGTTGCATCGCGAACAGCGCGTTCGGGATGGTCGATCTTGAGCCGCTTGCGGACGGTGAACGCGGCGTGATCATTAATACCGCGTCGGTTGCGGCCGAGGACGGCCAGATCGGCCAGGCGGCCTATTCGGCGTCGAAGGGCGGCGTGCTGGCGATGGCGTTGCCGATCGCGCGTGACCTAATGAACGATGGCGTTCGGGTGAACACGATCCTCCCTGGGGTCTTCAAGACGCCGATGGTCGCGATGATGCCGGAGAATGTGCAGGAGGCGCTCGGTGCCCAGGTGCCGTTCCCGAAGCGGCTCGGCCAGGCTGAAGAATATGCCCGGCTCGCCTGCTTCATGGTCGAGAACCCGTATCTCAACGCCGCGGCAATCAGGCTTGATGGCGGTATCAGGATGGCGCCGCGCTAATTGGATTACGCCAAGCTTCTGGACGACATCGCCGAGGCCGCGCGTGAGGCTGGCGAGGCGATTCTCGAGATCGTGCGCCGTGGGTTCGACGTCGAGCGGAAGGGCGATAGCTCGCCGGTAACCGAGGCGGACCGTGCTGCCGAGCTGATCGTCCTTGCGGCGCTCGCGCGGGCTGCGCCGGGAGTTCCGGTGATTGCCGAAGAGGAGGTCGCTGCCGGACGAATTCCTGCGCACGGCGAGACTTTCTTTCTCGTCGACCCGCTCGATGGGACGAAGGAGTTCGTCCGCGGCGGCGACGATTACACGGTCAACATCGCACTGGTTGAAGGTCTTGCGCCAAAGCTCGGCGTGGTTTTCGCACCTGCGACTGCCCGGCTGCATGGTGGCATTGTCGGAGCCGGGGCTTGGCTGGAGCAAGGGCAGGGACGGAAGCCGATCCAGGCGCGGCAGCGCGGCGAACTGATGCGGGCTGTCGCGTCCAAGTCGCATCTGAACCAGGCAACGATCGACTATCTCGCGGCCGCCGTCGGCAAGTGCGATTACGTCTCGGTCGGATCATCGCTTAAATTCTGCATTGTGGCTGAAGGCGGAGCGGACATTTACCCGCGCGCCGCGCCCACCAGCGAGTGGGACACGGCCGCCGGGCATGCGGTGCTTCTGGCCGCGGGGGGGCTGGTCGACGGCATCGACGGGCAACCGTTGCGCTACGGCAAGCGAGCTTTCCTCAACCGCGGGTTCGTCGCCACGTCGGGTTGGAAGCCGCCGCCGCTCGAGCCCTATCTCGAGCCCTTCTCCGGCGGAGGCGATATCCCGCAAGGGGTCTGATCAGCTCATTTCGCCGAGCATTGCGCTCGTCCCGAGGAGCGATGCCAGCCATGCCGGATCCGCTTCCTTTCGCACTTCGACCCAATCCCCGTAACGCAGGGCCTCGACTTCCGACCGAGCCGCCTCGAGGCGCGCGTAGAGCTCGCGCGCTTCCACGCAATCGCCGTCCTCAACGCCAAGGCGCCAGGCCAGGCGCTGTGCCTGACCGATTGCCTGCGCGAGCTCATCGAGCCAGCGGATTCGCGATAGAATGTCGGCTTGGGAAGGGGCGCGATACAAGCAGTTACTCCTCGGCTGCGGCACTATGCACCCGCGTTTACCAAGGCGTTGCCATTACCTCCGAAACGGACGCGAAACGGCCTGACTCTTCTCGAGATCGCGGCCTGTTCGTTGAGATCGCTCCCGAAACCAGCCACGCCTTGAGATGGTATTTCACCGAGGTGAGCAAAGTCGCGGGCGATTTGGCGAAGCTTGCGACCCGCGGCCCCGCATGGCACGGGAGCCGCCAAGGGCGGTTAGCTCAGTTGGTAGAGCATCTCGTTTACACCGAGAGGGTCGGCGGTTCGAGCCCGTCACCGCCCACCATCCGTGCAGAGGTTTTGCGCCTCCGACCCTCGCTAGAGGCTTCGCACGAGCCTCGTTGCGACTCCAAGCCAAGGCGGATTCGCGACGACCTGTTGCCGGCCGCCGGCCTCCAGCGGCAAGATCTGAATCTTTTCGTCATCGCGGTTGATCATGCGGCCAAACAGAAAGCGTCCGGCGGGGCGGGGGACGAGAACGTCGCGATTGAGAGCCTGGGCATAGTCTTCTGGCGCCAACGTCTTGCACCAGATCTCGTCGCCCGAGCGATAGTCGCCGATGCTCGCGGCGACGATGATGGCGATTAGGCCCTCATCGATCCGCGGCGGAACGATGATCGCAGTCCGCTTCGGCGCTATTGCTCCGCTTGGTCCCAGGATGGCGGCAACCTTGAGCTCGCCACTCTCGCCGCCGTCGACCAAGTCCTGGGCATCGACGCCGAGGGCGTGAGCGATGCGGTTGAGCCATCCGACCGAGACAGTGCGCGTGCCCGTCTCCAGGCGACCGATGGTTTGCGGCGTGGTGGGTGGATCGCAGCGCTGGGCAATATCCTCCAACGTCATGCCGCGCGCGCGGCGGACCTCCCTGATCCGAGTAATCATGCAGTCACCCTTAGCGAACCAATTCGGTTTCTTTACTGTCCTACAAATTTGCCGATCTGGCAAGCAGGTTTCGACTGGAGCCAGGTAAATTGATGGTCAAATCGTGACAGCGGCTGTTGCAGGAACGGGCAATTGAAGGCGAGGTCACCGTCATGAGACCGGTGCAGTGGTGACCAGCGCGCGCTGGAAAGCTGGTGCTCATCTTAGCGCTCGACCGAGTCGCGGGCTATTGCCCTATCCGGTGAGAAGCTATGGCTGCGCCAAGCCAGAAGGGGGGCATCAATGATTCTCTACGGTTCGTCGCTGTCGCCATTCGTCCGCAAGGTGCTGGCATTTGCCAGCGAGAAGGGTGTCGAGCTCGAGCTTCGGCCCAGCGGCCTCAAGGAGAAGGATCCGGATTTCCTTGAAGCGAGCCCGTTCCGGAAGATGCCAGCGTTTCGCGATGGCGATTACACGCTCGCGGATTCAAGTGCGATCGTTCACTATCTGGAGGCGAAATTTCCGCAGCCACCGCTGATCCCAAGCGATCCAAAGCTGCGTGGAAAGACCATTTGGTTCGACGAATTCGCTGACACCATTCTCGTCGCATGCGGCGCCAAGATCTTCTTCAACCTGGTCGTTGCGCCGCGTTTCTTGGGTATGTCGGGAGATCCGGAGGCGGCCCAACAGGCCGAGCTCAACGATCTGCCACCGATCCTCGATTACCTCGAGCGCACCGTGCCGGATGACGGCGGCTATCTCGTTGGCAACGGACTGACACTGGCGGATTTGTCGGTGTCGAGCCCGTTCGCGAACTTCCGCCACACGAACACGAAAGTGTGTCCCGAGCGCTATCCACGGACTGTCGCCTACATTGACCGGATCCTTGCCCGGCCGAGCCTGGCGCCATGGGTCGAGCGCGAGGCCGCGCTGCTCGCCAAAGACCCGGCCTGAATTGAAAGCGCCGCGCTCCTCCTGAAGGAACACGCGGCGCCTCATGACTAGAATTTAGGCGTGGTTGGAGCCTGATGACCCGCTGTCGTCTTCGTTCGACTCGTCATCGAGCGCACCCTGGCCTTGCTTGGCGAAATCGGAGCCCTCGACGGAGTCGGAGGATGATCCATCCTCGCGAAGATAATCGTCGGAGCCGCTGTCGTCCTGCGAACCGATGAAGCCTTCGCCCTGCGAACCGGACTGGCCGGTCGAGCCTTGGCTGCTGCTGTCCTGTCCTGAGGTCAGCGTGTCGCTGCCGGCGTCGCTCTGGGCCTGGCCACTCGAGCTCTGGCCGCCGAAGCTGCCTTCGCTAGCCTGGCTAGACGAGCCTGTGTCGCCGCTCATGGACGGCTGCTGGCCGAAGGTCTCGCCATGCTGGTTCTGCTGTTGGCCGAACTCACTCTGCTGGCCCTGCTGACCGGTGGGCTGCTGGTTGCTGTTGTTGTCCTGGTTTTCCCCGAACTGGTTCTCGTCGCGTTCGTCAGCCATCGTGAAATACTCCCTCACTCATGGCCCCCGCTTGCTCCGGGTTGCTAAACAAGGGTGAGTGGCCTGCCGTTCCGCGCGGCCAACGAGCTTTGCGACGAACCGCTTGGCGCAACGAAAAAGGCCGCCAGTCCGGTTGGACCGACGGCCTTTTCTTGAAGCGTTGGAGGAGCTTTAGGCCTGCTCTTCTTCGCCCTCGTTCTCGGCAGGAGCTTCAGCTTCCTTGTCAGTTGCAAGGGCTTCCGCCGCCTCAGTCTCGGTCGAAGCCTCGGCATCAGCGGCCTCAGCAGTCTCGGCCTCGTCAGCTGCAGCGATCTCCTCGGCGGCGATCGGGGCAGCTTCTTCTTCGAACATTTGCTGAAGGACGTCGATGCCCTGCGCCTGGAGGTCGGCCTCTTCGGGCGAGCGGGCGACGTTGACTTTCACGGTCACGCTCACCTCGGGGTGGAGCGCGACCTTAACCTCGTGCACGCCGATCGCCTTGATCGGACGGTCGAGGATGACCTGGCTCTTGGTGACCTTCGCACCGTCGGCGCCGAGGGCGTCGACGATGTCGCGGGCGCTGACCGAGCCGTAGAGCTGGCCGGTGTTCGACGCCTGGCGAATGAGCTGCACGGTCTTGCCGTCGATGCCCTTCGAAGCGGCCTCGGCGTCGCCACGGCGGCTAGCGTTGTCGGCTTCGATCTGGGCGCGCTGCGCTTCGAACAGCTTGCGGTTGGCGTCGTTGGCGCGGAGCGCCTTCTTGCGCGGCAGGAGGTAGTTGCGGGCGAAGCCGTTCTTGACCTTCACCACATCACCGATGCCGCCGAGCTTTTCGACGCGCTCAAGCAGGATAACGTCCATGTCCTGAGCTCCTTATTTCACGATGTAGGGAAGCAGACCGATGTGGCGCGAGCGCTTGATCGCCTTCGCCAGCTCACGCTGCTTCTTAGAGGACACCGCGGTGATCCGCGACGGGACGATCTTGCCACGCTCCGAAATGAAACCCTGGAGCAGGCGGACGTCCTTGTAATCGATCTTTGGCGCGTCCTTGCCAGAGAAAGGGCAGGACTTGCGGCGGCGGAAGAAAGCGCGGGCCATTATTCAGCCTCCTCTTCACGACGGAAGTTCGGGCGATCGTCGCGATCGCCACGCGAACGCTCTCTGTCACCGCGGCGCATCATCGCCGAGGGACCAGCTTCGTGCTCGTCGACACGGATGGTGAGGAAGCGGATCACATCCTCGTTGATGTTCGACTGGCGCTCGAGCTCGGCGATCGCGGCAGCCGGGGCGTCGATGTCGAGAGCGACATAGTGCGCCTTGCGGTTCTTCGCGATGCGATAAGCGAGGCTCCGAAGGCCCCAATTCTCGGTCTTGGCGATTTTACCGCCATTGTCGGTGATAATTTTGGTGGCGTTTTCCGCAAGCGTATCGACCTGGGCCTGAGCCAGATCCTGACGCGCGAGGAAAACATGCTCGTAGAGCGGCATGTTTTACGTCTCTCTATTGGCCGATCGCTGACGCCGCCCAGTGCGACGCCCCTCCGGCTATCGTTCAAAAATTACAGGCGCAGCGGCAGGGCCGTGCGCCAGCGGGGCGGCCATTGCCGCAAATGGCGCAAAATGGCAAGTGTGGACCATGGCGACGCAGCTGAAATCGGTCCAGTCGACCCCCGATCCCCTAGATGACATGAGCCTGCCCGGCTGGCTCTATTACGAGCCGGAGTTCCTTGAGGCGGAGAAAAGAGCTTTCCTGAGGCGCGCGCCGCAGATCGTCTGCCACGAAAGCGAAATCCATCAGCCGGGCCAGTGGCGTACGCTCGAATATCTCGGCGAGAGCGTCGTCGTCATCCGCGGCGATGACGACCAGGTTCGCGCCTTCTCCAACGTCTGCCGCCACCGCGGGTCGCGGCTGGTCGACGGCGCTGGCGGTTGCGACCGGGTGCTGACCTGCCCGTATCATGCTTGGAGCTATGCCCGCGACGGCAAGCTCGTCGGCGTTCCGCACCGGAGTGAATATCCGGGGCTCCAGACCGAGAAGCTCGGTCTTGTCGAGCTTCCGCTCGAGAATTGGCGCGGTTTCCTGTTCGCGACGCTCGAGGAAGGCAGTCCGTCGGTTGCCGAAATGATGGCGCCATACGAGCATGAGATCGAGCCCTACCGGTTCGAAGAGCTGCGGGTGCTTGGCCGGGTGACAACCCGCCCGCGCCAGCTCAACTGGAAGACGCTTTGCGACAATTACTCCGACCATTTGCATATTCCGGTCGGCCATCCGGGCCTGACGCGGCTGTTCGGCAAGAGCTATCGCATCGAGGCCCAGCCGCACGTCGACAAGATGGAAGGCGATTTGGTCGACAAGATTTCACTGAACGCCTCGGAGCGCGCTTATCAGAAATGGCTCCCGAGGATCGACGATCTGCCCGAGACCCACCAGCGCAAGTGGCTTTACTACAAGCTGTTCCCCAACATCGCCTTCGACATCTACCCGGACCAGGTGGATTTCATGCAGTTCATCCCCGTGAGCTCCACGACGACGATGCTGCGAGAGATCAGCTATGCCCACCCGGACAGCCGTCGCGAAATGAAGGCGGTTCGCTACCTCAACTGGCGGATCAACCGGCGGGTCAACGCCGAGGACACCGAGCTGATCACTCGGGTCCAGCAGGGCATGCAGTCGCCGACCTACAAGGCTGGGCCGCTCGGAACGAGCGAAGTGTGCCTGAGGAGCTTCGCCAAGAAGCTGCGGAAGATGATCCCGGAAGCTAGGCTGGAGTTTCCGCCGCCGTCCGGCTGGAGCCGCCTCGCCAACGCGAAATAGCGCGGACCGCTAATCCGGCAGCGAGTAGCACGAAGCACCAAAGGTCGGCTTCGAGCCCGGTGCCGTACATCGCGAAAGCCGCGAACAGCAGCGCGACAGCGATGATCGCTCGCGCTCCCGGCTTGCCCGTCGATCTCCAGGCCGCGAGGCCTCCTACGAAATAGACCACGATGATTCCCGCCGTCGAAAGCAGGATGATGAAGGTATAGAGGTTAGCGGTCGCGCGACTGCTGTTGGCGAGCAGCAGCAGGATCGTAAGTCCGCCAGCGACCATCTGGGAGACGACCGGCGTGTTGATCCCGCGAGTGCGGGACATGATCGCCGGAAGGTCACCTCGCAAGGCCATCGAATAGCCGAGCTCGCCAGTGCCAAGCAGCAGGCAGTTCAGGCAGCCGATCGCGCTGATCATGATGGCGAAGGCGGCCAATGAGGCGACTTTGCTGCCCCAGCCGGCCATGATCGCGCCGGCGAAGGGCGCAGGCGACGCTGCGACCACATCGGCCGGGAGGAGCATTTGGATGCTCGTGCCGGCGGCCAGGAAAATCAGTGCTGCAAATCCGGTCCCCCAGAGCAAAGCCCTGGTGACAGTGCGTGCGGCATCCCGCACTTTGGACACAGGCGCCGTCGCGTTCTCGAATCCGGTCAGCGCGAAGAAGGTCATTGCCGTAGCTGTGGCGAGGTTTGCGAAGTTGATCGGTGAGGGGGCGAGTGGCTGATAGCGCGCGCCGCTCGCGCCGCGTGCAGCAAAGAGCCAGATGACTGCGAGCAAAGGCAACACCTTGATCGCCACGGTCACGATCGAGAATCCACCGGCAGCGCGGACCCCGGTGGCGTTGATGGCAACCAGTCCGACCACGCATGCGATTGCTACCGGAACCACCATGCTGGCCCCGATTATTCCGACGAACGAGAGACTGGAGCCCGCTGCGATTGCCACCGACGCCTGCGCTGTCCAGTTCGAAAACCAGAATGCCCAGGTGACGAGGAAGCCGATTGTTGGCCCGAACTCGCGCTCGATGTTGGCCTGGATGCCTTCGCCGCCGAATTTCGAGAATTGGGCCAGCGCGAAGGCGATGCACATGGCCCCAAATCCGCTGACGACCCAACCGATCAGAGCGTTGGGCCCTAGTGGCGCGAGGCTGACAGGAAGCATGAAGATGCCGGCGCCGATGATGCTGCCGACGACCAGTGCGGTCGTCATCCACATGCCCATCTTGCCGTCGCTATCGTTGGCCATGCTCGCCCTCCCCCGAGGAGACGCACACTAACGCAAACTGACGCTCACGCCTGAGGTTGAGCCTTGCTGATCCAAGGCTTTCTCAACAGGAAGATCAAGCCGCCCACAGCCAGCAGACCGACCGACAGCAGGACGGCTTCGATCCCCGATCCGTAAAAAGCGAACAGGACGAATGCCAGGCCGACCACGCAGGCGAGGGTCGTCAGCGGCTTCTTATCCTTTATCGCGGCGGCGATGGCAGCGGCCGAATAGAGATACAGGACCGCGTTGCTCGCTAAGAGCGTCATGAACGTGAATAGCTGGGTGGTCCCTTTGGTCGCATTGAGGCCCAGCAGGACGAAGCCGAGTACCACGCTCGCCAATTGCGCGGCCCATGGCGCGTTGAAACGGTTTGTACTGGCGAAAACGCGTGGCATGTCGCTTCGCAATCCCATCGAATAGAGCATTTCACCGCAGCCGAGCAGGGCGACGTTCAGCGTTCCAAATGCGCTGATTGCCATTGCCAGCGCAGCCAGCATTGCCGGAAGCTCTCCCCAATAAAGACCGATTGCGTCGGGGAAGGGCGCGCTGGCCATGCCGATCCTGGAGTTGGGAAGCACCAGGCTTAGCGAGGTCGTCGCCAGCAGATAGACGATGGCAACCGCTCCGACGCCTATAACTAGCGAACGAGACAGATTGCGCTCCGGATCTCGGATCTTCCCTACCGGCGACATAGAAAATTCGAATCCCGTCAGCGCCCACAGGCACAGCGCCGACGCCGTGGCGATATTGCCGAATGACGGTGCCGGGACGTTGATCGGCTGAAGCGGTGCACTCTTTAAGCCGAGGAACGCCGCAATCGCGACTACAGCAAAGAGCGGCATGATCTTGATCAGCACTGTGACGAAGTTCAGCTCTCCCGCCGCCTTGATCCCGCGCAGATTCACGAGGCTCAGAACGACGATGAAGAGGTAGGACAAAGCGACGAGGTGGCCGGTCAGAGCCGGGAACACCCGCGCCAACGCAGCGCCGGTTGCAAGCGCGACTGCGGGAACCCCGATCCAGGACGAGCTCCAGGTCATCCAGGTCACCATGAAGCCGGGAGCTGGCCCAAGCTCTTGCTCAACGTAGGCTTGGAGGCCGCCTCCGTCCGGGCTGACGATGCGCGACGCACAATAGGCCAAGGCCATCACGCCGATCCCACTTATCAGCCAGCCGATCGGAACGCTTCCACCGAGCGGCGCGAGAGCGACGGGCAGGTAGAAAATTCCGGAGCCGACAACGCCGCCAATGACGAGTGCAAGGGTTAGCCAGGGGCCGAGCAGCCTCTGTTCGCGATCTTCGGTCACACTCTCTCCCAACCTTGGCAATCGACGTTCGTCGGCCTAGTCGCCCGCTCGGTTCATAGCAGGGGCGAAGATGCGCGCATTCCTTTTTCCGGGGCAGGGCAGCCAGGCAGTCGGCATGGGCGCGTCGCTTGCCGACGCGAGCCGTGCGGCCCGCGATGTGTTCGACGAGGTCGATGAGGCGCTGGGTCAAAATTTGTCGCGGCTGATGCGCGACGGACCCGAAGACGAGCTCAAGCTCACCGAGAATGCCCAGCCGGCGATCATGGCGAATTCGATTGCGGTGTTGCGGGCATGGGGAATCCAGCTTCCTGATTTCGCGAGCTTCGTCGCGGGGCACAGCCTCGGCGAATATTCGGCTTTGTGTGCGGCCGGCTCTTTCGAGCTCGCGACGACCGCGAAGTTGCTGAAGCTGCGCGGCCAGGCGATGCAGCAGGCGGTACCGGTCGGGCAAGGCGCGATGGCGGCCTTGCTCGGCGCTGACCTCACGCTCGCGCAGAAGATCGCCGATGCCGCGGCGCAGGGCGAGGTTTGTACGGTCGCCAACGACAATGACCCGACGCAGGTCGTGATCTCCGGCCACAAGGGTGCGATCGACCGCGCGATCGAGCTGGCCAAGGACATGGGGGCCAAGCGCGCGCTTCCGCTGCCGGTGTCGGCGCCGTTCCACTGTCCGCTGATGCAGCCGGCCGCCGAGGCGATGGCCGATGCGCTGAGCTACGTCGTGCTCGGGGCGCCGGCGGTTCCGCTCTACGCTAATGTCACCGCGCAGCCAGAAACCGATCCCGACACGATCCGCAACCAGCTCGTTGAGCAAGTAACGGGCATGGTTCGCTGGCGCGAAAGCGTCGCCAACATGTTCGACGCTGGAGTCCACGAGTTTGTCGAGTTTGGCGGCAAGGTTCTCGGCGGAATGGTCAAACGGATCACTCCGGACGCAAAGGTGACGAGCGTCGTAACGATCGAAGACATTGAAGCGCTGGCGAAGGAGACCGCGTAAATGTTCGACCTTTCGGGAATGACCGCGCTGGTCACGGGCGCTTCGGGCGGGCTCGGTAGCTCTATCGCCAACGCGCTGGCGGGGCAGGGCGCCCGGCTCGCGGTTTCGGGCAGCAATGTCGACAAGCTCGAGGCTTTCCGCGGCACGCTCGGCGGCGATCATGTGGCGCTGCCGTGCAACCTCTCGGACGGTGCTGCCGTCGACCAATTGGTTCCACAGGCCGTCGACGCCCTCGGCAAGCTCGACATCCTCATCAACAATGCCGGAGTCACTCGCGACAATCTGCTGATGCGAATGAAGGATGAGGAATTCGAAGACGTTATCCGCATAAACCTAGAGGCCGCCTTCCGGCTGATGCGTGCGGCGGCCAAGCCAATGATGAAGGCTCGGTTCGGGCGGATCATTTCGGTTACGTCCGTGGTCGGCGTCACCGGCAATCCTGGCCAGGCGAACTATGTCGCGTCCAAGGCCGGACTGATCGGAATGACCAAATCGGTCGCGCAAGAGCTCGCCAGCCGCGGGATCACCGTCAATGCGATCGCGCCCGGCTTCATGACGTCGGCCATGACCGACGCGCTCAGCGACCAGCAGCGCGAAGGCATTTTGAGCCGGATTCCGCTGGGAACGATGGGCAGCGGCGACGATATCGGCGCGGCCTGCGTCTATCTCGCGTCGAAAGAGGCGGGGTACGTCACTGGGCAGACTCTTCACATCAACGGCGGCATGGCGATGCCCTAGGGCCGAGCGCAAACCGTTAACGCCTTCTTGCCGCAGTCCTTGTCGTCGGTTCCATGCCACCTATATCCGGCAAGAATTTCAACAATTCGGCGCCTTTTTGGAGGAGCCGAATAGGGGCTGGATAAGAGGGAATAGAATATGGCCAAGGTCATCGGCATCGACTTGGGCACGACGAATAGCTGCGTCGCCGTCATGGAAGGCGGAAAACCCAAGGTCATCGAGAATGTGGAAGGCGCGCGTACCACGCCTTCGGTTGTTGCGTTCACAAAGGACGGCGAGCGCCTGATCGGCCAGCCGGCCAAGCGCCAGGCGGTCACGAACCCCGACAATACGATTTTCGCGGTGAAGCGCCTTATCGGCCGCCGCTTCGACGACCCGATCACCAAAAAGGACACCGAGCTGGTGCCCTACAAGATCGTCAAGGGTCAGAACGGCGACGCATGGGTGCAGGCTGGTGACAAGGACTATAGCCCGTCGCAGATCTCCGCCTTCATCCTCCAGAAGATGAAGGAAACCGCCGAGGCTTATCTCGGCGAGGGTGTCACCCAGGCGGTGATCACGGTTCCGGCTTACTTCAACGACGCACAGCGCCAGGCGACCAAGGATGCCGGCCAAATCGCCGGACTTGAAGTGCTGCGCATCATCAACGAGCCGACCGCGGCCGCTCTCGCCTACGGGCTCGAGAAGGAAGACGGCAAGACGATCGCCGTTTACGACCTTGGCGGCGGCACGTTCGACGTATCGATCCTCGAGATCGGCGACGGCGTGTTCGAAGTGAAGTCGACCAATGGCGACACCTTCCTCGGTGGTGAGGACTTCGACGCCCGCATCGTCAATTGGCTCGCCGACAAGTTCAAGGCGAAGGAAGGCATCGACCTTCGCACCGACCGCCTCGCGCTTCAGCGGCTGAAGGAAGCCGCCGAAAAGGCGAAGATCGAGCTTAGCTCGGCTGCGACGACCGAAATCAACCAGCCCTTCATCACCGCGCGCATGGAAGGCGGCGCAACCACTCCGCTCCACCTCGTCGAGACGATCAGCCGCGCCGACCTCGAAAAGATGGTCGAAGACCTGATCGAGCGGACCATCGAGCCGTGCAAGAAGGCGCTGAAGGACGCTGGCCTCGACGCCAAGGACATCGCCGACGTCGTGCTGGTCGGTGGCATGACCCGTATGCCCCGCGTTCGCGAAAAGGTGAAAGAGTTCTTCGGGCGTGAGCCGCACACCGGCGTGAACCCGGACGAAGTCGTGGCCATGGGCGCTGCGATCCAGGCCGGCGTTCTGCAGGGCGACGTCAAGGACGTCCTGCTGCTCGATGTTACGCCGCTGTCGCTCGGAATCGAGACTTTGGGCGGCGTGTTCACCCGGATGATCGACCGCAACACGACGATCCCGACCAAGAAGAGCCAGGTCTTTTCGACCGCCGAGGATAATCAGAATGCGGTAACCATCCGCGTCTTCCAGGGCGAGCGCGAGATGGCTTCGGACAACAAGATCCTCGGTCAGTTCGACCTGGTCGGAATCCCGCCAGCTCCACGCGGCGTGCCGCAGATCGAGGTCACGTTCGATATCGACGCCAACGGCATCGTCAACGTGTCCGCGAAGGACAAGGGCACCGGCAAGGAGCAGCAGATCCGCATCCAGGCTTCGGGTGGTCTCAACGATTCCGACATCGACAAGATGGTCAAGGAAGCCGAGCAGTTCGCCGAAGAGGACAAGAAGCGGCGCGGTGCTGCTGAGGCGAAGAACAACGCCGAGAGCCTCATCCACTCGACCGAGAAGCAGCTCGCCGAACATGGCGACAAGGTTTCGGCCGAGATCAAGACCGAAATCGAGACCGCGCTCACCGAAGCGAAGGCTGCGGTCGAGAGCGGCGATGCCGACAAGATGACCGAGAAGACGCAGGCGCTGACCCAAGCGGCGATGAAGCTCGGCGAGGCCATGTACAAGGCGCAGCAGGCCGAGGCAGGCGCAGCTGCTGGCCCGGCTGGAGAAGAGAGCGCAGCGGAAGAGAAGCCGGCTGACGAGGACGTCGTCGACGCTGAATTCTCCGAGGTCGACGAAGAGAATAAGGGCTGATGAACCTGTGGCGCCGCGCTCGCGGAAGGGCCGGCGCCATGAGTAGGCGTAGCGGGGAGACGTGATGGTCGAGCAGGACTATTACGATTTGTTGGGTGTCCAGCGCGGGGCAGACGAGACGGCGATCAAGGCCGCCTATCGTCGTCTCGCGAAGGAACATCACCCTGACCGCAAAAACGGCTGCAAGGAATCCGAGGACCGCTTCAAGGCGATCAACGAGGCCTATGACGTCCTCAAGGATCCGCAAAAGCGGGCTGCTTACGACCGGTTCGGGAAGTCGGCCTTTCAAAATGGTGGCGGTCAGGATCCGTTCGGAAATGCCGGCTTCGAGGGCTTTTCCGACATTTTCTCGACCATCTTCGGCGAGTTCATGGATCCGCGCGGGGCTCGCCAGAATGCAGCTCGCGGAGCCGATCTGCGCTACGACGTCGAGCTGACGCTCGAGGAAGCGTTTACCGGCACCGAGAAAACCATCACCATCGAATCGCTGGCCAAGTGCGAGCGTTGTGAGGGCCGCGGTTGCACCGGCATAGACCGCTGCGCCGACACCTGCAGGACTTGCGGCGGCGCCGGGAAGATCCGCGCCCAGCAGGGCTTCTTCATGGTCGAGCGTGGATGTCCGACCTGCCGCGGCAGCGGCGAGACCATCAGCAACCCATGTGCGGTCTGCCAGGGCGAGGGGCGCGCGATCAATCAGCGCCGGCTGTCGGTGAAAATTCCCGCGGGCGTGGACGAGGGAACGCGTATTCGCGTCTCCGGCGAAGGCGAGGCTGGGATCCGCAAGGCCGCAGCGGGCGACCTTTACCTGTTCGTCCACATGAAGCGGCATCCGATCTTCGCGCGCGAAGGAACGACTCTCGTCGCAGATGTGCCGGTAACGTTTACGACGGCGGCGTTGGGCGGGTCGATCAGCCTTCCCGGCGTCGACGGCAATAAGGTCGAGATGAAGATCCCCGCGGGTGTCCAGTCGGGTGAGCAATTGCGGCATCGCGGTTCGGGAATGAGCGTTTTGAACGGGCGGGGTCGCGGTGATCTCGTGGCACGAATCCTCGTCGAGACGCCGACCAAGATGAGCGCGAAGCAGAAGCAGTTGCTTGAGGAATTCCGCGACACGGAGACAGGCGAGGAATGCCCGGCGGCGAAGGGCTTCTTCAGCCGCGTCCGCGATTATTTCGGCAGCTAGGCCGCCTTCAGACGGTCGATTTCCAGCCGCATCGCGAACATCTGCGCAAACAATTCGGCCGCGGCGTGAAGCTCAAGGCTCGGGGGTCGAGCCTTGGTGTGCGCCAGCCGGAAATCGCCGAGCTTCTCGCCATCGATCCTGACCGGCACGCGCATGGTGGATGCAAATCCGCGCTCAGCGAGCTCGGCCCGCTGATCGGCTGAGGGCGCCCGCAGGAGGGCTGCGCCGATCTCGGTATTCTTGTCGTCGCGCGGGAAGACCGGGACGGTGGCCGCAGCACTGTCTGGCACCAAGGATGGGAGATTGTCGCTCAGGCTTGCATTTGCGCCGGCGCTGAACGGCACGCCAGTACGACTACTCGTCGCCTTGTCGCTTCCGACCAGCAGAGTCACCCGATCGAACGCAGTCAGGGCTCGCATTCGGCGAGCGGCCGATTCCAGCAGGCCCGGGCCGCTGTCACGAGACAGTCCCGCTGCGAGCCCGCCCACGGCGCTGAGGCATTCGCCAAGGCCGTCCGCGGGGCTCGGCACGGCTTCCAACAGCACACGGTCATCCGATTGCTGGAAGGCAATGTCGAATAGATCGGGGTCGTTGGTGAGACGCACTCGATAGACGCGGGCAACGCCGGTGCTTCCGCTCAGCCTTGAGAAGAGGTTGCGCATGTCGTGCAGCGGTTGTGCATGGACGAAACGCCCGAGCGGCTCATCGATGAGCGTGACGTGAGATTCACCCAAGAGGTGATGGACGTTCTCGGAAGCGCGCTCGACGATCCAGTCAGGATTGAGCTCGAGATAGTAGCCGCAGAATTGGATGCCGTCCGTCACGCCTGATCCTTAGGTCAGCCGAAGACCCGCGAGAAGATCGTGTCGACGTGCTTCAGATGATAGCCGAGGTCAAACAGTTCGTTGAGCTGATTGTCCGAGAGGCGATGGGTGACGTCGGGGTCGGCCTTAAGCAGGTCGAGAAGCGAAAGCTCGCCGTCGGACTCCCAGACCCGCATCGCGTTACGCTGAACGAGCGCGTAAGCGTCCTCTCGGCTCAGGCCCGCCTGCGTCAGCGCCAGCATCACCCGCTGCGAGTGGACGAGACCGCCCATGCGATCGAGGTTCTTCTGCATCCGCTCAGGATAGACGACGAGCTTGTCGATCACGCCAGTCAACCGCCCGAGCGCGAAATCGAGCGTAATGGTGGCATCCGGACCGATGTAGCGCTCGACAGACGAGTGAGAGATGTCCCGCTCATGCCACAGTGCGACATTCTCAAGCGCCGGCGTGACGTAGCCGCGCACCATGCGCGCCAGGCCCGTCAGATTCTCGGTCAGGACCGGGTTGCGCTTGTGCGGCATTGCCGAGCTGCCCTTCTGGCCGGGGGAGAAATATTCCTCCACCTCAAGCACTTCCGTGCGTTGGAGGTGGCGGACCTCCGTCGCCAGCCGCTCGATCGACGAGGCGATAACCCCAAGCGTGGCGAAGAACATTGCGTGGCGGTCGCGTGGGATAACTTGGGTCGAGACCGGCTCGACGCTGAGGCCGAGCTCATCCGCGATATGCTGCTCAATCTCCGGTGGGACGTTGGCAAACGTACCGATCGCGCCGGAAATCGCACAGGTGGCCACCCCGTCGCGGGCTGCTACGAGACGTTCGCGATTGCGAGCGAACTCGGCGTAGGCCTGCGCAAGCTTAATCCCGAAGGTCGTCGGCTCGGCATGGATGCCATGACTGCGCCCGATCGTCGGCGTCAGCTTGTGCTCGAACGCCCGGCGCTTCAGCACTGCGAGTAACTCGTCGATATCCTTGATCAGCAGGTCCGCCGCCTGCTTCAGCTGAACGGCCAATGTCGTGTCGAGTACGTCAGAACTCGTCATCCCCTGATGAAGCCAGCGTCGCTCGGGGCCGACCTTCTCACCGGCCCAAGTCAGGAAAGCAATCACATCGTGTTTGGTGACGGCCTCGATCGCGTCGATCGCCGCAATGTCGATCTCGCCCAAGGCATTGTTGTCGTAGGCTTTGCGGATCGCTGCAGCATCCGCGGCCGGGATCATTCCGATCTTGCCCATTGCTTCGGCCGCGAACACCTCGATCTGCCACCAGATGCGGTAGCGATTTTCGGCCAACCAGATGGCCGTCATGTCGGGGCGGGAATAGCGAGGAACCATGGTCGAGGCGGCTAGCAGAGGCGTTTGAATGCTTCAAATCGGGCGCTACGGTTGCTGCGATGGCGGACGATCGGGATGCAGAGCTGGTCAGCGCCGCGGTCGCCGGCAATCGCGAGGCGTTCGCAACCTTGCTCCGCACCCACTACGATCGAATTCACGGGCTGGCCTGGCAGATGAGTGGATCTCGGGCCGACGCCGAAGACATCGCGCAGGACGTATGCTGTGCTCTGGTCGAGAAGATCGCGAGTTTTCGGGGCGAAGCAAAATTCACGACCTGGCTGTGTGGTATTACGATCAACGCCTGCCGGGACCATCAGCGTCGCCGACGCTCATTCAAGGGCCTGACGGACAGGCTGACGGTGCTTGCGGGGCTTGCTTCCCCGACCGAGGGTCGGATGCTTCACGATGCAATGTGGCTGAAGAGCGCGGTTGGTCGATTGAAGCCGGTCTATCGCGAGACGGTTGTCCTGGTTGTCGGCCAGCAGCTGACCCACGCCGAGGCGGCCGAGATTTTGGGCGTGGCTGAGGCGACCGTTTCATGGCGGATGAGCGAGGTCCGGCGAATGCTGTCGGGCTGACGCCAAAGAAATTTCCAGAACCTCCCAAGGAAAACGTGAGCCCGCACGTCGAAGGGACATGCGGGTGATTTTGCCCGCGGTTCAAAAGGGAGGGTCCGATGTGCCTCTTTTGCCGGACTGTGGGTCCGATCTTCGCAGTCATTTGCCTCGCTTCCTGCGGAAAAGCCGAACTTCGCGAGGAGGTCTCGGCGCCACCCCCGCCCGTAGCCGCCCAGAAGTCAGCCGATTCCGTTGCCGTCATTACCGGCACGAGAATTCCGATGCCGAACCTCACCAGCGCCTCGCCGGTGACAGTGTTGAATGGAGCCGTCAGTGAGCGGGACTATCGGGCGCCGCCTCCACCGCCGCCGCCTGCGCCGGGCATGTATCCGACCTGGGCGCCGCCTTACCACGATGTCGGCCGCGACAAGTTCACACCGGTCGCAGAAAATGCGTTCAAGATCGTGCGCGAAGAGCCGGTTTCGACCTTTTCCATCGACGTCGACACTGCGTCCTACTCGTGGGTCCGAGCCTCGCTCAACGACAATGTGATGCCGCAGCCAGCCTCAGTTCGGACCGAGGAGATGGTGAACTACTTCCCCTATGACTATGCCGGGCCGACCGGGAAGGCTGAGCCGTTCAGCACCAATGTCTCGGTCATGCCGAGCCCCTGGTCGCCGGGACGCAAGCTCGTTCGGATCGGCATCAAGGGCTATTCGGTTCACAAGGCGATCCGGCCGCATGCGAACCTCGTCTTCCTGATCGACACGTCGGGGTCGATGCAGGAACCGAACAAGCTGCCGCTGGTGAAGAAGTCGCTCGAAATGTTGCTCGATGAGCTCGCGCCGAGCGATACGGTCTCGATCGTCACCTACGCCGGTTATGCCGGTACCGCGCTCGAACCCACGCCAGCGAGGCAGAAGTCGAAGATCAGCGCGGTCATCGATAATCTCGGAGCGGGTGGGAGCACCGCGGGCGCCGAGGGAATCCGCCAGGCCTACAATCTTGCCGAAGCCAATCTCGACCCGAACGGCGTCAACCGCGTGATCCTGGCGACCGACGGCGACTTCAATGTCGGCATCACAAATGAGAACGAGCTCAAGGGCTATATCGAGCGCGAGCGTGGCAAGGGCGTATTCCTGTCGGTGCTCGGGTTCGGAATGGGCAATTACAACGATGCGCTGATGCAGACGCTAGCCCAGAATGGCAACGGCACCGCGGCTTACATCGACACGGTCAACGAAGCGCGGAAAACCCTGGTCGAGGAATCGAGCTCGACCCTGTTCCCGATCGCCAAGGACGTGAAGATCCAGGTCGAGTTCAATCCTGCGACGGTCTCCGAATACCGGCTGATCGGGTACGAAACCCGGATGCTCAACCGCGACGACTTCAACAACGACAAGGTCGATGCGGGTGACGTCGGTTCGGGCCAGACCGTGACGGCGCTGTACGAGGTCGTGCCGCTTGGGGGACCGCAGGCGAACGACGGGCTCCGCTATGAGAAGCCGGCCGTGGCCCTGATTGCCCGGAGCAATGAGCTCGGCTTTGTGAAGATCCGCTACAAGTTGCCCAAGTCGGACAAAAGCACCCTGATCTCGACGCCGATCGATGGTCGCTCCGAGGTCCGGCGGTTCGAGGACGCACCGCAGGATGCGCGGTTCGCAGTCGGCGTCGCGGCGTTCGCCGAGCTACTGCGCGGCGGAAAATACAGTGGTTCGATGTCCTACGACGACGTTCTGAATATCGCGCTCGCGTCTCGTGGCAGAGACGAATTCGGTTATCGCAACGAATTCGTCCAGCTCGTGCGCGCCGCGAAGAGCGCGAGAACCCTGGCGCAACTCGAGCGCTAGGGAGTGCGGGGCCGCCGTCTGACGTCCCGCTCGGCGGCGGCCCTTTAACTCATTCGTTCGACCAGCCCGCGATTGCCGCTATGAGTCCGTCGAGATGTCGTCCGATCCCGAATCCGTGTCCTTGCCAGAGCCGCCGCCACCGCGGCCGGCCGCGCGCGATGCGGCGATCGAGGCGGCGTTGCGGCGTTTCGAGGGAGCAGAGAAACCCACCAAGGCGCGACGCCGGCCAACACCTTGGACCCGCCGGCCGCAATTCCAGCTGGCGATGGCCGCGTCGCTCGTTCTGGCCATAGGCCTTCCCACCGCCTTGATCGTCCTTCGCGATCAGGCATCGCATCCCGTCAGCATGGCGCCGGCTGCCGCACCAACTGCTCAGCGACCAGGTCGAACTGACGCCGACGCGGCTACCGACTTAGCGCAAGCAGAACCGGCTCCCGCCGGGAACGCGCGGGTTCCTGCGGTGGCAGTGCCGCCTTCTGCAAGGCAGGTCGCAGTCGGATCGGCTATTTCTGAAATCGCCGCTTCGCCGCCTGCCCAGGAGCGGGAGGAGGGTTATGCCGCGCCGGCCCCACCTCCACCTCCACCGCCTCCGCAGGCTCCCGCACCAACGCTTGCGCAAAAGAGCGCGGAGGCCGGCGCCAACGGGGTAGTCATCACCGGCACGCGAATCCCCCAACCCAATCTTACGTCGGCATCACCTGTGACGGTCCTGGACAGCAGATCCGCGGAGCGTGACGCGATCGCTGCCAAGAGCTTCGCGAAGAAGGACAGAGACTATGCGTCCTTTCTCTTGCGTTTGCAGGCGGCGATCCGGGACAATGATCCCGGTGCGGTCACAAGGCTGATCAGCTTTCCGCTTCGGGTGAACTCGGGTGGCCAGTCGCAAACCTATCCAGACGCGAGATCCGTGCGCCGCGACTTTTCGAATATCTTCACGCCGCACGTCCGTGAGGCGATCCTTTCGCAACGAGCGGATCGACTCTTTTCACGCGACCTCGGGGTGATGATCGGGAACGGCGAAGTGTGGTTCGATCACGTTTGCGTGGATGAAAGCTGCTCTCGCCTGGGGCCGGTGCGAATCACAGCCATCAATCGCTAGATCAGGCCCATCGCCCGAATCGCCTGGCACGCCCGATGCCCCGAGGAAAGTTGCTCGCCGTCACTGATGGCGCGCGCGTCCATGCCGCTTTTCTTCGAGGTGGGCGGACCGGGCGTGCCCGTTCCACCACACTTGCGCCGCTAGCGAAAGCAGTCATGCCGCATCTGGAACGGTGCGGCGCGGGGATGGTTAGTAAAGCCCGATGAACGAGCGGCGGATAGACGAGGGGCTGCCCGAAGGTGAGCGCATTATCGTGCGCCGCCCGCGCTGGACGCGTGTCGCGAGTTGGGTGGCGATCGTCGGAATGGTTCTTCTCGTCGTCGCCATCGCCGGAATCTGGATCGAGCGGCGTCCGCTGGCGACGCACTACCTCAAGAGCGAGTTCGAGCGCCGCGGCGTGCAGGCGAGCTACCATCTCGACCGCGTCGGCCTTCGCACCCAGGAAGTGAGCAACCTTGTCATCGGCGATCCGAAACGGCCGGACCTCATCGCGCGGCACGCCATCGTCCAGATGCGGATCAAGTGGAACGGCGGTTTCGAAGTCTATCGCATTGTCGCTCGCGGCGTCCGGCTTCGCGGACGGATGGTCAATGGCAAGGTTAGCTGGGGCCAGATCGACAAATTGATGCCGCCGCCGAGCAACAAACCGTTCGCCTTGCCCGATTTCGTCCTCGATATCGCCGACAGCAGCATCGCGCTTTCGACTCCATTCGGGCCAATTGGCGTCGCCCTACAGGGCAATGGAAAATTGAGCGGTGGCTTCAAAGGCCGCGCTGCCGTTGCGAGCCCGCGGCTGATCCCAGGACGGTGCGCAGCCATCAACCTCCACGCCAATGTCGGGGTAGCGGTCGTGGGCAGGCGGCCCCGCATCGACGGCCCCATCGCGCTCGATAGGTTCACCTGCCCAGCTAGCAAGTTCGACATCGTCGCCCCGCGGTTCGATGCAAATGGCAGCTTCAACGAGGCGTTCACCAGCGTCGATGGCGGCGGACGAATGGCGATCCAGACGTTGGTTGCCGGTGCGAATGGCCTGGCGGCGTTCACTGGGCAGCTGTCATTCAAGGGCCCGCTCAGCGACGTTAGCGGTAATGTGAAGCTGGCGGCCCAGAAGTCGCGGATGGCCACGATCTATGCCGATAGGACACGGCTGGATGCGGGCTACAGGCTTGGCATTCGCACCGGCACCTTCTCCCTCGACGGCGATTTCGCTGCGAACAGCTCAAGGCTCGATCCGTCGATGCTCGCGAGCGTGACACAGCCGCTGGCGGCAGCGGCCAAGACTCCGATCGGCCCGATCGCTGTGGCAATTCGCGACGCGATCAATCGAACGGCCAACAATTTCGATGCCGGCGGCCACATTCGCGTGGTCAACTTCCCTGGCGGCGGAGCTGCGCGGATTCAGAGCGCCGACATACGTGGACCCCAAGACGCGCGCGCCCGGGTCGAGGGCGGAAGCGGCGTGACTTATTATTGGCCTGCTGGCGGCCTGCGCATCGACGGCAATGTCCAGATGGGCGGCGGCGGACTGCCGAGCGGGCGGGTGACCCTTCATCAGGCGAGGGCCGGTAGTCCAATGAGCGGGGTTGCCAACCTCGACCCCTACACGGCACGCGGTTCACGTCTCGCGCTAGCTCCGATCCGCTTCGCTGCGGCGCGGGACGGCTCGACCGAAGTCCATAGTCTTGCGCAGCTCGACGGACCGTTTCCCAATGGCCGCGTCCACGCGCTTCGAATTCCCATCGATGGCCGTATCGGTCGCGGTGGAAGCTTCGCGTTTGGCACATCCTGCGCGGTCGTCAGCTTCAATTACCTCAAAACTTCCGCGCTTCAGCTGGGAGCGACCAGACTGCCGGTCTGCCCGGTTGGTCCCGCGATCGTATCTAAGGCTCCCGGCGGATCGCTTCTGGCAAGCGCGCGGTTCAACGGCCCCGTCCTCAATGGACGGCTGGGCAGCTCTCCATTCCATCTCGCGGCATCCGGCGGCCAAATCGTCGGCAAGCAGTTCGCCATGAACGCGCTGGCGCTTCGGCTCGGCAAGACGGCTTCGCCGATAGCTTTTGACGCAGCACGGCTGAACGGCACCTTTGGCGGCAAGGGCATCAGCGGCGCCTTCAATGGTGGAAAGGCGACCATCGGCAATGTCCCTCTGCTCCTCGCCGACGCGTCCGGTAAGTGGCTCGTCTACAAGGGCGACATCACCATCAACGGCGGGGCGATGGTGTCCGATCGCGACGCCAACCCGCGCTTCTATCCGCTACGCACTGACAACCTCAAGCTGACCATCGCCGGCGATTACGTCCGCGCGACCGGTGGCTTGCGTCACCCGGCGACCAACACGCTCGTGACGAATGTCGATATCGAGCATCGCCTTTCCACTGGGGCAGGTCACGCCGACCTCAATGTGCCCGGACTGGCCTTCGGCGAAAGCCTCCAGCCGGAAGAAATCACACGGCTGACCGAGGGCGTGATCGCGCTCGTTCAGGGCACGATCAGCGGCCACGGCCGGATCAACTGGGATTCGTCGGGCCATGTGACGTCCAATGGTGACTTCACCACCGCAAATCTGGACTTGGCGGCGCCGTTCGGCCCGGTCGAGGGCCTCGCAGGCACCATCCATTTCAACGACTTGCTTGGCCTGACCACGCCGCCCGGCCAGGTCATTACCGCCAAGTCGATCAATCCCGGTATCCTCGTCGAGAATGGCGTAATCCGGTACCAGCTGCTGCCCGGCCAGCTGGTGAAGATCGAGCGCGGCGAATGGCCGTTCATGGGCGGCCGCCTGATCCTCCAGGAGACGGTGCTCAATTTCGCGCGACCAACCGCGAAACGCCTGACCTTCGAGGTTCAAGGCCTCGATGCGAAGGCCTTCGTGGATACGCTCGGCTTCAAGGAACTGACCGCGACCGGCAAGTTCGACGGGGTGCTGCCGATGATCTTCGACGAGAATGGCGGGCGCATCGTCGGCGGCCGCCTCGATGCTCAGCCGTCGGGCGGTACGCTTTCTTATGTCGGTATCGTCAACCGCTCGAACCTAGGCATGCTCGGCAATCTCGCCTTCGATGCGCTGAAGGAGCTTCGCTATCGCTCGATGATTATCCGCCTCGATGGCGACCTAGCCGGCGAGTTCGCGACGCGGATCACGGTCGAACAGCTGGGCCTCGCCGGAGGGAGCGGCGTTTCAAAGATCATCCAGGGCGCTTTCAGCAAGGTGCCGTTCCGCTTCAATATCAACATCAAGGGTCCGTTCAGGGCCCTGATCCAGACTGCCAAGTCCTACCGCGATCCGCGCGAGCAGATCGACACCGTCCTGCCGCATCCGCTCAGTGACGTTCCGGGCATCGTCACCGAAGTCCGCCGCAAGGACGAAGACCAACAGCAGACTCAAAGCCCGGTCAAAGATACCGTCACTCCAACCCCACCAAGCGAGAAATGACATGACCCTAAAGATGATCCGCATCGCTGGGACCGCGCTCGCCGCTATGCCACTGGCGAGCTGTATCTCGGTGAAGACGCCGGAGAAGCCGATCGAGATCAATCTCAATGTCACGATCAGGCAGGAGGTTGTCGTGCGCCTGCAACGCGACGTCGAGCAGCTGATCAACCAGAATCCGCAGGCATTCCCGCAGCAGCCGAAATGAGGAGGCTTCTCATCTTCGCAGCGGTCCTGTTCGCGGCGCCAGCGACATCGCAGACGGTAGCAATCGATTCGGCGCGGGCAGTCGGAACTGTCGGCGAGCGCTTCGACGGTTATATCGGGATTGCGGGCGTGGTCTCAGCCACGGTTCGGAGCCAGGTCTCGACCATCAATATCCGCCGCCGTTCGCTCTACAGCACGCTTGCTTACCGCAAGGGCGCGAGCCCGCAGGACGTTGGAGTTACCGCGGGTTGCACGCTTCTAGCCCGGACTCCGGTCGGCGGAAGCTACATGCTGAGCGACGGTGCCTGGCGCCGCCGCGGAGCAGGGCAGGCGGTCCCGCTTCCGGACTACTGCCGCTAACCAGCGGGCTTGGTTGACTTGCTGCTGCCCCCTTCATAAAGGGACGGCGCCTTGGCGGTATCGATTTCCGCCATGCTTCTCGTACCCGTCTGGCCCTTGGATTTCAGCCGGGGCGACGCACAGGGGAGACGCATGGCAGAGGACGAAACCGGCGAGGTCCCGAAGCTTCCACCAGACGCGCGGCTCGAATCGCTCGATGAGCGGCTCGACCGGGTGCAACGGCGGGAGGCGGAGGAAGCCAGGAAGAAGCAGGTCGACCCAAACATGCGGGCTGCCCAGCTGGTCATTGGCTACCTCATCGGCGGCCCGCTGGGCGGCGGATTGCTCGGGTGGGGCCTCGACAGTTTGTTCGGGACTTTTCCAAAGTTGCTCATCTTGATGCTGTTCCTCGGTTTCGCGGTCGGCATCAGAAACGTTCTTCGGATTTCTAAAATGCCGCCGGGGCCCGGTCCCGGCGCTGGAGCTTAAGAGGGAACGCGTGGCCGGCAAGATCGACCCGATGCATCAGTTCACGGTGGAACCGCTGGTTCCGCTGCACATCGGCCAGTACGACATCAGCCTGACGAACAGCGCCGCGTGGATGCTCGCCGCGCTGGCCGTGATTGGCATCTTCATGTGGGGCGGGCTGAAGCGCCAGGTCGTTCCGGGCCGCTGGCAGATGGCAGTCGAGGGCCTCACCGGCTTCATCGATGATCTCGTGCAGGTGAACATCGGACCGGAAGGCAAGAAGTTCACGCCGTTCGTCTTCTCGCTCTTCACCTTCATCCTGGTCGCGAACCTGCTCGGCCTGCTGCCGCTGGCGGTTGTTCCCGGCTGGCACCCGTTCACCCCGACCAGCCACTTCAGCATCACCGGCCTGCTCGCCATCATGAGCTTTAGTCTGGTGCTGATCATCGGCTTCTGGCGGCACGGATTTCACTTCTTCTCGCTGTTCGTTCCGCACGGGACGCCTTGGTACATGCTGCCGCTAATCATCCCGATCGAGATCGTCTCCTTCCTCGTTCGTCCGTTCAGCCTCGCGCTCCGACTGTTCGTTGCAATGATGTCCGGCCACATCCTGATGGAAGTGTTCGGAAGCTTCATCGTCAACGGGTTCGCGTCGGGCAGCCCGGTCGGCTTCGGCGTCGGCGCGGTCAGCTTCATCTTCATCGTCGGCGTGGGAGCGCTCGAGCTGCTTGTCTGCGCGCTGCAGGCTTACGTCTTCGCGCTGCTGACGTCGCTCTACCTCAACGACGCGATCAACCTTCACTAGAAATCAAGTCTACCAAAGGAGTTATCAAATGGACCTTCAGTCTGCGAAAATGATTGGCGCGGGCCTCGCCGCGATCGGTACGGGCGCTGCCGCCATCGGCGTTGGCTTCGTGTTCGGCTCGTTCCTTCAGAGCGCGCTTCGTAACCCGGCGGCCGCCGACGGCCAGCAGGGCCGCCTCTTCCTCGGTTTCGCCCTCGCCGAGTTGCTCGGCCTGATGGCGTTCACCGTCGCGCTTCTCATCCTCTTCGTTTTTTAATTCGCTTTGGTGGGGCGCGCGCGAGCGCGTCTCGCAGCGGACAGGATTGAAATGCCTCAACTCAACCAGCTTCCCGAAATCTTCTGGTCGCAGCTGTTCTGGCTGGTCGTGGTCTTTGGGATCATCTTCTTCTTAATCGGAAGGGGAATGGTGCCCAAGATCCAGTCCACGGTCGACGCACGCGAAAAGCAGATCGCCGACGATCTCGAGCGGGCCCAGGCGGCACGTGCTGCGGCCGACCAGACGGAAGAGGCATGGCGTGAGCGGATGGACGCTGCCCGCGCTGAAGCCGGCCGGATCGCCAGCGAAGCCAAGCAGGCGAGCGCGCGCGACACTGAGGCCAAGGTCAAGAAGGCTGCGGACAAGTTGGCGCTGAAGGTCGAGGCTTCGGAGAAGAAGCTGGGTGAAGCCGTACAGTCGGCGCGCGCCGAGATCGAGGCGGTTGCTGCCGAGCTGACGCAGGACCTCGTGTCGAGGCTCACTGGAATGAAGATCGACCAGAAGGACGCCGCGAGCGCGGTGAAAGCTGAACTGAATGTCTGAGGCCCAAACCCACGCCGGTACCGAAGTCCCAACGCACGAGGCTGAAGCGACGGCATTTGGCTTTTTGACGGCGCCGATGGCCATCGCGCTGGCCATGATTGTCGTCTTTGCGATCCTGGTCTGGAAGAAGGTGCCGGGCGCGATTGGCCGGGCGCTCGACGACAAGATCAAGCTCATCCGCGATCAGCTCACCGAGGCAGAATCGCTCCGGAAAGAAGCCGAGGCGCTGAAGGCCGAGTACGAGGCCAAGGCCAAGTCGGCCGACAAGGACCGCGAGGCGCTTCTCGATCGCGCCAAGCACGAGGCGGACGAAATTGTCGCCAAGGCCAAGACCGACGCCGAGGCGCTGATCGAACGCCGCACGCGCATGGCCGAGGACAAGATCGCTGCCGAGGAGCGCGCAGCGATCGACCAGCTCCGCGCCGCCGCTGCCGACGCGGCGACCAAGGCCGCCGCCAAACTCATCGCCGAACGGCATGACTCGGCGACCGACGAGAAGCTGGTCAATCAGGCAATCGGCGAGATCGCAACCCGTTAGGGCACGTTTTCCGTCAGTAGGTCGTAGGTCGCGACCAACTCGTCCTTCTGGTTGAAGACTTCGACCGCCCAGCGCACCTGGCCCGTCTCCTCCGACTTGATCGACTTGGCGCGGACCGTGAGTTCAACGCGCAGCGAATCGCCGGGATAGAGCGGCGTCAGGAAGCGCAGATTCTCGAGACCGGTGTTGGCTAGCACCGGGCCCGGGTCCGGCCAGACGAACAAGCCGGCGGCGAAGCTCAGGATCAAATAGCCGTGGGCGACGCGCCCCTCGAAAATTGGCGACGCCTTGGCGGCTTCCTCGTCCATGTGGGCGTAGAATTTGTCGCCGGTGAACTCCGCGAAATGCTCGATATCTTCAATCGTGACCGTCCGCGGTTCGGTCTTCCACGTGTCGCCGATGTATAGCTCGCTCATCTTCAACGTGAACGGATGGACGTCGACGAAATGCTTTGGCGCCCCCGGCACATACTGCTCGGTAATCGCGGCGATCATCGCCGGCGTGGACTGAAGCGCGGTGCGCTGCATGTAATGCTTCACGCCGCGCACGCCCCCCATCTCCTCGCTGCCGCCGGCTCGGCCGGGGCCGCCGTGGACGAGGACGGGCAGAGGCGAGCCGTGGCCCGTCGATTCCGCGGCATTGTCGCGGTTCAGGACGAGCATCCTGCCGTGATAGGCGGCTGCACCCTGGATGAACCCGCGTGCGGCTTCGGGCGAGTGCGTAAACAGGGATAGCGCGAGGCTGCCCTTGCCACGGTTCGCCAGCGCGATGGCGTCGGCCATGTCCTTGTAAGGCATGATCGTGGAGACCGGCCCAAACGGCTCGCAATCATGGACTGCCTGCGTGCCCCACGGGTCGTCGGTGCGCAGCAACACCGGCTGAAGGAAGGCGCCGCCCGGAACCGGCGGTTCAGCGTTGGGGTTTCCGGCGACGATGCGTGCTCCAGCGGCTTCCAGTTCTGCAATGCGGGCGCGAACGTCGTCGCGTTGGCTCGTGCTGACGAGGGCGCCCATCCGCGTGTCCTCGGCGCGGGGGTCGCCTACCTTGGTCTTCGCCAATCGCTCGGCCAGCGCCCGCTGGACCGCATCGAGATATTCGGCCGGAGCCATAGCGCGGCGGATCGCCGTGCATTTCTGGCCCGCCTTGACCGTCATCTCGGTGGCGACTTCCTTGATGAAGAGGTCGAACTCGGGCGTCCCGGGCGCTGCATCCGGACCAAGGAGCGAGGCGTTGAGGCTGTCCTGTTCGGCGACGAAGCGGACGGATTCGCGAATGACGGTCGGATGAGTCCGTAGCTTGAGCGCGGTCGAGGCCGAGCCCGTGAAGCTGACCACGTCTTGTCCGGTGAAATGATCGAACAGGTCGCCGACGCCGCCGACGATCAGCTGAATCGCGCCGGCGGGAAGCACGTTCGCCTCGATCATGATCTTGAACGCGGCTTCGCATAGGTACGCCGTCGCTGTGGCCGGCTTCACGATCGCCGGCACGCCCGCCAGCAGAGTCGGAGCCAGCTTCTCCAGCATTCCCCACACCGGGAAGTTGAAGGCGTTGATGTGCACCGCCGCGCCCTGGAGCGAGGTGTAGACGTGCTGGCCGACGAACGTACCGTTCTTCGACAGGCCTTCGAGCTGACCGTCGAGCAGGACATGCGCATCCGGCAACTCGCGGCGGCCCTTCGACGAGAAGGAAAAGAGCGTGCCCGCTCCGCCCTCGATGTCGATCCAGCCGTCCTTTCGCGTCGCACCGGTCTGGTAGTTGAGTTCGTACAGCTCTTCCTTGCGGGCCATAATCGCGAGGCCGAGCGCCTTGATCGCCCGCGCGCGCTCGTGGAACGTAAGCTTGCGGAGCGCCGGGCCACCGACCTCTCGGGCGTGGCGAAGCATCGCCCCGAAATCGACGCCGTTCGAGCCGGTCAAGGCGACTGGCGTGCCGTCGATGGCGCTCGGGATTTCCGCGAGGTTTCCGTCGCCGGCAATCCAACGGTCGCGTTCATAATTCAGAAGCTGTGGTGTTTTCATGGCCGCCCCTTAGAGGAAGTTTGGGGCGAGCAGGAGAGGGCGATGATTCCGCCGGTACGGCCGATTGCGATCGAGGACATTGAGCAGGCTCGCGGGCGCATATCGGGAACCGTGCTGCGGACGCCGCTCGTGAAACTGGCGCTCGATGACCCGCGCGACATCTACCTCAAGCTCGAGAACTTGCAGCCGACCAACGCCTACAAGATTCGCGGTGCTTCGAACGCTGTGGCGCGGCTGACGGACGAAGAGCGCGCGAAGGGCGTGTGGACGATCAGCGCAGGCAATGCCGGGCAGGGCGTTGCCTATGCCGCTCGGCAATATGGCGTGCCCTGCACCGTGGTCGCGATCGAGACCGCGCCGCAGACCAAGCTCGACCGGATGCTGGCGCTGGGCGCGAAGATCGTGCCGGTGTCCTACGAGCGGGCCTGGGTGGCTGCGGAAACCCATGAATTCCCCGGACTGGACGGCACCTTCGTCCACCCCTTCGACAATCACGATTTCATCGCCGGGCACGCCACGATGGGCCTCGAGATTCTTGAGGATTGTCCAAATGTCGCGACCGTCATTTGCGCCATCGGCGGCGGCGGGCTGATCACCGGTGTCGGAAGCGCGATCAAAGCGCGAAAACCGGATACGAAGGTGCTTGGCGCTGAGCCGGAAACCGCCGCGCCTTACGCCCTTTCGCTGCGCGAGGGTGGCCCGCGCAAGTTCGAGCAGTGGCAGGCGAGCTTCGTCGACGGTGCCGGCGGCAAGAGCGTCATCGAGCGGATGTGGGAGCGGATGCAGCGGGTCGTCGACGGTTCGATCGTCGTGACGCTCGATCAAGTCCGCGACGCGATGCGGCTGATCGCCGAGAAATCGCGTACTGTGGCGGAAGGGGCAGGGGCGCTGTCGCTCGCGGCTGCGCTCAGCGATCCGTCGATCGAAGGCCCGATCGTGTGTGTCGTCTCGGGCGGGAACATCGACCTTTCCAAATTCAGCGAGCTGGTCGGCTAGCCGCAGCTTGGGTGGAAAGCAGATACTGGGCCTACCGCCGCTCAGGTGATTGAACTGAGGTGTCTTCGTATTTCCGGCTCTAGGAAACGGCCAATGCGGCGCGCAAACCGAAACCAGCCGCTAGCAAGCGGTTTGATCCCGTTCCCGAAGATAGGCCGCCGCCGCGAGATCCTGCACGACGTGGCCAAGCGATTTGTAGATGGTGATCTGGCTGTCGTCCTCACGGGCCTGGACGCGGCCGGCAAGAACCTCGCCGATCTCGGCGATGACGTGCGAGTCATCGACCAGTCCGGCGTCGCGCGCGGCGGCCAGTTCCGCGCCTTGGGCCAGCGCACCAGGCCGATAGTCGGCGACGTAGCGAGCCTTGGCGACGAGGGCGTTGTCGACCTCGACCGGTCCGAGAACGCTCGATCCGACGAGGTTGATGTGCGTGCCCGGTTTCACCCAGTCGGCGAAGAGGATGGGCTCGCGCGACGAGGTCACGGTGCAGATCACATCGGCCGCGGCAGCCTCACGGCCGTCTGAAACAGGCCTAATTGTCCTTCCGATCTGCTCGCTCATGTAACCAGCGAAAACTCGGGTCTTTTCCGGCGACCGTCCCCACAGCAGGATTTCGCGGAAGTCCCGCACCAACGGCAGCGCATACAGATGCGCTTCCGCCTGGACGCCGGTGCCGAAGATGGCGAGCACTTCGGAATCCTTGCGGGCCATGGCATCGGTTGCGACCGCGGTCGCGCATGCCGTGCGGATCCTGGTGATGGGCTCGGCGTCCGCGATGCAGCTGACGGCGCCGGTTTTGCTGTCATAAGCGACCACTACGCCCTGGTGCCGCGTACAGCCCGGACGTTCGGCATCGGCGAAGACGCTGACCAGCTTCGCGCCGAAAGTTGAAAGCGCCAGTAGCTCGCCCGGCATGATACCCCACACATTCCCGTCGCTCACCGGCCAGATCTGCCGCAGCGGCTGCGCCCGTTCGCCGGTCGACAGGGCGATCATCGCCCGCCGCATTGCGTCGATGCAGCCGGGATAGTCGAGCAGCTCCTCAACCTGGGCGGCGTCGAAAAAGGTGATGCTCAAGTCACGCCATCCTGAGGTCGAAGCGGCGCGTGGTCGGATGGCTGCTCGACAGGCCGCCGTCGACGACCAGGGTCGTGCCATTCACGTAGCTCGACGCATCGGAAGCGAGGAACAGCGCCACCTGCGCAATCTCGTTGGGCTCGCCACCGCGTGCCGCCGGATTTAGCTCGCCGATGCGATGCGACTGCCCACGGTCGCGCGCCATGTCGTAGAGCGGCTTGGTCATGCCGGTTTCGATAAGGCCGGGGGCGATCGCGTTGACGCGGACGCCCGTTCCCGAAAGCTGCTGCGCGGCGGTGGCGGCGAGGTTGATCACACCAGCCTTGGAAGCGGAATAGGCTGCTCCGCCCGCTCCTGAACGCAGGCCTGCGACGCTGGCGGTACAGATGATCGAGCCGCCGCCCCGTTCCTTCATCCGTGCGCCGGCGTATTTGACCGCGAGGAACGGCCCAATGAGGTTGACGCGCAGGATCTCCGCCCAGTCGGCGGCACTTTGTTCCGAGATGGAAGCAAAGCCGCCGGAAACGCCGGCATTGGCGAAGAAGATGTCGATCTGACCATGCTCGGCAACGACCTGGTCGACCAGGTGCTTCACATCGTCCTCGCTGCCCGCATCGCAGCGAATGTCCGCACCATCGCTTACGTCTGCCCCAATGACCGTTGCGCCTTCACTCCGAAACAACTCGACGCTTGTCTTGCCGATGCCCGACGCCGCCCCGGTGATGATTGCGATCTTGCCGTCCAGCCTGCCCATGGCCGCCTCATAGCCACGGCTGTGACGGTCTGATAGGCCAAGTCACATGGATTTCAGCCTGAACCCGGCCGAGACCGAGTGGCGCGATAAGGTTCGCGCATTCATGGACTCCGAGGTCCGGCCGCGCGTCGGTGACTATGAGGCGCAGCAGCGCGAGGGTGATCGTTGGAAGGTCCTTCCGGTTGTCGAAGAGCTTAAGGGCAAGGCGTCGGCGGAAGGGCTGTGGAACCTGTTCATGCCGCCGTCGCATGGCGCGATTCCGGTTGATGACAGCTTCGAGTTCGAAGGCCCCGCCCTCTCCAACCTCCAATATGCTTTCTGTGCCGAGGAGATGGGGAGAATCCTCTGGTCGTCCGAGGCCTTCAATTGCTCCGCGCCCGACACCGGCAACATGGAGGTGCTCAACCGCTATGGTACGCGCGAGCAGAAGGACGAGTGGCTCAAGCCGCTGATGGACGGCGAGATCCGTTCCGCCTTCCTGATGACCGAGCCCGACGTCGCCTCGTCCGACGCCACCAACATCAAATGTCGCATCGAGATGCGCGGCAACGAATATGTGATCAACGGACGGAAGTGGTGGTCGAGCGGGGCGGGCGATCCGCGCTGCAAGGTCGCGATCCTGATGGGCAAGACCGACCCGTCGGCGGAGACGCACAAGCAGCAGTCGATGATCCTGGTGCCGCTCGATGCGCCGGGCGTGAACATCAAGCGGCATTTGCCGGTCTTCGGCTACGACGACGCGCCGCACGGGCACATGGAGATCGAACTTGACGACGTTCGCGTGCCGCCGTCGAACATGCTGCTGGGCGAGGGACGCGGCTTCGAGATTGCGCAGGGCCGCTTGGGGCCGGGACGCATCCACCATTGCATGCGCACGATCGGCGCGGCCGAGGAAGCGCTCGACGCGATGGTAAAGCGGCTGATGTCGCGCAGCGCCTTTGGTAAGACCATTGCCGAGCAGGGCGTGTGGGAAGAACGCGTCGCCAACGCGCGTATCGATATCGAGATGACTCGGCTGCTGTGCCTCAAGGCGGCGGACATGATGGATCGCGCGGGCAACAAGGCGGCGCAGGGCGAAATCGCGATGATCAAGGTCGCGGCGCCGATCATGGCATTGAAGATCATCGACGACGCGATCCAGGCGTTTGGCGCGGCTGGCGTGTCGGAGGATGCGGGGCTGGCGCGAACCTATTCGCAGATTCGCACGCTGCGACTGGCGGACGGACCCGACGAGGTGCACCGGCGAGCGATCGCCCGGCTGGAGTATAAGAAGCATCGGTGAGCGAGCAGGCGGTCGATGAGGTTGCGTTAGGCGCGTGGCTCGGGGGGAATGTCGAAGGCTTCCTCGGCCCGTTCGAGCTGACCAAATTCCCGTCGGGCCAGTCCAACCCGACCTACAAGATCAGTGCCGCATCGGGGCAATATGTGCTTCGAAGGAAGCCATTCGGGCAGTTGCTCCCGTCGGCCCATGCCGTCGACCGTGAATATCGCTTGCTGTCGGCGCTTCACCCGCTCGACTTTCCGGTGCCGAAGCCGTTGGCGCTGTGCGACGATCCGGACGTTATTGGGGCGATCTTTTACGTGATGGAGCTGGCGAGAGGCCGTCCCTATGCGAACGGTGCCTTGCCCGAGTTTGATCCGCCGACCCGGGGCGAGATGTACGGGCAGCTGGTCGACACGCTCGCCGATTTGCACTCGATCGATCCGGAGACGGCGGAGCTCGGCGATTTCGGCAAGCCCGGCAATTATTTCGAGCGGCAGGTGATGCGCTGGACTCGGCAATATCGCGATAGCCAGACCGATTACATTCCGGAGGTCGAACGGCTGATCGCCTTCCTGCCTGAGACGGTGCCCGAGCAGTCGCGGGTATCGATCGTCCATGGGGACTATCGCATCGACAATGTCGTGTTCGACGGCGACGGGACGCTGACCGCCGTGCTCGATTGGGAGCTTGCGACGCTCGGCGATCCGCTGGCGGATTTCTCCTACCTTGCGATGCAGTGGATGATGCCGGCAGATGGCGGGGCGGGGCTCGCCGGCCTGGATCTCGCCGCCCTGGGACTTCCAGCGATCGAGGAGATCGTGCAGCGTTATTCGGAACGCTCAGGCGTGCCGGTTGCGGACCGCCTCGATTGGTATTTCGCCTACAACCTCTTCCGCCTGACGGGCATCGTCCAGGGCATCAAGAAGCGCGTGATCGATGGCACCGCGAGCCATGCTCACGCCGCCGAGATGGCGAGCCGGGTGCCGACCCTTGCCTCGGCGGCGTGGAGCTTCGCGGTGAAAGCCGGAGCCTAGATCCGGCCCATCAGCAGCAGGACCACGATCACGATCAGGATAATGCCGAGGATACCCGACGGGCCGTAGCCCCAGCTGCGACTGTGGCCCCAGCGCGGCAGTGCTCCAACCAGGAGCAAAATAAGCAGGATTACTAGGATCAGTCCCATAACGGGCCTCCCTTATGTTGTTGTTCGGGAGGCGAAACGGGCGAACGGCGCGAGGGTTTCCTTATGCTTGGGCGCGCAGCGGCGCGATCCAGTTGGGCTCCGGCTGGTCGACGTCGTAATATTCGAAGATCAGGTGAATGCGATGGGTGCCGCCGTCATTTCGCACTCCGTGAGCGCCCATATTGTTGACTTCGACTGCCTCCCCCTCAGCCAGGTGATGGCGGTCACGACCAACGAAAAAGGTCACCTTCGGGTTGGTTAGTAGCGGTACGTGTATTTTGTGCGGCCATTTGGCTGCCGGGTTCGTGTCCCGGTGGGGCAGTATCAGTCCGCCGGGGGCCATTCTTGCCAGCATGACCCGTGGGAAAGCGCCCCTCGCGTAGCCATAGCCGGACGTTGCAGCCGCCAGAACCGGTTCGAGCAATGCTCGCCACTCCGCCCATAGCGGCGTTTCGTACGACCGAGTCCAGTCGCTGACGTTCGAAACCATCCGGAATATGACGTGCTGGGTGGCGCCAAGAGTTTCGTGACGGTTCGGCTTGCGGGCATCTTGGGCTTCCCAATCGCTTTCCGACAGTCCGAGGGCCGCTTCCCTCATTGCGGCGATATCGACCGCGCCGAGTTTCCGGATGCCCTCGGTCTTCCGTGGGTTCGGCGGAAACTGGTCAAAATTCATAAGCGAACAATTCTATGTCGCGGGCATAGAGCCTGGCCACTCCGTCGATCAGCGACTGGTCGTAATATTGGCGATAGTCACTCCGCCGCGAGCTGTTGACGACGTCGAGGGCGGCGCTCGGAATTCCGATGCGCGCCGCGATCTCGTCATAGGACTGCTGCATCTGCTCGACCCGGCCGATGGTGTCGGTCAGGAGGTTGCCAGCCTCGTTGCAAACGAACTCATATTGCGGGCGGAACAGGATGTGGTTCCACGGCGGGTTGGCGAGGAAATAACGCATGACCTTCTGCGGATCGCGGTCGAAATGCCCGACCTCGCGCGTGATGAACGAGCAGTAGGACACGAAGCGGTCGAACGGGTTTCGGACGAAGGCGAACTTGAAGAAGCTCGCGAAATCCTCCGGCGGCATGTGCGGGCGGAGTTGGGCGAGCGTGATGTGGCCATGCCCGATGCGCGCCAGCTCGGGAATCGGAAGGGACCGCTGAACGAACAGGCCGACCTGCTCCATATCATCCGCATGCATATGCTCGCGCAGCGCACGGCGCACGGAGTGAGTCCCTGTCTTCGGGATCGCAGCGAAGACGAACTTGAGCGATTTGGATACGATCATCTGCCGGTGAAGTTCGGTGTGCGCTTTTCGAGGAACGCCGCGACGCCCTCGCGATAATCCTCGGTGAAGCCTAGGCGGCGCATGGCGCCGGCCTGTCGCTCCAGCTCCTCGTCGAGACTGTATTGCCAGGATGAGCGGATCATTTCCTTGATCGCGGCGAGTCCGAGCGGCGGGAGCGACGCGAGCTTGGCCGCGATCGCGTCGACTTCGGCGTCGAGTGCGTCATCCTCGACCGCCTTCCAGATCATGCCCCATTGCTCGGCCTTCTCGGCGGAGAGCGGCTCACCGGTGAGGGCCAGGCCAAGCGCGCGGGGCTGTCCGACGACGCGCGGAAGGGCCCAGGTGCCACCGCTGTCCGGAATGAGGCCAATGGCCGAGAAGCTCTGGATGAACTTCGCCGACTTGGCGGCAACGACAATGTCACAGGCGATCGCGATGTTTGCGCCGGCGCCGGCGGCGACGCCATTGATCCTGGCGATGACTGGCTGCGGCAGCGAAGTCAGCTTGCGGATCAACGGGTTCCAGCATTGCTCGACGGTTTCACCGAGATTGACCGCTTGGCCCGGCGCAACGGCGCGGTCGTTGAGGTCTTGCCCGGCGCAGAAGCCGCGGCCGGCGCCCGTCAGCACCAGCACCCGCGCATCGCCAAGGCTGTTCAGCGCCTCGCGCAGCTCCTCGTGCATCTGGACGGTGAAGCTGTTCAGGCGGTCGGGACGGTTCAGAGTGATCCGCGCGACCGGGCCGTCCGTCTTGAAGTCGATGGTCTCGTAAGCCATGCCAGCCGAGTAGCGAAGGAGGGGGCGTGGACGCAAACGAACTCGCGAGCCGGGTCGCGCATAAGATGCTCGCCGGCGAAGGAACCGGCCCGGCGTGGGGCATCAGGATCGAGGACGTGCGCGAGGCTTACGCGCGCATCTCAATGGTCGTACGTGCCGACATGCTCAACAGCCATGGGATCACGCACGGCGGGATGATCTTCGCGTTAGCCGACACCGCCTTCGCTTATGTTTGCAACGGTGCGAACCACGCGACCGTGGCCGCGCAGGCTTCGATCGTGTTCCTCGACAAGGTTCGCGAGGGCGAAACGCTGATCGCGGAGGCGACGGAGGTTGCAAAAGAGGGAAGAGCTGGCGTGACGCGGGTTGCCGTGCGGGCCGGTGACGGCCGAGCCGTCGCGGAATTCACCGGCTATTCGCGGACCTTGGGCGGACCGGTCGTCGAGATTTGAACGTTTACGGCTGACGGACTACATCGCCCGTATGTACACGACCGAGCTTCAGAAGACGGCGAAGATCGAGAATCTCGAGGATCCCAAGCTCCTCGAGGCGTTCGAGGCGCGTGTTGCGGATGACGAGTTTATCGAGCCCAAGGACTGGATGCCCGAGGCTTATCGGCGCACGCTTACGCGGCAGATCAGCCAGCATGCGCATAGCGAAATCGTGGGCATGCTGCCTGAAGGCAATTGGATCACGCGCGCGCCGTCGCTTCGGCGCAAGGCAATCCTGCTCGCCAAGGTACAGGACGAGGCCGGTCACGGGCTCTATCTCTATTGCGCGGCGGAGACGCTGGGCACGAGCCGCGAGCAGATGATCGAGGCGCTGCACAGCGGCAAAGCGAAATATTCGACGATCTTCAATTATCCGACGCTGACCTGGGCGGACATCGGCGCGATCGGCTGGCTGGTCGACGGCGCGGCCATCATGAACCAGGTGCCGCTCCAGCGGACATCTTACGGTCCCTACGCCCGCGCGATGGTCCGCGTGTGCAAGGAGGAGAGCTTCCACCAGCGTCAGGGTTACGAGATCATGATTGCGCTCGCGAACGGCACGCCTGAACAAAAGCGCATGGCGCAGGATGCGCTCAACCGCTGGTGGTGGCCGAGCCTGATGATGTTCGGCCCGCCCGACGAAAATTCGCCCAACACCGCGCAGTCGATGCGGTGGCGGATCAAGCGCGAGACCAATGACGAGCTGCGCCAGAAGTTCGTCGACATCACGGTGCCGCAGGCGGAGTTCCTTGGACTCACCGTTCCCGACGCCGACCTCAAATGGAACGATGAAAAGGGCGGCTACGATTTCGGCGAGATCGACTGGGAGGAATTCTACTCGGTCGTCCGCGGCGAAGGCCCGGTCGCCAAGGAGCGGATGAAGGCCCGCCGCGACGCGTGGGAAAATGGCGCCTGGGTTCGCGATGCCGCCGCCGCGCACGAAGAAAAGCGTCGCGCGAGGAAGGCGGCGTGAGCGGTGATTGGCCGCTCTGGGAAGTCTTCGTCCGTGCCAAGGGCGGTCTCTCGCATCGCCACGTTGGCAGCGTTCATGCTCCTGACGCGGAGCTCGCGCTCCGTCATGCGCGCGATACGTACACGCGACGCCTCGAAGGGGTGAGCCTGTGGGTCGTGCCGTCGGCGACGATCGTCGCCAGCGACCCCGACGAGGCGGGCGAATTGTTCGAGCCGGCGGAGAGCAAGATCTACCGCCACCCGACCTTCTACGACATCCCGGACGAGGTGAAGCACATCTAATGGCGACCGTCGCTGTGGATCCGCGCACAGATTATCTGCTGCGCCTCGGTGATGACGCGCTCGTGCTCGGCCAGCATCTGTCCGAATGGTGCGGGCATGGTCCAGCGCTCGAGGTCGACATCAGCCTCGCCAACCTTGCGCTTGACCAGGTGGGTCAGGCGACGTTGCTGCTCGGTGAGGCGGGCGATGGCGACAAGCTGGCGTTCCATCGCGACGTGCTCGATTTCAAGAATTGCTTGCTGGTCGAGCAACCAAACGGCGACTTTGCGCAAACGATCGCACGACATCTTCTCTACACGACGTGGCAGCACATGCTGCTGCAGCGGCTGACCCAGTCCAGCGATCGCTTCCTCGTCGAATTTGCGACCAAGGCCGTGAAGGAGGTCGCTTATCATCGCGAGCTGTCCGCCGAGTGGACCGTCCGGCTCGGCGACGGGACCGAAGAGAGTGCGCGCCGGATGGCGGAAGGGCTCGATTGGTGCTGGCGCTTCGTGCCCGAGCTCTTCGAGGTCGATGAAGGGCTGCAGGCCGCGATCGATGCGGGAATTGCGCCCGATCCGCGCGCCTTCGAGGAAGAGTATCGTGCGGCGATCGACGCGGTGCTGGCCGAAGCGCAACTTGCAGTGCCAGCCGACCAGCGCGCGATCCTCGGCGGACGGCGCGGTCACCACAGCGAGCATCTCGGTCACCTGCTCGCGGTGATGCAGTTCCTGCCGCGCACCTATCCCGACGCGACCTGGTAATATGGCCGAGCATTTTCACGCCCTTCGGGTGAAGGATGTCGTTCCCGAGACAGCTGACGCCAATTCGATCCGCCTCGAAATTCCCCCAGAGCTTCGCGACCGTTTCGTCTTCAAGGCCGGTCAGCATCTGACTCTCCGGGCGACAATTCACGGCGAGGAAGTGCGGCGTAACTACTCGCTCTGCACTGCTCCCGCGGACGGTGACTGGATGGTCACGGTCAAACGCATCGGCGGCGGACTCTTCTCGAACTGGGTCGGCAACCAATTGCGCGCCGGTGACACGCTCGACGTGATGCCGCCGCACGGTAGCTTTACTACTGAGTTCAGCATTTCGAAGCCGCGCCATCTCGTCGGGATTGCGGGTGGCTCTGGCATCACGCCCGTCATGTCGCTGATCAAGACCCTGCTTCGCGAGGAGCCGGACAGCCGCTTCACTTTGTTCTATGGCAATCGCGACAGCAGCTCGGTCATTTTCCTCGAGGCGCTCGCAGGTCTCAAGGACAAGCATCTGGGGCGGTTCGAAATCTACCACTTCCTCGACCAGGAAGAGCAGGACATCGAGCTGTTCAACGGCATGCTCGACCGCGAACGGCTGGATGAGGCGATTGCGGCGCTGGTGCCCGATGCCGCCGAGGTCGACGGCTGGTTCATCTGCGGCCCGGGGCCGATGATGGACGCCGCAGAGGGCGCGCTGCTCGACCGCAACATCGCCAAGGAGCGGATCCACATCGAGCGATTCACCGCCGATCGGCCGCCGGAAGCGGTCGCGAAAGAAATCGCGCAGCTTCAGACGCAGGCCGAAGGCGTGACCGTCGCAGTGACGCTCGATGGCCGCACCCGGAAAGTGCCTTTCACCGCCGGCAATATCCTCGACAGCGCTCGCACATCAGGACTGCCGGCGCCCTTCGCCTGCAAGGCAGGCGTGTGCGCGACCTGCCGCGCCAAGGTGACCAAGGGCAAGGTCGAAATGGCGGCCCGATACGGCCTCACCGACGCGGAGGTCGCGGACGGTTATGTGCTGACTTGCCAGTCGGTTCCGGTCGGCGACGGGGTCGCAGTGGATTACGACGCGTAAAGTAGCTAATCGCGCTTCCATGCTGACGCAGACGCACGCGAAGGGCCTCGCCGATCTTCCTCCGGTCGCAGCCGATTCGCTGCTGCAACTGATCGCGTTGGCCGCCGCCGATCCCCGTCCGGAAAAGATCGACGTTGGCGTCGGCGTGTTCCGCGATGCTGCTGGCAACACGCCGATCCTGAAGGTGATGAAGGAAGCCGAGCAACGGCTCCTCGATACGCAGGTTACCAAGGCCTATCTGGGAAGCGCTGGCGACAAGCGCTTCGCCGAGCTGCTTCGTCCGATCCTGCTCGGCGAGCATGCCGACGATGAGCGCATCGCGGGGCTGCAGACGCCGGGCGGCTGCGGCGCGCTGCGGCTGGGCTTCGAGCTGATCGCGACAATCAACCCGAGTGCGCGCGCGCTGGTCGGAACGCCGACTTGGCCCAACCATCCGCCGATCATTGAGGCGGTCGGGCTCGAGGTGGTCGGCTATCCCTATTACGAGCGCGGCCAGGGCGCGATCCGGTTCGAGGACATGATCGCGGCGCTGGGAAGTGCCGAAGCCGGTGACGTCGCCTTGCTTCATGGCTGCTGCCACAACCCGACGGGGGCGGACCTCAGCGAAGACCAGTGGCGCGAAGTCGTCCGTGTCGTGTGCGACCGTGGTCTGCTCCCGTTGATCGACATCGCCTATCAGGGTTTCGGACGCGGGCTCGACGAAGACGCTTTCGGTGTCCGGCTAATGCTGTCGAGCTGTGATGAGGTCATCATCGCGCAGAGCTGCGACAAGAATTTCAGCTGCTATCGCGACCGTGTCGGCTCGCTGTTCATCAAGACCGGCTCGAAGGAAACTACCGCAACCGCGATGGGCCATGTCTTCCAGCGCGCTCGCGAAATGTGGTCGATGCCGCCCGACCATGGCGCGGCCTGCGCGCATATCATCCTTGAAGATCCGGAACTCCACGCGCGCTGGCTCGTCGAACTCGCCGGCATGCGCGACCGCATTAACTCGGTTCGGCAGAAGATTGCGGGCGCGGACCCCCGCCTTGCCTTCATCGGCCGGCAGTTCGGGATGTTCTCGATGCTACCAGTGTCAAAGGAGCAGGTGCTGAAGCTGCGCGAAGACCATGCGATCTACATGGCGGATTCGGGCCGCTTCAATGTCGTCGGCATGAGCGACGTGCAGATCGGCCGATTTATCGCCGCTGTCGCCGGCGCGCTGGACGCGTAACCGACGATGGCTGATCGCGACCCGGGCAAGGTGTCCGCCGACGTGGACTGGCGTGAGGTCGCAAGGTTGGTCCTGACCAGCCGCGAGATGGACCGCGTGGAGGAGCAGGAGCTCGTCCCGGCGAAAAAGGTCCTCTACCAATTCTCCGCGCGCGGCCACGACATGGCCCAGGTGCTACTGGGCCTGCACCTCAAGGATGGCGATGGGGTGTTCGGTTATTACCGGTCGCGTCCGTTGCTGTTGGCGCTGGGCGTGCCGTTGGCGGATGCGTTGGGATCGGGGATGGGCCTTGCGGGGGGCTACTCCGACGGGCGCGATATCGGTGTAGTGTTCAACTATCCCAATCCGGGTGGGGCGCACGCGCTTCCGATGTGCGGCGGGGTTGGCGCGCAATACACGCCGGCGGCGGGTTGGGCGCAGGCAATCGCGTATAAACAAGAAGTGCTCCGCCAAGGACCATCTGATGCGCTCTCCTTGGTGCTGGGAGGGGATGCGAGCTGCGCGACCGGCGGATTTTGGTCTTCCATAACAATTGCCACGACGCAACAATTGCCACTGTTGTTTTACGTCGAGGACAATGGTTACGGAATCTCGGTTCCCTCGGAATATCAAACACCTGGCAAGAATATCGCCGCGAATCTCGCGAGCTTCAACGGGCTGACGATCTTCGACGGCGACGGTACTGAGCCGGTCGAGGCGTTGAAGCTCATCCATGACTCGGTCGAGCACATCCGGAGGGGCAAAGGACCCGTACTTCTGAGATTGGTTATCCCGAGGCTTGAGGGGCACAGTTTCCAGGATACGCAAACCTACAAGTCCGAGGCGGAAATTGCCGGCGAATGGGCGCGCGATCCGCTTCCGAAGCTGCAAGAGCACGTCAAAAAGCTGCAAATCGGCGATGACGACTGGGCCAGTCTTGAGCGAGAAACGAGCTGGCAGGTGCAGGCCGCGGTCGCGGAAGCCGAAGCACGCGGAGTTAGCTCGCCCGAGAAGGTGACGACCAACGTCTTCTATGAAGGCGAGCTGCAGCAGGTTGGCGGACTGTGGAATAGCGGCTACGAGCCGCCAGCTTCGACCGACGAGCCAAAGCCAGATGGCCAGCGCATCAACATGGTCACCGCGATCCGACGGGTTCTCGACCAGGAGCTCGAAGCCAATCCCCGCATCGCCGTGTTCGGCGAGGACGTCGGGCCGAAGGGCGGCGTCCACGCAGTGACGCTCGGCCTGCAGGACAAGTTCGGGCGCGAGCGCGTGTTCGACACCAGCCTCAACGAAGAAGGCATCGTCGGCCGAGCGGTCGGCATGGCTCTGGCGGGCCTGATGCCGGTCCCCGAAATCCAGTTCCGCAAATATGCCGAGCCAGCGACGGAGCAGATTCACGATTGCGGGACGATGCGCTGGCGCACGCACAACCGCTTCGCCGCGCCAATGGTGCTTCGCGTGCCGGGCGGCTTCTTCAAGTGCGGCGACCCGTGGCATTCGATGACCAACGAGGTCGAGTTCGTGCACAATCCAGGCTGGAAGGTCGCAGTGCCGTCCAATGCGGAGGACGCGGTCGGGCTGCTGCGCGGGAGCTTGCGCGGTAACGACCCAGTGCTGTTCTTCGAACATCGCGCAATGCTCGACGACAGCTGGGCGCGGCGGCCGTGGCCGGGCGACGAATATGTGCTGCCGTTCGGGCGCGCGAAGAAGACATGCGAGGGCGATCAAATCACGATCGTCACCTGGGGCGCGATGGTCCCGCGCTGCGAGGCTGCGGCCGAAGGCTTCAGCGCCGACGTCATCGACCTCCGCACGCTGCAGCCGTGGGACAAGGACATGGTGCTCGGCAGCGTCAGGCGAACTCGTCGCTGCCTGATCGTGCATGAGGATTTACGGACGGGCGGCTTCGGTGCGGAGATCGCCGCGGTGGTCGCGGACGAGGCGTTCCTCGACCTCGACGCGCCGGTCGCCCGAGTGACGATGCCCGACATCCCGAGTCCGCATCATCCGAAGCTCATGGAATGGGCGCTCCCGAGTCCCGCGAGCATCCGCGCCGAGATCGAGCGGCTGGTGGGGTTCTGAGCTTGATCGAAGTCCGGGTTCCAGACGAGCAGGAAGGCACGAAGGCGGTCGTCCGCGCGTGGCTGAAGCGGATCGGCGACGCGGTGGCTGAGAACGATCCGTTGGTCGAGCTCGAGACCGACAAGGTTACACAGGAAGTGCCGGCCCCCGTTTCGGGCGTGCTGGCAGAGATATTGCTCGATACGGATGCTGAGGCGGTGCCGGGCGCATTGCTGGCGCGGATCGAGACTGAGAGTTCACTGGCGAAGGCCGGTGGCCAGAAGGAGAAGCTTTCCGAACCGGTCGAGCAGAAAGCGGCTGCTGCCGCTCCTGAACTGCGGCCTGTGCCGGGGAACAGGGAAGAGCGTCTCTCGCCCTCCGTTCGTCGCGCATGCCTCCAGCACGGTATCGACCCGGCGCGAATTTCAGGAACCGGCCGCAACGGGCGAGTAACTCGCGAGGATGTCGATCAAGCGGTTGAGTCCGCGACAGTGACCAGCGTGGGCGAGCCAACCACGGCCGAGCCGCGCCAATTCTCGCCGCACGACATTCCGCACGACCGCATGCGGCTCGCCATCGCCGAGAACATGTCCCGGGCGGTCGCCGAGCAGCCGCACGTTACTGCGGTATTCGAGGCGGACTTCACCGCGGTCGCCGCGCACAAGGCGGGACAAGCGGCCAAGGGCGTGAAGCTCAGCTACACCGCCTACATCGTCAAAGCCGCGGCTGAGGCGATGGCGGCCGCTCCGGCGATCAATGGTCGCTGGGAGGCGGACCGCATTGCCATTTCACCGACGATCGACATCGGCGTTGGCACCGCTCTTGGCGAGAAGGGCCTTATCGTCCCGGTCGTGAAGGATGCGGGCAAGCTCAGCCTCGAACAGATTGGCGCCAAGCTCGATGATCTCACGCGGCGGGCTCGCGACGGGATGCTGGAGCGGTCCGACGTGTCCGGGGGAAGCTTCACTATCTCCAATCATGGCGTATCGGGTTCGCTTCTCGCGGCGCCGATCATCCTGCACCAGGGGCAGGCCGCGATCCTCGGCGTCGGCAAGCTGGAGAAGCGGGTGGTCGTTCGGACGGTCAACGGGCGTGACGCGATGCTCATCCACCCGATGGCCTATGTGACGCTGACCATCGATCACCGCGTTGTCGACGGGCACCAGACCAATGCCTGGCTGTCGCGCTTCGTTGAAATCCTCGAAAGCTGGCCGGCGGCCTAGACCTCGATCACCGCATATTGCTTGCCGGTGAGGGGCTTGAGCACAAATTGAGCGACATTGAACACGGGCGTCCCGCCGGGAGTCCGGCCTTCATGGGTGCCGTGATGGGCGTGGCCGTGGACCACGGCTTTCACATGATCGAAACGGTCGATGGCGTCGGCCAAACGCTGCGACCCGAGATATTGGAAAATCTCGGTGGGCTCGCCGCCGAGGGTTTCGACGGTCGGGGAATAATGGAGAACGGCGACGCTGCGCTCGGTGCGCAACGAGCGGAGGCCGTTCTCAAGCTTGCGCGCCTCGTTCATCGCTTCATCGACGAACGCTTTGGCGATGGGCTCGCCGAACGGCGCGAGCTCGCCGCGCCCGTACCCGCCCATGAAGCCTTTGACGCCGGCAAAGCCGACGCCGTCGATCTCGACCGCCTGCTCGTCAAGGATCTTCATGCCCGCGCTGGTCAGGATCTCGCAAACCTTCTCGGGGCAGCCGCATTCGTAATCGTGATTGCCGAGCACCCCGAGGACAGGAAGTGAGCAGGACTTGATGTCGTCGGCCAGGATCTCGGCCTCAGTCGGCTTGCCGAAATTGGTGAGGTCACCGCACAGTACCAGCACGTCGGCGACGGTCGAGATTTCGTTGAACAGGTCGCGATAGGGCGCGGTGTCGCTCTCCTGCACGTGCAGGTCCCCGATCGCCGCGACGCGCATCTTAGTCGCCAATGACATATTGCTCTTCGAGATTGCCGACCGCCTCGGAGAAGCCCCATTTCTCGACGTCGATCGAATAATCGCGGGGGCTGAAGATGCGACCGCGACACACTTTCTTGCCGGGCGGCTTGACGATCATCTGGTCGTTGAGGCGGCCGAGCAGCTCTTCCATCAGCCAGCGCGGAACGCGGTGGCGTTCGCTTGGATAGACGAAGCGGAAGTGGAGGAGCCCCATCAGCAGCACTTCCCAATAAAGCTCCATGTGCGAGAGCAGAATCTTCCAGTCGACGCGGTCGTGGCACTTCAGGATCATGTGCGCGACGTCGGCGCCATCGTAGCGGTGGTGGTCGGCGACGAAGATCTTGGACCAGATGAATTGCGTCGGCGGGACCAAGCGGATCTTGGCTCCGAACAGCTCGGCTTCGGGCGCGTCGACGAACCAGTCGTCGGTGACATGGGTGGTCACGGTGGGCATGTTGGTGATGACGTCGACGAACAATTCGTCGCGCGTGATGCGGTTGAGCCAGCGCTCGTCGACGGTCTCGACGCTGAAGCCGTGGTCGCGAAAGTAGGAGAGTAGTCGAAGCGCATCGCCGGCCTTGGCGAATACATCGACGTCCTTCGTCGGGCGGTCGATGCCGGTGTAGCTAGCGAGGGCGTAGGTCCCCGAGACGAGGAACGGGATGCCCGATTCCGCCATCAGCTGGAGCACTTCGGAATAGAAGGCTTCCGCCTCCGGCGGGGGCTGGAGAAGGGTGCCGCGGTGGTTGATTGCGTGGGTCGCCATGCGGGCAGTTCAACGGGAGGCGGGAGCGCGCGGTTCCGTGCGCTTCGCTAAGCCTCTGCAATGACAGCATTTCACCTAAGGCGCGATTCCCGCTCGTGATATGATCGCGCCGGATAAAGGGGAGTGCTGACTATGGACAATACGTTCGGCAACTTGCGCAACGCGATCCTGGGAATCGGTCTCACGGTCGCCGTGGTAGGCGGAGCCCTGGCGGTCGCGTTCCTCTAAAGCAAAGAAATGCGGCGGCGCCTTTCGACGCCGCCGCTGAGGGGGTTTGGGCTTTAAGCGGCGAAGCTTAGAGCTTGTTCGAAACGTTATTGAAGGTTGTACCGAGCTTGGTGCCGACACCCTGCATCGCGGCGATCGCGGCAACGGCGATCAAGGCGGCGATGAGGCCGTATTCGATGGCAGTCGCGCCCTTGCTGTCGCGAATAGGCTTGTAAATGTTGCTCATGGTCTTTGCTCCCGTCCGGGCGTCTCCACTGACGCATCGGATCGGTCCGAGCATTACAGGACCGTAACTGCCAAAGACCTTCCAGAGAAGGTTAAAGCTTGATCAGGATTAAGAACTTCAGTCGTGTCATCTGCAATGAAGTGGCGCACCGGACATAAATATGATGGGCACTCAGATCACTGGGAAATCACTGTCAGCCTAAGGAACTGAAAACGCGCTCTAATGGCCGGTTTCGACCCATTGCAGCCGCTAGCCGGCTAGCTCAAAATGGAGTCATGAAGGCGGCATTCGACCTTGAAGGACTGGTTAGAGACCTTGAAGCCTTCCGCGACGGTGTGGCCTTTCGCCTGACGAATGAACCACCCGTTCCGCCCGATGTAGCCGAGCCGCTATGGAAAGCGCACGGCACTGTGGTCTCCGTGCTGGAGAGTCTGCGAGGACAGTACGACCCTCCAGAGAGCGGGTGGACGATTTATGCCCCGGAAGGTTGGTAGCGTCCGCTTCGACCCATTGCCGACATTAGGTGCACTGCCTCTGGTGAGTTTCAGGCGTGGTGTGTGGCGCTCGATCTGTTAGAGCGATCCATCGCGCGAACAATGGAACCTAGGCTCTTGCGCGACTGAGAGACCAAATTGCGCTCCCGCTTACCGAAGGGAGCTGGAAATGAACGTCTCTGGGTACCGCAAAGATGAAGAAAGCCATACCATCCTTCTCGCGATGAACGAGGGGGAGATCGTCGCTAAATGCTTGGCCGCAAAGGTCGCGATCTCCGCAATTGAGCAACTTCCAGGTGGCGGTGTGCGCCTCGTTTGCAGGACTGCCGAGGGTGCCGCGCTTCTAGCTCGGAAGTTGCACCGGCACGTCATAAACTACGGGGCTGAACAGACTCCTCAGCGACCAACGCCTCGCGGATAAACCGTTGCCGAATTGCGCTTCCATACCCATTTGATCTGCAATCCAATTTTCGGAGTGGGAATGCGTGCGTACGTGCCACCGGATCGGGCTTTGATCGATTTGCGTGACAAGCGGACTGATCTAGCGATCAGGATCAGCTTGCTCAAAGACTCTGATCGCCCGGACCAAAGCATCGTGCTTGAGTTGCAAGGCGAGCTAGAGCTTCTTGATCGTCGTATTGCCGCTCATCGGAGCGACCCAAGCTAATAATCGCTGTCTTTGGGTTAGATCTTTGGCCCTTCAATTTGGAGTTCAGTCGCGCCGTGCCCTCTGGCCCACGCGATAGCGTCTGTCTCAGCTTCTTGGATGCTCGGGAAGTCGATTGGACTGATAGCCGTCACGCCCGTTCTACCTGCATCAAGAAGACCGCTCCACGAAATGCGCCCGGTGCTGAGCCGGGCTATGGAGATACGATCACCCTCTTCGGACGCTCGTTCGCCCGGCTTCAATTTTCTTATGAACATGTCGCTGACCCCCCGTTGTCGTCGGGGGTATAAGAGAATGGTTAACGATTTCACGCGGCTTACCAAACGGCCCGACCAAGGTTAGCCCGAGGTCAGATGGCCCGAGCGCTACATCCGCGCGAGGCGGGCACGCGGCGCGGCCGCCAAAGGTGTTCGGACCAAGACTAGCTAGTCGAGCCGCCTTCGGCTCTACGAATAACTTCGGCAGCTTTCATCTTCTCACTGTGCTCCGCGCGCTCAGCCATCACGATCCAAGCGGCTTCGGAGCGCAGGCATCGCTCACGCACGCGTTCGAGCGTTGCTGCTTCCGCCTCAGCTCGAGCCTGGCCGGCCCGGGCGAGGTAGAAGGCCAGATTACTGCCGCGATGTCCGGCGATCACCAATGGGTCACTCACCTTTGTCGATGGCTGCTTCCGGCGTTTCATCGGCAGCGGCAGCGGCAGGGTCGCTCGCGTCCTTTAGGTTCTCGGCGCTCATCTTGCCGCGGTTGTCTTGCTGCAGGTCATAGCTGACACGCTGGTTCTCGCGGAGGGCTCGCATACCTGCACGTTCGACCGCGGTGATATGGACGAACGCGTCCTGTCCGCCGCCTTCGGGCGCGATGAAGCCGTAGCCCTTACTTTCGTTGAAAAATTTGACGGTGCCGATGGGCATGATTGCTTCCTTCCTTTGGTCACGGAGCCCGGGAATCGGAATCCGGATGCTAGGAGTTGCTGAAAGAAGGAATAAGGAGCCGCAAAGCGCCGAAAACCGTCAAATTGCGACTAGTAGCTACGCGCATATAGATCGGACACGAGGAAAATGTAAGCTGACTAAGCCTAATGCCCGCTTTCCACCGGAACCTGTCATTCACGGGGTGCAGCACGTGTTGCTGGACCGGTTTTACTCTTTCGTTTGGCAGAAGATCGCGTCGGCGCGTTCGTCGTATTTAACAGCCAGGCTGAGCATCGAAATCGAAGAGGCCATATCCGAGGTCCCTTTCGCTAGCCGTCGACACCGAACAGCCATTTCACGCAAATAGATGACCGTTTCGTCAGCCTGCATGTCAATCTCCGCGCTCACGCTGGCGAGCACGGGAATACTCTCGCTCCCTTGCCGCGCGCAGATTGCTTTCCCGCCGCATCGACCGGTGCGCTCTCTCGGACCACCAAACCTCAGGGAGCATCATCAAAACGAAGATACCCGCACCCAATCCGAACGTGATCTCAAGCGAAAGATGAAGACGCCACGCAACAAGCACCCAAAGGCAGAAAGCGCCAGCGGCCCACCTGGCCATGGTGATTGGTCTCTCGTCCATTAGCTTACCGAATGCCGGCTGAGTCGCGGTAAGCACACCCATCGTGCATGTTGAAATGGTAGGGTCACAATCTGCTCCACCGTAGGGGAGCAAGTGCGCTCTCAGCCGTCAGCATCTACGAAAGTCGAACCGCCGGTTTCAGCTGCATACGCTCCTTTCAGTGTCCCGTCGCCCGCTAATGTCAGCAATCGACCCATCCCCGCCGCTAGACGCGCGGGCGAGCATTTAAGAATTGGCGGCATATCTTTCTCGATGGGACACGCCTATGATTCGATTGCTACCAGCCGATATCGACGGTCTTTAGCGCGTTCGCGCTCTCTCCATCCTTAACGCCAGCTAGCCACGAGGCGCCCGATCCGGGGCATCTCGGCGAATAGGAATCTAACATGCATGGCGAAGGAAGAACTTCTCACCGTCGAAGGTGTTGTCGACGAGATACTGCCTGACGGAAGGTTCGGGGTCTTGCTCGATAATCAAGTCAGGATCATCGCCTACACCGCTGGCAAAATGCGCCGCTATCGCATCCGGTCCATCGTTGGCGACCGCGTTCATGTCGAGATGACGCCCTATGACCTATCCAAAGGGCGGATCATCTATCGCGAGAAGCTTGCCGGGCAATCATCCTCACCGAGAAGACGAAGTTTTCGTCGTTGAACCAGTTTAGGAACGTGCGCGTAGACGCCCAGCCAAACAGACGGCTGCCAGAATTTGCCGCCAAGTCACTTTTCTGGCTCGAGTTGAAAGCAGCAGTGAGTGATCATCTTGCAGAAGAGGCGAGTAACGGCCGGCCATCGGTCGGCGACGAACGGCTAAGGCGGAAAGCGGGCGTGATCCTGTTGTGGTTCGCCGCGTCCTACGCAGCTCTGCTTTTCACGACGACGCTATCAGGTGCTCTACTGGCAACCTTGTGTCTCGCTTTCGCAGCCTCGGCCCTCGGCTTTGGCGTCTTCCACGATGCCAATCACCGCACGCTCTTCAGGCGGCCGAAGTCAAACCTGCTTGCCGCGCGGTTATGCTCGATTCTTTTGGGACCCTCACGGCACTTCTGGCTGCATAAACACAACGGCCTGCATCACCGGCAACCCAATGTCCTGGGCTGGGATGACGATCTAGAGACACGCGGCGCTTTGCGCCTTTCACCGGCCGACGTTTGGGCGCCGCGCTTTCGCCATCAGGAGATCAAGGCGCCATTCTATTATGCGCTCAACACAGTCGAATGGCTCTTTTGGAAGGATTTTCGCTGCTTGGTTAGCGGTCGCCTAAACCATTTGCATCCGGTCGAGTTGGGCAATGGGGCGCGCACCGAGCTCCTCGTGTGCAAGGGGCTATATTTTGGGCTCTTTGTCCTGCCGCCATTCGTGGTCCTTCCGGTCTGGTGGGCAGTGGCGGCGTTCCTCCTCTTCCATGTTGTCCTGAGCTGGGCGTTGGCCCTTATATTTCAGGTTGCCCACCTCACACCGGCCATGGAGTTCGGCGGGGTTCGCGCCGGAGATGATTGGGCATTGCACCAGGTTCGGACGACGGCAGACTTCGCCGTTGGCTCACGGATTGTCACCTGGTTCACGGGTGGGCTAAATCACCAGATCGAGCATCACCTCTTTCCCAATGTTGCCCACTCCCATTATCCAGCGCTGAGGCCGATTGTCCGGGCCGTGGCCGAACGCCATGGCGTACATTGCCATGATATGGGCGGCGCGTTTTCTGCCGTTAGGCAGCATTTCATCCTCCTGAAGACGCTTGGAGCGGCGACCTGATGAAGCTTCGGACTATGCTGACCGCCACGCTCGGTGTGGCGAGTTACGCCATTTACCGACGTCGCCGTTGCAAGGATTAGACGAGAACTAGGGTTAATCACCGCGTTCGAGCCGTCGTAAGTTTGCGTATTCACGTTCTTTTGCCAGATGGTCCTCGCGCGTCTGCTCGTTGCGCCGATAGGCTCTTTCCGAGGACCACATCGCTCCGAGCATCGCGGCGACGATCAGCGCACCCCCCACAATCAACAATATCGTCAAAGACAAGTTCATGACCAGGACGCCGAGTATGCCGGCGCACAATATGGTCATGGCTCCGGCTCGTCTCATCGGTGCTTGGTTCGTCCGGGCTTCGAGCCTCTCTTTGCCGCGGCGATCGCGTCCGGCGCGTTGCCGTAGCGCGAACCGCCCCACTCGTAGAGACTCTCGGAGACCATCGCGATGGCGTAGCGATCGAGCTCGGCCCGAAGGATTTGCGACCGCGCCGCGCCTTCCGGACTGGCGGGTCGTCGAGAACACCCGGCTGAGTCTGGAGCTATGTCTGCATCGTAAGAGTGGCTCATAGCTTGGTCTCCGTGCGACTGCTCGATTAGATACCTAGCCCTCGTCTTTTTGCCGGTCGTTCAATGTCGATAGCGATGGTGGGGGCGGTCAGTCCGAGGACCGAATGACGCCCCGCCGTCATGCATTATTGAGGTTCATCGCGCAGCGCTTGCCGCCACTGATGCCGAGCTCATAGCTGAGCCGCTGACCTTCGGTAGGCAGAATGCGCGAATTGAGGTACATTCCCATTCGTTCGAATTCCAGCAGTTCGCCGCCGCTATCAGCCTCGATGGTCCCGCGGCCGTTCGCCGCATCGAATGACCGAACTGTTCCGATATATTTCATGCCGAGCCTTCCCGTTGCGGCCACGATTGGCCAGAGGGCGGCTAAAAGGCGTAAGGATGGAGAGAAGCGCGCCGGAGCGCTTAAGACCGTCGATGACGACTGCTAGCAGATAGTCTGTAGACGTTCGATAGTGGTCGGGCAATGAGCGGCCGGACGGTAAGAGGATTTGCTCTCCAACAAGACGGAGCCTGTCGTGAGCGCGGAGAACTGGCACGAGGAACGGGACCGGTTGGTGCGCCTTCTCGACGCCATCGATACTGGCAAGATCACTCATATCGACGAAGAAGAAGAGCGCCAGCTCCAGGCCACGACACCGGAGAATATCGCGGCGCTGAGGAAGCGCCTCGAGGACTTGAATGCCCGTCTCGGCACCTAGAGGGCTTCGGCTGCGTGCACCGCCCGTTGGCGGAGCTCAGACTGAGCTTTCCAACTGCTCGCGAATGGTTGCGACGGCATCAGCCGCGCGTGTTCGTGTCGCGGGCGTTTCTGCCAGGCCCATATGCCGAGTTTCGATTGCGACGAGGTAGTCGATGAGCACTTGGTCTGGCTCGCCCATCCGCAGGCGGTCGACTACGTACTGCATGTAACGGTCATATTCATCAGCCGCGTCGCTCCGCCGCCAGCCACCCTCAGCGCCACTGAGCCCGATCGGGTCCCAGTGATCCCAGCCGATATCGCGGAGCGCCGACAGTTTCATCGATGGTAATTGATACCGATTGAGCTGGTCTGGCTAGTGTCAGCCTTCCGATCAGCAGGTCTGGAAGAAAACATTGGCCATTCGGCGCCCTTGGGGTCCGATATTTTTCAGGCCCAGATGCGGTAAACCCCACCGGTTTGACCCGGCGGGGTTCCCCATACTTTGAGACCGAAGTCTCGAAGTACGCCGGTCACCATACGGCCGATCTCGGCCGAGTCCATAGGTCGACTCAAATATATTTCGACTTTCGGGTGAAGGGGCTGAACGATCCCGGACCCTCATTGACATAACGTTCGAGTAGACGACGCGATAACTTCTGCGCGTCTTTACTCAATCCGCCCGGTGTCGTCGTTCGACCATCTAAGGAATGGCTCCTTATTCCCGCGCATTCTCCTGGCATTTGTGCTAGTCTCATTCACATCATCGGCATTTAGCCAGCAGGCGCCGATGGCTGAGAGTTACGTCGTGCTCCCGCTTGCGCCGCAGGAGCCGACCTATGGACCGCCCCCACTCACTTGCCGATCCCATGCCTATTGAACTGAAGCTGGGCCAGCTTGCGGCTTCCTATCGCTCCCACGCTGCCGCGGGAGCGCCCGTGATTTGCGCCGAACTCGACCGATACGACATCGCGGTCGTCCTGAAAGCCACTTATGAATGGGGCGGCTATCGGTACGACAACGCCTCAGATGCGATTGCTGCCGCGAAGCGGGGGGGCAAATGAGCCGGGCCCTGAACCTCTCGATGACGGAGGCGGAAGTCATCCAGCATTGCACCGACAAGAACATCGGCATTTCCGCGCTTGAGAAACTTCCTGATGGTGGCGTTCGGTTGGTATGCATGAGTAGTTCCGGTGCGGCGCAGATCCGGTCGAAGCTCAAGGCACGGGTTATGGCAGACGATGTGCGACGCGAGCGGTTTCGACCAATAAGCCCGCTCTGGTAGCCCCATGACGAACAATCAAATGTCGCGCGGCGAGGCCGCCGCCGGCCTGCGCGATCAGGCAGCATCCTGCCGCCGTCTCGCGCGCAAGGCCAGGACGCGAAAGGGCGCCGAGGCATTGTCGGGAGTGGCGGAGCAGTTCGACCGTGATGCCCGATCGATCGACCCAACAAGCGAGAAGCGCTGATCATGCCCAGTAGCAGGAGCCTCGAACATGGCGACCAGTAGTTCTGCCGACTATCGTGCTCGAGCAACTCAGGCGCGGCGGATTGCGAAGAACATGCACAGTGACCAGGCGCGGATCGACCTCATTCACATGGCAGACGCGCTGGACGACGAAGCTGACCAACTTGAACGCAACGCGATGCCCAATCCCGATTAGCACGTAAGTCAGGCAGGACGGCCTACCTCGTTCGCGATCCTCTTTCGATCTCGCTCGCGGCAGCTCTCCATCCACACCTGCCGCTCGGCCGGTGCTGTTGTAACCTCGACCTTTACAACAGCAGGCGATTGCTACCGCCAAATCTCGTGTCACGTGAATCAAGCCTCGGAGGGTGCGATCGCAGTGCGAACTGTGGCTGGACGGCAGAGTTGTGAAAAGAAGTTCGAGCCTTCACGGAGTGGCTTTGCGTCAGCTGATCAGCCGAGTAGGAGCGGCGCGGCGGCCACAGCTGCGAGCTCTCGTGGCACAGTTCCCAGCTTTGCACGAGAATGGCGCACCCGACAGGATTCGAACCTGTGGCCTCTGCCTTCGGAGGGCAGCGCTCTATCCAGCTGAGCTACGGGTGCTTGGGGCCGCCGCTTAGCCGCTAGGTAGGTGAGCGGCAAGCCGGGTCAAGGAACTCGCTAAGCGCCTGGTGAAGCTGGGCGCGGGCGGAGCCGACGATCATTCCGACATGTCCCGACGGGATCACGATCTGGTTCCCAGCTGGCGCGGTCGCCGACGGGGCAATGCGGTCATGTCCGGCGAGAATGTGTAGCGCCGGAATGGGCAGACGATCGATCATGGCTTGTCCGCCGATCGTCCATGCGCAGCGGCCCGGCCGGTCTTCACCGAACAGGTCCTCAATCAGCTCGCGCGCCGCAGGATAGGGCAGGGCCTCGCCTTCATTGGCCCAATCTTCGAGCGCGATGAAGCGACGGGCCTCGGGGCTGGCGGAATCGAGGCGGCCGAACTCCGCGAACTTCTTTACGGTACGCTGCGGGTCGAGCGACCAGAACGCCGCCTGCAGCACCTCCATCGGTAATGCGCCCAGTGAGTGCGACGCAGCCTTCGAATGTTGCCACATATCGCCGAGCGCTTGGCGTGACTCGGCGGGATAATCGGCGAAGCGCCAGGGCGCGGCCAAAGTGACGACGCGCTCGACCGGCTTCAGGTTCGCTGCGGCGATCGCCATCGTTCCGCCGAGGCAATAGCCGACGAGCCCAAGCGGCTCGCCGATGCTGCGCAGCAGAGGCAGCAGCAAATGTTCGACATGGCCGGCGACATCGAGTTCCCTGCGCTCATTTGCCGCACCCCAATCGAGCAGGAGCGTGCGTCGGCCGATGTGCGCGATCGCCGAGGTGAGGGAAACTTCCGGATCGAGATCGAGAATCCGTGGCGGGTTGATCAGCGACGGCACAAGCAGGACAGGTGGTCCGCTGCCACCGTGATCACGGACGCACGCACCGCGAACACGCGCAGTCTCTGGCTTGGGCGGCGGCGCGGAATCGCGTCTCGCGCCCTCGTAATTCTTGAGCCCCGCTAGCGCCGCTCGCGCCAGGTCCGGATCGTAGCCAAACACCTGCCGAACAAGCTCGAGAAACAGCGGCAGCGGCCGCGGTGCGCGTTCATGTTGCAGCGCACTATGCTCCGGTAGTAGATCGTGCTGCGAGTTTCGGGAGCCGTTCATGACCAAGTCTAGCGCGAAGGTGACGATCAAGAAGTACGCGAACCGGCGGCTTTATGACACCGAAAGCTCGACCTACATCACGCTCGATCGGCTGGCGGCGATGGTTCGCGAAGGCCGCGAGTTCGAAGTCGTTGACGCGAAGACCGGCGAGGACATCACTCGCCAGGTGCTGACGCAGATCATCGTAGACGAGGAATCGCGTGGGTCGACGATGCTTCCACTCAATTTCCTGAAGCAATTGATCGGACTCTACGGCAATCAGATGCAGAATTTCGTGCCGCAATATCTCGAGGCGGCGATGGACTCGTTCCAGCGCAACCAGAGCGCGGTGCGCGACGCATTTAGTGGCAACGTCTTTGCGGACATTGCGAAGCGCAACATGGCGATGTTCGAAGATGCTGCGCAGGCGTTCACTCCGAAGACGAAGCCCGCGGCCAAAGCGGGTAACGCCGAAGTCGATGCGCTGAAAGCCGAGCTCGACGCGCTCAAGGCCAAGGTCGACAAGCTCGGCAGCTGACGACGATGCGAGTTATGATTGCTGCAGCGTTGGCGCTGCTCGTCCCCGCCTCACTTCATGCGCAGACCGCGATCGCCGATCTCAGCACTGCGATGCCAATCGCCGGGACATGGAATTATTCGGTGAGCGCAATCGGAAGCGAAGCGAATTTCCTCAACACGTCCGCGCTTCCGCAGCTGACGATCCGCTGTACCAAGGCGACGCGGCGCGTCACCGTCGCCAAGCCGGCAACGCGGGCAGCGGCGATGATGACAGTATGGACGAGCTCAGCCGTGCGCGCGGTGCCGGCGAGCTTTAATCCACTCACCAATCGCATCAGCATCGAAATCGTGTCGAACGATCCGCTGCTGGACTCGCTCGCGTTCAGCCGTGGACGCGTTGGAATCACCGTCGGCACGACGCCGTCGCTGGTTGTCCCAGCCTGGCCTGAAGTTGCTCGCGTTGTCGAGGATTGCCGCAGCTGAAGAACTCGGCCGGCGGAAGGCAAAAGATAATGCCGAATCTTCACATCATTACAAGTCTTGCACTTGGGCAAACAAAGAATCATCTTTGCTGCAGCTTCAACGCAGCGAAAGGAGGTGATCCGATGTCTCATGGTTCAGCAGGGAGGTCGGAGAGGGGTGTTCGTAACGGCTAGAGCTGAGCGAACGGCCGTCACCTTCGGCCGCTGACCATGTCGAAGGGCATCGCTGCAAGACCTGCAGCGGTGCCCTTTACATTTGTCATGATCAGCAGATTTGATTTGCGCGAGACATACATTAGGGAACCGTAACGGCAGTAGATTGTCTTTTCCCCGACGGAGGAGATCAAAAATGGCCCGACCCGCCAAGAAAACTTCATCGAGATCATCGTCCTCGAGTTCGAGTTCGCGTTCGTCGTCGAGCAGAAAGAGCACCGTCGACAAGCTAGCGAAAGCGGCGATGAGCAAGGAAATGCTCGCTGCCGGTCTGGCCGCTGCGGCGGCCGCGATCAGCGCGAGCCCGAAGGCGCGTAAAGCCATCCGCGACGCCGGCCTCGATGCTGCCGACACTGCTCAGCAGGCGGCGAGCAGCGTCGCTTCGAGCGCAACCAAGCTCGGTTCGCTGATTGCCGAAGCCGTCGCCGATGCAGCGCAGCGCGTAATGTCCGGCAAGTGGACGGTGGACGACGCTCCTGCAGCGAAGCCAGCAGCTGCGCGCAAGCCCGCCGCTCGCAAAGCCGCGGGGCGTAAATCCGCGGCGCGTAAATCGACCGCCCGCAAAGTCACGGCGCGCAAGGCGCCGGCGCGCAAGCCCGCCGCGCGCAAGTCGACGGCTGCGAAGAAGTCGACGGCCACACGCGCCAAGGTGTCGGCTGCGCCGAAGGCAGCTGCAGCGAAGCCTGCTCGCAAGAGTGCGGCCCGCAAGCCCGCTGCGCGTAAGTCGACAGCCAAGCGTCGGACGGCCGCAGCGAAGAAGCCGGCTTAAGCCGCGCGATCTTCGAACTGGAGGCGCGCAAGCCGCGCGTAGAGCCCTTCGCGGCGCGTGAGCTGGGCGTGCGTGCCTTCTTCGACGATCCGGCCCTGGTCCATGACCATGATGCGGTTGGCCGCGCGAACGGTCGCGAGCCGGTGCGCGATGACGATCGTCGTGCGATGCTCCATCAGTCGATCGAGCGCATCCTGGACGAGCCGCTCGCTTTCAGCATCGAGTGCTGAAGTCGCTTCGTCGAGCAGCAGCAATGGCGCGTCGCGAAGCAAAGCTCGAGCGATGGCGATACGCTGGCGCTGACCGCCTGACAGGCGAGCGCCGCCTTCGCCCATGTAGGTGTCAAGTCCGTCGGGAAGCGCTCGCAGGAAATCCTCGGCATTGGCGTCGCGCGCCGCCTGCCAGATTGCGTCCTCGTCAGCGTCCCAGTTGCCGTAGCGAAGATTGTCACGCGCGCTCGCGGCGAAGATCACCGTGTCCTGCGGCACCATGGCGATGCGCTGGCGAATGTCGGCAGGGTCGGCAGCACGAAGATCCACGCCATCGAGCAGGACGCGGCCTTCATGCGGATCATAGAAGCGCTCCGCCAGCTGGAAGATCGTGGTCTTGCCCGCGCCGGACGGGCCGACGACCGCAAGCCGCTCGCGCGGCTTCACGACCAGGCTGAAGTCGTTGAGCGCCGAGACTTCCGGCCGCGTCGGATAGCGGAACGTCACTGCGTCGAATTCGAGCTCGCCGCGCGAGGGCTCGGGCAGCGCTTGCGGCTTGGCCGGGGCACGGATGTCAGGCTCGGCTTCGAGCAATTCGTTGAGGCGCTCGGATGCTCCCGCGGCACGCAAAAGGTCGCCATAGACTTCGGACAGATTGCCGAAGGCGCCCGCGAGAAGCCCGCCGCAAAGCACGAACGCCGCGATCGAGCCGCCGCTCATCCGGCCCGCCGCGACGTCAACTGCGCCTTGCCAGATGACCAGGACGATCGATCCGATCATCAGGAAAATCATCATCGCCGTAAGGAGGGCACGCAGTGCGATGCGGCGCTTGGCGGTCGCGAACACGCGCTCGACCGCATCGCTGAACCGCGTCGCCTCGCGGCCCTGCTGGTTGAAGGCCTGGACGATTTTCATCGAGCCGAGGACTTCGCTGGTCACGGTGCCGACATCGGCGATCCGGTCCTGGTTGCGCGTTGATATTGATCGCACCCGGCGGCCCAGGAACAACATCGGGCCGAGCACGACCGGGATTCCGAGCAGCATTCCGCTCGCGAGCTTGGGCGCGAGAAAGAACATCGTGATCGCACAGCCCACACCCATGACGATGTTGCGCAGCGCGACCGACACCGTCGTCCCGACAACCTGCTCGATGATCGTCGTGTCCACCGTCATTCGTGAGGTGATTTCGGCGGGGCGATTTTCCTCGAAGAAGCCGGGAGAAAGGCGAAGCAGGTTGCGGTGCACCGCGAGGCGAATGTCGGCGACGGTTCGCTCACCAAGCCATGACACGAAGAAATATCTGACGGCGGTCGCAACGGCCATTACGGCGACCACGGCGAGTAAGGTTTCGAACCAGGGGGCAATCGCCCTGGCGTTGCCGGCGCCCGAGCTAAAGCCCTTGTCGATAACGAGCTTGAATCCCCATGGGATCGAGACGGTCGCGGCGGCCGCCACGGCGAGGGCAATTGCGGCGACTGCGATGTGGCCGGGGTAGCGCGACGCGAAGCCCCAGATCATCCGGAGATTGCGGATTGAGCGGCCCTTCGGGCGGCTTGCGGGGTTCGTGGCCATTGCCGTTCCGACTAGCAGTGTCGGAGGGTGGCCTCAAATGCCTTGGCCCGCGGCGGCCAAGCGATTGTTAAATCGCTCTTCCGCTGTGCAAAAACGGGACTCGGGCTCGACCAAACTCGACAAACTCTGTAGTTTAACCGACATTAACCATTATGCGGATTCGAGTCGCAGGGGGACGTGTGTCCTCTGCGAGAGGGAGGCCACGAGGGGGATCGCTTGTCGGGAGTTGATATCTTCCTGTCTTATGCCCGTACCGACCGGGCAGCTGCGCGCATGTTCGCTGAGGCCTTCGCCGACGAAGGATTCAGCGTGTGGTGGGACGCCGCGCTCCATTCCGGCGAGACCTTTGACGAGGTCATCGAGCAGAAATTGCGCGAATCCGGCGCGGTCGTGGTGTTATGGTCCCCACGCTCCGTCGCCTCGCGGTGGGTGAGGGCGGAAGCCACGCAGGCCGACCGTCGCAACAAGCTTGCCCCGGCCATCATCGAGCCGTGCGACCGCCCGATCATCTTCGAGCTGACCCACGCTGCGGATCTCTGCGACTGGACGGGGGACATCACTGACCTCCGCTGGCGAACGTTTGTGGACGATCTCAGCCACCTGATCGAGGCTCGCGCGTCAGAGGGTCAGGCTCCCGCGCCGACCCCGAGCCGATTGCTGCAGGCTGCGGCGAAAAGGCTGGACATGCACAGCCGCCATTCGGCCCCCGAGCGCAAGCCGATCCGGCCGGGCAATGACGAGGTCTTGTTCGCTGGCGAGCAGCGGGAACGTGCGGTCCGGCCGCCGGTCGAAGAACCGCAGGTCCAGCAGCCCGAGGTGGATCACAGCGCCGAAGTCCATTGCCTCGAGATCACTGATTCCGGCTTTGGTGACCGTATCATCATCGTTGATACGCCGAGCGCGAAGGTGGGCCGGATGCCGCCCGCCGACATCGTCATCCCGGATAAGAGCATTTCGCGTGAGCATTGCATGTTCGGCCTCGCAGCCGACGCGCTGCTCGTCACCGATCTCAACTCCACCAACGGGACCTTCGTCGACGGTGAGCGGATTACGAGCGCGACGATTGTGCCCGTCGGATCGGTGCTGCAAATCGGCCAGGTCGTGCTGACCCACTCAATTCGGGTGCGCGGTGAGGTCGAACAGAGCGCTGCCGCACGCGGAGATGCGTCGGCCAAGCGCCTCGCCGCTTCTAATTAACCCGACTATTTCGTCTGCTTGGCGAGAAACTCGACGTAGGAACGAGTCAGCGTCGCCTGCTTGATCAGCCGGTCCGCTTCCTTGTCCGAGTTCACGCCGCGGATCGAATCGCGAAGCGTCTTGAGGTTGCCGTCGTAGCTCCGCGCGAGCGCGGCATTCTGCGCATTACCCGACCTCATCACGCGCTTCGCCTGCGATCGCGCGTCATCGACGACCGAGTAGAATTGCGACAGCTTGCCCGGCGAGACGCCGCCAGAGCTTGACGACGCCGTCTGGGTGGCAGGGGTCTTCACGCCGGGAGTGGCGACGATTTCCTTCGTCTTGGTTTGCCCCAACGCAGCTGCGGCTGCTGCCGCCTTCTGCGCCTTTTGGATGGCGGCGAGACGGGCTTCAGCTGCCTTGGCCTTCGCCTGTTCCTGCTTGAGGGCCTGGGCTTGAGGATCCAAGGGAGCCGTCGTGTTCGTCGTTGCGGCCAAGGCGTTCGCATCCGGGGCGGCAGTGGTGAGTCCGGAATTGTCGGTCACATTAATGTCGGAACCGGCAGGGCCATCGAGCACGGATGAGGCGGCATTGCCGCCCGTGTTGTACTCAGACGCCGAGCTGCCTCCCTGCGATCCGTTCCCACGAAGCAGCATTGCGCCGCCGCCGCCGATGACCACCAGGCCCACGGCCGCCGCCGCAATGAGGGCCGGGCTGGGCTTCCTGGATTCCTTCTTTTCACCCGGGGGGGATTTGCCCGGAGCCTTCTCCGAAGCTTTCGCGGCATCCGAGGAGGCGGCGGTCTCGACGACGCGCCGGCGATTGAGCTCGCCTTCGGCCTTCGGCTCCGTGATGGGCTCCTCGACAACCGGCTCGGGATGAACCTTCTTTCCGGCGCCCGTCTCCTGACCCGCACGCTTGAACTTGGCCTGCTTGGGATCGTCAGGAACGCCGGTTTCGACCGGAGCCTTGGGGTCGAGATTGGGGACCGGCGGTACCGGGACGATCTCCTCGGTCTCGACCTGCTTGGCAATGAAGCGCGTGGCCTCGTCGTCGGTGTCGATCGTTTCTGCGTCGTCATCCGACATCTTGCCGAACATGGCGAGCCAGTCACTCAGCGATTGCGGGCGCTCGTCGGGTTTCACCACCATCGCGGCGTCGACTGCGCTCAGGAACTTCTTGGTGTAGCCTGGCCACTTTCCGCCCGCGAGCGGAGTGCCGAGGCCGGCATGTAGCCGTTCGAGCACCTCGGGCGGCTTCTCGCCCGTGATGCATTCGTACATGACGACGCCGAGCGCGTAGATGTCGGTCCACGGGCCCTGATCGTAGGTTTTCACATATTGTTCGATCGCGGCGTAGGGCGGCGTGTGGAACGTGACCTTGGTGCTGGTCGCTTCCGCCGCCTCGAACCGGGCCGAGCCGAAGTCGATCAGGACCGGCCGATTGTCCTCGTTGATGAGGATGTTCGGCGGCTTGATGTCGCGGTGGAGGACGCCGACGCGGTGCGCCCGCTCGAGGCCTTCGGCGATCGGGCGAAGGATGTTCCACAGGCTTCGCTCGTTGAAGCGGCGGCCTTGCTTCAGCATCTTCGAGAGGGAGATCCCGTCCTCGAAGTCCATGACCATGTACGCGGTCCCATGGATCTCAAAGAGGCTGCGGACGCTGACAATGTTCGGGTGGCGCGACGGCGTGGAGAGATTCCACAGCAGCTTCGCTTCCTCCACGAACTTCTTCAGGCCCAGCGCGTGGACTTCTTCGGCATCGGAATCGATCGGGACAACTGTGTCCGACGAATCGCGCTCGCTGATCGAGCTCGGGAAATATTCTTTTATTGCAACGAGTTCGTTGAAATAAATACCTTTGGCTTTGTAGACGATGCCGAATCCGCCGACGCCGAGAACTTCCTCGATGCGCCACTCGCGCAGCACGGTACCCATCGGTAACGCCTTGTTGCTGTACGCTTTATTCATGGGTCGAGGCGCCCCCTCTCGACATCGGTTACAAAAAAGGAAATCGCACAGACGTTAAGCGATTGCTAGTGTAGCCCTCTTAGAGGATTCGCAAGGGGGCCGAATGCCTTTCGAGTGCGTGAGCCGTACCCATGTCGGGCTCAAGCGCCAGATCAATGAGGATTCGATCCTCGCCGACACCGACGGCGGCCTGTGGGTCGTGGCGGACGGAATGGGCGGACACGAGGCCGGCGAAGTCGCCAGCGCCATGGTCATCGATGCCCTGCGCAACCTTCCGCACGGGCCCGACCTCGATACTTTCGTCGGCAATGCAGTCGGCGTGCTGCACGAAGTGAACGGGCAGCTGATCGGCCTGGCACGCGCCAACGGAAGCGACCGGACGATCGGCACGACTGTGGTCGGGGTTGCGGTCGACGCCGGCGAGTTCCGCTGCTTCTGGGCCGGCGACAGCCGCGCCTATCGCTTCCGCGACGACGGGCTGATCCGCCTGTCGCGCGACCACAGCCTGGTTCAGGATCTGGTCGATGCCGGAATGCTCCGGCCTGACGAGGCCGAAGGGCACGCGAACTCAAATGTCATCACCCGGGCGGTCGGCGTCCGCGAGATTGTCGATGTCGAGGTCATTGGCGGTGAGGCGCTAAGAGGGGATCATTACATCGTCGCCAGCGACGGGCTGACCCGCGTCGTCAACGACCAGGAGCTTGCGCTCGAGCTGAGGAACGGCTCGCTCGATGAGGTCGCTGACCGATTGATCGCCAAGGTGCTGGAGCGGGGCGCCCCCGATAATGTCTCGCTGATCATCACCAAGCTGCTCTGACGCTTGGTATTTTCCACAACCTTCTCCTTTTGCGGCGCAACATTGCCTTGCCAGTGGACCAAACGGCCGCCACATTGGTTCACTTTACGAGGGTAGATATGAGGTTCGATGCTCTACGACGCCTATGAAGTTCAGCGCTCGTTTCTCGCAGGTGCGAGCAAACTAGCGGGTCTGGGCGCCGGATGGCTGAACAACCCTGCCAATCCCTGGGGCTATAGCTCGATGGGTCCGATCGCGGCCGCCAGCCTGGAGGTCTTCGCTCACGCCGCCGCTCCGCGCGGCAAGCCCGAATTCGGGATCGAGAGCGTCCACATCCGCGGCAAGGACATCCCCGTCCACGAGGAGATCCTGCTGAGGAAGCCGTTCGGGCAGCTGAAGCATTTCTACCGTGAAGGGCATGACGAAAGCCCGCAGCTGTTGATCGTCGCGCCGATGTCCGGCCACTATGCGACGCTGTTGCGCGGAACCGTTGAGCGCCTGCTGCCGACCTGCGACGTCTACATCACCGACTGGCGCGACGCGAAGCTGGTGCCGACCAGGGACGGCAGCTTCGATCTCGACGATTACATCGATTATTTGATTGAGTTCCTGGAGCTGATCGGGACCAAGACCAAGGAGCGGCCGCACCTGCTGGCGGTCTGCCAGCCCGCGGTCCCAGCCTACGCGGCAACCGCAATCATGGCGGAAGACAAGAATCCCTATCGGCCAAAGAGCCTGACCATGATGGGCGGCCCGATCGATACGAGAAAAGCGCCTACCGCGGTCAACACGCTCGCGACGCAGCGGCCGTTCGCCTGGTTCGAGCAGAACGTGATCGCGACCGTGCCGATGATCTACCCAGGCGCGGGGCGCAAGGTTTACCCCGGCTTCCTGCAGCTCGCTGGGTTCATGACCATGAATCTCGGCTCACACCTCATTTCGCACTGGGAGATGTTCAAGCATCTCGTGGTCGGCGACGATGAGAGCGCGGCGTCGACGCAGCATTTCTACGACGAATATCGCTCGGTCTGCGACATGACCGCCGAATTCTACCTGCAGACGGTGGACGCGGTGTTCCAGCGACACCTGCTCCCGGACAGCGAGCTCGAGCATCGCGGACGGTTGGTGAAGCCGAGCGCGATCCACGACACGGCTTTGCTCGCCATCGAGGGCGAGCGCGACGACATTTCTGGCCTCGGGCAGACCAAGGCCGCGCTCGAGATTTCGACCAGGGTGCCGGCGCCGAAGAAGAAGTATTTCATGGCCAAGGATGTCGGCCACTACGGCATCTTCAACGGCCGCAAGTGGCGCGAGAAGATCGCTCCGGTGGTCGAGAAGTTCATCGCCGCCAACGACTAAGACCGGTCGCCGAAACCTCCTGTTTCCCTGATGCTCTGCCGTTATAGCGCTTCCTGGAAAGAGGGAGAGCGTGATGACGGCGATGCTGGGCAGGCGGGAGTTTCTGGGTACGGCGGCGGCGGCGGCGGGTCTGCTGGCTGGTTGCAAGTTTTCGAGCAACGAATCCGCCGGCGCGGGTACGGGTGATCTCGCCAAGACCCTGCAGGGCATCGCCGACGAGATGCTCGCCGAATATCCGCAGAACGCGACCATCCTTGGCATTGCGACGGGTAAGCTCGCCCCGCTCAACCACCAGTGGCAGGACCAGACACCGACCGGCGTCGATGCGCGCCGCAAGGCGATTGGCGACCGGCTGACGCGGCTTAAGGCATTCGACCTTGTTGATCTGTCGCAGCCGGAAAAGCTTAACGGCGCGGTCGCGCTCCAGGCGCATGAGCTGGCGCAGAAAGGATATGCCTTTCCATTCGGCGATCCGCTCGTGCTCGATCCGAACAACGGCTTCCGCAACACGCCCTATGTCGTGAACCAGCTCGGCAGCAGCTACATCGATATCCCCGACTTCCTCGACAGCCGGCACACCATTGCAAACGCCGATGATGCGCTCGCGTTCGCCGACCGGGTCGATGCCTACGCTCGCAATGTCGACGGCGAGACCGAGCGCCTGAAGCACGATCGCGGCATCGGCGTCGTTGCGCCCGATTTTACGCTCGACAGCACGCTCAAGATCATCGGCGGCGGCGCGGCCGAAACCGCCGACAAGTCGGCGGTGCTGGCGACCTTCAAGAAGAAGATGGGCGAGGCCGAGCTGACCGACGACAAGCTCGCTGACCGCGTCACCCAGTCGATGGCGACAAAGGTTATTCCCGCGCTCCAGCGTCAGCTCGACGAACTGAAGCAGCACCGGGCAGTCGCGAAATCCGACGCGGGCGTCTGGCACTTCAAGGACGGTGACGCCTACTACCGCTGGGTGCTGCAGGCCGGCACCACCACCACTCGTTCGCCCGACGACATCCACCAGCTCGGCTTGGATCAGGTCAAAGAGATCCAGTCGCGGATGGAAGCCATCATGCAAAAGCAGGGCATCACCGGCGGCACCGTCGGTGTGCGCATGGGCGCGCTCGGCAAGGACCCGAAGCAGCTGTTCCCGAACAACGATGCAGGCCGCGCGCAGCTGCTGGCTTACCTCAACGGCCGCATCGCCGACATCCGGACGCGACTGCCGCACGCCTTTGCGACGATGGTTCCGGGGCGGCTGATCATCAAGCGCGTCCCACCGGCGATCGAGGCCGGAGCGCCGGGTGGGTACGCTGCCGCTGGGTCGATCGACGGCAAGGTGCCGGGCCAATATTACATCAACCTTCGCGACACCTCGGAATGGCCCAAGTTCTCGCTTCCGACCCTTTGTTACCACGAAGGCATTCCGGGTCATGTCTGGCAGGGCGATTATGCCAACCGTATGCCGCTCATCCGCTCGATGCTGGCGTTCAATGCCTATAGCGAGGGCTGGGCACTCTATGCCGAGCAGCTGGCCGACGAGCTTGGCGTCTACGACGGCGATCCGCTCGGCGAGCTCGGCTATCTGCAATCGATGAGCTTCCGCGCATGCCGGCTGGTCGTCGATACGGGCCTCCACGCCAAGCATTGGACGCGTGACCAGGCGATCGATTGGTTCGTGAAGACGAACGGCGATCCGCGCTCGTCGGTCACGAAGGAGGTCGACCGCTATTGCTCGATGCCCGGACAGGCGTGCGGCTACAAAGTTGGCCACCTCGAGATCAATCGCCTGCGCGACAAGGCCAAGGCGGCGCTTGGGGGCAGGTACGATCTGCGTCGCTACGACGATGCGGTCGTGCTTGGTGGAAGCGTGCCGATGACGTTGCTCGAAACCGTCATCGACGGCTTCATCGCCAAGACGAAGGGCTAGGCTCCTTTCTTCATCTTTACGCCGCCGAGCATCGTCAGCGCGACGATGCCGGCCAGCACTGACACGCCAGCCGAGACGAGCATGGCGACGTGGAAGCCGGCGAACAGTTGCTTGCCGCTGCTGGCGATCACCGCGCCGAGCAACGCTGTCGCGATGAGGCCGCCGGTCCGGGCGACGGCGCTGTTGAAGCCCGACGCCATCGCCACATGCTGCTCCTCGACCGAGCCGAGCACCGACGCGGTCAGCGGCGCGACGGCGATGGTCATGCCCATCGCCAGCACGAGCATCGTGGGGAACGCTGCGGCCCAATAGCTCGAGTCCGGGCTCATCAGCCAGGACAGTCCCATCCCGACGGCTACGACCACCGGGCCGACGGTCAGCGGGATCCGCGGCCCAATTCGTGCGGCAAGCCCACCCATGCTGGGCGAAGCGACGGTCATCACGATCGGCAGGGGCAGCATCGCGAGCCCGGCCTCGACCGGGGAATAGCCGCCGCTCGTGATCAACACATAGGGGATCAGCAGCATCGCCACACCGAACGTGCCGTAGAGCAGGAAGGTGAGGAGGTTCAGGCCGGAGAAGCACCGGCTCCGAAACAGGCTCAGCGGCATCATCGCACGGTTGCCGCGGCGGTACTCTGCAAAGAGGAAGGCGGCGGTGAAAATGATCCCCAGCGCACCGACGATCAGCGCTTCATTGGTGAAATGCCCCACCGCGGACCATAGAGTCAGCGCATAGGTAATCCCGCCTAGTCCCGCCGTGACGAGGAATGCGCCGACATAGTCGGTCCGGCCGCTGCCGGGCTCGCTGCTCTCGGTGACGAATTTCAACGCTAGCAGGATCGCTCCGATCGCCAGGGGCAGGTTGATATAGAAGATCGACGGCCAGCCGACGCTTCCGACCAGCCAGCCGCCGATCAGCGGGGCGACGGCTGCAGCCGCGGCGCCCGCAGCCGCCCAGATGCCGACTGCTCGACCGCGCTTCTCGCCCTGGAAGGCGGCGTTGAGCAAAGCAAGGCTGTTGGGCAGCAATAGCGCGGCGCCGATCCCCTGGCCGGCCCGTGCGGCGAGCAGGACCGGCAGGCTCGGCGCGAGCGCGCAGGCGAGAGAGGTGACGGCGAACAAGCTTGTCCCGGTGACCAGCAAGCGCCTTCGCCCGAAGTGGTCACCGAGCGCTCCGCCGAGCAGCAGCAAGGCGGACAGCGGCAGCAGATAAGCGTTGACTACCCACTGCACGTCCTGGGCGCCCGCGCCATAGCTCGACTTGATCGCGGGGAGTGCAACGTTGAGGACCGAGCCGTCGACGAAGCTCAGGCTCGAGGCGAGGATGCAGGCGACGAGCGTCCAACCTGGATGGGCGCTCGGCTTGGACTCGCAGTGGCTGTCCCGCGGGCTCAATCGACCCGTTGCGCGATCGCTGCTTCGACCATGTTACGCCACATATCAGTATCGCCGACAGCTGCCATCGCTTCGTCCGGCTCGCGCATCGTGTGCAGCACCGCTTGCGCCTGGTTCACATGCTCGCGCCACGCGCGGTCGACCTTGTCGCCCGCCGACGGATCGCTGCCGTCGGCATTGCTGCTAAGCGCGGCCCCGGCGAGCACCCGGGCGACGCGTTCGACGAGGGGCTGGCTGGTTTCGGGCATTTGCTGTCCTCCTCTTTGCCTCCTCAACCCGCCGGTGGCACTTTGGGTTTCGCCTTTCGATACTTAGCGACGAAGTCCGTCAGCGCAGGCTCGGTGATGCTGTCGACCGCGATCGCGTCGATTAGATTCTCCCTAAACAACGGAGTCTTCGCTGCGAAAAACACGAAGAGGTCTCCGGCCTCACTGGAGGAGGTATCGCCCAGGCCAAGCGCGCCACAGTCTGTCCAATCAGCTCGCAGCTGGAACAGGTCTGTCGTCTTGGCTCCCCTCAACCATGCGATTGGCTTGAAATATGAGGGAGCCGGAAACGTAAGTCGGGGCACGATTACGGGTGGCGGGACTGGGCGACCCTTCTTCCATCGGACCTTGCCTTTGTCTGGCGGCCACCAAACGGTGTCCCGTCCAATGAAGATGAGATTTGCACGGCTGAGCGCTCGAGTTTGGCGCTCTTTCAACCACGCGTCGGCTCGCTGTTGTTGCACGACGGCGCTTCTAGCCTGGTAAGCGCTGTCGCTTTCACCCTCCAACCTCAGTTCAGGAGGGGCTGGAAGGCAGGCGCGCGCGGCTGCAGGGCTGATTAACGCGCCCATGAACAACCCAGACAGTCGAAGGCCGAAAGACGATTTCACTATGATAAGGATATATGTAACATTATCACATTGCAACGCTGCCGACGGCGCGACTGATCGACTTTCCGATCACGCAGCCTGTCTGGGAAAGGATGGCATTGAATGAACATGCTTCTCGCGCTTGCTGCCGTCACAGCCGCATCCCACGCTGTTGTGCCCCCATCGCCATTGTTCGGCACGTGGGCAGTCGACGTGACTCGCCTGCCTATGCCTCCCGAAGCGCGGCCCAAGAGCGTCACCTTCACGTTCAGCGATGCGGGTGCGGGAAAATGGACGACTCACGTGGACATCTACGGAGGCGATGGATCGGAACGGCACATGGTCGCCACCAATGGGCTGGACGGGACGCCCGGCCCCATCACCGGCGATCAAACGGAGGCGGATACGGTGGCTGCCAAGCTGCCGGCTCCGAATGTGATGGTGATGCAGTTGGCGAAAAGTGGTATCTCCGCGTCGACGCGCGTCTACACGGTCGCGCCGGACGGCAAGACGATGATCGAAACCGCCGCCTATTTCGGCCCAGACGGCAAGCCGCTGCTGCGGACGAATTACTTTAGCCGGATAAAGTGACCGTGCGCGATCATCGCTCTTTCTCCGACCCACTGTCGTAAAGAAAGTTCGCCCGCGCCTTCCACCTCGACCAAGCTTCGACAAGCTTCGGATGCATCGCTTCTGCAGCCATTTCGCTGAAGATGGACGAGTGAAAACTCATGCCTTCGTTTTCAACGCCTTCGAAGACGACGACGATGTGACTGACTTGGCCCCAGGTTGCCCAGCCGTCTCCATCGAGCCCGCAGGACGTTAGTTCGCGATCGCGTAGCTCGAGGGTCGCGCTCCGCAGAGGTCCGCGAATGGCTTCGAGCGGCTTGACGACGACGCGTCTACCGTAGGGCGTTCCATCAACTTTGATTTCCTCGCTGCGGATTATCCTGGCGAAATAGATGGCGTGCGCCTGAACGAAGTATTTCGCTTCAGTCGCCCGATGGGCTTCCTGAATGTGCGCGTTCAACTGTTCGGTCGCACGTTTCTTCCAGGCTTCCTCAGCTTCCCCTGGCAGCTTCAATGGCGGCGGAGGATAGAGGCACGCAAAGGCCGGTTCGCCCGCCACGAAAAATCCAAGGGCGATGGCAACCGCAACCCGCAAGGGCATCCAGCTAGAGCACCTCAAACAAGCCGGCAGCGCCCATTCCGCCGCCGACGCACATGGTGACCACCACATATTTCACGCCGCGGCGCTTGCCTTCGATCAAGGCGTGGCCGGTCATTCGCGCGCCGCTCATGCCGTAGGGGTGGCCGATCGAGATCGAGCCGCCATCGACGTTCATTCGGTCCTCGGGGATGCCGAGTTGCTCGGCGCTGTAGAGCACCTGGACCGCGAAGGCCTCGTTCAGCTCCCACAGGCCGATGTCGTCGACCTTGAGGCCGTTGCGTTTGAGCAGTTTGTTGACGGCGTCGATCGGGCCGATGCCCATTTCGTCGGGCTCCGTGCCGGCGACGGCCATGCCGATATACCGGCCCATCGGCGCGAGGCCGCGGCGGGCAGCTTCGCCCGCCTCCATCAGGATCGAGGCCGAACTTCCATCCGACAGCTGACTGGCATTGCCAGCGGTGATCGACGTGTCCGGACCGAGGACGGGGTTGAGGCCCGACAGCCCTTCGAGCGTCGTGTCGGCGCGGTTGCCTTCGTCCCTGGAGACCGTGATCTCCTTCATTGAGACTTCGCCAGTGTCCTTGTCCTTCATTGCCATGGTCGTGGTGGCGGGGACGATCTCATCGTCGAAGCGGCCGGCGGCCTGCGCGGCGGCAGTGCGCTGCTGGCTCTTCAGCGCATATTCGTCCTGGCGTTCGCGGCTGATGTTGTAGCGCCGCGCGACCGTCTCGGCGGTCTGCAGCATCGGCATGTAGACATGCTTGTGCATCGCAATCAGCGAGGGATCGGGCGCGATCCGCATCTCGGGCGTCTGCACCAGGCTGATCGAATCCTGCCCGCCGGCGGCGACGACGTCCATCTTGTCCGTGATGATCTGCTTGGCGGCGGTGGCGATCGCCATCAGGCCCGACGAGCATTGGCGGTCGATCGTCATTCCAGAGACGCTGACCGGGCAGCCGGCGCGAAGCGCGACCTGGCGGCCGATATTCCCGAACTGCGTGCCTTGGGTAAGCACCGCGCCCCAGACGACGTCGTCGATCTCGCCCGCATCGATGCCGGCGCGCTCGATCGCGGGCTTCAAGGCGAGGCTGCCCAAAGTCGGGCCGGACGTGGCGTTGAATGCGCCCTTGTAGGCTCGGCCGATGGGCGTCCGGGCGGTGGAAACGATCACGGCGTCGCGGGGCATTCTTCTCTCCTAAACGAACATCAGGCCGAGCCATTGCGCGGACAAAGCCGGCTTCTCCTCGCCTTCGATCTCGACGGTTACAGTGTGACGCAACAGCCATTGCCCCGGCGCTTTCTCCTCGATGGAGTCAAGCGTGAAGCGGCCGCGAATGCGCTTGCCCGAGCGAACCGGGGCGAGGAAGCGCACGCGGTCGAGCCCGTAGTTGAGCGCCATCTTCAGGCCGTCGGGCATTAGCGAGGCGTCCGCCGCCATCCGCGACAAGAGCGACAGCGACAGGAAGCCGTGGGCGATGGTGCCGCCTAGTCCCGCAGCCGCCGCGGCTTGCGCGTCGATGTGGATGAACTGATGATCCTCGGTCGCGTCGGCGAAGGTGTCGATGCGCTGCTGGTCGATCTCGATCCACGACGAAACACCGACCTCTTCGCCGATGCGGGAGCGGATGTCGTCGAAGCTCGCGATGGGCATCGGCTGTTATTTGCAGGCGTGTGAATAGACTGCAATGGGCGGATCGTTGCGGCGCTGCATCAGTGCCGCCGGCCCTCGGCATCGTCACCGATTTGTCTTTGACAAGTCCTTGGTAAGCCCTGACAACTCGCCGGATCGGGAAACGGGGGTTTTCATGAAGTTTGGAAGAGTATCCGCAATTTGCGTTGGGTTGCTGCTCGCGTCGGCTGCGCCGCAGGCGATGTCGCAGCCGGCGTCGTCGCCACAGTCGGAAGAGCAGGCGAAAGCTGCGCTCGACGCCAAGATGAGCGCGCTGGAAAGCTCGCTTCACCCGCAAACCGGAACGGTCGCAATTCCGGCCGCGCACGTCAGCCTGCAGCTCGGCAATGCTTATTATTACCTGCCGGCGGACGAAGCGAAGCGGGTGCTGAGCGAAGCGTGGGGCAATCCGCCCGACCAGGTCAGCAATGTTCTCGGCATGGTATTCCCGGCCGGCAAGTCGTTCCGCGACCAAATCTGGGGCGCGGTCATCCAGTATGAAGAGACCGGCCACGTCAGCGACAAGGACGCCACGAGCCAGGATTATGAATCCGTCCTCGCCGACATGAAGTCGTCCGAGGAGGAAGCAAACAAGCAGGCGCGCGAGCAGGGCTATGCCGGCAGCCACATCGTCGGCTGGGCTCAGAAGCCGACCTACGATCCCGCGACGCGCACCCTGATCTGGGCGCGCGACATCCAGTTCGACGGGTCGCAGGGCGAAACTCTCAACTATGACGTTCGTACGCTTGGCCGGACCGGCGTTCTCAGCCTGAACATGGTCGATTCCATGAACAATCTGAAGAACGTGCAGCTGGCGGCGAAGGGGCTAGGATCGACCGTGAGGTTCGATTCAGGCTCGTCCTACGGCGACTTCAACCCGTCGACCGACAAGATGGCGGACTATGGCCTCGCCGGCCTCGTGGCCGCTGGAGCGGGCTTGCTCGTCGCCAAGAAGGCCGGGCTGCTCGCCGTCATCCTCCTCTTCGCGAAGAAGGCGATTGCATTCATCATCGCCGGCGCCGTTGCGTTGCGCGCGTGGTTCAAGCGCAAGTTCAGCAAGCAGCAGTCGGATGAGGTCATGTCGGAGGAGTTTGAGGCTTCGGCCATCAAAACCGCACCATTGCCGGCCGAGGAGGCTCCCCCCGCGGAGTGACGCCTTAGAAAGGCGCCAGCGGCGGCGAGATGTCGGACATCCTCGTCAGCTCGATCTTATCGGCCTGCAGGTTGCGGACGAGGTTGAGGATCACACCCGAGCGATTGGCGGCAGTGCGATTATTGTCGATCGCCTTGTCGTCATAGACCAGCTCGAAGCTGACCGCGCCCGAGCCGACGCCGTTGGCGGCGCAACGCACCAGCTTGCAGCCGTCACGGGAGGCGACCGCCGCTTCGGCAAGCTCGGGAATCCGGTCGAGCTTCTTCGGCTCGGTCTTCAGGCTGACGGCCATATAGACCGTCATCCGCCGGGCTTTGGCGGCCGCCATATTGTGGATCTCGCGCTCGAGCAGCTTGGTGTTGGCCATGATCAGCTGCTCGCCGGTCAGCGAGCGGATGCGCGTGGTCTTGAGGCCGATCCGCTCGACGGTGCCGGTGCTCTGGTCGTAGCGGATCGTGTCTCCTTTCTTGAATGGCTTGTCGAACAGGATCGAAAGCGCCGCGAACAGGTCGGAGAAGATGCCCTGAGCGGCGAGGCCGATTGCGATGCCGCCGATGCCGAGGCCAGCGACGAGCGCGGTGACGTTCACGCCAAGATTGTCGAGCATCAGGATGATTGCGATCGCGAAGACGGCGACGCTGACCAGCACGCGGATGATCGCCATGGCGTTGGCCAGAGCTCCCGACCCCTGCTCCTCGGCGACGCGGCGGCCGATCAGCCCGAGGATGAACTCGCGCGCCCAGACCGCACCCTGGAAGGCGAAGGCGATGATGAAGGCGATGTCGATGACCCGGGCCAGGGCATGAGGGAGCGCGGCATAGGTCGAGAAGCTGTCGGCCGCCGCCGCGACGATGAAAAAGACCGAGGTACGGGCGAAGGCGCGGCCGATGATCGAACGCCAAGTCAGATGCTCCGGATCGCGGGCGAGCGCGCGATGTCCGAGCCAGCGCACGGCCAGGAGTACGGTGACGATTGCCGCGGCGGCGATTGCGCCGAGAATCAGCCCGTCATGATTGGCGACGAACCATGCATGCAATTGGTCGAGCCCCATGGCCCATGTTCTTGGCTGTCGAGGAAGCAGCAATCAAGCCGTGGCGGTTTTGCGCCGCTTCCGGCGAGTGAGGAATTCGAGAAGGCCGATCTCGGCCGATGACAGCCGCTTGCGGCCTGTCGGGCGATCGAGGCCGTCGAGCGGATCGCGCGGGTCGGCCTTCACCGCGTCGAGCAATTTGGGGTGGACGTAGGACTTGCGGCTGATCGCCGGCGTGTTGCCGAGCGCCTCGGCGACGGGCTCGATGACAGTCTTAACGGTGATCCGCGCGTCCTCGGCCTTCTTCAACATCTGCTCGAAGGCGATGACGTTCGCACTCCAGGTGCGGAAATGCTTGGCGGTGAAATCGCCGCCCGTCGCCTCGCGGATATAATCGTTCACGTCGCCCGAGGTGATCGGCTTTGGATCGCCGTCGCCATTGACGTACTGAAACAGCATCTGGCCCGGCAGCTCCTGGCAGCGCTTGCAGATGCGCTTGAGGTTAGTGTCGGTGATCTTCACCTCATGGACGATGCCGTGCTTGCCAGTAAAGCGCATCTGCAGGCCGTGGCCGGTTCGCTTGAGATGGCGGCGCCGCAGGGTCGTCGCGCCGAAGCTCTTGTTGGTCTTGGCATATTCCTCGTTGCCGACGCGGATATGCTCGGTGTCGAGCAGGCGGATGACCGCCGCGAGCACAGCTTCGCGGGCGAGGTCGCGGCGCTTGAGATCCAGTTCGACCTGACGGCGAAGCTTCGGCAGCGCCTTGCCGAAATCAAGCAGGCCTTCGAACTTCGCAGACTCGCGCTTGGCGCGGAAGTCGGCGTGATAGCGGTACTGCTTGCGTCCCCGCGCATCGACGCCCGTCGCCTGTAAATGCCCGTCGGGATCGGCGCAGAACCAGGCGTCTTCGTAGGCGGGCGGGAGGCCAATGGCGTTCAGCCGGTCGATCTCGTGGCGGTCCTTGATCCGCTCGCCCTTGGAATCGAAATAGGCCCAGTACCGGCCCTGCCGCTTGCGCGTGATGCCCGGCTCGGTGTCGCTGCTATGCCTCAGCATGCCGCAGGGTGCTTCACTCGACTCATCAGGGCGCATAAGCGTGCGGTAAGCGGTGGGGTTCCTGCTGTTATCGGAGAAGTGAGAATGCCGCGGATTTCAGAGGCCCGGATCCTGATCGTCGCCAGCGACGGGTTCGAGGAATGGGAGCTGTTCGGCCCGAAGCAAATTCTTGAGGAGCACGGGGTCGAGGTCGTGCTGGCGGCGCCGAAGCTGGAGCCGATCCAGGCGACGGTCCATGACGATCCGGGCAAGACGATCCGGCCGAATATCACCATCGATCAGGCAAACCCTGACGATTTCGACGCGCTGATCCTGCCCGGCGGGGTCCGCAATCCGGATCATTTGCGGACGAACGAGGAAGCCATCCAGTTGATCACCGACTTTGCCGACCAAGGGAAACCGGTCGCAGCGATCTGCCATGGTCCATGGCTGCTGGTCGAAGCCGACCTGCTTCGCGGCAGGACCGCGACAAGCTGGCCATCAATCCGCACCGACCTCCGCAACGCCGGCGCCAATGTCGTCGATGAGGTCGTTGTGACCGACGGCAACATCATCACCAGCCGCAAGCCGGACGATGTCGATGCCTTCACGGCCGCGGTCATCGACCTCGTCGAAAATGCACCCGACGTGACCGAGATCGGCCACCCGCGCGAGGTGCCGGCCTAACCGCCTATCAATAATTGCCTGTTATCCGATGGCGCATGGATGCGCGTCGGATCGAACGGATTGAGCAAGGCGCCGATGTGGCGGCCGCCGCGATTTTCGCGGCTGCGCTGGCTTTTGCTGCCCTGCGGTTCGGGCCGATGCCGGCAGCAGCTGCCGGCGCCGTAGCGTTCTTCGTGATGTTCCGGGGGCTTCAATCGATCGAAGCAAAAGCTCCGGCCTTCCCGGTCGAAATGTTCGAAGCGGTTCCGCTTCCTGCGGCGATCGAGCCGGAAGAAATGCTCCTCACCGACGTTTACGAGCCAAAGGGGGAGGACGACGAGCTGGTGCTCGACGATGTGTTCGCCGCGCCCGATGCGGTGTTGGTGCTTGAGGACGTCCTCGCTCGCCTCGGCGAAAATTCGCGGGTCATTCGGCTGTTCGACCCTTCCGCGATGCCGACACCCGGCGAAATGCAGTCGCGCATCGACCGCCACCTCGAAGGATCGTCCGCGAGCAACGCCGACGCGTCCAAGGCCCTCCACAATGCGCTGGCCGACCTCCGCAAGTCGCTGCGCTAGGTCATTATATCTCGAGACACCTCGCCCGCGGCAAGAATGGCGCGAAATAGGCCCGACGCGGCCTTGGAGACTACACGATCAGGGAGCTCAACTGCATTGGCCGGGTCATCTGGGTCGGCCGCAAAATCGCCTGAGCGCTACCGCCGGCGCCAGAGATCAATCAGCCAGGTCAGGACCGCCAGCCCGATCCCGAGTCCAGTGCCGATGAGGATGCCCTTCATCGGGTTGCCGTACTGGATGCCAAGGACGGCACCGGCGAGGATGCAGATGGTGAGGAAACATCCTCCCGCTTGGGTGGTGCGACTTTGCATCCGCGACCCACACCCGTTCCCGCAAATATAGTCAACGCCGCGTTGACGACGCTCGTCGTCAGTCCCGCAACGCGCAAGCGGTAGAAGCCAGTCATGGACTCGCTTTTCATCCATGGACGCGATGCGCTCGACGATGCGCACGAGCTCATCGAACGCTTTGGCGACACTGCTTTGTTCGAGGCGGCGGCGCGCGCTCGCCAATCGCGGAGCGACGGGAATGTCGCGCGCTTTTGCCATTGGCGGCAGATCGAACGGGTGGTGGCGGTCCTTTCGAGCGAAGAAATCACCGGCAGCATCCACTAGGACGCTTCCAGCGCCGCCTCGGCGCTTCCAGTCTGGCGCGGTTCAGGAGCGCTGGTTAAGGCTCATTGCTGATGAGTGGGCGGGGATCAGCGAGAAGGGCCGCGCGGCTGCAGTGCGCGGCTGCGCTGAGCCTGTTTTGCGGCGCCCCGGCGCTTGCCCAGACAAAGCCCGCTCCAGCCCCCGCTCCGACCGATCCTGCCGAGCTTGATCCCTCCGCTCCGCTCGATGCTCTTCCGGGGCTCGGTGTTGACTGGCCGACGCTGGACGCGACGGACCAGACCTCATCAGCTGAATCATCGCAGACCCAACAAGAACAGGTGACCGCGGAAGACGCCGGCGAGCGGTCCTATGTCGTCGAAATCCGGGGGATGGGGAGCTTTTCTGCCTCGGAAGACCTGCTGAAAGCCTTCCGGTCACAATCGACGCTCGAGGCCAATCGCAAGCATCCCGCCAACGCTGCCCAGATCGCTCGACGGTCACGGGCTGATGCCGACCTGCTCGAGGAATTGCTCCGCAGCCAGGGCTATTATGACGCCGATGTCGAACCCCGAACCGAGCGCGCAGGCGACGCGGTCAAGGTCATCCTCGAGGCGGCGGCGGGGGAGCAATATCGCTTTGCGTCGGTCGACCTCCCAGGACTCGAAGCAGCCGGCCCTGAAGCAACGAAGCTGCGCGCCGCGTTCGCGGTAAAGGCGGGCGATCCGGTCATTGCGCAGGATGTGATCGCTGGCGGGATCGCGCTTCAGACGGCACTAGGCGAACTCGGCTTCGCCGGGGCCAAGGTCGGGGAACAGCAGGTCGAGGTCGACCACGTCACTCATCTTGCTACGCTTGTCTTGCCGGTTGATTCGGGGCCGGTCGCCAGGTTCGGGGCGATCCGCGTGACCGGGAAGCCGCCTTTTAGCGCTCATCACGTCTGGACGATGGCGCGCTTCAAGCCGGGGCAGCGGTTCGAGCGCTCCAAGATCGACGACCTGCGGCGCGCGCTCATCAACACCAGCCTGGTCTCCGCCGCCGACATCCGCGTTGTTCCAGCGGGTGATGGGCGCACGGTCGACCTGGACGTCCGGCTCGAGCCGGCGCCGTCGCACACGATCGCGGGCGAAATCGGCTATGGGACGGGCGAGGGCGCGCGGCTCGAAGCGAGCTGGACCGACCGCAATTTCTTCAATCCCGAAGGCGCGCTGACCTTCCGCGGCATTGCCGGTACCAGCGAGCAGCTGGCGGCGGTCCAGTTCCGCCTAAGCAATTTCCTGATGCGCGACCAGACGCTCAACCTGCAGGCTTCTGCGAGCCACCAGAAGTTCGACGCCTACGAAGCGAAGACCATAAGCCTTGGCGGAAATATCGAGCGGCAGAGCAACTTCATCTGGCAGAAAAAGTGGACCTGGACGTACGGCGGGGAGGTGCTGGGCACAATCGAGCGCGGCGTCTTCGACGCCAGCGGAACGAAAGCGACCCACAATTTCCTGATCGGCGCGATTCCCCTCAGCCTGGGCTACGACGGCAGCGACAGCCTGCTGGATCCGACCACGGGCTTCCGCCTCAGCGGGCGCCTGAGCCCGGAGATTTCGGCGCGGAACGGGCATTTCACCTATGCCCGCGCGCAAATTGACGCGAGCGCCTATCGCCGCGTGACCGAGAACGTTGTCGCGGCCGGCCGAATTCGGCTGGGATCGATCATTGGCGCAGGCGTGTTCGATATCGCTCCGTCGCGGCGATTCTATTCGGGTGGCGGCGGGTCGGTCCGCGGTTACGGTTATCAGCAGCTGGGGCCCAAGGACGTCGACGGCGATCCGATCGGCGGTCGTGGTCTTGCCGAGTTCGGGCTCGAGGCGCGGATCCGCCTCAAGCAGTTCGGCGGCAATTTCGGGATCGTGCCCTTCTTCGACGGTGGATCACTCAGCACCGAGGGCCTTCCCGACTTCAAGGAATGGCGCTTCGCGGCAGGTATGGGCGTCCGCTATTTCTCGAGCTTCGGCCCGATCCGCATCGACGTCGGCGTACCGCTCAACCGGCAGAAGGGTGATGGACCGGTCGCGGTTACTGTCTCGCTCGGGCAGGCGTTCTAGCCGTGGCCGAGCAGATCGCTTCCGTCGACCCCTTGGCGATCCAGGTCCGGCTGAAACGCCATTGGGCGCGTCGGCTCGCGGACGAGTTGCTGGCCCTGTTCGTCGCGTTGCTGGTGCTGCTCGCTGCGGGCCTGATCCTGCTCGACACGGCGCCAGGCCACCGCTGGATCGTCGACCGGATCGGCAAGCTAGAGACTGCGTCCGGCCTGCGCTTCCATATCGGGCGCATCGACGGATCGATCTTCGGCAAGTCGCAGCTGCGCAACTTCGCCGTATCCGACCAGAATGGCGTCTTCCTGACGTCGCCCAACGTCACGCTCGACTGGTCGCCTGGCGCGTGGCTCTACAACTCCCTGCACATCGACAGCCTGACCGCGGAGCGCGTCAACCTCGTGCGTCTGCCCAAGCTCAAGCCGAGCCTAAAAAAAGGGCCGATCCTTCCCAAGTTCGACATCCACATCGGTGAGCTTCGGATCGACCGGCTCAGCATCGGGCCGCAGGTCGGCGGTAGCCCGCGTTACGGTAAGATCAGCGGCAAGGCCGACATTCATTCAGGCAGGGCGCTGATCGATCTCACCGCTGTGGTCAGCAGTGGCGACAAGGTGGTTTTTCACCTCGATTCCGAGCCCGACGGAAACCGCTTCGAGCTGGGGACGCGCGTCCTCGCGCCCGAAAATGGGCTGGTCGGCGCGATCATCGGCACCAGGCGCGCGATCCGCCTGAACGTTGACGGCTCCGGGACCTGGACCCGTTGGCGGGGTAAGGCCGAACTCGACTTGTCGCAGCGTCCGACCGCGCGGCTCGCGCTCGGAGTCGACCAGGGACGCTACCGGCTGCAGGGGCAATGGGCGCCCGCGCAATTCCTGACCGGCAAGCTGCAACGGCTGACGGTGCCGCTCGTCACCATCCGGGGCGATGCGACCCTGAAGAACCGACTGCTCGACGGAACCCTGACCGCCAGTTCTCCCGAGCTTCGCGCGATCGCTAAGGGCACGGCCGACCTCGCGAACAATCGCTATCGCGGGGTTCGCCTCGGCGTCGACCTGCTGAAGCCACCGGCGTTGTTCCCGAACATGACCGGCCGGAACGTGCGGCTGCTGTGGACGCTCGACGGACCGTTCGCGACCGCGGACTATTCCTATCGCCTGACCTCGCCGCACGTTCAGTTCGACAACACCGGTTTCGACGATCTTCACGCCGAGGGCAGGGGACGCTTCTCGCCCTGGCCGATGCGCGTTCCGATCCGGCTGTCAGCGCGGGCGATCACCGGCGTCGGCGATGTCGCGGGAGCGATGCTCGCCCATCCGCAGGTGGAAGGCTGGCTAGCGATCACGCCGAAGCTGGTGCGCGGCGACGGCCTCAAGCTCACCAGCGCCAAGTGGAACGGCAAACTGTCGCTGCTGATCGACCTCGTCACGGGCAAGTTCGAGGTCCAGCTGTCCGGCGCGATGCAGCGTTACCTGATACCGGGTCTCGGCATCGTTGACGTCGTGACCGACCTCAAGGTCGTGCCCGGCCCGAACAACAAGGGCAGCCATGTCGTCGGCACCGCCAAGGCGTGGGTACGAAGGCTCGACAACAGCTTCTTCCGCGACCTGACCGGCGGTTTGCCGTGGCTCACGACCAATCTCGAGCGCGGCAATGACGGCATCGTGCATTTCACGAACCTGCAGCTTTATTCGCCCAGGCTGAGGCTGTCGGGCGCAGGGCAGCGCTTTAAAGACGGCACCTTCCACATCGTCGCGGCCGGTCGGCAGGCGAAATACGGACCGCTCAGGCTGACGCTCGACGGGCATATCGAGCGACCGAAAATCGATCTCCTCCTGGCCAGCCCCAATGAAGCTATGGGCATCCGCGACATGCACCTGCTGCTTCTGCCGACGGCAGCGGGGTTCGATTACACGGCGAGCGGCGGATCGAAGCTCGGGCCGTTCACGAGCAGCGGCCGGATCCTGCTTCCCAACAATGCTCCGACGGTGATCTCGATCGCTGCATTGGAGGCTGGCGGAGCGCATGCGAGCGGAGACCTTCGCTCCGATCCGGGCGGGTTCACCGGGCGGCTGACGTTGGCCAACGGCACGCTCGGCGGAACGCTCGACTTTGCTCCGGTGAGCAATGCGCAGAAGATCGAAGCGCATCTCGTCGGCAACGGCGCCGTTTTCCCCGGAGCCTTCTCGGTCCGAACCGGCCGCGCCGACGGAATCATCATCCTCGCCGACGATCGAACCACGCTCGACGGCGTCGTCGACGCACGCGGCGTTGAAATGAGCGGTGTCAGCCTCGCGCGACTGAGCGCCAATGCCAAGCTGGTGAACGGTGTCGGCCAAGTCCGCGCCGCCTTTGCCGGTCGGCGCGGTGCGGCCTTCGCATTCTCGACGCTCGCCGACGTCTCGCCCGACACCATCAGGATCACCGGCAGCGGCCGCATCGAGCGCGAGCCACTCGTCCTGACCCAGGCCGCGGTTCTGACCCGCTCCGGCGACGGCTGGGAGCTTGCTCCGACCAGCCTCAACTTCGCGGGTGGCGCGGCGATCGTCTCCGGGCGCAGCGGTTCGCGGCCCGAGATCCACGCGCAGGTCCAGCACATGCCGCTCGGCGTGCTCGACCTTGCCTGGCCCAACCTCGACCTCAGCGGGTCGGCGACGGGCCGGCTGGATTATGCCTGGAAGGGCAACCGCAACGGCCGCCTCGACCTCAAGGTGCGTGGGCTTAGCCGAGCCGGCCTCGTCCTGACCTCGAAGCCCATCGATCTCGCTGTCGCCGCCGTCGTTAACGACAACTCGGCCGCAATCCGCGCCGTCGCCGGCAACGGCAACCAGATCATCGGCCGGGCGCAGGCCAAATTCTCGCCGATGGGCGGCGGGCCGCTCGTCGCCGAGCTGCTCAACGCCCCGATGTTCGCCCAGCTTCGCTACGTCGGTCCCGCCGACACTTTGTGGCGACTCACCGGGAGTGAAGTGCTCGACCTCTCGGGACCTGTCGCCATGGGCGCCGACATCGGCGGCAGCTGGTCGAACCCCACGATCCGCGGCTCATTGAAGACCGCTAATGCGCACATGGAAAGCGCCGTCACGGGCATGGCGATCGACCATCTCGCCGCCGATGCCCGCTTCTCCGGTCCCCAGCTCGTCTTCTCGCAAATCTCCGGCCAGACGTCGGGCGGCGGCACGATTTCCGGCAACGGCTCCGTCACTTTCAGCGAAGGTCGTACCGCGCTCAACCTGTCATTCAACGCCAACCAGGCGTTGCTCCTCAACCGCGACGATATTGCCGCTCGCGTCACCGGCCCGCTGCAGATCAGGTCGGACGGCCGCAACGGCACCATCTCGGGCAATTTTCGCCTCAACAAAGGCCTGTTCCAGCTTGGCAAGGCGAGCGCCGCCGCCGCCGTTCCGCAGCTCGTGGTCCGCGACCGCGGCCTCGATGCCGAGGACATCGTCGCGGTCGAGGATCTCCACCCATGGAAGCTCGATATGAAGGTCGCCGGCAACAGCCTTCGCGTGACCGGCCTCGGCATCAACAGCGTCTGGACGACTGACGTCAACGTCGGCGGCTATGCCGACGCGCCTCGTTTCACCGGCACCGCGGAGCTGGTGCGCGGCGACTATGATTTCGCCGGCCGCAACTTCAAGCTCGACCGCGGCACCATCCGCTTCCGCGGCGAGAGCCCGCCCGACCCGCAGCTCGACATCCATGCCGAAGCGCAGGTCCAGGGCCTCGACGCCAGCGTCCGCGTCCAGGGTACTGGCCTGAAGCCGGAGATTACCTTCGCCAGCACGCCGGCCATGCCGCAGGACGAGCTGCTGTCGCGCATCCTGTTCGGCACCTCGATCACCAACCTGTCTGCGCCAGAAGCGCTTCAGCTCGCGTCCGCAGTGGCGGCGTTGCAGAGTGGCTCGGGCAGCCTCGACCCGATCAATGCGCTCCGCCGTGCCATCGGCCTCGACCGGCTTCGCATCGTCCCGGCCGACGTCGCCACCGGTCAGAAGACCGCCATCGCCGCCGGCAAGTACGTCACCCGCAAATTGTTCGTGGAGGTCGTGACCGACGGGCAAGGCTATTCCGCGACGCGCGCCGAATATCAGATCACTCGCTGGCTCTCGATCCTGTCTACGGTTTCGACAGTGGGTCGATCGAACGCGGCGGTGCGCGTCAGCAAGGATTACTGATTAGGCCGTTCCGGTTAGCGGCAGGAATGGGTGGAAAGCCGACATTCCCGAGGCCTTGCGCGAGCTCTGACCGACCACATTTACGTTGTCGTCTGCCGACGGTCAGCCTTGCGCCGGAACGGGCCTGATCGTCGGGCACCCCCTCTTATAATTGACCGGATTGGATCCGAGCGCGCTTGGAACCGCCAAAAGGACACCACCGCTTGACGAGCGCCGCCGTCATTGCGAGCGTGCGGTGAAAGAGGGGGAGACTGAATGGCCTGGAACCACCGCAAGACGGTCCTGTCGCGCGAAGAGATGCCGGAAGAGCATCGCCTCAAGCAGTCCCTGTCCTGGCCGCACCTCGTCGCGCTCGGCGTCGGGGCGATCGTCGGCACAGGCATCCTGACCCTGATCGGCGTCGGCGCCGGCAAGGCTGGGCCGGCCGTCATCCTTTCCTTCGCGATTGCGGGCATCATCTGCGCCTGCGCAGCGCTCGCTTATGCCGAAGTCGCAACTATGATCCCGGCGTCTGGATCGGCCTACACCTACAGCTATACGGTGTTCGGCGAGCTCATCGCCTGGATGATCGGCGTCGCCCTCATCCTCGAATATACGTTGGTCGTAAGCGCGGTCGCGGTCGGCTGGTCGGGCTATGCCGCCGGCTTTCTGAAATCGATCGGCCTGGGATTACCCGATGCCCTGATACAGGGGCCAGAGCTTCACGGGGTCATCAACCTCCCCGCCATCTTCATCATCTGGGTCGTTGCCGGGCTTCTGATCGCTGGCACTCGCGAGAGCGCCACGCTCAACGCCATCCTGGTGATCATCAAGATGGCCGCCTTGGCGCTGTTCATCGCGGTCGCGTTGCCGGTGTTCAACGCGGCCCACTTCGATCCCTTCATGCCGTTCGGCTTCCCGAAGTCCGGAGAGGCCGGAAGCGAAGTCGGAGTGATGGCCGCAGCCGCGATCATCTTTTTTGCCTTCTACGGGTTCGACGCCATTGCAACGGCTGCGGAGGAAGCCAAGAACCCCAGTCGTGACCTCGCCATCGGCATTGTCGGGTCGATGCTGGTCTGCGTGCTGATCTATATGATCGTCGCCGCCGCGGCGATCGGAGCGGTCGTCTACACCGGCTTCGCCAACAGCCCCGAGCCGCTCGCCCTGATCCTGCGTGAGATCGGCCAGCCATGGGCGGCGCGCGTTCTCGGCGCATCGGCTGTGATTGCGTTGCCGACCGTCATCCTCGCCTTCTTCTACGGGCAGAGCCGCATCTTCTTCACGGTCGCCCGCGACGGCCTCATGCCGCAGGCGCTGGCGCGCGTGTCGAGCCGGGGAACGCCCGTGCGCATCACGGTCTTCACCGCGATCGTCACGTCGGTATTCGCCGGCCTGATCCCGCTGACCGCCATCGCGGCGCTTGCCAATGCGGGCACTCTGGCGGCATTCGTCGCGGTCTGCGCAGCGATGCTGGTGCTCCGCAAACGCGAGCCAGATCGCGAGCGCAAGTTCCGGGCGCCGGCCGCCTGGCCGGTCGGGATCGTCGGCATCCTCGGCTGTCTCTACCTGTTCTACAGCCTGCCGCAGAAGACCCAGATCTTCTTCGTCGCGGCGCAGGGGATCGGGCTGTTCCTCTACCTGATTTACGGCGCCAACGCGGCTCAGAAGGCGCGCACGAAGACCGGTGGCTGACGCCGGCGCTCAATCTAATCGGAGCCGCCTCAAAAGCATCGTCGGCGGCTCCGCGGGCAACCTCGTCGAATGGTACGACTGGTATGCCTATTCCGCGCTGACGATCTATTTCGCGCCGGTGTTCTTCCCGAAGGAGGACGCGACCGCGCAATTGTTGAGCGCCGCGGCGATCTTCGCCGTCGGCTTCCTGATGCGCCCCATCGGCGCCTGGCTGATGGGCATTTATTCCGACCGGCACGGCCGGAAGTCCGGGCTCGCTTTGTCGGTGGCGCTGATGGCGGGCGGATCGTTGCTGATCGCCGTCGCCCCGACATACTCCAAAGCAGGCGCACTCGCGCCCTTAGTGCTGGTTATCGCGAGGATGCTCCAGGGCCTGTCGGTCGGCGGCGAATATGGAGCGAGCGCGACCTATCTGTCGGAAATGGCGCTGCGGAACCGCCGCGCTTTCTGGGCCAGCTTCCAGTATTTCACCCTGATCGGTGGACAGCTGCTGGCACTCGCGGTCGTGGTGCTGCTTCAATCAACCATGCCGGAAGCAAGGCTTCAGGAATGGGGTTGGCGGGTCGCCTTCGGCATCGGCGCACTGCTCGCGATTGGCGTCTATATCCTGCGCACCCGGCTCGCCGAGACTCAGTCGTTTACGAACCAGGCATCGGACCGTCAGCGCTCGACCGCCATCGGTCTGTGGAAGCAGCATCCGCGCGAATTCCTGATCGTCGCGGCGATCAGCGGCGGTGGGTCGGCGGCCTTCTATGCCTACACCACCTACATGCAGAAGTTCCTGACCAACACGAGCGGCTTCTCGCGCACGTCGGCGACCGAGATCATGACCTTTGCGCTGGTGGTCTTCATGGTGATCCAGCCTTTGTGGGGGATGGTTGCCGACCGCGTCGGCCGTAAACCGATCCTCTACGTCTTCGGGTTCGGCGGAATATTGGTTTCGGTGCCGGTCTTCACTGCAATCAGCCACGCGACGAACCCAACACTGGCCCTGACCTTGGTGCTTGTCCCGCTGGTCCTGCTCGGCGCCTACACATCGATCAGCGGGCTCATCAAAGCCGAGCTTTTCCCGGCACACATCCGGACGCTCGGCGTCGCGCTTCCCTATGCGGTCGGCAACTGCCTGTTCGGCGGGACGGCCGAATATGTCGCTCTGTGGTTCAAGCAGGCGGGCGCCGAAAGCGGCTTCTACTGGTACCTGACCGCCGTCATCGGAATGGCTGCCATCGCGTTTGTGATGCTTCCGGAAACCAAGCGAACCAGCCTGATCAGAGAAGATTGAACGTCAGCGCTTGAGGAAGCCCTCGAGCGACTGGCGCAGCTCGCCGATCGACATGCGGTCCCATTGCTCTTCCCACGGCGAGTCCGATGCCTTGATGCCGGGCTGGAGATAGGACGGAGCCTTCCAATGCGCGGAAGCCACGTCCGGACGGGCGCCGGCGAGGTCTTCCAAGTTGAAGCGCTTGGTAAAGGTAAGGCCCGCCGTATCGCCGGCGACCCAGGCAACCGTCGCGCTGAGCTGGATGCTGTCGCCAAGCTCGAGCATCGGCTCGGCGCCGACGCGCACCGGCGCTGCGCACTCGATCATAGCTCCGGTCTGGGAGATGTTGCGAAGCCGGCAGGGGGTCGTCTGGAAATCGTGGTGGAGAAAGCCCGACCAGATGAGCGGGTGGCGCTTGCCGCCGCGATGCTCATCATTTGGCGCCGGCGCTTCGGCTTCGACGGTCGGTGTCTCAATCTCCACTTCGGGGAAGCTCTTGGCGATCACTGCGCGGAGTACGTTGGCGCGGTCCCTGACGGAACAATCGATGCGGGTTTCATGAGCGAACTCGAGGCCCACGCGCTGGCCCTTGATCCAGCGAACCGCGCATTCGATCGTGCCGTTTTCGCCGAGGTGCAAGTCAACTCGATCCCACAGCATCGGCTCGAAATCGCCTTCGACCATGGCTCCGCCGCCAGACAGGTTCACTAACTGGACGCCATGATCCTGCCCGCCGTGAGTCACCCGGACCTGCTCATCGGGCAGTCGGTGGCGGTCGCCGTCACGCGTGTCGCCGCGACGATATTCCTCACGCGTGACGGAAACGCTGTTCAGCGTGTCAGCCTTCGCGCCCTTCGGCTTCTTCGCCTGAACAAGGGGAGCTTCCTCTACCTTGCCGCCGAAAATCCTTGCCCGAATATTCATCTGGTCAACTCCGCACACACCGCCGGTGCGCCCATCTTAGGCGCATTAGGGTTACGGAATCGTTCAGCCGGATTGTTAAATTGCCGCGGCGGCCACGGTTCGGCGCGTGTTAGCGGCAAGCTCCATGGTCAGGAGCAAGGCAATGGCTGTAGCCACGGTCAGTCCGATCAGCCCAGCGTGATAACCTCCGGTGGCATCTGCGGCTTTGCCCCATGCCAGGGGCAACACGAACGCGCCGATCTGGGACAGGCTGTTGATTGCAGCACAGCCAAGAGCGAGCACCCGTCCCTGAAGCAAATCGGCCCAGGCGCTAACCTGCGACAGCGTGACCGAACCCCAGGACAGGCCATAGAGCAGATAGGCAGCCGCAAGGATTTTGGGTGAACTGGCCGCGGCCGTGATCGCAAACGACAGTCCCATCAGGGTCGTCCAGATCCACATCGACGTGAAGCGTTCTCCTTGCCGATCCGAGATCCAGCCGGTGACCAGCATGCCGACGGCGCCAAGCACGCCCCCGATGGCCACCAAATCGCCAATCTGACCGCTCGTATAGCCCGCCTCTTTAAGCATGAGCGGGGCAGAAAGGGCGTAAGTCACCATCGATCCGATCGCCAGGAATCCCATGGCCCCGAGGCGCAATGTCGCCGGATGGGCGAGCGCTGCGGCGAGGCTTTCCTTCTCGGTCGTCCGCATACGCTTCCTGTCAGCCTCTAGCGCGCGTTCTATCCAGCCACTTTGCGGCGGGGTGAGCCACTTGGCGGTCTTCGGCGAGTCCGGCAGCATCAGGAAGATCGCGATGCCAATGAATGTCGCGGGCAGTCCTTCGACCAGGAACAGCCATTGCCAGCCGCTGAGCCCCACAGCGCCGTGCAAGCCGAGAAGCGGCGGCGAAGCGAATCCCATGATCGTCGAGGAAAGCGGGCCGAAGAAATAGAAACGGCTGATGGCGCGCCCGCGCTGCACCCTCGGGAACCAGTGGGAGAGATAATAGACGACCCCCGGAAAGAAGCCCGCCTCGGCCATGCCCAGCAGGAAACGTACGAGGTAGAATTGGAATGGCGTGCGGACCAGCATCATGGATGCGGCGAGGATGCCCCAGGTGAACATGATCCGTGCCAGCCACTTCCGGGCGCCGACCTTGGTCATCAGCATATTCGAGGGGACCTCAAACAGCGCATATGCGAGATAGAAGGCTCCGGCGCCTGCGCCGTAGACGGTGGCGCTGAACTTCAGCTCCATATTCATCTGCAGCGCGGCCATGCTGATGTTCAGCCGGTCCATAAGCGAGAAGAGATAACCGAGGCCAATTAGCGGCAGGATCCGCCAGGACATGGCCGCGATCGTCCGATGCGGCAGCGAGTCGGTTTCGGGTTCGGTCATGTCAGCGCGCCCCCGCAGCACTGGGAGCGCGGATGCTAAGCGCGGAGTGGCCGGAAAGCTAGGCCGCTGCGCCCGCTCAGAGCTTCACGTTGAAACCCCACATCAGGAGGATGAGCACGAGGATCGTGACTCCGAGCAGCCAGGCGATGAGTGAAAGTGGTCGCTTCATGGTGTGTCTCCCCACCCGGACCGAGCGGGGAGACATTACAGCAGTGGTTCGAAGGTGTCGAACTAGCTCGAATAGTACATGTCGAACTCGACGGGGCTCGGCGTGGTCTCCCAGCGCATCACTTCTTCCCACTTGAGTTCGATGTAGGCGTCGATCTGGTCGTCGCTGAACACGTCGCCGCGGGTCAGGAAGGCGCGGTCCTGCTGCAGGTTGACGAGCGCCTCGCGAAGCGAGCCGCAGACCGTCGGGACATTGACCAGCTCCTGCGGCGGCAGGTCGTACAGGTTCTTGTCCATCGGGTCGCCCGGATGGATGCGGTTCTGGATCCCGTCGAGGCCCGCCATCAGCAGCGCCGAATATGCGAGGTACGGGTTGGCGAGAGCGTCCGGGAAGCGGAACTCGACGCGCTTGGCCTTCTCGCCCGCCCCGTAGGGGATGCGGCAGGAGGCGGAGCGGTTGCGGCTCGAATAAGCGAGCAGCACCGGCGCTTCGAAGCCCGGCACCAGGCGTTTGTAGCTGTTGGTCGTGGGGTTGGTGAACGCGTTCAGGGCGCGGGCGTGCTTGATGACGCCGCCGATGAAGTAGAGCGCGGTCTCGCTGAGGCCCGCATAGCCATTGCCGGCGAACAGCGGCTTGCCGCCCTTCCAGATGGACATGTGGGTATGCATGCCGCTGCCGTTATCCTTGGCAATCGGCTTGGGCATGAAGGTCGCGGTCTTGCCATAGGCATGCGCGACCATGTGCACGACATATTTGTAGATCTGCATGCGATCGGCGGTCTCAACCAGGCCGCCGTAGGTGAGGCCGAGCTCGTGCTGGGAAGCGGCGACCTCGTGGTGGTGCTTGTCCATCGGTAGCCCCATCTCGAGCATCGTCGAGACCATCTCGCCGCGAATATCCATCGCGCTGTCGACCGGGGCGACGGGGAAATAACCGCCCTTAGCGCGCGGGCGGTGGGCGAGGTTGCCGCCTTCATATTCGCGCATCGTGTTGGTCGGCAGCTCGATGTCGTCGATCTTGAAGCCCGAGGCGCTGTAGCCGTCCTCGAAGCGGACATCGTCGAACATGAAGAATTCGGCTTCCGGACCGACGTAGATGTCGTCGCCGACACCGGTCTGCTTGAGGTACGACTCCGCGCGGGTCGCGGTCGAGCGCGGATCGCGGCCGTAGAGTTCACCGGTCGACGGTTCGACGATGTTACAGAACAAAACCATCATCGGGGTCGCGCTGAACGGATCGACGTAGACGGCATCGAGGTCCGGCTTCAGGATCATGTCGCTCTCGTTGATCGCCTTCCAGCCGGCGATCGAGCTGCCGTCGAACATCAGGCCGTCGGTCAGGCTGTCTTCGTCGATGACGCCTGAGCACATGGTGAGGTGCTGCCACTTGCCCTTGGGGTCGGTGAAACGAAGGTCGACCCAGTCGATCTCTTCGTCCTTGATGCGCGCCAGGATGGTCCCTGCGTCGGTTGCCTTCTTAGCCATTGGTTATTCCCCGCTCTCTCTAGACCTTTGAAGCCCGCCAAACGCCCTCCGGGACTCCCGCATTCGCGGGAGCGACAGGCAGATCTGATTCGAGCTTGGGCGTTCAGATTCCCGACCTGAGGCCAAGAGTCAGCGGGTCTGTGAGAATTTCACCGTAAATCAGCAGTTCACGGCGAAGGCCGCATTGGCGCCCGCGACGGGGGAACGTCCGCCGGCCGATACGGCCCGCGAGTACAAGGATGTTCTAGCAGATGACCAGGTATCTGATCGCGGCCGCGACGGCCGCTCTCGCGTTTTCGACGCAAGCCCAGGCTCAGGACAAAGGCAGGCACGGCGGCTGGGATCAGGACCAGACCCGCGCCCAAGCCCAGCAGCGGGCCGACGAATTCTTCCAGCGCCTCGACCTCAACCACGACGGCACGGTCACCCGAATCGAAGTCGACCAGCTTCGCGCCCAGATGGGCGGCAGCGATGCGGGTGGCGCCCGCGCGGATCGCATGATCGCCCGCGTATTCGGTGACGCCCAGTCAGTGAGTCTCGCCCAGTTCGAAGCGCAGTCGCTTGCCCGCTTCGACAGCGAGGACCTCAACCACGACGGGACGGTAACGGCTGTCGAGCGTCAACAAGCTCGCGAAGCGCGCAAGGCGCAGACTCAGTAAACCCGGCGTTGAGCCGAAACGAGCATTCTCAAGAGCATGGCGACGGGGCGAGGAACGCCAACCTTGCCCTCGAGCCACAGGCTGACCGCTGAGCGTGACACGCCGATCGCCGAGGCGAGGTCGTTCTGGGTGCGGTAGCCGAGCGCCCGCATCGTCGAGCGCAGCTCGTCCGGCGACATTGAAGCCAGCCGTTCGTCCATCGCGGATGCCATTACAGCCGGCCCTTAGATTGCATCGCTGCCGCGGTCACCTGTCCTGATGCGAATTGCTTGTTCGACGTCGATGACGAAGATCTTGCCGTCGCCGATGCGGCCGGTGCGGGCGGCATTTTCGATCGCCTCGATGACGTTTTCGACCATCGAATCCTCGACCACCACCTCGACCTTCACCTTGGGGAGGAAGTCGATGACATATTCGGCGCCGCGATAGAGCTCGGTGTGGCCCTTCTGCCGACCGAAGCCCTTGACCTCCGCCACCGTAATTCCGCTGACCCCTACCTCGTGCAGCGCGTCTTTGACGTCGTCCAACTTGAATGGCTTGATGATCGCTTCGATCTTCTTCACCCGGCACCCCTTCGTGACTGGCAACATTCTATTGCCTAAACGGCGCCGCAATTGAAAGGCAGGCGCGACAGATCATGAAAGCAATCATTCTCTCCGCAGGGCAGGGCTCGCGCCTCGGTCATCTGGTCGATGGCCGCCCCAAGTGCCTGATCGATTTCAACGGCCGCACTCTGCTCGACCGTCAGCTTGATACGCTCGAGGCAAACGGCGTCCACGAGGCGGTCGTCGTCACGGGATTCCATGACGAGCTGGTCAATGAGGCGATCGCTCGGCGCACCGGCGGGCCGAACGTCCGGACCGTCTTCAACCCCTTCTACAAGGTCGCCGACAACACCGGCTCCCTGTTCATGGCCCGCGAGGAATTGGGCGGCGATTGCCTGGTTTGGAACGGCGACACGCTCGTTTCTAAGGCCCTGATGGCCAAGGTCGTCACAAACGACCGGAGCGGCATCTGCGTCACCATCGACCGAAAGGCCGAAGGCTATGACGAAGACGATATGAAGGTCGTCGAAGAGGGTGGGCGTTTGAAGGCCATCGGCAAGCGCCTCGACCTCGGCACCGTCAATGCCGAGTCGATCGGCCTGCTCGCATTTCGCGCCGGCGGCGCCGAGCAGTTCCGCGACGCGATTGAGGCGGCGATGCGGACGCCGGAAGGCACGACCATCTGGTACCTCCGCGTCATCAATCACATCGCGCAGAGCAACGACGTGTGGACGCTCGGCATCGAGGGCGAGGAATGGGGCGAAGTCGACTTCCCGCCCGACGTCGAGAATGCCCGGGAGCTAACCGCGCGCTGGGACGCCGGGGCGAACGCCGCCGCGGCCTGACGTGGACAAGCTGACGATTCCGGTAGGCGAGGAGACCGTCTCGGGTCTGCTCCTCAGGCCCGAGGGGACGAAAGCGCTCTACCTGTTCGCGCATGGCGCGGGCGCCGGCATGACTCACCAGGCGATGGAATCCTGCGCGCAGGGGCTGGCGGCGCGCGGCATTGCGACGCTTCGCTACCAGTTCCCGTATATGGAGAAGGGGTCGAACCGGCCGGATCGCCCTCCAGTCGCTCATGCCGCTGTGCGTGCTGCGGCAGCTGAAGCCGCGAAGTCCGATCTACCCTTATTCGCTGGCGGCCGGTCTTTCGGCGGACGGATGACGTCGCAGGCTCAGGCGCTCGACCCGTTACCCGGCATTCGCGGTCTCGCGTTCCTCGGCTTCCCACTTCATCCGGCGGGCAAGTCCGGCACCGATCGCGCCGACCACTTGGCGAATGTCCAAGTTCCGATGTTGTTCGTCTCGGGATCGCGCGATGCGTTGGCCGAATTGGATTTGCTCAAGCCGGTAGTCGCCAGGCTAGGCGACCGTGCGACGCTTCATGTCGTGGAGGGCGCCGACCATTCGTTCCGCGTCGCGGCGAAAGAGAGCGAAGCGCTCGACACTATCGCCGAGTGGATACTGCGCCTCGCTCAGTAAGGCGGGTGGTCGAGGCCGGCCGGACTTTTCGTAAAGATCTCGCAGCCGGTTTCGGTGATTCCGATCGAATGCTCAAACTGCGCTGACAGCGAGCGGTCGCGCGTGACCGCCGTCCAGCCGTCGTCGAGCACTTTCACGTCGGGACGGCCAAGATTGATCATCGGCTCGACCGTGAAGAACATGCCGGGGCGCAGCTCCGGGCCGGTGCCGGGGCGGCCGGCGTGGATGACCTCGGGGCTGTCATGAAACACGCGTCCGACGCCATGCCCGCAGAAGTCGCGAACGACGCTGTAGCGCTGGCTCTCGGCATGGCGCTGTATCGCGCTGGCGATATCCCCAAGGTGGTTGCCCGGCTTCGCCTGCTCGAGGCCGAGCATCAGGCATTCGTAGGTGACGTCGACGAGCTTGCGCGCGCGCAGCGGCACGTCACCGACGAGATACATGCGGCTCGTGTCGCCGTGCCAGCCGTCCAGAAGCGGCGTCACGTCGATGTTGACGATGTCGCCGTCCTTCAGCGTCTTTTCGCTTGGGATGCCGTGGCAGACGACGTGGTTGATGGAGATGCAACAGCTCTTGTTGTAGCCGCGATAGCCGAGCGTCGCCGGTACGCCGCCGGCATCGACGGTGAGCTTGTTGACGATGTCGTCCAGCTCCTGCGTCGAGACGCCGGGAACGACATGCGCAACCAGCGTGTCGAGGATCTCGGCGGCCAGCCGACCGGCCTTGCGCATGCCCTCGAACCCGTCCGGGCCATGCAGCTTGATGACGCCATTCTTGGCTTCGACACGGTCTTCCGGAGCGACGGTAATGTACTGAGTCATGGCGTCCAGATAGTCGCGGGCTGCGAAATTTGCACCCCGCTCAGCGCAGGAATTGGCCCGCGTCCACCAACCGCACATCCTGCATCATGTTGAGGTAGGCATCGAAATAGCCCTTGTGGGTGGCTCCGACGATCACCAGCACCCGCGCGTCGGGCTTGTAGGAGTAGGCGTGGCGGATGTTGGCGATCATCCTGAGGTTTCGCTCCTCCCACCAGGCCAGATACTGGCGGCCATAGAGCTGCTGCGTCGACTGTTTTGCGGCCGCACCCATGTCTCCGGCAATGGTGTCGCGCTGGGTCTTCGGATCGTTGACAAAGCGGTAGAAGGCGAGGACGTCGTCGGACGAATGCAGGCTGCCTTGCCGTTTCATATATTCGCCGCGGATGGCCGGCTCGGGCTTGGTATTCCAGACCCGCTGGATTGCATCGTTATAGCCTTTGCCGAGGTCGGGCCCGTCCGAGATGTGGTCGTCGACCTGGTAGAGCCGTTCGAGGCCAAGCCGCGCGGCCAGTAACGCACCGATCGCGTAATTTTCGTTGGGCGGCTTGCCCCTGCGCTCGAGCAATTCAGCCAGTTGGGGCGTCAGCCCGTCGCCCGCGTGCCGCTCGGACGGGTCGAGCCGATACCATTGCACCATCGCCGATCCGCGCTCGTTCGCGGCGATGAACAGCATTGCGAGGTGGCGACGCTGGGGTGGCGTGGGCTTGGTCGGCCACGAGGCAAGCGTCTTCTCAATTTCACTCGTCGCCGCCGGGACGGACATGCCGGTCATTGTCTCGATGTCGTCGGTCGCCCAGCAATAGCCCTCCCAAGCGCCGTCATGCTGCGGCTTGAAATGAAGGAGGGTCTCGCATTCCTCGCCCGAAAGTGCCTCTATCGTAATCACCTCGGGCTTGAACTTCGCCAGACGGGCCAGAAGCGGCTCGAGCAGCTTCGGATCGAGCGTCTCGGGCAGTTGGGATAGATGCGGGCTTCCGAGCACTAACACCTGCGCCGATTGCCCCGCAATTTCCCGTTTATGCCGGCGAGGATCGAAGGCCGGCGTCCCGGCCGCGAAGGTCTGCGCTGCCGCGAGCGCAAGAAACAGCAATGGCATGGCCTTTGTGTATTATATCAACAAAACACCTGCAAGCTCGTTGCACGGGCGGTGCAGCACGCTAGAGGGCGGGCATGTCTTCCGAGCGCGTGTGGACCGCGGCCCTGGCCGTCATCGGCGATGAGATTCTCTCCGGCCGGACCCAGGACAGGAATGTCGCGCAGCTGGCGCTGTGGCTCAACGACCATGGTATCCGCCTCGCCGAGGTACGGATCGTGCCCGACGACATGGACAAGATCGGCGAGACGGTGAACGAACTCAGAGCGAAGCACGATTATCTGTTCACGACCGGCGGGATCGGTCCGACGCATGACGACATTACCGTGGACGCGATAGCAAAAGCGTTCGGGGTTCCGGCGACCGTCCATCCAGAAGCGCTGAAGATCCTCCAGGATTATTACCGCGACCGGCCCGGCGGGCTGACCGAGTCCCGCCTTCGAATGGCGCGGACTCCTGAAGGGGCGGAACTGTTGCGCAACCCGAGTTCGGGCGCGCCGGGGATCAGAATGAACAATGTCTACATCATGGCGGGTGTACCGCACATCGCCGCGAGCATGCTGGCGGCGCTGACGGGAAAGCTGGAAGGGGGGCGGCCGGTGGTCTCGATTACGGTCGGCGCGCGCGCTCCGGAGAGCGACGTCGCTGACCTGCTCCGCGAAACCGAGGAAGCGAATCCCGGCGTTGCGATCGGCAGCTATCCGTTCTTTAAGGATGGCCGCTACGGATCCAATTTCGTGATCCGCTCGGAAGACGAGAACCTCGCTCGATCTACCGGCGATCAGCTGTCCCAGAGGCTCCGCGAAGCGGGCTTCGAACCGGTCGACGGGGGAATCTAGCTCGTCGATAAAGTTTCGCCAGCAATACGAAGCGGGCCAAAGAGCGGGGAATGGAAACCGCGCTTCAGAGTCCGAAAAATCGCAACGTTTCCGGACGTTCCTGGTGTGGAGCGGGTAGCGGGAATCGAACCCGCGCGTTCAGCTTGGGAAGCTGACAGGCTACCATTACATCATACCCGCTGGAGCCGCTGGCCGGGTTAGGTCGCGTGTCCGCAGCCGTCAACGCACATGAAATATCGTTCATTCCGGAACGGCGTCGATGTTCTAGCGTTGCATATAATAAGCAAGCTTACTATATCCGTCGCAAATGGAAACTCTTCCCTTCGAGATTGGCGAGACGGCGCATGCGCTGCGCAGGGCGTTCGACCGTAAGGCGGTCGGCCTTGGCGTCACACGCGCGCAGTGGAAGGTGCTGTTCAAGCTGACCCGGACACCGGAACTTCGGCAGATCGAGCTCGCCGACATGCTCGAGATCGAGCCAATCACCTTGACCCGTATTATCGACCGGCTCGAAGAAGCCGGCCTCGTCGAACGCGCTCGCGACCCGGACGATCGGCGTGCGTGGCGTCTTCACGTCACCGCAAAGGCGCAGCCGCTCATCGCGAAACTTCAGGCCATCGGCGCCGAGCTGGTCGACGACGCGTTTTCGGGAATTGACCCGAAGGACATTGAAATCACTCGGCAAGTACTCGCCCGTGCCCGCGAAAACGCAGGCCGCAGCGCATCAATGAACAGGGCAGCTAATCAATGAACAAAATGGCCACCGAGCCCATGACCGGAGCCAAGGCCCAGGCGCCCGAGGTTGCCGAGGCACCCGCTCCGAAGCGGAACGTCAGGCGGTTCGTGCGTCCGTTCCTGCTGTTCATCGTGCCTGCCCTGCTGATCCTCGCCGGCGGCTATTACTGGCTGAACAGCGGCGGCAGTGTTTCCACCGACGATGCGCAAGTGAAGCAGGATATCGTCTCGGTAAGCCCGCAGGTGAACGGGCAGATCGTCGAGGTCATGGTTCGCGACGGCGCGCAGGTGAAGCGCGGCGACCTGCTGTTCCGCGTCGATCCCCAGCCCTATCGCGTTGCGCTCGAGCAGGCCGAGGCGACTCTCGCTTCGGCGCGTCTCCAGACGACCGTCCTTAAGACCACAGCTGCGGGAACCGGCGGCGACATCACCGGGGCGCAGGCCAATCTCGCCATCAAGCGCAACGCGCTCGGTCGCCAGCAGGCCTTGCTCAAGAAGGGTTTCACGACCCGTGCCGACTATGAGGATGCGCTCAACGAGGTCCGATCTGCCGAGACTCAACTGGCTGACGCGCGCGCCCGTGCGGCCAATGCGAGCGCCGCGGTTGCGCCGGGCGGCGACCAACCGCAGATCGCCCAGGCCCAGGCCGCGGTCGACAAGGCGCGGCTCGACCTGTCGCGGACCGAAGTCCGCGCGCCAATGGATGGAGTCGTCGAAAATGCCGACAACCTCCAGGTCGGCCAGATGGCCGTCACCGGCGTCGGCATGATCTCGCTCGTCCACAGCCGCAGCGCATGGGTCGAAGCCAACTTCAAGGAAAAGGACGTTGGCAAGATGGTCCCGAACCAGTGCGCGACGGTGAAGGTCGATGCCTATCCGGGCGAAAAGTTCCAGGCGCATGTGCAGAGCATCGGCGCCGGCACCGGCAGCGAATTCTCCCTGCTTCCGGCCCAGAACGCCAACGGCAATTGGGTGAAAGTGACCCAGCGCGTGCCCGTGCGCATCGCCTTCGACGGCACTCCGGACAAGCCGATGATCGCCGGCCTTTCGGTCGTCGCCACCGTCATCTTCGACGAGACTTGCAAGAAGTAAGATGGCTTCCGCGCCGGGTGTAGCTACTCATCCGCTGCCGTCCGGCGAGCGGCTGATCGTCACCATTGGGGTGATGATGGCCGTGCTTCTGCAGGTCCTCGACACCACAATTGCGAATGTCGCCCTGCCGCACATGCAGGCGAGCCTTTCGGCGACACAGGACACGATCAACTGGGTGCTGACGAGCTACATCGTCTCGTCGGCCATTGCCTTGCCGATCAGCGGCTGGCTGGCGGACAAGGTTGGGCGCAAGCGCCTGCTCCTGATTTCGGTGGTGGTGTTCACCGTGGCGTCGGTGCTTTGCGCGACGGCGACTTCGCTCGTTGAGATGGTTGCCTTCCGGGCACTGCAGGGTGTCGGCGGCGCGTTCATCGTCCCGCTCGCCCAGGCGACCCTGTTCGACATCAACCCGCGCGAGAAGCATGGCCAGGCCATGGCCCTGTTTGGCGGCGGTGTGATGATCGGGCCGATCCTGGGGCCGGTGTTGGGCGGCTGGCTGACCGACAATTACAATTGGCGCTGGGTGTTCCTGGTGAACCTTCCGGTCGGGATCCTGTGCATCCTGATCATGATGCGCTTCATGCCCAAGACCGAAACCCATGCGCGCAAGTTCGACATGTTCGGGTTCGCTCTGTTGGCGATCGCTTTGGGGTCGCTCCAGTTTTGCCTGGATCGCGGTGAGCAGAACGACTGGTTCTCGAGCTGGGAAACGATCATCGAGGCCGGCCTCGCCGTCGCGGCGGGGTGGATGTTCATCGTCCACATGGTCACGGGCAAACACCCGCTGTTCGAGCGCTCGATGTTTGCCGACCGCAATTTCGCAACCGGCCTGTTGTTCATGGCGGTGACCGGCGTGCTCCTTCTTGCCGGCCTCGCGCTGCTGCCGCCGTTGCTGCAGAACATGTACGGCTATTCGGTGCTGCAGTCGGGCTTCCTGACCGCGCCGCGCGGCGTCGGGACCCTGATCTCGATGCTCCTCGCCGGACGGTTGACGGGCAAGTTCGACGCGAGATTGCTCGTCGGGCTCGGTGTCGTCCTGATGGGCGTGTCACTTTACATGATGACCGGCTTTGCCATCGACCAGCCGTCGCGGCCGGTGATCATGAGCGGCATCGTCCAGGGATTGGGCCTTGGCCTCATCTTCGTGCCTCTGCAGAGCCTGGCGTTCGAAACGCTGGCGCCGCGGATGCGGACCACCGCAGCCGCACTTCTCAACCTGTCGCGTAACATCGGCGGATCGATCGGAATTTCCGTCGTCAGCACGCAGCTCGTGCGGATGACCCAGGTTTCGCACGCCGATCTTGCGCGGAACATCACCGAGAATACGCTGTCGGCGATCAACTCGACCCAGATCCAGACCGCCGTGCCCACCGCGGGACCGATGGTGCTCGCCTACATCAACGGGATGGTCACGAAACAGGCACTCTTCATCGCCTATCTCGATGACTTCAAGCTGATGATGATTATCACGTTCGCCGTCCTGCCATTGCTGTTCTTCATGCGGCGCGGCCAGCAGGTCGGCGGTGGTGGGCCGCCAGTACATATGGATTGATCGATAAAGGAGTTCCCCCATGCATCAGATCGGCAAACGGCGGCTTGGCCGCAACGGACCGGAGGTTTCGGCGATCGGCCTTGGCTGCATGGGGATGAGCGACTTCTACGTCGGCGGCAGCGAGCAGGAATCGATTGCGACCATCCACCATGCGCTCGACCGCGGCGTGACGTTCCTCGACACCGCCGACATGTACGGGGTCGGTCGGAATGAGGAACTGGTCGGCCGAGCAATCCGCGACCGCCGCGACCAGGTCTTCCTCGCCACAAAGTTCGGCAATGTCCGCGGGCCCAATGGCGAGTTCCTCGGCGTGAAGGGCGATCCCGACTATGTCCGTTCGGCCTGCGAGGCGAGCCTAAGGCGGCTTGGCGTCGACATCATCGACCTATATTACCAGCACCGCGTAGACCCGAACGTGCCGATCGAGGATACGGTCGGCGAGATGGCGCGTCTCAAGGACGAGGGAAAGGTGCGCTTCCTCGGTCTCAGCGAAGCAGCGCCGAAGACCATCCGCGCCGCGCATGCGACCTCATCCATCACGGCGGTCCAGACCGAACTGTCGCTGTGGAGCCGCGATGCGCAGGATGAGGTCATTCCAACGATCCGCGAGCTCGGCATCGGCTACGTCGCTTATTCGCCGCTCGGCCGCGGGTTCCTGACCGGTCAGATCAAATCGCCGGACGACTTTGAGGAGGGTGATTTCCGCAAGAACCACCCGCGCTTTCAGGGTGAGAATTTCGAGAAGAACATCCAGCTCGTCCGAGAGGTCGGAAAGATGGCGGCGGAGAAGGGTTGCACCACGGCTCAACTGGCCTTGGCGTGGGTGCTTGCTCAGGGTGACGAAATTGTCCCAATCCCCGGCACCAAGCACGTCCGGTATCTCGACGACAATATCGGCGCGCTCGACGTGAACCTCAGCGATGCGGACCTGAAGCGGCTCGACGAGATCCTTCCGCCGGGCGCTGCTGCCGGTCCCCGCTATCACGCCCAGGGGATGGCCGCCGTCAACCTTTAGGGGCGGTCGTCGATCAGGCTCATGCAGGTTACCCCGGCTTCGGCTTTCTGAAGTTCGGAGACGTCGACTTCGGCGACATCGAAGCCGCGCTCGCGAAGGCGGGCGGCGGTGAGCGGGTTGCCCGCCGGAAGGACGAGGCGGTCGCCGGCGAGGACGCAGTTCGCGGCGTCGGGCTCGATTGTTGCGACCGGTTCAACACCGGCGAATTGCGACGGGTCGATCGAGCGTTCGCTGTAGAGAAGGACGTTGTTTCCGACGTAGGTCGCGCCGGTCTTGAGGTGCAGGCAGTCGCGGAGCTGCGCTTCGACCACTGAATAACCGAGCGGGGCGACAAGGTCCGCAAGGGCACGAATGCCGTCGGCATCCGTGCGGCTCGAGCGGCCGACGTAGAGCGTCTTGCCAATGCGAAGCACATCGCCGCCATCGACGTGACCGGTTTGGATCCAATGGACTTGGAAATGGCCGTTGAGGCCGGAAGCGGTGGAATGGACTTCGTCGGCCCGGGAAGCCGCTCCGGGACGGGTGATGACGGCATGCTCGCCGAGGATGAGCGCGGTGTCCTCGACGAAGACGGCGTCGGGGTCGTCGGCAAGTTCGGGCAGTCGGACGATTTCGAAACCTGCTCCGGCGAGTGCCACCTCGTATGCCGCATGCTGTTCTGCTGCCTTCGCCGGATCGATCGGAACGCGTTCGAGATGCGTCAGCTGGCATTCGGCGAGCCTTGGGCTGACAGCGCGGGTGAAGGCTCTCATCCGCCGTGCTTCCGCATCCAGAGGGCAAACAGGTCGGGCCAGCGGGAGCCGGGATTGTCGGATGGCAGGTGGAGGCCGAAGCCGTGGCCGCCCTCGGCGAGGAGGTGCGCTTCGACCGGCACTTTGGCTTTGCGGCAGGCGTCGATCCAGATCAGGCTGTTGTCGACGTGGATGAGGCCGTCGTCGAAGGCGGCAACGACGAAGCTCGGCGGCGTGTCGGCGGTGACGTGCTGCGCCGGCGAACGAGCGGCAATCAGCGCCGGGTCCGGATGGTCGCCGAACAGGTTTGGCTGCGAGCTGCCTTCGGAGAAATGGGTGTCCATGGTGATGACCGGGTAGACCAGGCCGGCGAAGGCGGGGCGTGCCGATAGCTGGTCCGCCGCGTCGACCTGCTTGTAGACCGGTGAGGCGTGGGACACCGCGAGATCGGCGGCAAGATGGCCTCCGGCGGAGAAACCTAGGACCCCGAGCCGCGCCGGGTCGACCTTGTAGTCGGCGGCTCGCGAGCGGATCAGACGCATCGCTCGCTGCGCATCCTGAAGGGCGACGACGCTGCGGTTGTCCCAGCCTTCGCCTGGCAGACGATAAGTCAGCATGAAGACAGTGGTGCGTTCGGCATTGAACCGTTCGGCGGGGTCGAGCCCCTCATTCTGGACCGAGAGGAAACCGTAACCGCCACCGGGAAGCACCAGCAGCGACGAGCTGTCGGAGCGGGCGGGGCGATAGACGTGGACTTCCGGCATGTTGATCCCGCGCAGCCATAGTTCCGAGTTGGGCGGCGGGTTGTTCATCGTCCAATCGGGCGCGATCGGCTTCTTCGGAGCGCCGGGCGGCTTGCCCGGCCACAGCGGGAAGCGCTCCTTCGGCGGGAAGAAGGGCGCCCTCGCGTCGTTCGCCAAGAACGGTGTCTGCGCTGCTGCGCCCGTGCCGGCGAGCAAAGCCATGCCGCCGAGGAAGGTCCTACGGTCCGCGGACAATCTCGCCGCCTTTCATCACGAATTTGACGTTGCCCACCGCAGATACGTCGCGGGTCGGATCGCCGTCGAATGCATCGAGGTCGGCGAGCAGGCCAGGCTTCACCTGGCCGCGGTCGTCGAGGTGGAGGATTCGCGCATTGCCCGAGGTCGCCGCGATCATCACCTGCGCCGCCGGCATTCCGGCGCGCTGCATGGCGTCCATCTCCAGCCAGTTCTGGCCGTGGGCGTAGACGCCGACATCTCCGCCCATGCAGATCGGGACGCCGGACTTCATCGCCAGCTGGAACGAGCGGCGGTTCTCCTGAACACTTTCGGGCGCCGGTTCCTGGCCGTTCCAATGCTCGAAATAGCGGGCGTAGGCTTCGGACGCGGCGATGGTCGGGCAGAGCGCGGTGCCGCGGTCGTGCATCAGTTTGAAGACGTCAGCGGTGCCGTTGTAACCATGCTCGATCGTGTCGGCTCCGGCGAGGGTGGCACGTCGCATTCCCTCGGCGGTGGTGGCGTGAACGGCGACGAGGCGCCCGGCATCATGCGCCGCGGCGACGCCGGCGTTGAGCTCGGCTTGCGACAGGGTCGGACGGGTCGGCTCACCCTTGCCCCAATGATAGTCGGCGTAGAATTTGATGATGGTCGCGCCGCCGGCGACCTGGTCGCGGACCGCGCGGACGATCTCGTCGGCGCCCGCGACTTCCTGAGCACCCTGCGGGATGACGAGGCCCGGCTCGAAGCCCTTGGGTCCGTAGGCGCCGCGAGCGACGATGGCCTTGGTCGAGACGAGCAGGCGAGGGCCGGGGACGATGCCCTGGTCGATCGCTTGTTTGAGGCCGACGTCGGCAAAGCCCGCCCCTTCGGTGCCGAGGTCGCGCTCGGTCGTGAAGCCTGCGTTGAGCGTCCGCTCGGCCTGGACGACGGCACGTGCGGTGCGCAGTGCAAGTGGCTCGTGCAGCACCTGATTGTCCCACAATGTTTCGTTGTAGGGATGGAGGAAGAGGTGCGAGTGGCCCTCGATGAGGCCGGGCGTCAGCGTGGTGCCGGGGAGGTCGATGGTGCGGGCGCCGGCCGGTGCAGCAACCTTCGGCCCGGCGGCGACAATGCGGTCGCCGTCAACAAGGACGCTCCAGCCTTCGTGCGGGCTAGGGCTCACGCCGTCGAACACCCGCGCCGGCTTCACGAGAATCGGCTCGGCGAAGGCGGGGACGGCCAGGAGGGCGAACAGCGCAGCTGAGATCGCTCGAATGTTCCCAATGTTCGCACTGACGCGCATGGTTCAGCCTCCGGGAGAAGAGCCTAATGCCTGTTCCTGCTCGCGCAACCGAGCAAGGCAAGTTTGCAAAGTTCCCAAAGCTCGCGACGCTGCCCGAGGGCGAATGAGTGAATTCGACACTTTTCTACCGCCAAAAAAGTCTATCCAATTGACATCGACAATTTCTGAAATTACAGAAATTACGATATGTCGCGACTCACGGACATTCCCGAGGCCGAGGCCTTCATCCTCCACTGGGGGGAAATGGGCACCAACTGGGGGGTCAACCGCTCGGTCGCCCAGATCCACGCTTTGCTCTACCTGTCGGACCGGCCGATCAACGCTGAGGAGATCAGCGACACGCTGAAGCTCGCGCGGTCGAACGTTTCGACGGCGCTGAAGGAATTGCAGTCCTACAACATCGTGCGCCGCCAGCATGTGGCCGGCGACCGGCGCGACCATTTCGTTGCCGAGACCGATTTGTGGGATCTACTGATGCGCATCTCCGCCGAGCGGAAGCGGCGCGAGATCGATCCCACGATCGAGCTACTCGCGCAGCTGAAGGAGCGGATCGCCGAGCGCAGGGACGTGCCCGAACATGTGCGCGAGCGCATCGGCAGGATGCACGATTTCATCAGCACGCTGACCAATTGGTATGACCAGGTACGGCGCCTGCCAAAGCCGACGCTCATCACGCTGATGAAGCTCGGCGCCAAGATCGCTCAGTTCATTCCCGGAAGCAAAAAAAGGGCGGCCTGACCGAGGAAGGCGGATCAGGCAGCGCAGATCTGTAACTCATTGTTTCTCTAATTTCAGAAATTGCAGCAAAGGAGGAAGAAATGATTGAACTCGCTTATGGACTGTACCTGCTGATTTCGATTTCGATGACCATCTGGGTCGCGCATACGCTGTCGACCAACGGCGAGGTGTTCCTGGTCCAGTGCTTCGGCCACAATGCCGAGGTCGCCAAGTCGACCAACCATCTGCTGGTCGTCGGCTTCTACCTGGTGAACATCGGCTTCATCACGCTGACCCTCAGCAACGGCACCGAGCCGGTGACCTGGCCGGAGATGATCCGCTTCCTGAGCGGCAAGGTCGGGCTTGCAGTCATCGTGCTTGGCGGCATGCACTTCTTCAACATGCATGCGATTGCGAAGTTTGGGCGCAAGGTTTCCGATTGGCTGATCGAAGGCCAGGCGTACCGGTCGGCTGCCGCGTAAGTTGGCGGGAAAGGAGAGGCGGGACATGGACGTCTATGTGATCGTCAAAACCGTCCACATCCTGAGTGCCACGATCCTGTTCGGCACCGGGCTGGGGACCGCCTTCTTCTTCTGGCGCGCTCATGCGGGCGGGAATGAAGCGGGACGGCTGGTTGCGGCTCGAACGACGGTGCTCGCGGACCTGCTCTTCACGACGCCGGCGGTCGTGTTGCAGCCGCTAACCGGGGCGTGGCTCATTTCGCGAGCCGGATTCCAGTGGAATGATTTGTGGTTGTCGGCGACCTACGGACTGTACGCGATAGCGGCAGTCTGCTGGTTGCCGGTCGTCGCGATCCAGCTGCGGATGAAGCGGATGCTGGAGCGCGAGGCGGCGGGTGAGCCGCTCGACCGGGCAGGCTACGACCGGCTGTTCCGGATGTGGTTCCTATTCGGATGGCCGGCGTTCGGCGGGCTGGTGCTCGTCTATTTCCTCATGGTGATGAAGCCGAGCTGGTGAAACGGGTCCTTATCCTTGGCGGCTACGGGAATTTCGGGAGCCATATTGCACGGTCGCTGGCGCCGGAGGCCGGCATCAAGCTGTTGATCGCGGGAAGGTCGCTGGAGCGCGCTGAAGTCATGGCCGCATCACTTGGGGCGGCTAATGCGCCTGAGGCGCTTGCGATCGATATCGCGGGAGATCTCGACGCTGCCTTCGCGGGTGCTGTGCCGGACATGGTCATCCACGCGGTCGGCCCGTTTCAGGAACAAGGTTATGGCGTCGCCGAAGCCTGCATTCGTCATGGAAGTCATTATGTTGATCTCGCGGACGGACGAGCGTTCGTAGCAGGGATTAAGGAGCTGGATGCCGCCGCGCTTGAAGCTGGCATGCTTGTCGTCTCGGGCGCGAGTTCGGTCCCATGCCTGACCGCAGCGATCATCGACGAGGCGCTGCCGAGGTTCGAGGCTATCGCGGAAGTCGATTACGGCATCAGTGCAGCTCAGCAGACCAACCGCGGGCTCGCGACCGCATCTTCGGTTCTGAGCTACATCGGGCAGCCGTTCACGACGTTGCGTGATGGCGCGAGCAGGACTGTTTACGGTTGGCAGGACCTGCATGCCGAGCGCTATCCCGAGCTCGGCGTACGGCTGTTCGGCAATTGCGACATTCCGGATCTAGAGCTGTTCCCGACGCGCTATCCGAGCCTGAAAAGCATTCGTTTTTGTGCGGGGCACGAGATCAAGGCGCTGCACCTCGGCGCCTGGCTGCTGAGCTGGGGTGTTCGGGCTGGATTGCTGCCGCCATTGGGTCGCCATTCGGATCGCCTGCTCAGATGGTCGTTCCTGTTCGATCCGTGGGGCTCGAGCCGGAGCGGCTTTCACATGTTTCTGAGCGGCCGCGGCCGCGACGGAAGCGACCGAACCGAGCGCTTCTTCATCATCGCGCGGCAGGGCCACGGTCCATACATCCCGTGCATGCCGGCGATCATCCTCGCGAAGCGTTTGGCTCGCAAAGAGCTATCGGGGCGCGGCGCCCGGCCGTGCCTCGATCTCGTCAGCTTGAGCGAATTCCTGAAGGCCTTCGAAGGCTTCGATATCGGCGTCATCCGCGATGGGCATGATGAATAAGGCGCCATACAGCTACCGTGCGGACGAGACGGTGCCGGATTTCCCGGACGACAAGCCGCTGTTCGTCTTTGACGGCTATTGCGTGCTGTGCTCGACCGGGGTGCGCTGGCTGATGAAGCATGGCGGTGATCGGGTGCGCTTCTCGTCAGCGCAATCGTCGCTCGGAGCGGCGCTGTTCCGGCACTATGGCATCGATCCCGACAAGACCTATTTGCTGATCGCGAACGGGACTGCGTCAAGCGAATCCACTGGATATCTGCGCCTGTGCGGGCTCCTCGGCGGACGCTGGAAGCTCTTCCTTGCCTTTGGCATCATTCCGCGGCCGGTTCGCGACTGGGCCTATCGGGTCGTTGCCCGTCACCGTTACCGCTGGTTCGGCAAGGTCGATCAGTGCGCATTGCTGACGGACGAGCAGAAGGCGAGGATGCTTCGATAAGGAAAGGGCGGCTGGCCCCATGCCAACCGCCCTCCTCGCGTCGCGTGCCCCCGCGAGGTCAGGCGGGCTTGGCGCCCTTGGTTCCGCACTTCGCGAAATGGCCTTTGGCGTCGCGGCACTTGGCCGGCTTGGCGACAACCTTGAGCGGGCATTTCACGAAATGACCTTTGGCGTCGCGGCATGGCGCGGCGCTCGCGCTAGTGCCCACGAACAGGCTCAGCGCAGACAATGCGAAGACGATCTTTTTCATACCTTCCTCCCTCGGCACGGGAATGTCGGCTTTGCGACAAACCGTCCGTAGCGCCGGTGGAGCGAACATTACAAAGTGTTCGCAAACGAAAAGGGCGGCCGGGATAGCCCGACCGCCCTTCGCGTGACTTGAGTTGTAAAGCTTAGCGCTTCGAGAATTGGAAAGAACGACGTGCCTTGGCGCGGCCGTACTTCTTACGCTCGACGGCGCGGCTGTCGCGGGTCAGGAACCCGGCCTGCTTGACGACCGTGCGGAGCGCCGGCTCGTAGCGGGTCAGCGCCTGGGCGATGCCGTGCTTGACCGCACCGGCCTGGCCCGAGAGGCCACCGCCGACGACGGTCGCGACGACGTCATACGCGCCTTCGCGGCCGGCAACGCCGAACGGCTGGTTGATGACGAGACGAAGCGTCGGACGAGCGAAATAGACTTCCTGCTCGCGGCCGTTGATCTCGATCTTGCCCGAGCCCGGCTTCAGCCAGACGCGCGCAATAGCGTCCTTACGGCGGCCGGTCGCATAAGCGCGTCCGAACTTGTCGAGCTGCTGCTCACGAAGCGGAGCCGCTTCCTGGACCGGCGGCTGCGGAGCGGCGGGAGCCTCGTCGGCGGCCGGAGCGGCAGCCTCGGTCGTCTCGGCGACGGGAGCCGGAGCTTCGGCAGCGGCCGGCTCCTGGGTCAGAGCAGCGAGATCGGAAAGGGACTTCTTGTCGGCCATCTTATGCGCCCACCTTGTTCTTGCGGTTCATCGACGCGACGTCGAGGACTTCGGGGTTCTGGCCGCCGTGCGGATGCTCGGTGCCGTTGTAGAGGTGCAGGGCGCGCATCTGGTCGCGGCCGAGCGGACCGCGCGGGATCATGCGCTCGATCGCCTTCTCGAGAACGCGCTCGGGGAAGCGGCCTTCCAGCACCTTGCCCGCGGTGACTTCCTTCAGGCCGCCGGCGTAACCGGTGTGCTTGTAGTAGACCTTCTGGTCGAGTTTGCGGCCGGTAAATCGAACCTTGTCCGCGTTGACGATGACGACATGGTCGCCGCAGTCGACGTGCGGAGTGAAGCTCGGCTTATGCTTGCCGCGCAGGATGTTGGCGACGATTGTCGCGAGGCGGCCCACGACCAGCCCGTCGGCGTCGATCAGGTGCCATTTCTTATCGACCTCGGCCGGCTTTGCCGACTTGGTCGTCTTCATCAGCGCCTTCATGGCGTTGATCCTTTCGTGAAAATGCGAAAGGCGCCGCAAAGGACGGCGCCGGATGCGGCCTAATTGCTATGGAGGGTCCGAAAGTCAAGCAAAAGCGGGCATTTTCAGACGGGTAAAATAATACCCGTCAAAGCCGCGGGCGCTCGCAATCCAGCCTTTCGACGAGCTTCAGAAGCACCTCCGGGTCGTAGGGCTTCTCGATCCTCGGCGCGACTTTCAACCGGTCCGGCACGGCCGGGCTGCCATATCCGGTGGCGATGGCAAAGACCCGGTTTTCGGCGATCAGGCGGTCGCCGACGGGGACCGCGCTTTCGCCCTGCAGGTTGAGGTCGAGCACCACGCAGTCGAACGCGCCTTCGTCGATCGCGGAATTCGCTGCGGCCACGGTCGCCACCGGTCCGACTATCTCGGCGCCGGCTGCCGCAAGTATCCGCCGAACGTCATCAGCTATATAATTCGTCCTCGATCAGCAGGACGCGAGTCCCGGCGAGTGACTGCTTCTGATCCGGTAGTTGTTCGGTGGGCATGGCTGCGTCCATGAACCCTCCTCATGCGTCGCGTGAAATAACATAGGTAAGGGTGAAGCGCGATGACGCTGCCTACTGCTGTTGCTGCGGGGATTTTCCGTTTCGGTTCGGGATCAGCGGTGGCGGCAAAACTCGAGGCATTCACAAAGCTGTCGGCCGACGACCGGGCAGCGCTCGATCAGGTCACCCGGAACACCCGTTATATCGACCCCCGCCGGAACCTGATTTCGGAAGGCGACAGGCCCCATTTCGTTCATCTCGTTCTCGACGGCTGGGCGGCCCGCTACAAGCAGCTTCCCGACGGCAAGCGCCAGATCGTGTCCCTGTTCGTGCCCGGCGACTTCTGCGACCTCAACATCTACATCTTGAAGGCGATGGACCACAGCATCGGCGCCATCACCCGGCTCAAGGTCGCGATGATCACGCCCGATGAGATGGACGCGCTGACCGCGAACCGTCCCCGGATTACCCAGGCCTTGTGGTGGCACGAGTTGGTGACCACCGCGATCCAGCGGGAATGGACCCTCAATATCGGCCAGCGCACGGCTTATGAGCGCATCGCCCACCTGCTGGTCGAACTGTACAAGCGGCTCGAGACGGTCGGGAAGGCCAAGGATGGCCGGTGCGATTTCCCGCTCACTCAAAATGACCTCGCCGACGCGACCGGCCTGACGGCGGTCCACGTCAACCGGACCCTTCAGGAATTGCGCCGCAACGGCCTCATTGAACTGGATCGCAAGCAGCTCAAGATTTTGGACATCGAACAGCTTATCGACGTTTCGATGTTCAACCCGAATTACCTGCATCTCGACCATGAAGGACGACACCTCGACGCTAACGCCTGACGGCGACCTCGCACCGAGTGACAAGATGGAGCTTTTGAAGCGGTCGCTGCTTTATGATTTGCGGGGGCGAAACAAAGGTCGAGTTGACTTCGACCGGACTACATTTCTCGATCGATATGCCGCTGCACAACGCTTCATCCGACGCGGAACAGCAACGAACTACCTGATGGTTGCGCGATCAACGGAGCAGACCTAGGCGCGTCTCCGTTCATCCATCGATTCCGGAAAAATCGAGAGAGCAGCGTGCCCAGACGCGTCAAAGACTTCATCGAGATCAGCGACTATACGTCGCTCGACACGCTGATCCATTATCTCGAGACGATCCGCGACAATTTGCCGGCGGAGCATGAGGCGTCACTCCAGATCCGCGGCGATGAGGTGTTCGGTCGGCGGCTTACGATCACCTACTTCCGCGAGCAGACTCCCGAGGAGGTGGAGATGGAGCAGCGCTATTCAGGCGCCGATGGTGACAATGCCGCGATCGACGACCTGCAGCACCGGCTCGATGATGTCCCTTTCAAGTCGAAGGCTGCCGGACGCGACTAGGAAACTTTGGAGCCCGGCTCGACCCGTCCGATTAGCTTGTTGCGGTTCCAGACTTCGACAGTGGTTGTTGCGTTCAGCCCACGCGCCAAGTCCAGAGCTTGCGCCTCATCGTCTGCATCCAGCCATTCGGCGCTCGCAATCTTTCCGGCTCCGTCGAGCCGGTAGAGCCTGAAGTTTCCCAACGCCTTACCCCCCGCGGCGATTGGTAACATGGCCGATTTGCGCGCTCGTTCACCTAAGTTACAACGCGTTTCACCGAAAGCATTGTAGGTTGTCGGACGTTGCGGTCGTGACGCCCGCGCAACTTGAGTTAATTCAATTCTCCCGCGGGCGTGCACAATCGGGGGGCAGTAAATGGTAAGCGTACACCTCAAGAAGCTTCGTAAGCGCGTATCCTTGAGCGCCCAGGAAGAACAGGCGATCCGCGACCTCGTCAGCGAGGTCCGCAAGTATCGCGCCGATGAAATCGTAGTCAGAAACGGCCAACCCCTCCACGTCAGCATGATGCTCCTGGATGGCTGGATGGCGCGGGTGAAGGATTTGCCCAGCGGTGAACGCCAGGTGACCGAGCTTCACGTTGCTGGCGATTTCACCGACATCCATGGTTTCACGCTGCGGTGCCTCGATCACGACGTGGTAACCATGTCGGACTGTACAATCGGCATCGTCCCGCACGAGCGCATCCGCGACATCACCGAGAAGCATCCAAGGCTGGCCCGAGTTTACTGGTTCATGACCAACCTCGATGCGGCGGTTCAGCGCGAATGGGCGCTGTCGCTCGGGCAGCGCTCGGCCATCTCGCGAATGGCTCATCTGTTCTGCGAAATGTACGAGCGCCTGCACGTCGTCGGCCAGGCAAACGGCGAAGGCTATGACTTCCCCCTGACCCAGCGCGAGCTGTCCGAATGCCTCGGCCTGACGGTGGTCCATGCGAACCGCACCATCCAGGAGCTTCGCCGTCGTGGCCTGATCGAGCTCGAAAACCGGACCCTCAACATTCGCGACCGCAAGGGACTCCACGGGGTCGCCCAGTTCGACGATGCCTATCTCTATCTCGACAAGCGCGACATCTAGCCGACATTGTCCTCGACCCAGTCGGCGTAGCTGAAGAGCAATTTGTCGACCGGCCAGGTGACGATAGACGGCACCTCGTAGCTGTGCAGCGCGGCGATGCGGGTAATGAGCGCATCGACCTGCCGGTTGCTGCTTTTGAGGATCGCCGCGACCTCGTCAGCGGCCTCGATCTTCCCGTGCCAGTGGTAGATCGACCGGATCGGCGGCAAGATGTTGATGCAGGCCGCCAGCCGCTCCTCGATTACCTGCCGGCCGATGCGCTCGGCCTCCTCCGCGTTTGCGAACACGGCGTAGACGGAGACTACAGACACGTTCTTCCCTCTTCTTAACCGGTCCGTGTGATTATGCGCGGCGAAAGGGAGGCTGTCATGCGTGTGATCGCCGTTCTGATCCTTGGGATCGTCATGTACTGGGGCACGCCCTACCTGTGGACCCGGATGGTGGTTGCCGAGGTCAACAGGGTCTCAGCCGATTCCTCGAGCTTCCCCGAGATGAACGCCGCGGTCGCGACAAACCTGACGTTCGACCAGAATGTGATCAACGCCGTGAACCCGACGGTCACGATCAACACCCAGGAATATGAGAATATCGCGATCCAGTCGCAGGCGGACGACGCGATGCGCCAGGCGCGCGCGGCCCAGGACCAGGCCTGGGCGGCCACACACTAATTCCGCAACCGTCCGAGTTCGTGCGCACCCCAGACGGTCGCAGCCACCAGCAAGGCGCCGGTGGCCTGATGAAGGACCGCCAGCGAGATTGCGATGCCCGATAGGACAGTGAGGATGCCGAGGATGATCTGCGTCCCGAACGCCGAGTGGATCGCGATCGACGCGGCGCGAGCGCCTTCGACCTTCTTCACCTGACGGGCGAACAGTACCAGCACCGCTACAACGACCCACGCCCACCAGCGGTGGACGAAGTGGAGTAGGAAGGGGTCGTGAGTGAGTGCGAAGTCAAATCCGTGTGACCAGTCGATCCCATCGGGCACGAAGCGGCCGTTCATGTCGGGCCAGCTGTTCGAGACGTAGCCGGCACGGAAGCCAGCGACCCAGGCGCCGAGCATTAGCTGGATGAATAGGGTGGCGAGGGCGAGCATGCCCCAGCCGGTTAGCCGGGCCGGCTTGGGATCGCGCTGTCGCAGGTCGAGCGCGGTCCAGATCAGCGCCGCGAAGAGGAACAATGCGAAGAGCAGGTGGGCGGAGAGGCGGTAAGGGCTGACCTCGGTGCGTCCTTCGAGGCCGGACATCACCATGAACCAGCCGACCGCGCCCTGAAGTCCGCCGAGCACGAACAAAGCCGCGAGGCGCCATCCGAAGCCCTTCGGAATGGCTCGCTTCACGGCGAACCAGCCGACCCCGACGAAGAAAACCAGCCCGAGGATCCGACCAAGCAGCCGGTGCACCCATTCCCAGAAGAAGATGAATTTGAATCCCGACAGCGTCATTCCGGCGGGGCCGGCGACTTCGCGGAACTGTGGTGTCGCCTGGTAGAGCTCGAACTCATGCTGCCAGTCGGCGTGGGTAAGGGGCGGAATGGCGCCGCTGATCGGCTTCCATTCGGTGATCGAAAGGCCGCTCTCGGTCAGCCGGGTAATTCCGCCGACCACGACCATCGCGAAAACGAGCGCGGCGACGAAGAGTAGGAGGTTCGACAGCGAGCGCGGCGCGGAAGGTGAACTGGACATAAGGCGAGCGCCCTTTCGCGTGCGCCGGCCCGAGGGGCAAGGGCGAGATTGAATCCATGTAATGTTGTAACTTACCGAGCAGTGACATATATCGGGCACGCGATGCTTCAGACGCTGTCGATTCCAACGAGCCGGCTCGACCGGATTGCGGTGGGCTTGTCCGGCCTGTGCCTCGTGCATTGCCTGGCGACAGCGATCCTGCTCGGCGTGCTGGCATCGGCAGGCGGAATACTCGGATCGCCGGTCATTCATGAGGTCGGGCTGACGCTGGCAATGATCCTCGGATCGATTGCGCTCCTGCGCGGAATTTTCGAGCATGGTTACATGCTGCCGAGTGTCGTCGGAGCAGGGGGCCTCGGAACAATGGCCGGCGCTCTTAGCCTGCCGCACGACGGGACCGAAGCGATCTATACCGTGCTCGGAGTCATGATCCTTGCACTCGGCCATCGTCTCAACGCGATGGCGTCAGAATAACATCTCATATTGCCCGCGCTGGGCGCGGGGTCTAACCCGGGAAAGTCCAATGGCCCGACACGATCATCAGCTTCACGAGGGTGAAGCGCTCCGCAAAGCCGCAGCCCAGCGTCTCACGCAAGAGGGCGAGCAGTGGACTGAGATGCGCGCCGCGGTGTTCGATGCGCTGGCCGGGTTCGACAAGCCGGCGAGCGCCTATGACATCGCCGATGCGGTCTCGAAAAAACAGGGCCGCCGTGTCGCGGCCAACAGCGTCTATCGCATCCTCGACCTGTTCGTGACCTCCAACCTCGCGCGCCGGGTCGAGAGCGCCAATGCTTATATCGCGAACCAGCATCCCGACTGCCTGCATGATTGCATCTTTCTGATCTGCGACACCTGCGGGCAGACGGTGCATATCGACGACGACAGCCTGTCGGGCGGGGTCCGACAGGCGGCGAAAAGCGCCGGCTTCTCGGCGCCGCGTCCGGTGATCGAAGTTCGCGGCACCTGCGGCGACTGCGAGAATAACTAGCCCCTAGCTTTCTCCCAATTGTGACGTTCTAAAGCGGGCCGATGGGGGGAATAGAAATCGTCGCGGCGGTGCTGGGCGTGATCAACGTGCTGTTGGTCGTGCGCCGGTCGTCCTGGAACTACCCGTTCGGCATCGTCATGGTGGCGCTCTATTTCTTCGTGTTCTGGAACGCGAAGCTCTACTCCGACGCGCTTCTCCAGGTTTTCTTCTTCGTCATCCAGATCTACGGCTGGTGGGCCTGGGTCCACGCGCGCCAGGTCGATCACGGCGTTGCCGTGGGCTGGATGTCGTGGCGGCAACGCGTGCCGTGGCTTGGCGGAACGTTGCTTGCAGTGCTGCTGTGGGGATCGGGAATGGCCCGCTACACCGACGCGGCCGCGCCGTTCGTTGACGCGACGACGGCGGGCCTCAGCATTGCCGCGCAATCGCTGCAGTCGCTGCGGCGAGTGGAAAGCTGGGTACTGTGGATCGCGGTCGACGTCATCGCGATTGGCTTGTTCGCGTGGAAGGGACTCTTGGTAACTTCTGCGCTCTACGGGCTCTTCCTGATATTGGCGGGGGTAGGATTGTTCGAATGGCGCCGGAAAGCGCGGGCATGAAGCGCGGTTTCATCCTTGGAAAGTTCATGCCGCCCCATGCGGGGCACGTGACGTTGATCCAGTCGGCGCGCGCTTTGGTCGACGAGCTGACGATCCTGCTGTGCACGCTTCCCGACGATCCGATTCCGGGCGACACCCGTCTGGATTGGATGCGCGGCCTGTTTCCCGACTGCAATGTGCTGTGGCATCCGCAACCGGCGCCACAGAATCCTAAGGAGCCGGGTTTTTGGCCGGCGTGGAAGCGCATCGTCGCGCGGCATCATCCGGACCCGATCGATTACGTCTTCGCGGGTGAAGACTATGGCGCCGGGCTGGCGCGGAACGTCGGCGGCATGTTCGTGCCATTGGGCGCGCGGGTCCTGAAGGCCGATCCGAACGGCGTCGGCGGCCTTTCGGCGTCGGCGATCCGTGCCGATCCCTGGCGCTATTGGGACTTCCTGCCGCATCCGGTGCGCAGCCATTACGGGCTGACCGTCTGCCTCCACGGCATCGAAAGCGTGGGCAAGTCGACCCTGACCGAGCGGCTGGCCGAGCATTATTCCACTATCTCCGTGCCCGAATACGGCCGGTCGCACTGCGAGACGCACGGAACCGACTGCCGCGAAGACGATCTGATGCTCATCGGCGAAGGCCAGCAGGCGATGATCGAGGCCGCCCGCCCGTGGGCGAACCGCCTGCTGATCACCGACACCGACGCGCTGATGACCGCGGCGTGGTCGAATATGATGATCGGCTACACGCCCGACCAATTGATCTGCCACCGCAAGGCCGACCTCTATCTGATGCTCGGCAGCGACGCTCCGTTCGTCGATGACGGCACGCGGGTCTACAAGACGCCCGAGGAGCGCGACCGCTTCCACCGCATCGCCCGCGACGCGCTGGTCCTGTCGCGGACGAACTTCATCGAGATTAGCGGTAGCTGGGACCAACGGTTCGATGCGGCGGTGACCGCGATCGATACCCTCATCGGGCGGAACGGCCTGAAGTGGCCCGAGGCTGCCTGAGCGAAATCTGAGCAATCGCTGAAATCGCCCGGCTTTCCGGCCATGTGGGTGACATACTCAGACCATCCGCGTAAGTGCCTGCGCCAATGAGTGATCGTCCCGACACACCCCTTCTCGACACGGTGAAATATCCGGCGGATCTCCGTGCCTTGAGCAAGGAGCAACTCCCCGAGCTCGCCGACGAGCTTCGGCACGAGACGATCTCGGCTGTCTCGGTGACGGGCGGGCATCTTGGCGCGGGGCTCGGCGTCGTCGAGCTGACGGTTGCGCTCCATTATGTGTTCAATACGCCGGACGACCGGCTGATCTGGGACGTCGGCCACCAGGCCTATCCGCACAAGATTATCACCGGCCGCCGCGACCGCATCCGCACGTTGCGGCAGGGCGCGGGGCTCAGCGGCTTCACCAAGCGCAGCGAGAGCCAATATGATCCGTTCGGCGCCGCTCATAGCTCGACCAGTATTTCCGCGGCATTGGGCTTCGCCATCGCGAACAAGCTGTCGGGCGACCCGGGCCGCGCGATCGCCGTGATCGGCGACGGCGCGCTCAGCGCCGGCATGGCCTATGAGGCAATGAACAATGCGGCAGCCGCCGGCAACCGGTTGATCGTCATCCTCAACGACAATGACATGTCGATCGCGCCGCCGGTCGGAAGCCTTCGCAACAGCCTCGCGCGGCTGGTCAGTTCGAACAAATATCTGGCTCCGCGCAAGGTCGCCCAGAAGCTCGCCCGGGCGATGCCCGACGCGATCCATGACTGGGCGAAAAAGGTCGAGGAATATACCCGCGGCTGGATTACTGGCGGGACGCTCTTCGAGGAGCTCGGCTTTTATTATGTCGGGCCGGTCGACGGGCACGACGTGCGGGCGCTGGTCGAGATCCTCGAGAATGTGCGCGATGCCGAGATCGGGCCGATGCTGGTCCATGTCGTTACCAAGAAGGGTAAGGGCTACGCGCCGGCCGAGGACGCTGCGGACAAATATCATGGTGTCGTGAAGTTCGATGTGCTGTCGGGCGTTCAGGCCAAGGCGGCGCCGGGTGCGCCGAGCTACACCGGCGTTTATGCCAAGGCGCTGGGCGCCGAGATGGCGCGGGACGACAAGGTCGTGGCGATCACCGCGGCGATGCCGTCGGGCACTGGGCTCGACAAGGTCGCCGAGCAATTCCCCGAGCGTACGTTCGACGTCGGCATCGCCGAGCAACATGCGGTGACGTTCGCGGCTGGCTTGGCGGCGCAGGGCTACAAGCCCTTCGCGACCATTTATTCGACCTTCCTTCAGCGCGCGTACGATCAGGTCGTGCACGACGTCGCGATCCAGAATTTGCCGGTTCGGTTCGCGATGGACCGCGCGGGGCTCGTCGGCGCGGACGGAGCGACACACGCGGGTGCATTCGACCTTGCTTACCTGTGCACATTACCGAACTTCGTCGTGATGGCGGCGGCGGACGAGGCCGAGCTTTGCCATATGGTTCACACCATGGCGGTGCACGATACGGGGCCAATCGCGGTTCGCTATCCGCGCGGCGAGGGTCGGGGCGTACCGCTTCCGGCCGAGCCAAAGGCGTTGGAGATCGGCAAGGGCCGCATCATCCGCGAGGGCAAGACGGTCGCGATCCTATCGTTGGGGACGCGGCTTGCCGAGGCGGAGAAGGCTGCCGACGATCTTGAGGCGCGCGGGCTCTCGACGACGGTTGCTGACCTGAGGTTTGCGAAGCCGCTCGATAGCGAGCTCATCCGCAAGCTGATGACCACGCATGAAGTTGTGGTGACGGTCGAGGAGGCCTCGATCGGCGGGCTAGGCGCGCATGTCCTGACGCTGGCGAGCGACGAGGGACTGGTCGATACGGGGCTCAAGATCCGCACGATGCGCTTGCCCGACATGTTCCAGGACCAGGACAAGCCGGAGAAGCAGTATGACGAAGCGCGCCTGAACGCGCCGCATATCGTCGAGACCGTGCTGAAAGCCCTTCGCGTGAACAGCGCCGGCGTCGAGGAAGTCCGCGCCTGACCGAGGGTCGGGCCTCGTTTTCAATTCGTAAGCGCGTTGAGAGCTTCCGCTATGCCTGGGCGGGGCTGCGCCATTTCGCCGCGACCGAGCACAATGGCTGGATCCATGCCGTCTCGACCGTTCTTGTTGTCGTAGTCAGTGTCTACTTTCGGTTGTCGCCGGACGAGTGGCGTTGGGTCATCCTGGCAATCGGGCTGGTCTGGCTCGCCGAGGCGCTCAACACGGCGATAGAGCGGCTGGCGAATGCGATCACGATCGAGCCGAATGCGAGTATTGGTTACGCGAAGGATGTTGCGGCAGGCGCCGTTCTGATCGCTACGATTGTCGCGTCGGCCATTGGTTTGACCATTTTCATGCCACATCTGATGGCTGCTTGATGGCCAAGGTTCGCGCAGACCAGCTGCTGGTAAGCCGTGGCCTCGCCGAGAGCCGGACGCGGGCGCAGGCCTTGATCATGGCCGGCGCGGTTTTTTCGGGTGAGAAGAAGCTCGCCAAGTCGGGGGACATGCTGGCTGAAGATGCGCCGCTCGAGGTGCGGGGCAAGGACCATCCGTGGGTATCGCGCGGGGGGATCAAGCTCGATCATGGGCTGATGCATTTCGCCTTCGACGTGTCGGGCGCAGTCGCGCTGGATGTGGGGAGCTCGACTGGCGGGTTCACCGACGTTTTGCTCTCGCGCGGTGCGGCGAAGGTTTATGCGGTCGATGTCGGCACTAACCAGCTGGCGTGGAAGCTTCGGCAGGACGAGCGCGTGGTCGTTCATGAGCAGACCAATGCCCGCTTGCTGGACAGCAGCATCGTTCCCGAGCCGGTCGATATCGTCGTGTGCGACGCCAGCTTTATCAGCCTCGCAAAGGTGCTCGACGCGGCCCTGAAGCTGGCGAAGCTGGGGGCGAAGCTCGTCGCGCTGGTGAAGCCGCAATTCGAGGCGGGCCGCGAGGAGGTAGGAAAGGGCGGTGTCGTCCGCGACCCCATGGTGCACAATCGCGTCTGTGCAGAGGCGGCGGAATGGGTCCGTTCGCAGGGATGGGACGTTGTCGGCATTACCCCGAGCCCGATTACGGGGCCGGAAGGCAATGTCGAATTCCTGCTGGGAGCGGTGAAGAATGGCTGAAGCATTGGCGCGCCGAGAGTGGTGGAAAATCGCGATTCCAGCCGTCATTGCGATCGAGCTGCTCGGCGGAGCGAGTGGCTGGCTGTCGCAATCGGGCTACGGCAATCGGTGGTTCGACGCGCTGCAAAAGCCGAGCTTCATGCCGCCGGGCTATTTGTTCGGGATCGTCTGGCCGATCCTCTACGCGATGCTCGGCGTCGCACTTGCGCTGGTCGTGGTGGAACGCACGTCCGACCGCCGCAGCTTGGCGCTGAAGCTATTCTTCGGGCAGTTGGTGCTGAACCTCGCCTGGTCCCCCATTTTCTTCGCGGGGCATGACATCACGCTGGCGAAGGTGGTGATCATCGCGATTGCGGTGATGTCGGCCGCGACTGCGGTCCTGTTCTATCGGCTGAGACCGGCAGCCGGGCTGCTGATGATCCCCTATATTGCGTGGCTCTTGTTCGCGACCGCGCTCAACGCGCGCATCGAAACTTTGAACCCTGGCGCGGGCGTCTCGATCCTAGGATAAGCCCAGAAATCTGGGGATAGTTCAAGGAGTTGGGGATAGGTTCCAGCCCCAGGGTGGCGAATTGCA
>Ga0207689_10000017_pt1 | contig 117159 bp, 107 predicted proteins | sample KBSMisM52_FD_184312 | JGI IMG/M metagenome (GOLD analysis project Ga0207689, IMG submission 184312) | Miscanthus rhizosphere microbial communities from Kellogg Biological Station, Michigan, USA - KBS Miscanthus M5-2 (SPAdes) (version 2) | ecosystem: Host-associated > Plants > Roots >...
CGACCTGCCGCCACTTCTTCGAGGAAGGCCTGGCCCATCTCCCGAACGTCCGCATTGTGGTGGCGCTGGGGCAGATTGCCCATGTCGCCGCGGCGCGGGCGCTCGGACTTCCGCCGGCCTCTACCAAGTTCGGACACGGAGCGGAAAATGCTGCGCCCGGCGGGTGCATCCTACTTTCGAGCTATCATTGCTCGCGCTACAACCAGAATACCAATCGCCTGAACGCCGCCATGTTCGAAAGCGTGTTCGAACGGGCTCTTCAACTCAATTCTGGTTGACCGCATCTGCATTGGCCGGTTCGGCTGAAGCCTCGTTCGCCAACTCTGCCGCATGCTTGCTGAGGCTGACCGGAGCCGAACGATCTGCGGCCAGCGGCCCGGACCACGGGTTCATCGAGACGCAGTAACCGCTGAGGTTGCCGCACTGGCGCACTTCGCCCGTCCGGGTGTCGACCACGATGATGATCTGGCCATCGTCGGCTCGGAGCGCACGAGCCTGGTCCTTGTTCGTGTCTGCAGCCGACAGTCGCGGCCAAAGTTGGTCAGCCGGATAGATGCCGATGCCCTGATAGCGCCCGCCGCCGCCATGGTGGCCAGGTCCAGAAACGGCATCCTGCCGATCGCAGCCGGCGAGTGCGAGGAGAGTCATCGCGAGTGCAGGCAGTCCCAAGAATCTCATGGTCGCTCCCCCCTTTTGTTGGCCTATTAGATATCTTCGACTAGCCGTCCGTAAAGCTCCGGCCGGCGGTCGCGGAAGAAACCGAATGCCGCGCGGTGCTTCTTCGCCTGCGCGAGGTCGAGCGTCGCGACCAGCACACCGGCCTCGTTCGCTCCGAACTCCGCCTGGATGTCGCCGCGCTCGTCGCAGATGAAACTGTGGCCGTAGAAGCGCTGGCCGTGCTCGGTGCCGATACGATTGGCGGCAACGACCGGCACGACGTTCGAGACCGCATGGCCGATCATCGCCCGACGCCATAGCCGTGATGTGTCGAGGTCGGGGTCATGCGGTTCGGTACCGATCGCGGTCGGGTAGAAGAGGATGTCGGCACCCATCAGCATCATCGCGCGGGCGGTCTCGGGATACCATTGGTCCCAGCAGACGCCAACGCCGAGCGTCGCTTTGTGCGGGCCGTTCCACACCTTGAAGCCGGTGTTGCCGGGCCGGAAGTAGAACTTCTCCTCATAGCCAGGGCCGTCGGGAATATGGCTCTTGCGATAAACGCCGGCGATCTTCCCATCAGGGCCGATCATCGCGAGGCTGTTGTAATGGTGTGGCCCGTCGAGCTCGAAGAAGCTCGTCGGGATCCAGATCCCCAGCTCCTTGGCCAGCTCTTGCATCTTTAGCACCGACGGATGCTCCGCGGTCGGCTTGGCCGTCGCGAACAGGCTCTCGTCCTCGACTCGGCAGAAGTAAGGCCCTTCGAATAGCTCGGGCGGGAGCACGACCTCGGCACCCTTGCCCGCCGCCTCGCGCACGAGCTCGCTGACGGCGCGGATGTTGGCGGCGGTGTCGTCGGTGAAGGCGAGCTGCAACGCGGCGACGGTAAGCTTGGTCATGCAGGAACCTGTTGGCTGATGCAGTGGAAGCTCCCACCGCCGGTCAGGATGTGGTCGGCGCAGAGCCCGATTGCAACGCGGTCGGGGAACAGTGCCTGGACGACTGCGACCGCGGGCTTGTCGTTCGCGGCACCGTATTGCGGCACCACGACCGCGGCGTTGCCGATGTAGAAGTTCATGTAGCTTGCGGGGATGATCTCGCCGTCTTCGTCGGTGATCCGGCCGGGGGAGGGCAGGCTGACGATATCGAGCCGCGCCTGGCTCAGCCGCTTCGCCGCATCTTTGTAGATCGCCTCGTTAGGATCGTCCTTCGCCGCCATCGGGATCGCCACGCGGCCCGGCGCAACGAAGCGGGCGAGATTGTCGACATGTCCGTCCGTATGGTCGTTCATCAGACCCGAACCGAGCCACACGACGCGCTCGAACCCGAGATCGTCCAGCAGTCCCTGCTCGGTTTCGCCCTGCGTCATATTATTTCGGTTCGGGTTGAGCAGGCATTGCTCGGTGGTAATCACCGTGCCCGACCCATCGCCATCGATCGCTCCGCCTTCGAGCACCCAATCCGCTTTCGCAAACTCAAAACCGGCGCGCTTCGCCAGGCGCTCGCCGACGTCGCTGTCGCCTTCCAGATCATACTTCCCGCCCCAGCCATTGAAGCCGAAGCCCTGCGCCTGGCGCCGCTTGCCGCTGCCGAGCACGATCGGTCCGGTATCGCGCAGCCAGATGTCGCCGAACGGCTCGACGATGACCTCTGCGAACGGCGCCAACTTCCGCGCGCTTTCGGCCGCGCCCTCATGAGCCGCGACCAGCCACACCTTCTCGCCCTTGCCGCCGGCGTGGATCGCCTCGGCAAACGCGGCGACCTCGCGCTCCGCCGGCTTCAGGTCGCCGAGCCACAGCTCGGGATCGCTCGGGAATCCGATCCAGACCGCCTGATGCGGCGCCCATTCGGGAAGCGGGGGACGGGGCATGGGAAAGCGCGCCTACCCGAGCGTCGCAAAACTGCCAAGCTTCTTGCCTAACAGCGGTAGAGTGGCATTATGTCGCTGCCGAGTAAGGGGGATTTCCAATGAGTAAGAGAATTGCGCTGCTCGCTTCGGCGGCCGCTTTGTCGTGCGCCGCGATGCCTGCGATGGCAGCAGATCTCGCAACGGACGCAAAGGCTTTCGGCGCAAGAGTCTCGGTCAGAGGTGCGGACCTCTCCCGCGACGGCAACAGCGTGGTCTACATAACGCCCGGGCCGGGCCGCGTTACTGCTGCCGTCGTCGGCGACCTCAATAGCGGACAGTTCCACACGCTGGTTCGCGCTGACGGCAATCCTGAGTCTCTCGACTGGTGCAACTTCGCTTCCAGTTCGCGAGCGGTTTGTCGCTTTGGCGGAAACGTGCCGTGGCAAGGGCGGTTTGAAAACGGCGCTCCGGTTCCGTTCCGCCGCCTGATCGGCATGAGCCTTGACGGGTCGAACCCGAAACTTCTCGGCCAGGCCGAGATGAGGGACGACGAGTGGCTGCGGATCGATGACGCCCAGATCATCGATTGGTTGCTCGATTCGGACGGCCAGGTTCTCATCAATCGGCTGTACGTGCCCGAAGGCGATACCATCGGGAAACGCGTCTACCGGACAAAGAGCGGGTGGGGCGTCGACCGGGTCGATGTTACTACCTTGAAGAGCGACACCGTCGAAAGTCCGCGCGAAGCTGCCGGCTATATGACCGACGGCCGTGGAAGCGTGCGGCTCTTGTCCATCTACAGCTATCGCCCCAGCGGCGGTTTTACCGGTTCAATCAAATATTCTTACCGCACCAAGGCGTCGCGCGACTGGAAAGACCTCGCGACGGTCCTGAACTTCGATGAGCCGGAGTACGAGCCGCTCGCAATCGATGAGTCGATCGATTCCCTCTATTTCCTGAGGAAGAAGGACGGTCGGTACGCCCTCTACACCGTCAAGCTCGACGGCAGCATGGCCGAGACTCTCGTGGCAGAGAACGCGCGGGTTGATATCGACGATGTCATTCGGTTTGGCGACGGCCAGAAGGTCGTTGGTTACACGTATGTCGAAGAAAAGCGCCAAGCGGTTTATTTCGATCCCGAGTTCAAGCAGCTGGCGTCGTCGCTGTCCAAGGCGCTGCCCAACCTTCCCTTGATCGACTTCGTCGATTCAAGCCGCGACGGAAACAAGCTTCTGGTGCTGGCATCGAGCGACAGCGACCCGGGCCGCTATTACTTGTTCGACCGGACAGCCAAATCACTCACGCCCGCGATGGTGGCGCGACCCGAGCTTCAGGGACGAACCATGGCGACCGTGAAACCGGTGACGATCGCCGGCGAAGGTGGCGTATCCATACCCGGCTATTTGACCGTTCCCGCCGGTAAAGAGGCCAAGGGCTTGCCTTTGGTGGTCCTCCCTCACGGCGGCCCCGACGCCCGCGATGAATGGCGCTTCGATTGGCTTTCCCAGTTTCTCGCGGCGCGAGGCTATGCCGTGCTGCAGCCCGAATTTCGCGGGTCGTCCGGCTATGGTGAGTCCTGGCTGAACAAGAACGGCTATCGCAATTGGCGCACGGCCATAGGTGATATCAACGCCGCGACGCATTGGGCTGTCTCACAGGGCATTGCTGCACCGAACAAGGTCGCCATCCTGGGCTGGTCCTATGGCGGTTACGCGGCCCTTCAGTCTGCAGTTACTGACCCGTCGATGTACAAGGCCGTCGTCGCGATCGCCCCAGTGACCGACCTCGATCTCTTCAAGACAGAACGCGGGTTTTACGAAGACCGGAACCTGATCGCGAAACGGATGGGCAGCGTCGATCTGTTGGCCGGGTCGCCGGCGCGCCACGCGTCGGCCATTGCGGCCCCAGTCCTGCTTGTTCACGGCACGATGGATTTGAATGTGCGGTACCAGCAATCGCAAAAGATGGACGACGCACTCCGTGGCGCAGGCAAGCAGAGCGAGTTGCTGACCTTTAAGGGGCTCGATCACTATCTCGACGATTCCGACGCCCGCATTCAAATGTTGACCAAAATCGGCGAGTTGCTCGACCGCACCATCGGCCATTGACGGATGTTCGAAAGAGAAAGTTCGATGCGTAAGAAAATTGCGTTGCTCGCCACGGCAATCGGCTTGTCCTGCGTCTCAACGGCGGCCTGGGCCGACCCTCCACTCGGTTCGCGGTTGGGCGAACGACAGACAAAGGACCCTGAGAAGCGTGAGCGCGAGTCGGCCCTCGGCGCCCAGGAAATGGCCCGGTGCCTCGTCAACCGGCAGAATAGCGTGGTGCGCGGCTATCTCACCTCGCTCGATCCGGCGGAGAGCAAGCGGCTCGATCACAAGATGGACGGCGAGCACGAATGCTTCAGCATGAGCGAGGGAAACGACCTGGTCGAAGGGCGAATGGTCACCTTTCCGCAGGATATCTTCCGGGGGATGCTGGCGGAGTGGATGATCAAGAAGGACGATCAGGTCTTTGCCGCGCTTCCGGCGCTTGCACGCCAGCTTACCTATTCGCGGCCCTGGTATGCGCTAAGCGGCCGCGATTCGTCGGTCGATGAAATGGCAACCTGCGTCAGCGAGATCGCTCCGCGGGAAAGCCTCGCACTGTTGAAGACAACGCCATACGGCACTGACGAGGGCGCCGCGTTCGGGACGCTCGGCCCCAGCCTCGGCGCTTGCCTCCAGGCCGGTTACAAGGTCACCGGCAATCGCCAGTCGCTTCGAGCGGCGATCGCCGACGCGCTGTACCAGCGGGTTGCCAATCCTCCGGCTCCGGTTCCTCCGAAGCAGTAGAATCAAGAAGGGCGGCCCGAACGGACCGCCCTTCCTGAATTCGTGTGAACCCGTCGCTTAGCGCGAGTAGAACTCGATCACGAGGTTCGGCTCCATACGCACCGGATAGGGCACTTCGTCGAGCTTGGGCACGCGGGTGTAGGTCACCTTCGAGGTGCCGTCCGGAACGACGTAATCGGGGATGTCGCGCTCGGCCAGGCTCTGAGCCTCGATCACCAGCGCCATCTCCTGCGCCTTCGGACCGAGCTCCACCACGTCACCAACGTCGACGCGACGCGAGGCGATGTTGCACTTCACGCCGTTGACGCGGATGTGGCCGTGGCTGACCAGCTGGCGGGCAGCCCAGATCGTCGGCGCGAACTTGGCGCGATAGACGACCATGTCGAGACGGCGCTCAAGCAGGCCGATGAGGTTCTGCGAAGCGTCGCCCTTCATCTTGCTGGCGTCGAAATAGTTCTTCTTGAACTGCTTCTCGGTGATGTCGCCGTAATAGCCCTTCAGCTTCTGCTTGGCGCGGAGCTGGATGCCGAAGTCCGACAGCTTGCCCTTGCGGCGCTGGCCGTGCTGGCCGGGACCATATTCGCGGCGGTTGACCGGGCTCTTGGGGCGTCCGAAGACGTTCTCGCCCATGCGGCGGTCGAGCTTGTATTTGGCGCTGGTGCGCTTCGTCACGAGGCAATCTCCAATTTGCTTCTCAAAGGTGCCCGGAACCGCACCGCAGGACCAAAGCGTCCAGCGCGATCACCGCTTCACCGGGCATGCGGGATCAATTGCGAGCGGCGCACCTAGGGGCGTGGCGCCCGAAGGTCAAGTTCTTGAGGGGTTATTCCGGTCGCCCGCGGGCGATCGAGGAGGCGGGGGCACTGAGGCTGTTGTTCGCCTCATTGACGTCCGTGCAGGCGTCACATCCCTGGCCGCTGCGGTCGAGCGCGGACGGAACGGCTGAAAGTCGAACTGCTGCCGAAACCACGCTGGCATCGGCGAGCGCCGTCTTGAAATGCGCCAGCGACACCCACTTGCTCTCACCCGCTGTCAGGCTGGTCAGACGAGCCGTCTCCGAAGCCCCCTGGGTCTTTGCCGACACCTGGATTTTTTGGGCATTCTTCCCGCCCTGGTTGATGACGAGTACGTAGAGGGTGTCGCCGTCGATCCTCAAATCCTTGACCGCGACGTCCGGGAACATCCGGTTGTCGGAGCCAGGGTGCCATTGCGACATGGTCCGGTTCTCGCCAATCGTCGGGCCCATTGGCGGATCGAGCGTCGTGATCGTTGGGCCTTGGTCCTGCATCAGCCCGGCAAGACCCAGCAACAGCAAGTCCATCATCGCGATTCCCCTTACACAACAAGCGCTTGAATCATGCGCCTGCACCTGGTGCTTTGCAACGCGTCAGTGGGCCCGCGCGGGCGTCAGGTTCATTCCTCAATGAGGCCCACCGCCGGTTCCCGTGGGAATGCCGCTCATACCCCCGTGGTCGCGGATACCCTGCAGCGCTGAAGCGGCGGCATCCTCGAGTTCCTTCCATTCGGACGCCGTGCGGCAGACCTTCCTTGGCGACGCGAAGTGCGAGCCTGTGTCGGCGTCGCCCTGCCGCTTGCAGATGATCTTGTCTTTCTTCTGCTGCGCCGGCTGTTCCTCTTTGGCCGAGGCAAGCGACCCGATCGAAATTCCAAGAAGCGCAACCGCCGTCAAACGCAACGCGCGCATATTCATCCCCCCTGGAACGCAAATTATCGAGCGAGCTTAACGCGTTCGCGCCGGATTGACGAGCGCTCGAATAATCCCGCGGACGGCCTTCACCTCGCGCGATGACCATCCGGTCTTGGTGAAGATGGTGCGGATCGTGTTCCGTGTCGCCTGGGTTCGGGAAGGCGGGTGAAAATAGCCTTTGGCGACAAGCTCGTCGTCCAACTGACCAATTAGCCCCTCAAGATCTCCGTGAGGCGCGGGCTCCTCGATGTCTTTGACGGTCGGCTGGGCAAGGTCCGAACGCTTCGACCATTCGTAGGCTAGCAGGATCACGGCCTGCGCGAGGTTCAAGGAAGCGAACCCGGGATTGATCGGAACCGTGACGATCGCGTTGGCGAGCGCGACTTCCTCGGTCTCCAGGCCCGAACGCTCTGGACCGAACAGGATAGCGCTTCGCCCGTCTGAACTCGTGATCCGGCCAGCCATTTCCTGCGGCCCGACAACCGGCATCACGAGGTCGCGGCGACGTACGGTCGAGGCGAAAACGGTCGAACAATCGGCGATTGCTTCTTCGGCCGTATCGAACACCTTGGCCTGCTCAAGCACGATGTCCGCGCCGCTCGCGGCCGGTCCGGCATCGGGATTGGGCCAGCCATCGCGTGGGGCGACCAGCCGCAACTCGGTCAGGCCAAAGTTGAGCATCGCCCGCGCGGCCTTGCCGATATTCTGGCCGAGCTGCGGACGGACGAGGACGATGACGGGCTTGGCGGAGCTCACAGCAACTTGTCGTGGCCGGGCGGCGCAATCGGGCCTTCCTTTTCGACGCGCTCGGCAATCTCGGCGAATTCACTGGGGTCGCTGAAATCTTTGTAGATGCTGGCGAAGCGGATGTAGGCGACATGGTCGAGCGCCTTCAGGCCAGCCATCACCGCCTCGCCAATGCGGACCGAGGTGACCTCGTCGCCCTGCGTTTCCATCTGCCGCTGAACGCCGCTGATGAGCCGGTCGATCTTGCCGGCGTCGACCTCTCGCTTGCGGGTTGCGTGGCCGATCGCCCGGGCCAGCTTGTCGCGGTCGAATGGCTCACGCTTTCCGTCCTTCTTGACGACATTGAGGTCGCGCAGCTGCACCCGCTCGAAGGTCGTGAAGCGCGCCCCGCACGCCTCGCACTGGCGACGGCGACGGATGGCCGCGCCGTCTTCCGACGGGCGGCTGTCCTTAACCTGGCTGTCTTCGTGGGCGCAGAAAGGGCAGCGCATCAGCTATAGATAGGGAAGCGGGCGCAGAGTTCACGAACGCGCTCGTTCACCGATTGCTCGACCGTGCCATTCCCTTCGAGGCCGTTGTCCTTGAGACCGTCGAGCACGTCGGCGACCATGTCCGCAATGTCGCGGAACTCGGCCTCGCCGAAGCCGCGCGTCGTTCCAGCCGGGGAGCCGACGCGGATGCCGCTGGTCTTGACCGGCGGCAGCGGGTCAAAGGGAACGCCGTTCTTGTTGCAGGTGATGCCGGCGCGCTCGAGGCTCTCGTCGGCGTCCTTGCCGGTGAGGCCGAGCGGCCGAAGGTCGACCAGCGCGAGATGCGTGTCGGTGCCGCCGGCGACGAGGTCCGCGCCGCGCTCCTTGAGGCGGCCCGCCAGCATCTTCGCGTTGGCGATGACCGCTTTCGCATAATCCTTGAATTCGGGCTGGAGTGCCTCCCCAAACGCGACCGCCTTGGCGGCGATGACGTGCATCAGCGGCCCGCCCTGAAGACCCGGAAAGACGGCCGAGTTGATCTTCTTGGCGATATCTTCGTCGTCGGTCAGGACCATTCCGCCGCGCGGACCGCGCAAGGTCTTGTGGGTGGTGGTCGTGACGACGTGCGCATGACCGAACGGCGTCGGATGCTCGCCCGCCGCCACCAGTCCTGCGAAGTGCGCCATGTCGACGAACAGCAGAGCGCCGACCTCGTCGCAGATCGCCCGGAAGCGTGCGAAGTCAAAGTGCCGCGGGTAAGCCGACCCGCCGGCGATGATCATCTTCGGCTTATGATCTTTCGCCAGCCGCTCGACCTCGTCGAAATCGACGAGATGATCGTCCTGCCGGACGCCATATTGGACCGCGTTGAACCACTTGCCCGACTGCGCTGGCGGAGCGCCATGTGTAAGGTGGCCGCCCGCCGCGAGGCTGAGGCCCATGATCGTATCGCCGGGCTTCAGCAGAGCCATCATCACCGCGCCGTTGGCCTGAGCGCCCGAATGCGGCTGCACGTTGGCGAACTGACAGCCGAACAATTTCTTGGCTCGTTCGATCGCGAGTGTCTCGACCGTGTCGGACGGAGCGCAGCCCTGGTAATAACGCCGGCCCGGATAACCCTCGGCATATTTGTTCGTGAGGACCGATCCTTGCGCCTCGAGTACAGCCTTCGAAACGATATTTTCCGAAGCGATCAGTTCGATCTGCGTCTGCTCGCGCTTAAGCTCAGCGCGGATACCCTCCGCGACGGCAAAGTCCTGCTCGGACAGGCTGCTGGTGAAGAAGCCCTGCGGCACCCGGTATCCGGTTCGGTCGTCGAGCTCGGCGGCACTGGCCATCAGTCGGATTCCTCCAGAAGGTTGGAAAGTTCGTTGACGCGGCGCTGATGGCGCCCGCCGGCAAAATCGGTGTCGAGGAAGGCGAGGACGCAGGCTTTGGCCATATCGCTTCCGATCAGGCGCGCACCGAAGGCGAGGACATTGGCGTCGTTATGCTCGCGCGACAGCTGGGCCGAGAGAGGCTCGTCGACGCGCGCACAGCGGCACGCCGGCTCGCGGTTGACCGCGATGGAAATACCGATGCCCGACCCGCATATGGCGATTCCGCGGTCGGCGTTTCCGGCAGCGATGAACCGCGCGAGCTTTGCACCGAATTCGGGATAATCGACGCTTTCTGGCCCGTTAGTGCCGAGGTCGCTGACCTCATGGCCTTTCTCCCGAAGCCAGGCGGCGAGCTCGTCTTTCAAGAGGTATCCCGCATGATCGGCGGCGAGGGCGATGCGCATGGCCGATAACTAGGGCAGGCTCGAAAGATTCGCCAGTGTCACGCGGGCTCCGGCTTCGCTCCGCCGCCCCATCGCGCCGGAATGGCGCGCAGCCGCAGTGGCGGCAGCCAGGAACGTGCCTGAAAGGCGGAACGCAAAACGGAATCCCCCGACCGATTCGTCGCGTTAATTTACCAGCCAATTGCGCACGTCAAAGCGCTTAGCGTCAGGCGGCGATCCGGATTTCCTCGCGGCCGAAGATCTCGACCAGGGCATCCGTCAGCTCGTCCATCATTTTGGCGCTGTGGCATGGGCCAGGCGTGAAGCGCAGCCGCTCGGTGCCACGCGGGACGGTCGGGAAATTGATCGGCTGGACGTAGAGTCCGTACTCGGCGAGCAGGATGTCGCTGACCCGCTTGGCCTTGACCGGGCAGCCGACGAGCAGCGGCACGATGTGGGTCGAGCTCGGCATCAACGGCAGGCCGGCAGCCGTGAACTTGCCTTTGAGCATCGCCGCCGCCTGCTGCTGTGCGTCGCGCTCCTCGGACGATACCTTCAGGTGCCGCACGCTAGCCAGCGCTCCGGCGACCAGCACCGGCGACAGCGACGTGGTGAAGATGAAGCCAGGCGCGTAGCTGCGGATGCAGTCGACGATGGTCTTGTCGGCCGCGATGTAGCCGCCCATCACGCCGAACGCCTTGCCCAGCGTTCCCTCGATGATGGTGAGCCGGTCGGCGACCGCATCGCGCTCGGAAATGCCGCCGCCCGCCGCGCCGTACATGCCGACCGCGTGAACTTCGTCGAGGTAGGTCAGTGCATTATATTTGTCCGCGAGGTCGCAGATTGCTCCGATCGGGGCGATGTCGCCGTCCATCGAATAGACGCTTTCGAAGGCGATCAGCTTCGGCGTCTCGGGATCCTCGGCCGCGAGCAGTTCCTCGAGATGATCGAGGTCGTTGTGGCTGAACACGCGTTTGTCGCAGCCCGAATTCTTGATGCCGGCGATCATCGACGCGTGGTTGAGCTCGTCCGAAAAGATCACGCAGCCGGGAAGGAGCTTGCCGAGCGTCGACAGCGCCGCCTCATTCGAAACGTAGCCCGAGGTGAACAGGAGCGACGCTTCCTTGCCATGAAGGCCCGAAAGCTCGGCCTCTAACTCGGTATGATAATGGGTGTTGCCACTGATGTTGCGGGTGCCGCCCGATCCGGCGCCGACTTCGTGGAGGGCCTTCTCCATCGCCTCGACGACGACCGGGTGCTGGCCCATCCCGAGATAGTCGTTGGAGCACCAAACGGTGATTGGCTTCGGACCGTTGCCGCCGAAGCAGCGGGCGTTCGGGTACTGGCCGCGGGTGCGCAGGATATCGATGAATACGCGATAGCGGCCTTCGTCGTGAAGCCGCCCGATCGCCTCTTCGAATATGCGGTTATAGTCCAACGCGTTTACCTCGCTCGCCGGGCCTTTAGCCAGCGGCCCCCAGCAAGGCCATTGAGAACGACTCGCAAAAACCCTCAGAAATTCCGATCACAATATTCGGATTTCTCCCAGTCCGTAGCTCGCGAGCGCCCCAAGCAACGGATCGCGCGGCGGGGCGGTGAAGACCGCGAGGCCAGGCTGAGGCTCGGCCGGCCACGGCTGTTCACGGGTCAGCCAGGCAATTCGGCGGGCGATGCCGGGCCCGCCGTCGACATAAGCGACATCGGGGAAGGCAGCGCGAAGCTCGTCTTCGAGCAACGGAAAATGTGTGCAAGCGAGCACGACGGTGTCGATGCGCTCGCCGCCCGGTGCGTCGAACATCGGCTGAGCTGCGGCTCGGACGGCCGCGACGCCGACCGCCTCGCCGGCCAGCTTCGCTTCGGCCAACACGACCAGCTCGGGCGATCCGTGGCGGATGATCGTGCAGTCGCTCGCGAACTTCGCTGCGAGGTCGTCGACATAGGGCTGGCGTACGGTCGCCTCGGTTCCGAGCACTCCGATCACCCGCGTCTTCGACATTTCGGCGGCGGGTTTGATCGCCGGTACAGTGCCGACAACCGGCAAGTCGAGTGCCGACCGTACATGCTCAAGCGTGATGGTCGAGGCGGTGTTGCAGGCGATGACGACCAAACGTGGGTGGAAGCGCTCGACCATCCTCCCGAGCAGGGCAGGAACCCGGCTTGCAAGCTCCGCCTCCGTGCGCTTGCCGTAGGGGAAGCCGGCGCTGTCCGCGGTGTAGATGATCGGCGCGTTGGGGAGCAGTCTCAGCGTCGGCCCGAGCACCGACAGCCCGCCGACACCGGAATCGAAGAAGAGGAGCGGGGCGTTCGGGTCCACGGTGGCTCTGTGGCCTGACGGGCGTGCAGTCGCAAGTTGCGCCGCCGTTCCGGTTTGCTACCAATCGCGCATGACCCGCGAGCTGCTTCTGTCGCTTCTGATCGGCTACGGCTTCGGGTCGATCCCGTTTGGGCTGTTGCTGACGTGGGTTGCGGGCAAGGGCGACGTTCGAAAGATCGGCTCAGGCAACATCGGCGCGACCAATGTCCTGCGCACCGGGAGCAAGCCGCTAGCTGCCGCGACATTGATCCTCGACTGCCTCAAAGCAACCGCCGCGATCTTTCTCGCTCGTTACCTGTTCGGCGATCTCGACGACCTCGCCGCGCGTTACGCCGCAGGCGGCGCGATGCTGGGTCATCTCTATCCGGTCTGGCTGAAGTTCCGGGGCGGGAAGGGCGTCGCGACCTTCCTCGGCGTTCTCGTTGGCCTCATGTTCTGGCCCGCCGCTGCAATCTACGCCGCCATCTGGGTCGGCCTGCTTCTGACGCTCCGAATCTCGTCAGTTGCCGGAATGACCGCAGCGCTTAGCGCACCTTTATCGGCCGCCCTGCTACGACCATCACTTCTCCCTTTGCTGCTCGGTTTCGCTCTGCTCGTCCTGTGGAAGCATCGCGAAAATATCCTCCGTTTGCGGAAAGGAACCGAGCCACGCCTAAGGTGAATGTCGTGCCTCGCGAATCCAGCGGCTGGCGAGATATTTGATGCCGCTGGTAACCGGCAGTCCGGCATGCTCTGACAGCGGGTCCAGATTGCCATCACGGCCGATGTTGCGGAACAGGAGCGCGTCGCCGGCGCGCCCCCTTACCGTCAGGCCGGTTTTCACGAATCTGGTCTCTCCGCCCTCGTAATCATCGTTGAGGTAGATAAGTGCGGTGAGGATTCGGCGATTGGCCTCTCCCAGCCAGTCGTAGTGCGGATGATATTGCTGCCCCGGCCGGTAGCGAAGGATTTGCAGCGGCTCGCCTTGCTCGACCGCAGTGTGCGTCATTGCGGCCAGTCGGCGGTTGATCGCATGGGTAGCCGGGTCTTCGATCAGCCAGTGAATAGTCGAGCCGTCGGATGTTCGGATTGGGTCAGGAACGTCCTCGCCCTCCATCTTCACGAGCGAACGTTCGTAGGTCGGCTCGGCCAGTAGCTTCAGGAGTTCGCACTCGGGGTCGCTGAAGGCTCGTTCGAACAGCCAGACGCCGGGTTCCTCGCTCAGCTGCCTATAGGGCGGAACGGTCAGCGGATCGCCGTTGGAGTCGATTGACATGGTTCGAATGACGGCGAGCATACGGGCGCGGAGGCCGTCGACGCGGCCTTCGTCTTCGAGCCGAGCCAGCGCCCGCGCCCAATCGCGCGGCCCGCCCATCCCGCTCGCAAGGAGGTTGGTATAGGCGCGCACCGCCATCGGGTGCTCAACGTCGGCGGCCTGTCCGAACAGGTCTCGTCCGCGAACGACGTCCTGGGCGACCCCGGCGCCCCGCCAATACATGTCGCCGAGCGTGAAAATGGCCTCCGGGTCGTTGGCGGCGGCGTGATGCTCGACGATCGTCAGTGCCTCAGCGGCGCGCCCTGCCTGGAACAGGCCAAATGCTTCGGCGAGAGGCGGGCTGCGTTGCTGCACGAGCAGACTATGGCAAGAGCGGGGGCGCGTTTCCATCTTTACACAGCTTGACGGCTGGAATCTTGGCCCGCCACCATCGCGCGTACGTACGTATAGGACTGCACACCACTTGAAACTCGTCGTCGTAGAATCGCCTGCCAAGGCGAAAACCATCGAGAAATATCTGGGAAGCGGGCACCGCGTGCTCGCGTCTTTCGGTCACGTTCGCGACCTTCCGCCCAAGGATGGCTCGGTCGATCCGGACGAAGGCTTCGCCATGGAGTGGCAGGTCTCGCCTGACCGCGCGAAGCAGCTGAAGGCGATCACTGATGAGGCGAAGAAGGCCGATGCACTGATCCTAGCGACCGATCCTGATCGCGAAGGCGAGGCGATTAGCTGGCACGTGCAGGAGGTGCTGCGTCAGAAGAAGGCGCTCCCGGCGCAGATCCAGCGCGTCACCTTCAACGCCATCACCAACTCGGCCGTGACCGAGGCGATGAAGAAGCCGCGCGAGCTCGATGAGGACCTTATCGATGCGTACCGGGCGCGGCGGGCGCTCGACTATCTTGTTGGCTTCACCCTCTCGCCGATCCTATGGCGCAAGCTTCCCGGCGCGAAGTCGGCCGGCCGCGTTCAGTCGGTTGCGCTCCGCCTGATTGTCGATCGCGAGCGCGAGATCGAGGTTTTTAAGCCCCAGGAATATTGGTCGATCAGTGCGACGTTCGAGAAAGACGGGCAGAGCTTCATCGGACGCCTCGTTCAGCTCGACGGCAAGAAGATCGAGCGGCTGACGATCGGCAACAAGGGCGAGGCCGATGCCGCCAAGGCCGTCGTCGAGGCCGGGCGCTTCACGGTTGAATCGGTCGAGACCAAGCCATTCTCGAAAAACCCGCCGCCACCGTTTACGACCTCGACGCTTCAGCAGGAGGCGTCGCGCAAACTCGGCTTCTCTGCCAGCCACACAATGCGCGTTGCCCAGGGCCTCTACGAGGACGGCCTTATTACTTATATGCGGACGGACGGCGTCGACATGGCGCCCGAGGCGATCAGCGGCGCCCGCCGCGCAATCGCGAGCCGCTATGATTCCGGCTACGTTCCGGACAAGCCGCGCCAGTATCAAAGTAAGATCAAGAATGCGCAGGAAGCGCACGAAGCTATACGGCCAACCGACTTCGACAAGTCACGTGCCGCATCCGGCGATCACGCACGCTTGTACGAGCTGGTCTACAACCGCGCGCTGGCGAGCCAGATGGCCTCGGCCAGGCTTGAACGAACGACAGTCGAGCTGGTCGATGGCACGGGCCGCGCAACCCTTCGCGCAACCGGGCAAGTGGTGCTCTTCCCAGGCTTCATGGCGCTCTACGATGAGGGCCGCGACGATCCGCAGGACGAGGAGGGCGCGCGCATGCCCGCGCTCGGCAAGGGCGATGTCCCCGCCAAGACCGGCGTCGAGGCCGTGCAAAGCTTCACCCAGCCGCCGCCGCGCTATTCCGAAGCGAGCCTTGTCAAAAGGATGGAAGAGCTCGGCATCGGCCGGCCGTCGACCTACGCCTCGATCCTTCAGACGCTGAAGGACCGCGAATATGTTCGCATCGACAAGAACCGCTTCATTCCCGAGGAGAGCGGCCGCCTCGTGACGGCGTTCCTCGAGCGCTTCTTCGACCGCTACGTCAGCTATGATTATACCGCCGAGCTCGAGGAAGAGCTCGACGACGTGTCCGGCGGCCGGCTCGATTGGCAGAAACTGCTCGCCGAGTTCTGGCACGACTTCAAGCCGAAGGCCGGCGAGGTCATGGACCAGAAGCCGAGCGAGATTACGGCTGCGCTCGACGAATTCCTCGCGCCCTGGCTCTATCCGCCGCGCGCCGATGGCAGCGATCCGCGTGTCTGTCCGCAATGCGGCGAGGGGCGGCTATCGCTCCGCGGCGGCAAGTTCGGCGCGTTCGTCGCCTGCTCAAACTATCCCGACTGCCGCTACACGCAGAAGTTCGGGCAGGGCGGCGACCAGGCCCAAAGCGAAGGCCCGCAGGATCTCGGCGACGGCATCACGCTCAAGACCGGACGGTTCGGGCCCTATGTCGAACGCGGAGACAAGCGGGCCTCGATCCCGAAGGACATTCCGGTTGATGATGTTACGGCCGAGGTCGCCGAGCGACTGCTGGCGCTCCCGCGCGAAATTGGCGCGCACCCGGAAACGGGCAAGCCGATTACCGCATCGATCGGACGTTACGGGCCATACCTCGCGCATGATGGGAAGTACGCCCGGCTTAGCTCGACCGCCGAAGTGTTCGAGACCGGAATGAACGCCGCAGTCGCCAAGCTCGCTGATGCAGCCTCGGGCGGCGGGCGCAAGGGCGGTCGCGGGTCGCGCGAACCCATCGCCGTGCTCGGCAAGCATCCAGTGAGCGGCGGTGAAATCAAGGTGATGGCAGGGCGCTACGGGCCGTACGTCACTGACGGCACGACCAACGCGACTCTGCCGAAAGCGATTGAGCCTAAGTCAGTCACCCTGGACGATGCGGTCCGCTTGATCGATGAGCGAGCCGCGAAGGGTCCAGCCAAGAAGAGCGGGCGCAAGCCAGCGAGGAAAAAGGCCAAGTGATCGAGATACAGTTGCAACGCCTCCCGCACGGCGAAGGCCTTCCCGCGCCGACGTACGCGACAGAGGGCGCGGCAGGTCTCGACGTTGTCGCGGCTGAAGAGCTCACGCTCGGTCCGGGCCAGCGTTACGCGGTCGCGACCGGCTTCGCCATCGCGATCCCGGAAGGCTATGAAGTTCAGGTCCGCCCGCGCTCGGGCCTGGCTATCAAATATGGCATCACTTGCCTGAATACGCCCGGGACCATCGACCACGACTATCGCGGCGAGGTGAAAGTGATCCTCGCCAACCTGGGAAGTGAGCCGTTCGAGGTCCGCCGCGGCGAGCGCATTGCCCAGCTCGTTCCGGCTCCCGTGCAAAAAGCTGAGTTCGTCGAAGTCGGTAACCTGAGTGAGACCAGCCGCGGAGCGGGGGGCTTCGGCTCGACAGGCCGGTGAACCTTACCGACGCCGAGCTCGATCGCTACGCGCGGCACATCGTCCTGCCGCAGGTTGGCGGCTTCGGGCAGCGCCGACTGAAGGAAACCAGGGTTGTAGTCGTCGGCGCTGGTGGCATCGGCAGCGCCGTCATTCCCTCACTGGCTGGAGCAGGCATCGGCCAGCTCACGATCATCGACGATGATGTGGTCGAGCTGGCCAATCTGCATCGCCAGCCGCTCTTCCGCGAGCGCGACGTTGGTTATTCGAAAGCCGATCTGGCGGTGCAGTTCGCGCACCGGCTGAACGGGCATATCCAGGCCAAACCCATTCTCCAGCGGATCGGCACTGACAACGCCGAGCAACTGCTCGACGGGCATGATCTGGTGATCGACGGCAGCGACAATTTCGCGACTCGGCTCGCCGTCTCTGATGCCTGCGTGAAGCTCGGACTGCCGCTGCTGTCCGCAGCCGCAGTTCAGTTCCAGGGTCAGGTCGGGCTGTTCCGGTCAAAGCCCTGCTACCGCTGCTTCGTCGGCGACGCGTTCGATGCCGAAGATTGCGACAATTGCGCCGAGCTCGGTGTGCTCGGCGCGTTGACGGCCGCGGTCGGCGGCTTCGCGTCGTTGCTGGCGATCAATTCAATTGTCGGGATCGGCGACGAGAATCCCGGGTCGGTTCATCTGTTCGATGGGCAGAAGCTCGAATGGCGCTCGATCCGAATTCCCGCAGACCCGAACTGCAAAGCCTGCGGCTCAGCCTAGGGCCTTTGCGATCCGATCGATCAGATGACGCGCGACTTCGTCCTTGGCGGCTTCGGGCCAGGCCTCGACTCCGTCGGCGGTGACGAGATGCACCTGGTTATGAGTTCCGCCCATCACGTCACCCGAGACATCATTGGCGACGATCCAGTCGGCGCGCTTCTTCTCTCGCTTGGTAGCCGCAAAATCGACAACATTGTCAGTCTCGGCTGCAAAACCGATCAGCAGGCGAGGACGCTGCTCGCTCGATCCGAGCTCGGCGAGAATGTCGCGGGTCGGCGCGAACATTAGCTGCGGCGGGCCATCGCTTTTTTTGAGCTTAGTATCTGACGCCTCGACCCGCCAATCGGCGACGGCGGCGACCAGAATCGCAACGTCAGCGGGCAGGGCGCCGAACACGGCACTGGCCATCTGCTCGGCAGTCTCAACGTCGGTGCGGTCCACTCCGCCAGGTGTTTCCAGACAGACAGGCCCCGCGATCAGCGTCACGCGTGCTCCGGCCTCAGCCGCTGCTGCAGCGATCGCGAAACCCTGTCGACCTGAAGAACGGTTTGCAATCACTCGAACCGGATCGATCGGCTCCCACGTCGGGCCAGCAGTAATCAGGACATGCTTGCCGGCGAGCGTCACTTCAGCAGTTCGGCGAGCTGATCCATGATGTCCTGCGGTTCGGGCAGCCGGCCGGGGCCATACTCGCCGCACGCCATTTCGCCCTCCGCCGGGTCAATGACCTTGACCCCATCGGCCCTGAGTTGGGCGATATTCCGCTGGGTCGCAGCGTGCTGCCACATCCGGACGTTCATCGCCGGAGCGATCACGACGGGCTTGTCGGTGGCAAGCAGCAGGGTCGTCGCAAGATCGTCCGCGATGCCCGCAGCCATCTTCGCCAGCAAATCCGCCGTCGCCGGACAGACGAGCACGAAGTCGGCCGCGCGCGACAGCTGGATGTGGCCGATCTCGACCTCGTCCTTGAGTTCCCAGAGCGAATTGTGGACCTGGCTTTCGGCCAGCGTGCCGAGGCTCATCGCGGTGACGAAATGCTCGCCACCTTTGGTCAGCACCGGCGTGACCTCGTGCCCTGCCTTTTTGAGCAGGCGCACGAGCTCGAGCGACTTATATGCTGCGATCCCGCCGCCAACGATGAGAAGCACTTTCGCCATAGTCGCGATTTACCGCGCCGTGAGCTCTTCCGCCATCTCGTCTTGTATGATCGCTGGCGGGACGATCGCCGAAGCAAAAATCTGCGCAAATACGGCGCGGTTATCGAACGGCCGCTTTTCCATCTCTGCGCGATGCGACGCAGTCGCGAGCAAATGGTCGAGCTGCAGCTTTCCGATAATGTAGCTTGGCCCGTATCCCGGCTGGCGCAGGTAAATCAGCTGCTCGAACCCGACTAGCTTGCTCTTGGCATCGGACCAGGCGCGGGGTGTCCATCCTGCGTGGAAATGACCGGCATCGTCTAAACCGATCTCATTCGCCTGCACGCGCAACGACGCGAGCCCGCGCGCGGCCCGGTTGGCGAGCATGATCCAGACGAGCTCACGGCCATGCGGGATGTCGTCGTAGAGGCCCGCCTGCATTGCGACTTCTTCCATCGCTGTGGCGAAACCTTCCGACCGGTCTTCGTAGATGTTGAAGAGGGGCGGGGTGTCGCGGATCGGGCTCGGGTGCGGTTCATGCTTGAGCCGGGCAAGCTCGACCCAGTGGAACTGGTGGCTGACCAGCGGCAGTGGATCGAGTGCGGTGACGTTGGTGAAGAAGTTGCGCTCCGCAGGCGGCGTGAACTCGCCAGTCTGACCCCGCAGCGCAGCCAGGAAATAGGGTTGATCGGCGATGAAGCCACCATCGACGAGGAAATGGTAGAATTTGTCGGTCTTGGCCTCGGCCATGCGCCGATAGGCGGCCGGATCGCTGATTTCGGCAATCGGCGGCGCGGCCCGATTGCGCAACTCTTCCAGCCGAAGCGACGCAAGAGAACGGTCGAGCTCGCGTTGGAGCAGGACCTGCTGCTGGTCGAAATCGAACGGACTGAGAAGGACGTGCTTCAGGTACCAATTGTAATTGTCCTTGCCGACGCCGGACGGTCCGGTTCGGTTCGGCGCTTCGGCGCGGATCCACTGTGCGAACTGCTCGGTCGCGGCGCGGGCATTGGAGACTGCCGCGCGGAGCTTCGGTGACGCGCCCTTCAGCGACGCAGTCGGCTTGCCGCTCAGATCATTGAGGACCAACGTACCGGCCTCGAGTTTCTCGAGCGCCTCGGCTTGCTCGTTGAAAGCTCTGTCCCCGTAGGCCCAGAGATCATGCGCCTGGCTTCCGGCCAGATTGACCTTGGCGTCCTCAAGAAGTGCCGGGACCGCGCCGATAAGCTCGGCGAGCCGCGCGTCGTCCGCTTTGCCGAGCGGCCATTGGTATTGGAACAGGTCGATATTGGGTTCGGCAGAAGGTCCCTCGTGAGCGGGAACGTCGCTCATCTCGGGGAAGATCGTCGCGTAGAAACTAGGGTCGCGAGCCCACGGCTTCAGCACGCGCAGGAAGAAGTCGAGCCCGTTCATCTCGGCTTCGACGAAGCGATGATCGCCTCGCTCAGACGCTGCCCAGCCCTCCGCCTTGATGGCCTGAAGGCGCTGCTGGAATTCAGGTAGCTGCTTGGCCTTCGCGGTCATCGCAGCCGCTGAATAGTCGGGCTTCCCGTGAACGATCTGCGGATGATTGAAGGCGCGCCAATCCGCGAACAGGCTGACGAGCTCGGCGTGACCAGTTATCGCCGGGGCCGCGACCGCAGGCACGCTAAGCAATGTTGCGAGCGCCGCCGCAATCGAAAATTTCAGCATGTGATTCCCCTAGAAAATGAAAAATATCGCAGCGGCGGCCGCAGCTCCCAAAATGACTGCCAGGGCATAGCGCCACCATGACTGGCGGTGAATGATCGCGACTTCCGGCAAGGGCGGCGGAGGCGGTGCGGCGCCGCGCGCCGGATAATATTCGTCGAGCCGGTTGATGAGGTCCGGAATCTTCTTGAGCGCACGGACGACCTCGATGATGCGGTCAGCGTAATAGGCCTCGGGGCCGAGCTCGGAGCGGATCCAATCCTTGAGGAACGGCTCGGCGGTCTCCCACATGTTGATGTCCGGATCGAGGGCAGTTGCGACGCCCTCGTTCATGACCATCGTCTTCTGCAGCAAAAGCAGGTGCGGCTGCGTCTGCATGTCGAAATCGCGAGTGATCGAGAACAGGCTCTCCAGCATCCGTCCAACCGAGATGTCCTTGACGGGCAGGCCACGGATCGGCTCGCCGGCCGCGCGCAGGGCAGTTGCGAACTCTTCGACCTTGTGGTGCGCCGGCACATATTGCGCCTCGAAGTGAATCTCCGCGACGCGGCGATAATCGCCGGTAATGAGGCCGTAGAGGATCTCGGCAAGCCAGACCCGGGCCCGGCGGTCGATCCGGCCCATAATACCGAAGTCGATCGCACCGATCCGTCCGTCAGGCAGCGCGAACAGGTTCCCGTGATGAAGGTCGGCGTGGAAGAAGCCGTCGACGACCGCCTGCCGCAGGAAGGCGCGAACCAAGGTCGCCGCCAACGCCGCGCAATCCTGCCCTGCCGCGATCAAGGCCTCACGGTCATTGAGTTTGATGCCGTCGAGCCACTCCATCGTGAGCACGCGGCGCGCGGTGCGGCGCCAATCGATCTCCGGAATGTAGTAGCCGGGCTCGGCGACCATGTTCTCGCGAAGCTCGGACGCCGACGCGGCCTCCCGCTGGAGGTCGAGCTCGCGCGCGGTCCACTGCTTGAAATGCGCAACGACCAGCCGCGGCCGAAGACGCTCTGCCTCGCCGCCCATGCTCTCGACGTGGGCCGCGGCCCATTCGTAAGTGTCGATTGCTTTGGCGAATTCCTCTTCGATGCCGGGCCGCAGAACTTTGACGGCAACCTCGCGCCCGTCCGTGGTCACTGCGCGGTGCACCTGGGCGATCGATGCGGCGCCGACCGGCACCTCATCAAAGCTCGTGTAAAGGCCTTCCAACGGCTGGCCGAATGACGCCTCGATCGTCTGCTTGATGGCGGCGAATGGGGCAGGCGGAAGGTCATCCTGAAGCAGCGAGAGGTTTTCCGCCGCCTTATCGCCCACGAGGTCAGGACGAGTGGATAGCGCCTGGCCGAGCTTGATCGCAGCGGGGCCGATGGCGAGCAGCGCAGCGGCATAATCCGGCGTTGGTGGAATCCGTGCGCCGAAGCGGGCGATCCGCGCGAGCCGCCGGACCGGCTTCGGAGTCAACGGGTCCTGCTCGATGCCCGTAAGGGCGCCGTGGCGAGCCAGCGTCCGGCCCCACTTCAACAAACGCCACAGGTGGGTGACTGATCTGGTCAAATTTTCCAGCCCGAATGGATGGTCACCAGCCCACCAAGCATCGGCTCGGCACTAGCGCGTACGAAGCCAGCCTCGGCGACCATCGCCTTGAACACATTGGGGCGTGGGAAGCGGCGGATGCTCTCGACGAGATAGCGGTAGCTCTCCTCGTCATCGGCAACGGCCTTGCCGATCTTCGGGATGAATTTCGATGCCCAGGCATCATAAAGGTTGGAGAAGCCTGGCCAGTCGCTCGACGAAAATTCCATGCAGAAGAAGCGGCCGCCGCGTATGAGGACGCGGTGTGCCTCGCGCAATGCCGCGGGGATGTCGGTAACGTTCCGGATGCCGAAGACGATCGTGTAGGCATCGAAAGCCCCATCCGTGAAGCTCAGTTCCTCCGCGTTTTCCACCTGCCAGGTCAGGCCCGGCAGCTGCTTGGCCTCGGCCCGCTGCTCGCCGACTGCCAGCATGTCGGCGTTGATGTCGCTCACCGTTACCTGGGCGCCTCGCCGTGCCATCCGAAAAGCCACGTCGCCCGTGCCGCCGGCCATGTCGAGGATGTGCTCGCCTGATCGCGGCTTCACTCGATTGACGAAGCGATCTTTCCAAAGCCGATGCAGCCCGCCCGACATCAGGTCGTTCATCACGTCATAGCGGCGCGCAACCGAGCTGAAGACTTCGCCGACGCGGCGCGTCTTCTCCTCGGGGCTGACGAGCTCGTCGCCGAAATTCACCTTCTCACTCATGCGGGTGGGCCTCTAGCGGGCTTGAGACGCGTCCGCCATATCGTGGCCATGCCGGAGCTTCCCGAAGTTGAAACAACCGTCCGCGGCCTTGCCAAGGTGCTGAAGGGGCGTCGGCTGAATAGCGTCGAGGCGCGCCGCCCGGATCTTCGCAGGGCGCTTCCGGTCGACTTAGGCCAGAGACTGACCGGATCGACCGTAACGGGCCTTCGCCGCCGCGCGAAATATGGCGTGATCGATACCGATCGCGGCGACAGCCTGGTCTTTCATCTCGGCATGTCAGGACATTGGCGCGTCGATCCCGGTGAGCTTCGCAAGCACGATCATTTCATCCTCGAGACCGATGAGGGCCGGCGCGTTGCTCTGAACGATGCCCGCCGCTTTGGGTCGCTCGACCTGGTTGTAACCGACGAGCTGCACGAATGGCCGGCATTCGCGGCGCTCGGTCCGGAGCCATTCGATCTCGGGGCCGGGGAGCTTAAGCGGCGGCTGGCAGGTCGCACCGCGTCAATCAAATTGCTGCTGCTCGACCAGCGAATCGTCGCCGGCCTCGGCAATATCTATGTTTGCGAGGCGTTGTACCGTGCCGGCATTCATCCGACGCGGGCAGGAGGCTCGGTCTCGCTCGAACGTCTTAAGAAGCTCGTTCCGGCAATCCACGGCGTGCTCAACGAAGCCATCGATGCGGGCGGATCGACGCTCAAGGATTTTGTCAGTCCGGACGGCGAGCTTGGCTACTTCTCGAAGACCTTTGCCGTCTACGATCGCGAGGGTAAGCCGTGCGCTTGCGGCGGCACCGTCAAACGAATCGTTCAGGGTGGTCGTTCGACCTTCTATTGCTCCAAGTGCCAACGTTGACCTTGAAGGCACTTATCGCTAGGGGGACGCCACTTCGGTGCGAGCCTGCGGGCCGCGCCGTTTTTCATTAAGCACGACCACGAGGACCTCGAGAGAATGGCGAACACGCCGCAGGCAAAGAAGCGCATCCGTCGCAATGCGACGCGCCAGACGATCAATCATTCGCGAATCGGCCGCATCCGCACCTTCATCAAGCAGGTCGAATCGGCGATCACCGCGGGCAAGAAGAAAGATGCCGCCGAGGCTCTCAAATTGGCACAGCCCGAGCTCGCTCGCGGAGTCGCTCGCGGGGTTATCCACAAGAACACAGCGTCGCGGAAAATTTCCCGCCTGTCCAAGCGGGTTGCTGGCCTGCGCTAAAAGCAGCGCTTAACTTGGCTTAGTGCGAGCCGCCGGGAGACCGGCGGCTCGTCCCATTTTGGGATCGTCAAAAAAACGTAGCAATTCCCGCGATTCGCGTATTAGTTAACGCAGAAATAACCACGAAAACGGCTGTTTTCTGCCGTTTCCGACCAGTTTTCCCACGATTCCTATGTCAAGTAGCTTTATTTCACTTCCGTGAAAAAACGGCACTTGAAAGCTTCCTCGGACAGTTCCAGAAACAACCTTCCGGGTGCGAATCCGCGCCGGGGGCAAGGTAGAGACGGAGCCTTGAACGCCGCGACTCGTAGTCCGGCGGAGAGGATTTTTTTGTCTCGACTTGGGGGCTGGTAAAGAGGGAGACGCGGGCCAGTGCAAGGCAGTGCCACGAATTCGTCCGTTGAACTCGCGGAAGCGCCGGTCGCGGCTCCGCTCGAGGCAGCATGGGAATCGATTCGCACTGGACTTCGCCGTGACCTTGGTACGCGCACCTTTGACGGCTGGTTGAAGCCGGCCGAGCTCGGCTCGTTCGAACCCGACAGCGGCACCCTCGATCTCGTCATGCCGAGCCAGTTCATGGCTGATTGGGTGCGCTCGCACTTCGGCGATCGCCTGACACTGGCATGGAAGACCGTTCTCCCGGTGGTTCGGGAAGTCCGAGTCATCGCCGCCGCGGATGCGCCGCGCCCAGCGCCGCTGCTGATCCTCGAGGAAGCGCCGGCCCAGGTCGAGCGCGATCCGGCGGCGCCGAACTTCGACCCGCGCTACCGGTTCGAAACGTTCATCGTCGGCAAGGCCAATGAAGTCGCCGCGACCGCCGCTCGTACGCTGGCGACCTCGCCAACGGTCAGCTTCAACCCACTCTTCATCCATGGCGGCACCGGGCGCGGCAAGACCCACTTGCTGCACGCGATCGGTCACAGCTTCACGTCGCTGAACCGCGGTGCTCGAGTCGTCTCGATGTCGGCCGAAAAGTTCATGGTCGAGTTCATCCGGGCGCTGAAGGAAAACGACACCATCGGGTTCAAGCAGCGGCTGCGCAGCGCCGACCTGCTTCTGATCGACGACGTCCAGTTCATTGCCGGCAAGGATTCGACCCAGGAAGAATTCTTCCACACGATGAACGAGATCATCACCGCTGGCCGCCGGCTGGTGATCACCTCGGACCGCGCGCCGCAGGACCTCGACGGAATCGCGCCGCGAATCCTGTCGCGCCTATCGTGGGGCCTCGTCGCCGACATCAATGCGGCGGATTACGAGCTTCGGTTCAACATCATCGTCGCCAAGCTCGAGGCGCTCCCGGGCGTCGAGATGCCGCGGCCGGTCATCGATTTCCTCGCCCGGCGAGTGACTTCGTCGGTCCGGGAGCTCGAAGGTGCGCTCAACCGCATCGGCGCTTATGCGATGATGACAGGCCGACCGATCGACGTCGCGTTCGTCGAGGAAGTGCTGGCCAATGTCCTCCGCGCCAACCAGCGCCGGATTTCAATCGACGAGATTCAGACGCAGGTCGCCGAGCATTATCGTATCCGCAAGGCGGAGATGACCTCGGCCCGCCGTGCTCGCGAAGTCGCCCGTCCGCGCCAGGTCGCAATGTACTTGTCGAAGCAGCTGACGCCGAAGTCGCTCCCCGACATTGGCCGGCGCTTCGGAGGCCGCGATCACACGACCGTGATCCACGCCGTCCGCCAGATCGAAAAGCTTCGCGCGAGCGACGCCGAGCTGGACGCCGACATCCGCCTGCTGACTCGCCAGCTCGAAGGCTGAACGCCGTACTTCAGGCATAGAAAAAGGCCCGCCCGGAGCTGATCCGGACGGGCCTTTTCTTATTGTGCGGTGGAGCTTAGCTCCGCGGCGTGCGCGGTGCAGTCGGGACCGTGATCCGGACCGTCTCGCCATTCTGCCCCGGGAAGCCCGTAAACATCGCCTCGACCAGGCTCGGGATTACGACATCGAGCCGGTTGCTCGTTGAGCGCGCCTGGGCGCGGCCGTCGAACAGTGGCGCTTGCGTGCCCGCCTGGCGAATGTGGAGGTCGATCTGGCTGTGATACTCGACATAAGAGTCGACGCCGCCGCCATACCAGAACGGATCGTTCCAGCCGTAGCTAAAGCGCGACCGGTACCCGAAACCGAAGCGCGGATAATAGAACGGACTATAGAAGGGGTCGTAGCCGCCACGGTAGAACGGATCCTCGACGTAGCGGACTTGGCCCTTGTCGATGCCATAGCCGAGTTGGACGACCATGCTCGCGCCTTGCGGGCTAGCAGCCGGCGTATAGCCGCGGGCCTGAAGCTGCTGCGCGACGATGCCGGCATAACGCTGGAATTCCAGGCCGCCATTGTTGGCCATTCCGCCGCCGGGAACGACAAAGAAAGTCTGACCCTGCGGCGCAGGCATGGCCTGGTAGCGGGATACGGTGCTTGTGATGGAGCTGGCGCAGGCCGACAGGCCAAGCGCGGCGACTCCCATCAGGGCTGCTGCGGCGATCTTCTTGATACGCATGTGAAATCACCTCTCGAATCGAGAAAAAGCTTGGATATCAGTGGCCTCTTAACACGAACAGCGGTGAACGGTCGATGAAGCGTTGTCTTACTGGGACAGTCCGACCGCTTCGTACGCTGCTGCTAGTGTTGGTGCCGCCATCGCGCTCGCCCGTTCAGCGCCGCTCGCAAGAATCTTGTCGAGCTCGGCCGTGTCGGCGCGCAATTGCTCGAGGCGTGCGCGCAATGGGCGGAGCAAAGCGATCAGCTCATCGGCGAGCGCCGGCTTGAAAATGCCGAAGCCCTGGCCCGCGAATTTGGCCAGGACTTGCTCGACGCTTTCGCCCGTTACCGCGCCATAAATGCCGACGAGGTTCTTCGCTTCCGGGCGGCCATCGAGTGCTGCGGGATCACCGGGCAGCGGTTCGGGATCGGTCTTCGCCTTGCGGATCTTCTGGGCGATGGCGTCGTCACTATCGGTGAGGTGGATCCGGCTCGCCTCCGACGGGTCGGACTTTGACATTTTCGACTGGCCATCGCGAAGACTCATGATGCGGGCCGCAGCGCCGCCGCCGACAAACGGCTCCGGCGGAATGAACAGATCGACGTCGAAATCGGTGTTGAACTTGAGCGCGATGTCGCGGGTTAGCTCGACATGCTGCTTCTGGTCTTCGCCGACCGGAACATGGGTTGGCTTGTAGAGCAGGATGTCCGCCGCCTGGAGCACGGGATAAGTGAACAGGCCGACTGAAGCGCCTTCCTTGTTCTTGCCCGCCTTGTCCTTCCACTGCGTCATGCGGTTTAGCCAGCCCATTCGCGCCGTGCCCTGGAGGATCCAGGCGAGCTCGGGATGAGCGGGAATCGCGGACTGGCGGAAGATGATCGACTTCGCCGGGTCGATGCCGCTCGCGATCAAGGCCGCGGCCATCTCGCGGACATTGGAATGCAGCTGTTTGGGATCGACTTCGACGGTCAGCGCATGGAGGTCGGCGAGGAAGAACAAGCACTCGGCCTCGTCCTGCATCCGCACCCAACGGAGGATCGCGCCGAGGAGATTGCCGAGGTGAAGGTCGCCCGTTGGCTGGATGCCCGAGACGACTCGCATGGGTTGCTTATCCGGCATCGGTGTACGGCCTCCGGCGCCTGAGCAACGCCTTCAGTTCCTCGCGGTCGGTGCCGCCGAGAATGTAGACGAGCGGGAAGTAGACGATCAGGCCGGCGCCGACGATCGCGACGACCCCCGCGAGGCGGTGTCCCGCGGAGCCGACGAACCAGCCGCCAAGCAGTGATCGAACGCCGAGCAGTACGGCGACCATGACCGCGGCCGCCACGACTTGCCGAAGCAGCCTTGAGGCAAGCCACTTCTCGATCCGGAAATGCCCGCGTCGATAGAGCAGCACGTAGAGTATCGTGCAGTTGAGCCACGAGCTGAGCGCAACCGCTGCGGCGAGGCCGCCGATGCCCCAGCCCAGGCCCCAGATCAGCAGGAAGTTGAGGATGACGTTCACGACCAGGACGACGATCGCGACCTTGACCGGTGTTGCCGTGTCGCGCCGCGCGTAGAAGCCCGGCGTCAGCACCTTCACCAGCACGTAAGCCGGGAGGCCGAGAGCGATCAGCGACAGGGTCAGCGCGGTATTCTGCGCATCGCTTGCGGTGAACCGGCCGGCCTCGAAGATCGCGGAGACGAGCGGGAGCGCGGTGACCGCGAGTGCAAGCGCGGCGGGAAGGCATAGCAGCATCGCCAGCTCTGCCGCCTGCCCCTGAACCTTGGCGGCCTTGTCGACCTCGCCGATGTCGACGTGGCGGCTCACCTGAGGGAGGATCGCGGTGCCGATGGCAGCTCCGATAACTCCGAGCGGGAGCTGATTGAGGCGGTCGGCATAATTGAACCAGCTGACCGCCCCGGTGCCGATGCGCGCGAGGAAGAACGTGTCGATGAACACGCTCACCTGGTAGACGCCGGCGCCCAGGGTCGCTGGCAGCACCACTCGGATAAACTGCCGCACGCCGGGGGTGAGCTTGGGTTTGCGGAACTTGAGGACGATGCCGGCGCGTTTGCAGGCCGCCAGCAGCAAGACGAGTTGCAGGACCCCGCCAACGGTCACGCCTGCCGAGACAGCAATCGCGCTCGTTCGGCCGCCCACATGGAAGATGATGAGCGCCGACAGCATGGCGAGGTTGAGCAGGGCAGGGGCGAAGGCCGCTGCGGTGAACCGCGAGATACTGTTTAGGATGCCTGAGAAGAGCGAGACCAGACTGATAAGCAGGAGGTACGGGAAGGTAATCCGCGTCAGGAACGTGCCAAACGCCAGCTGGTCGCCATGCCATCCGGTGATCGCCCAGATGAACAGCGGCATGATCAGCTCGAAGACGATCGTGAACAGGATCAGTGTCGGCAGGAATACCGCCAGCACCTCTTCCGAGAACTTTTTCGCTTCGCCTTCGCCGCCCGACTGCAGCCGCTGGCTGTAGAGCGGAACGAACCCGGCTGAGAACGCGCCCTCGCCGAACAGGCGGCGGAAAGTGTTGGGCAGCCGGAAGGCGACGTAGAATGCGTCGGTGTAGATGCCCGCGCCGAGGATGCGCGACATCAGCATTTCGCGCGCGAAGCCCGCGACGCGGCTGACCATCGTCAGTCCGCCGATCGTTCCGGTCGCCTTCAGTAGGTTCATGGGCTTTCTACTGCCCCCAAAGCCGTCCGGCGTCAGCCCTCGTTCGACGTTTCGGGCTCAGCTTCGGCCGGGGCGGTTTCGCTACCGCCGCCACCTTCAGCCTGCTGCATCGCCTGGAGCTGCGAGACATAGGCCGCGGTGAAATCGATCGGATCGAGCAGCAGCGGCGGGAAGCCAGTGTTGGAAACCGCGTCGGCGATAATCTGGCGGGCGAACGGGAAGAGCAGTCGCGGAGCCTCGACCAGAAGGATCGGACCGAGCGCTTCTTCGGGGATGTTCCGCAGGCCAAAGAGGCCGGCATAGGTTAGGTCGACAACGAAATGGACACCGTTTTCCGACCGCGCGCTGACGTCGATCTTGATCGAAACCTCGTAAACGTCGTCCGCAGCCTTCTCGCTGTTGAGGTTGAACTGGACGTCGAGCTGCGGCTGCGCTTGCCATTGGAATACCTGGGGTGAACTCGGGCTCTCGACCGACAAGTCTTTGATATATTGGGCGAGGGTCGCGACTTGCGCGTCCTGCGATTCCGGCGGAGTGCCGTTGCCCTGGGTCGAAGAATCCTGCTCGGCCATCAATCTTTCCTTGTGAGCTTTCCATGGTGTTGCGGAGCCGCTTGAGGCGCGGCGCGTTTCGTTCCGGCGACTAGCAGTCGCAAATATGGGGCGCAATGCCACCCTCGTGCGTTGGTCGGTGTTGGAATATTTACTCGTCGCGCACTATGTTGATGCGAGATTTGGAAGAATTGGAACCCTGAAGCTTGACCGTAATCGTGATCCTGGCCCTCGTAGCCCTCTTCATCGGCCTGCGCCTTTACAGCGTGCTTGGCGAGCGAACGGGCCACGAGCAGCAGCCGATCCTGAGGCCCGCAGACTCGGATGCGCGGGTCGAGCAGCGCCCGGCGCAGCCAGCGGCCACCACGCCTCCGACCACGGATTCGGCCGACCTGGCTTATCTTCCGCTGGCCGGCCCCGGTGTCCGTGCGATTCTCGCCGCCGACCCGAGCTTCGATGTCGCCCGCTTCCTCGAAGGCGCGAAGGCCGCCTACCGAATGATTCTCGAATCCTTCTGGAACGGCGATCTGCAGCCGGTTCGCGGCCACGTCGACGATCACGTGTACGACACCTTTTCCGAGGCGATCGAGCAACGGAAGAAGGACGGCCTGAACCTCGAAAACCGGCTGATCGGGATCGACCAGATCGTGATTTCCGAAGCGAATCTCGACCATGCTGTGGCCGTCGTCACGGTCCGGTTCGAGGCGGACATCGCGGCCGTCACCCGCAACGGCAAGGGCGAGGTCGTCGCCGGTTCGCTGAGCGATGCGGTCCAGACCCGCGACCTATGGACCTTCCGCCGCGACACGTCGTCACGCGACCCCAACTGGCTTCTGATCGAAACCGACGAGGAAGAGTGAGAGCCCTAGGCCGGGCGCTCGCCTTAGCGTCGTTTGCCTTTCTCGCGGCCTGCGCCACCCGGCCCGTCCAGGCGCCGCCGACTCCCCTTCCGCCAGTCACTCCGACACCCACACCGACGCCGCCACCGCTTCCGGTGCCTCCGCCGCCGGCTAACGCACTTGCAGCGGGGGTTACCGTTGTTCCTCCACCGGCCCTAATCGATGAAGCCTCCGCAGCGCGCACACTCAACGCGTTCATCACTTCTTGTCCGGCGCTCCGGACCAAGCCGGACAAATCGCTGCTGAGCTACCCCGCCGACTGGGCGCCGGTTTGTGATGCGGCGCGTGCGGTGCAGCCCGGTGGGGCAGGTGCCTTCTTCCGCGATCGCTTCGATTGGGTCCGGATCGGTGCCGGCCAAGCGTTCGCGACCGGCTATTACATTCCCGAGGCAGCCGGCTCGCGCACTCCGGGGCCAGGCTTCGCCGTCCCGGTGTATCGCACCCCTCCGGATCTCATTCGCTGCACCAAGCCTGATGGCACAGGCGGGCGCGGGCGGATCGACGAGACCGGGACCTGCGTCCTCTATTACACCCGGGCGGAGATCGACGACGGGGCGCTCAACGGCAAGGGCCTCGAGATCGCCTACGCGGCCGACCCGATCGAATTGTTCTTCATCGAAATCCAAGGCTCGGGCGAGCTTCGTCTACCGGACGGCGGCGTGATGCGGATCGGCTACGACAACCAGAACGGGCGCGATTATGTCGCGATCGGCCGGCTGCTTCGCGAACGCGGGATCCTGCCGCCGGGCGGAACCAACATGCAGGCGATCAAGGACTGGATGCGTGCCAATCCCGACCAGGGGCGAGCGCTGATGCGCGAAAATCTCTCCTACATTTTTTTCAAGGAGCTACCCGGACCGCCGCTCGGATCGATGGGCTATCCGATCACGCCCCGGGCAACGGTCGCAGCCGATCCCAATTTCATTCCCATGGGAGGGCCGGTTTTCCTGGCGATGGACCGGCCGGAAGCCAACGGTCTGTGGGTCGCGCAGGACGTCGGCGGAGCGATCAAGGGTGCCAACCGCGTCGACACCTTCTGGGGCGGCGGGCCGGACGCGACCCAGATCGCGGGTGGCATGTCGGCCAAGGGCCAGGCCTTGATCCTGCTCCCCAAGGGAGTGGCCGCCCGTGCGATCGCTCAGCCCTGACGAGGCCGCGCTCTGGGCCAGGGTCGCGGCGACGATCCGGCCGCTCTCGAGAGCGAAAGTCGATCCTCAACCACCTGAGGTAAAAGCAAAACCCGTCCACCAACCCGCTAGCAGATCGACCGCAGCGTCAAGTCCCAAACAGCCGTCAAAACCCATTGGCGAGCGCACCCTGGACGGCAGCTGGGACAAGCGGCTCCGCGGGGGCACAGTCGAGCCGGACAGCACCCTCGACCTGCACGGAATGACCCTCGACACCGCGTGGCGGGCGATCGACCGTGCGCTGGAGCGGGCAATCAAATCGGGCGACCGAGTTTTGTTGTTAATTACCGGACATCACCGTCCCGGTGCTCCTCCGGTCGAGCGCGGACGCATTCGAGCCGCGGTTCACGACTGGCTCGCCGCCTCTCGGCACGCATCGCAAATCGCTGCGGTTCGAGGGGCCCACCGGCGTCACGGCGGTGGAGGCAGCCTCTACCTCATTTTAAGACGGTCGAGGGTGGGTTAACCCTCTTCTCCGACGCTTCCTTAACCGCGACAATTTAACGCCCAAGGCAGGCGGACTTAATCCGCGCGCGCGAAGGCTCATCATTCGATGACACCAGGTACCGGCCAGAAAATCAGCAACGCGGTCCTCGCGTGCGCGGCCGGCGGCGCGTCGTTCCTGTTCTCGCTCGCCACCTTGCTGACCATCACCCAGTTCAACGGGCGTGTGCTCTCGGCGATCGTCGCCGGCGCCTTCTGCCTGTTGATCGCCTACATCGCTGCTGAACGGCCCAACAGCGAAAGTGCCCGCGCGCTTGCCGCGCTTCGCGACCGACTGATGGCGGTGGAGGAGGGCGATCTCGTCTCGCCGGCGCCGGAGGCCGTGAAGACCTCGATGCCCAAGGTTGCGGCGGCGGTGGACACTCTGTTCGCCGAGGTTCGCGCCTCGATCGAGAATGCCCATGCCCTGGGCATGTACGACCCGGTCACCTCACTTCCAAACCGGCTTCATTTCCGGTCCGAAGCCGACAAGCTGCTTGGCGAAAACGCCGACAAAAGTTGCGCCATGCTGTTCATCGACCTCGACCGCTTCAAGGCGGTCAACGACAGCCTCGGACACGCCCGGGGCGACCAGCTGCTGATCATGGTGGCGAACCGGCTTCGCGTCGCCGTCAATTCGGAATTCACTGGAAATTCGAAGAGCAGGCCGTTGCTGGCCCGCCTCGCCGGCGACGAGTTCACGATGTTCTTCCCAGACATCAGTGACGTCGCGGAGGTTGAGAAGGCGGCCCGTCGCGTCGTTCGCGCGATTGCCGAACCGTTCGAGCTTAGCTCGCACAGCGTCGATATCGGCGCGTCGATCGGCGTCGCTCTATCGCCGGATCACGGCGCCAGCATCGAGTCCCTCATGCGTGCGGCCGACATTGCGATGTACCGCGCCAAGTCGCTCGGCGGCGGGCAGCATGTCGTCTTCAATGAGGATCTCGCGGCCGAGCACCAGGCCCGCGTCGACACCGAGAAAGCGCTGACCGCCGCGGTTCAGCGCGGCGAGTTTGTGCTCGCCTATCAACCGCAGATGAGCCTGGTGACCGGCGAGCTCGCGGGCGCTGAGGCCCTGCTTCGCTGGCAGCATCCGGTCGAGGGCTTGCGCGGGCCGGACACATTCATCCCCGTCGCAGAGCGCACCGGCCTGATCGCCGACATCGGCGACTGGGTGGTGGGCGAGATCGCCGCCGTGCTCGGGAGCTGGGACCAGCGACACGTCGGCTGCCGCCTCGCGTTCAACGTCAGCCCGCGCCAGCTCGATCGCCACGACTTCTTCAGCCGTTTCCGTCAGACCCTCGCCGACGAGGGTGTGCCGCTATCGATGGTGGAGCTTGAGTTCACAGAGAGCGCGGCGATGGAGGCCAGCGACCTCATGCTCGCCGAGATCGGCGCCCTCCGCCAGGACGGCGTAACCATCTCGATCGACGATTTCGGGACCGGCTATTCGAACATCGCGCGGCTGCGTTCGATGCCGCTCGACCGGGTGAAGCTCGACCAGACGTTGATCGCGGACATCGAAACCAGCGAGAAAGCGCGGGTCATCGTTCAGGCCGTCATCCAGCTGATCAAGGGCGTCGAATGCGAGATCGTCGCCGAGTCCGTCGAGACCGTGGCACAGGCCGACATCCTTCGCGCCATGGGCTGCGACACGGTCCAGGGCTACGTCTTCGCAAAGCCGATGTTCGAGGAGGAATTCCTCGGTTGGATCAGCAAGGCGGACGATGAGGAAGCGAAGTCCGTCGCTTAGTCGCGTTGCAATCTCGGCGTTTCGTCGAAGGACGTAATTTCTGCTGCTGTCCTAACCAAATACCTTCCGAACGATCCGTTCGTATATCCGCGCTAACGCGCGGATGTCCTCGAGAGCGGCGCATTCGCCGACCTTGTGCATGGTCGCGTTGGGCAGGCCGAAATCGACTACCGGGCAGAGCTGAATGAGGAAGCGGCCGTCTGACGTGCCACCGCTGGTCGACAGCTCTGGCTTCTGTCCGGTCTCTTCCTCGATCGCGGCGACAATGACGTCGTAAAGCTGGCCCGGCGGGGTCAGGAACGCCTCGCCGGAAATGCGCGCACGAACCTTTGAACCCGGTGCCTCGCGCTCGGCGATTTCCTCGACCATCCGCACCAGGTCCGCACCCTTCTGCAGATTGTTAAAGCGGATGTTCAACTGCCCGGTCGCGGAGCCCGGGATGACGTTGCTGGCGTGGGTCGGCGTTTCGACCGCGGTGAATTCGAGGTTCGACGGTGGGAATTGCTCGGTGCCGTCGTCGAGGTGAACCGCATCGAGCGCCGCGACCACCCGTGCCAGCGGCGGGATCGGGTTGGTCGCCCGGTGCGGGTAGGCGACATGGCCCTGAACGCCCGCCACCTCGATCCACATGTTGACCGATCCGCGCCGCCCGATCTTCACCGTGTCGCCGAGGCGGTCGACCGAGGTCGGCTCGCCGATCAGGATCATGTCGGGGCGGATCTGCTTCTCGTTCAGCCAGTCGATGATCCGCGGCGTCCCGTAGGTCGCATAGCCTTCCTCGTCGCCGGTGATCATCAGGGACAGCGTGCCGGCGCCCAGTTCGATCCGCGACAGCGCCGCGACATAGGAGGCGATCGCGCTCTTCATGTCGTTGGCGCCGCGGCCGATCAGCAGTTCGTTCTCGATCCGCGCCTGGTAGGCATCGCCGGTCCAGCCCTCGCCGGCCGGAACGACGTCGAGGTGGCCGGCAAATCCGAAGTGCGGACCGCCTTCGCCCCGGATCGCGACCATGTTCTCGGTCGGCCCGTCGGGTGCTTCGCCCATGACCCAGCGGTGGCAGGTGAAGCCGAGCGGCGTCAGCGCGTTCTCGAGTACATCGAACACTTCCCCGCTCGCGGGCGTGACGCTCGGCACGTTGATCAGCTTTGTCGCAAGCTCGACGGGATCGATTGGTTCGGCCATTGTCGGCAAGTCCTAGCGGCCACGCTTGGTCGCGCAAGAAGGCCGTTTGTCGATTTCGGGGTTGCGTGTACGCTACAAATGTAGCACGCTACATTTGTAGCACGAGCTCGTGCTTCGGTTACAGGGGAACGGACGATGCTCGTGTTGCGTGTTCTTTTGGCGACGGCCGCCCTGACTCTTCCGGCTACCGCTTTGGCTCAGTCTTCGGTTGCACCGGCCGCGGCAAAGCGCGTCTACACGCCCGATTACTTTGCGCGCTTCGCTCCGAAGACCGCCTACGACATGCTCGTCCAGGTTCCGAGCTTTTCGATCAAGCAGGTCGACACCACCCAGCGCGGCCTTGGTCAGGCGCAGGAGAACGTGCTCATCAACAATGAGCGCATCGCCAACAAATCGGGCGGGGCGGTCGACCAGCTGCAGCGCACCTCGGCCCAGAATGTCGACCGCATCGAGATTGTCGACGCTGCGAGCCTCGGTATTGCCGGGCTCTCGGGCCAGGTGGCGAACATCATCCTCAAGACCACGACCGCCTCGTCCGGCCAGTTCGAATGGAACCCGATCTGGCGCGCGCATTACGCCAAGACCGACTGGGTCTCAGGCTCGGTGAGCTATTCGGGCAAGAACGGACCGGTCGATTACACCGTCTCGGTGAAGAACGACCCGGGCCGTGGGGCGTTCGGCGGCCCCATCTGGCTCTACGACGCAGCCGGCAGCGTCATTGAGAAGCGCAGGGAAATCTATCACTCCGAATATGACCGGGCGAACATGCAGTTGAAGCTCGGCTATGACGGACCCGGCTCGTCGGTCGGTAATCTGACGCTCGGTTACACGCCCTACTGGAATCCGGCGGTGCAGCTCGACCATCGCGTGCTCGCGAGCGGCGAAGAACGAAGCCGCGACATTCGGACCAAGCTCAACGGCTATTCGGCGGACATCAACGGGGACTATGAATTTGCTCTCGGACCCGGCCGGCTGAAGCTGATCGGCGTCCGCCATTGGGATCATGCGCCGCTGACCCAGACGCTTATCCTCAACTTCGACACGACCGGAGCCGATCCGCAGGGCACGCGCTTCGTTCGCGACTCCCACATCGGCGAGACCGTGACCCGCGGCGAATATCACTGGAAAAGCGGCAAGAACGATTGGCAGTTCTCGCTCGAGCGCGCCTTCAACTCGCTCGACCAGAAGGGCCAGCTGTTCAACCTCGATCCCTCAGGCGATTTCGTCGAGGTTCCGTTTCCCGAAGGAAGCGGCAAGGTTGTGGAAACGAGGTACGAGGCGCTTGCGACCCTGACGCGGTCGCTCGCTTCAAATGTCGACCTCCAGATCGCGGCCGGAGGTGAGATTTCGCATTTGGATCGGACCGACGACGACCAGGCAGCGCGGAAGTTCTTCCGGCCCAAGGGCAGCATCGTTCTCGGCTGGCATCCGTCAAAGGACTGGGACGTCAGCCTGAAACTGCGCCGCCGTGTTGGTCAGATCAGCTTCTACGACTTCCTCGCCCAGCCCAAGCTCAGCGAGGATCGCGAGAATGCCGGCAATCCCGAGCTCGTGCCGCCGCAAAGCTGGGAAGCCGAGACCGAGTTCGCCCACGACCTCGGAAAATGGGGGAAGACCCGCCTCAACTTCCATTATTACAAGGTCACCGACATCATCGACGTGATCCCTATTGGAGTGGATGAGCAGGGCATCGGTAATCTGCCGAGCGCCGACCGCTACGGCTTCGAGAGCGTCAGCACACTGAACTTCGATCCGCTCGGCTGGAAGGGCGCCAAGCTCGATCTGTCGTTCAGTCGCGAATGGACACGGGTGAAAGACCCGCTGACCGGAGAGAAGCGCCCGATCAGTGGCGTCCAGGACGCGACGTTCAGCGCGCAGGTCCGCCACGATATTCCCGGCACGCCGATCGCCTGGAGCGCCTATGCCCAGTACCAGCACTACGAGAAGAATTTCTTCTTAACCGAGGTCTATCGTGGGCTCGACCTACCATGGATCTCGGGCTTCTACGTCGAGCACAAGAATGTGTTTGGGCTGAAGGTTCGGGCCTCGGTCGACAATATTCTCAACGGCCGGCACCTGTTCTACCGCCACGTCTACGAAGGCTACCGCGACCGCACGCCGCTCGCTTTCTACCAGCGCCAGAACCAGCTCATCGGGCCGCTGTTCAGCGTTTCGATCAAGGGCACCTTCTAGCTTCTCACCACTGCTGCTACGGCGCGGCCATGCCCAAAATCGATCTCGACTCCATCGAGCAGGTGAACCGCACCGGCTATCCGCATCCTTATGATCAGGAGGTCGCGGGCCGCTGGTACCGACGCCTCGCGCCCGCGACCGGCCTCTCCGATTTCGGCGCCAGCCATGTTGTCCTGAAGCCGGGCGCATGGTCGTCTCAGCGCCACTGGCACAATGGCGAGGACGAGTTCCTGGTGATGGTTTCGGGCGAAGCGGTGCTGGTCGAGGATGACGGACGGACTGTCATGAGACCCGGCGATTGCGCGGCATGGCCGAAGGGAAGCACCAATGGGCATCATCTGATCAACGAGAGCGGCGATGACTGCTCGTTCGTCGTGATCGGTGGCGGCACCAACACGGGCGGCGGCTATTCGGATATCGACATGATCTTCACAAAAGGCGGCACCTACGCGCATCGCGACGGGACGCCGTACGAGGATACCAAGCGGCCGGCTTAAGCGGCCCGGTCGACCTCATATTGGTCGATAACCCACGGCTCGTCCTGGGCCTTGTCGATCCATTCGGACACGTCCGGATGCGACAGCACCGCCTTCATATAGACTGCCGCGAAGCTCGGTACCGGCACGGCATACGTGATGAAGCGCGTTACGACCGGCGCGTACATCATGTCCGCCGCGCACCAGTCGCCGAACAGGAACTGGCCGGTACCGCCGAAGCGCGCGCGGGCTTGCGCCCAAAGCTGGAGGATGCGGTCTATTTCTTCGCGCACGGGCTCGCTGATCTCTCGCGGCGCAAAGCTCTTGCGGACGTTCATCGGCAATTCGCGACGCAGGTTGGCGAAGCCAGAGTGCATCTCGGCGGCCATCGATCGGGCCATCCCGCGCGCGGATTCGTCGGCGGGCCAATAAAGGTCGCCGCCGTAGCGATCGGCAAGAAACTCGATGATCGCCAGGCTGTCCCAGACGACGCATTCGCCGTCCCACATGATCGGCACCTTGCCTAAGGAAGGCGCGAACTCGTCGCCTTCACGCCGTTTCTCCCAGTCCGCGTCGAACATTGGGACGACATATTCCTCGAACTCTTCGTTCGATTGTTTGACGGCCAGCCAGCCGCGCATCGACCAGCTCGAATAGGCCCGGTTACCGATGATAAGCTTGAGCAAGGCCCCTCCTAGGCTGTTGCCGCGTCCAGTAGCGCCGTTCTTAACTCGGCAATCCCGCTACCGGTTTCGCTCGATGTCGTGAAGACGTCCGGATGCGCGGCGGGGCGTTTCTTCGCTTCGTCGGCTGTCAGCTCGAGAGTCCTGGCGAGATCGGTCGGCTTCACCTTGTCGGCTTTGGTCAAGACAAGGTGATAGCTGACGGCCGCCGTATCGAGCATGTCCATGACCTCACGATCCACGTCCTTCAGGCCATGGCGGGAGTCGATCAGGACCAGTGCCCGCTTCAGCACCTGACGGCCACGCAGATAGTCGTTCACGAGGAAGCGCCAGCGCTTCACCAGATTTTTCGGCGCTTCGGCAAACCCGTAGCCCGGCATATCGACCAGCCGCAGCTGGAGCGGCTCGCCGACGTCGAAGATGTTGAGCTCCTGCGTTCGCCCGGGGGTGTTCGAAGTCCGAGCCAGGCTCTTGCGGTTGGTCAGCGCATTGAGGAGCGAGCTTTTGCCGACGTTGGAGCGGCCGGCGAACGCGATCTCCGGCACGTCCGGGTCGGGCAAGAACCTCAGCTCCGGCGCGGACTTCAAGAACTCTATTCTGCCGGCGAACAGTTTGCGTGCCCGCTCGGCGAGGTCGTCCTGCTCCGCGGCCTCGCTCACGTGTGCACCGGGTGGGTGTCGCTAAGGTGCAGCCCAAAGCGGCGGTACAGCCACCATTGCTGGAGGATCGTCAGCACGTTGCTGGTCACCCAGTAAAGCTGAAGGCCGCTCGCGAACGGAGCCATGATGAACATCATCAGCCACGGCATCAGCGCGAAAACCTGCTGCTGCGCCGGGTCCATTTGCTGTGGGTTCAGCTTGAACTGAAGCCACATCGTGATGCCCAGCAGGAAGGCCAGCACGGAAATTCCGAGGAAGGCCGGAAACCACGTCCAGCCCATGCTGTGCGCCAGCGTCAGCAGGCTCGCCGGATCGGGCGCTGAAAGGTCCTTGAGCCAACCGACGAAGGGCTGGTGCCGCATTTCGACGCTGACCATCAGCACCTTGTAAAGAGCGTAGAATACCGGAATCTGGAGCAGGATCGGGAGGCAGCCCGCAGCCGGATTGATCTTCTCTTCCTGGTACAGCTTCAGGATTTCCTGCTGCTGGCGCGCTTTGTCATCCTTGAAGCGCTCTTGGATCGATTTCAGCTTTGGCTGGACCTTGCGCATCGCAGCCATCGACTGGAACTGCTTCTGCGCGATCGGGAACATGATTGCGCGAACAATCAGGGTCAGGGCAATGATCGCGAAGCCGAAGTTCCCGAGTACGTGGAACAGCCACACAAGGAGGCTGAAAATCGGCCGCATGAACCATTCGAACCAGCCCCAGTCGATCGACTTGGAGAGCTTCGGAATGCCGGCCTGCTCGTAACGGTCGAGCCAGGCCTTCTCCTTGGCCCCGGCGAACAGCTGCGACTGGGTCGTCACCGTTTGTCCCGGAGCGACGATCGAGGGCGCGGCCGAATAATCGGCCTGGTAGGCGCCCGACGGAGAGTGAAGGAATTCGCCGTTCATCGCTGCCGGTGGGACCAGTGCAGTCAGCCAATATTTGTCGGTGAAGCCGATCCAGCCGGGGACATTGTTGAACTTCTCGGTCGTGCCTTCGTCGAGATCCTTCCAGTTGACCTCGTAATTTGCTTTGCCATCGAACACCCCGATCGGGCCGACGTGGTTGGTCCAGCTCGAGATGTCGCTGGACTTGCTGGCGCGGCTCACGAGCCCGATCGGCCGGACAACGATGGGCTTGCCCGATCCGTTGATGGCGCGCTGGTCGACGGTGAAGAGGTAGCCATCATCGACCGCTATCTTCATTTCATAACGGACGCCGTCCGGCGACTGGGTGGTAAGCGTCACCGGATGGCCGGGCGACAGGACCTGGCTATCAGCGGTCCAGAGGGTGTTGAGGTCGGGCGCAGCAATACCCTGTCCAACCCAGCCGAAGGAGGCCACATAGGCCCCTGGCGCACCAAGCGGCGACAGGAGCCGCACCGGCGGCGAGTCCTTGGCGATCGTCTCCTTCTGGCGAACCATGACGAGATCGTCGATTTGCGCGCCTTTGAGGTTCAACGATCCCTCGAGCGAGGGCGTTTCGATCCGCACGCGTGGTGTCGAAGCCAGCGCCGCCGAGCGGCTCTGCAGCACTTTGGGAGCGGTCGGGACCGGCTGAGCAGCCTGCGGCCCTTGGCCCTGGGACGCGGGCACCTGCTTGCCGTTTTCGACCTTGGCGGGCTGCGGATTGGCGGTCGGGAAGAATTTTTCCGACACCCACGTCCAGCCGATCAGAATGATCGCGCTCAGCACCACCGCGAGGATCAGGTTCTTGTTATCTTTCACTGGAATTCGATCCCCCTAAGGTACCGGGTCGGGGCCCTGGCCGCCCCACGGGTGGCAGCGGCCAATGCGTTTCAGGGCCATCCAGCCCCCTTTGATCGCGCCATAGCGTTCGAGCGCGGTAATGGCATAGGCTGAGCAGCTCGGCTGATAGCGGCAGCTCGGCGGAAGAATCCGCGACGGGCCCTTCTGCCAGGCCTTTGCGACAAGGATGAGTGCGCGCGCGATCATGCGCGAAGCCCATCCAGCGCCCGGTTGAGCTCGGCTCGGAGCAGGCCGAAGTCGCGCTCGATGCCCTTGGCGCGGCCGATCATCACATGATCCGATCCGGCAAAGCCTTTCACCGGCATGATCTCGCGTGCAAGAGCGCGGAAGCGCCGCTTCATGCGGTTGCGGACGACCGCTCCGCCAATCTTCTTGGTGACGGTGAAGCCGATGCGCATCGTCACATCCGCATCGTTCCGATCACGGACCAACAGGACGAAGCCGGGCATGGGGACGCGCTTGCCGCCGTTGGCAGCCATGAAATCCGCGCGCTTCCGAAGGGTGGTTAGGCGCTGAGCTTCTTGCGGCCGCGTCCGCGGCGGGCATTCAACACCTTGCGGCCGCCGACGGTCGCCATGCGCGCGCGGAATCCGTGACGCCGCTTGCGGACGAGGTTGCTGGGCTGAAAAGTGCGCTTCATCGCTCATGCCTTAAATCAAAGAAAAAGGGCCGCCGTTGAGGCAGCCGCTGTTGTGCGCGCCGATAGTCGAGAGCCTGAGCGAAGTCAATTGCTTCCGCCCTCTTGCTTGGCCTCGGCGACTTCCTTGCGGCGCTTGGCGGACTGGCGCCGAAGAGCCCAGTCTGTCCATTCACCGATCACGATATGCCGGCCGCGGATTTTCACGCGCTTCTTCTTGAGCCGGGCATAATGGCGTTTCGCCCAGAGAGAGGATTTTAGGATCAGCGACAGGCCGGCGGCGGCAAACAGGACTCCGTTGGGCCCTGGAATGATTGGTCCGGAGACGACAGCGAAGGCCAGCAAGAGCACGCCGAGGACGAACATCGCCCATTCGACAACCGGATTGTCCAGGAACTTCCGCCACCGATCGCGCCCATCCATGCGTGTTGATGTGGTGACACAGTTCGGATCACGCAAGGCGGCTGTGTCCTTCGTGTGGCCCGGATCATCGCCGACCTCTCGGGAGCCGAACAGCTCGGCCGGATCCATGTCGCCGAGGCCCTCAGCCACCGGAGGCAGGCACAACGTAACTGAAAATTAAATCGAGACGGCAGATTTCGTGCTACCGATGTGCCGGCATTCGTAACGGGGGATAGTATGGTCGTATTCCAGTCAGCCCTGCAGACGCTCAAGAGATATGCCGATTTCAAGGGCCGGGCGTCTCGCGAAGAGTTCTGGTGCTTCTTCGTTTTCGTGATCGTCGTGAATGCCGTGTGCAGCCTCGCCGGTCTCTTGCTCGGTTTCGGCGCGGCGCTCGGCGGTCTCATCGGCCTCCTGCTCGTCATCCCGCAGGTCGCGGTAGCGGTCCGGCGGCTCCATGATCTTGGGCGGCCGGGCAAGGAGCTTGTCGTTCCCTGCGCGATGCTGGCCTTGGTGCCTGTCGCGTTCGCGTTCCGCGGGTTCCTTCCGAAGATCGTCGCGCTCGGCTTCCTTGGCATCACCATCCTGGTGTTCGCCAATCTGCTGACCTTGTTCGTGAAGAAGGGCTCGAACGTTCCGAACCGCTACGGGGCGGCGCCGACGGCCTTCTCGTTCGCGCGCTAAGCGGATTTAAGGACGGTTGCCGGTATTCAGGCGCATCGCTACGTAGCGCCGCGCGTGCCCCTGTGGCGGAATGGTAGACGCGCTCGACTCAAAATCGAGTTCCTAACCGGAGTGTCCGTTCGAGTCGGACCAGGGGCACCATTCTTATCTCGTCGCAGTTGACGCAGCGCGCGGCCTCACGTCAAAGAACGCCAAGCGAGGGAGCTTGGGGTAGGCATGCTAGCAAAGGACACACCGGTCATCATCCTGTGCGGAGGCGAGGGCAGCCGCATCGCGGATGTTTCCGGCGGGGCCATTCCGAAGCCGCTGATCCGCATCGGTGACAAGCCGATCCTGTGGCACATCATGAAAATCTACGAAGCCCACGGCTTCTCGAACTTCATCCTCGCGCTCGGCCACCTTGGTTGGGAGATTAAGGACTATTTCCTCAACGAACGGCTGATGGACTGCGACTTCCGCATGGACATCGACGGGTCGGAGCGAAACATCGAGGTGTTGGGCGCGCCATCGCAAGCCAAGCGCTCCATCATATTCGCTGAAACCGGCGAAGCGACCCAGACCGGGGAGCGGATCGCGCGTTGCAGGAGGTACGTGAACACCCAATATTTCATGGCGACTTATGGCGACGGCGTCGGGAACGTCGATATCGAGGCGCTAGGCAAGTTCGCGCTCGAGCAGGGTAGGCTCGGCACCGTGACCAGGGTCACACCGACCGGGCGGTTTGGCAATATCGAGGTCGCGGACGGCATCGTCACCGGCTTCGCTGAAAAGCCCGACGCCGGCGGCGGCGCGATCAATGGCGGCTTCTTCGTCTTCAAGCGCGAGTTCTTCGACGTCGCTGACAAATATGGCGACGTCATGCTCGAGCGCGAGCCGATAGACGATCTCGTGGGGCGCGGCGAACTGGCCGCCTATCGGCATGAGGGCTTCTGGGAGCCGATGGACACGATGCGCGAGTACCGGCTGCTCAACCGGATGTGGGACAGCGGCAAAGCGCCGTGGAAGATCTGGTGAGTGCCGACGCATTCAGCAAATATGCCGGCCGCCGGGTCCTGGTCACCGGACACACCGGCTTCAAGGGCAGCTGGCTCTGCCTGTGGTTGAAACGGCTAGGGGCGGAGGTCGCTGGCTTCTCTGATGCGATCCCGACCCATCCAAGCCATTTTGAAGCGCTCAGGCTCGATATGGATGACCGGCGCGGGGACATTTGCAATCCCGCCGCCGTCGACGCGGTAATCGCCGATACGAAGCCGGACGCCGTCTTCCACTTCGCGGCCCAATCACTCGTTCGCAAGGCTTATGCTGATCCCCTCGCGACCTATCGCGCTAACGTTCTGGGGACCCTTGCGGTGCTTCAATCAGCGCAGCGCAGCGGCGCCGGTTCCGTCGTCGTCGCGACGACCGACAAGGTTTACCGCAATGACGAAAGCGGTCGGCGGTACCAAGAGGATGACGAGCTCGGCGGGTCGGACCCCTACAGCGCGTCCAAATCCTGCGCCGAGATTGCCACCCGTTCCTTTGCGGAGAGCTTTGCGGCTGGCGGACCGTTGAACATCGCGATCGTCCGAGCCGGCAATGTCGTCGGAGGCGGCGACTGGTCCGAGGACCGGCTCGTGCCCGATCTGATGCGCGCAGCCTTCAGCGGTCAGCCCGCGATCATCCGCAATCCGCAATCAACCCGGCCGTGGCAGCACGTACTCGATGTATTGTCGGGCTATCTCCAGATCGGGGCTAAGTTGCTGTCAGGCGAGCACGGGACGTTCGACGCCTGGAATTTGGGACCCTTGTCGGAAGCGAGCATCAGCGTCCAGGACCTGCTCGATGAAGCCAGTGCGCAGATTCCGCAGCTCAAGGTTGAGATACAGCCCGATCAAAGCGCTCGGCATGAGTCCGGCTTGCTGCAGCTGGATTCGACCAAGGCGATGAGCCAGCTCGATTGGCGGCCGCTGTGGGAGGACCAGCTACTTGAACGGACGGTGGATTGGTACCGCGCCTTCTACGACCGGGGGCGGGTGATCTCCAGCGACCAGCTCGATGCTTACGAAGCGGCGCTCGGATGATGGAGTTCGTCCCCACCCAAATCTCAGGCGCGTACGTCGTGAAGCATGACATCCGGTCCGACAGCCGCGGCCGCTTCAAGCGTCAATATTGCGAGCGCGAGTTCGCTGCTGCGGGTCTCAGCAAGCGCTGGGTCCAGATCAATCATTCACTGACCAAAGGGGTCGGCTCGGTCCGTGGAATGCATTTTCAGCTCCCACCGGCGGCAGAGGTGAAGCTAGTCAGCTGTCCGGTCGGCCGCGCTTTCGACGTGGCCGTCGACCTGCGCCGGGGCTCGCCAACATTCCTGCAGTGGGCGTCGGTCGAGCTCGACGCCGCGACGAGCTTCTACATTCCCGAAGGCTGCGCTCACGGCTTTCAGGCCCTGACCGACGAGGTTCACCTGATCTACCAGCACAGTGGATATTACTCGCCCGAAGCAGAAGGCGGAGTTCGCTTCGACGACCCTGCAATCGGGGTCGAATGGCCGCTTGCCGTCGGGACGGTCTCAGACCGCGACCGCTCGTTCCCACTTATCGACAGCAGTTTCGAAGGTATCGCGTTGTGAAGTGCCGGCATTGTGGAAATACGAGCTTCATCCCGTTCGCGGATCTGCAGAACTGCCCGCCGTCCAACTCGATGCTGACCGAGGCGACGCTCAATGCGCCGGAGGTCTATTATCCGCTTGTAGTCGAAGTGTGCGATGTTTGCTTTCTTGCCCAGGTCGACGAACACAAAGCCGCGACGGAGATCTTCGACTCCGACTACACTTATTTCTCGTCCTTCTCGAAATCGTGGCTCGAGCATGCCGAACGCTACGCGACCATGATGATCGACCGGTTCGAGCTCGGGCCGCAGTCGCAGGTGATCGAGGTAGCGTCGAACGACGGTTACCTCCTCCAATATTTCCGTGACCGCGATGTGCCGGTGCTAGGCGTCGAGCCGACCGCCAACACGGCCGAGGTCGCGGTCGCCAAGGGCATTCCGACGATCGTCGATTTTTTCGGTAAGAGCTTTGCCGAGCAGCACATGCCGGCCAAGGCGGACCTCATCGCCGGCAACAATGTCTTCGCCCACGTGCCGGATATCAATGATTTCACAGCGGGCCTAACGGCGGCGCTGAAGCCCGGCGGCGTTATCACGCTCGAATTTCCGCACTTGCTGCGGCTGATCGAACAGAACCAGTTCGACACCATCTATCACGAGCATTTTTCCTATTTGTCGCTCGGCGTAACCGAGCGGATCTTCGCGGCGCAGGGCCTCAAGGTCTTCGACGTCGAGCAGCTTCCAACGCACGGCGGCTCACTAAGAGTGTTTGGCGCGCATGCCGACGATCAGAGCAAGACGCGCTCGCGGAATGTCGACGCGGTCCTTGCCGAGGAGGAACGCGCCGGCCTTCGCGGCCGGGAGACTTACGAAAGCTTCCAGCCCCGGATCGACCGCGTCCGTGCCGACTTCCTTCGATTTCTCCTCGACCAGCGCGACGGCGGCAAATCGGTCGCCGGTTATGGCGCGGCCGCGAAGGGCAACACGTTGCTCAATTATTGCGGCGTGAAAGGCGACGAGCTTGTCCGGTTCGTTGCCGACGCGAGCCCGCACAAGCAGGGTCGTTACCTTCCCGGCACCCACATCCCGGTGCTCGCGCCGTCGCACATCGAGGAGACGAAACCCGACTTCATCGTCATCTTCCCGTGGAACCTGCGCGACGAAATCGCCGGACAGCTCGGCTACACCCGCAAGTGGGGCGCGAAGTTCGTCACCGCCATCCCTGAACTTCAAATCTGGTGAGCCGCTTCCTCGTCACCGGCGCGACGGGGTTCATCGGCAGCGCTGTCGTCCGCCGCCTTCGAAGTGACGGCCATGGGGTCGTCGCGCCCGGCAGCCGCGAGCTGAATTTGCTCACTGCGAGCGACGACGAGCTCGCCGAACTGGTCGACAACTCCGGCGCCAGCCACTGCATCCACTGCGCCTGGTACACCAACCATGCCGACTATCTCGTCCACGAGGTCAACCGCGCATGGCTGGCGGCCAGCCTCCGACTTGTCCGGGCGTGCCGCGATATCCGCTTCGTCGGGCTCGGGACCTGCCTCGAACATGACCCGGAGCCAGCCACGCTATATGCGCAATGCAAGCGCGGCCTGTTCGAGGCGCTGACAGGCGATCTTGCCTGGGCCCGGGTGTTCTTCGTTTACGGCCCGGGCGATCGCGCCGGTCGCCTGATCCCAGGAATGCTCGAACGATTTGCCCGCGGTGAGCCGGCTGGCCCGACCTTTGGCGGCCTTCGACGAGATTATGTCCACGTCGACGATCTCGCCGCGCAGATCGTCCGAATTGCCAACTCCGACCTGCAAGGTGCCATTGACGTCGGGACCGGGGAGGCGCCCACGTTGTCGGAGATATTCGCGGCCGGCGCGGCGGCGTTCGGCCGGCCCGAGCTGGCTCAGGCGAATGACGAGACCGGGGATCAGGCCCGACTGATCCAGGCCGACATTAGCCGCTTTCAGGCTTTCATCGGAGACCCGGCTGCGCGGTCTATCGATCAGGGTCTGCGGGCCTTGGTCGGGTGAAGCTCCCAGACGCCCGCATTGGCTATGCGGGCTATAGCCGCGACTTCAGCGCACCCGGCGACCGCCGCCGGTTTGTCGCCTACGCCAAAGCGCGCAACCTCGCCTTTGAGTATGCCGACCTCGCCCGCGAATACGGCCTCGTGCTCGTCACCCACAACGGCGACATCCCCGGCTGGACCGAGCTCAAACGCCAGAATCCGAACCTCAAGTTCGTGTTCGAGCTTGCCGATTCCTACTTCACCAGAACCGGGCTCCCCGGCCGCTATCTAAAGGGCGCTGCCCGCTATGCTCTCGGCACAGACAGCCGCCTCTCGCCCGATTTCTTCCGCACGTTGATAGCCGCATGCGAAGTCGCGGACGCGGTGATCTGCTCGACCGATGAGCAGGCGGAGACCATCCGGCCCTACAACGCGAATGTGGTCACCAGCTTCGATTGGTTCGGCGGCGACCTCGGTGCGGCCAAAACTGACTATCGTCGCGGTGACAAGCTCCGCCTTGTTTGGGAAGGGCAGTCGACGACGCTCTCCAACCTTCATTCGATCCGGGAAATCCTCAACAGCTTCCGGGACCACGTAGAACTGCATGTCGTCACCGACCCACAAGTTTACCGCTACTTCGGCCGCTTCCTTCCGCATCCCTCGAAGGACCTGCTGCGCGGCTTCGAGTGCGAGGTGCACTTCCACCTGTGGGAGCGCGGGAGCTTTTCGGGGCACATCACCGGCGCCGACCTCGCCGTCATCCCGATCGATACCACAAACGCGTTCGCTCGCGGTAAGCCCGAGAACAAGGTCGTCATGATGTGGCAGCTTGGAATGCCCGTCCTGACGAGCGACACTCCAGCCTATCTGCGAGCGATGCAAGGCGCTGGGCTCGACCTCATCTGCACCAACAGCCCCGATTGGCGCTCAAAGCTGGAGCAGATGATCGCCGCACCGGACGCCGAACGCGAGCAGCTGGCCCGCCAGGGCCGCACCTTTGCGGAGCGGGCTTATTCGCTCGACGAGTTCCTCCAGCGCTTCGACCGGTCGTTCGAACTGGCCGGCTTCAGTTCTTAGCGAGCCAGTCGGCGAAGCCGGCGATGTCCTGGACTCCGTCAAGGGGCCGCAGTCGGCTCCACTGGGCCTGCGCCGAATTGGCCCGCGACAGTGTTGCGGCTAATTTCTGCCAGCTTGCTTTATCGAACGCGGTCATGCCGAGGCTCATCCAGTCCGTGGACGACAACAGTCCGAAGCGCTTCGCCAGGTCGCTCCACCCCAACCGCCCGAACCTCTTCTGAAGCAGCCAGTTGTAGACCTGCCGCCGTACATAACCCGGCCGGTCGATCTTCTCGTTCGCCAGCTCGCTCGGGAAGCGCTCTAGCAGCCGCTGCAGCCAGACATATTTGCCGCTGAACAACGGACTCCCCGGAAGCTCGCCGGGAAATTGCTGGTCGATGCCGAGGTATTTGAGACCAGACTCCTGCTTCCCGCTGTAGACGTAGTGCCCGAACGATTTGGGCGAGACCCCGACGACGACGAAGCGTTCCGGCGAGAACAGCCAGCGGCAGCCCATCACAAGCATCGCATTCAGCGCATAATGGTCGGGAAAAGGCGGCTGGAAGAACCCGCCCTCGATCCGCTCCGCCGCTTTCCGCGCGACCAAAGTCGTCTGCATGTTGAGGGGAATCCGTGGGATCCAGCGGAACATGTCGTGGATGATCGCAAGCTGGTCGGCCCGCGACAGTTCCTTCTCCGCCTGCAGGTCCGGGGCGAACGCGAAATGGTACGGGCTGTAATAGCTCCGCGGGTCGTCACTGACCGATCCCGGCGCGACGAACGAATAGCCGTTGTAGAGGACGCAATCGGGAAAGGTGTGGCGCTCCAGCAGCGCGTCCATCCGGGCGAAATAATCGGGCAGCAGGTAATCGTCGTCGCCCATCATCAGGATGTAGCCGCCCGACGACTGCGCATAGGCCGCGTTCCAATTGTCGGTCACCGACACGGGCTCGTCGAGCCGTACCGTCTGCACCTTCGGATGGTCGCGAAAGCCGGCGATGATCGCCGGCGTCTCGTCGGTGTTGGCATTGTCGGAAATGACGAGCTCGAAATCGCCATAGTCCTGCGACAGCACGGACTCGATGCAGTTGCGTAGGAAATGGCCACCGTTCCGCGTCGGCAGCAGCACGGAATATCTCATTGCTGAGGGCTTCCGGACTTCAGACCTCATAGACCGCCTCGAAGAATGACGGCTGAGCGAGCGTGGTTCGGGAATAGAGCTTCTTCCACGACGGTCGATACGGATAGCTGCCCTCCGACAGGACGACATTGTCCGCCGGATTGTGCCAGCGTTTCCACTGCTTGAGGTAAAGCCTGCCGCTGAGCGTCCGGTCGATAAGCCCGAAGTAAGCATCGACCTGCTGCGGCGTCATCTCATGGAATGACGAGATGTTGATGAGCATGTCGAAACTGTTGTTGGGTAGCTGGGCGGCCTCTTGTGGCAGCAGGAAATCGGCCTTCGCATTGTGACAGACCGTGCCGAGATATTGCTGCGAAACGTAGAGCGCCGGCGGGATGTCGACGATCGTGTAGGTGCAGTTAGGAAAAAACGAGAGGAAGACGAACGCGTTACGGCCATAGCCCGCGCCGATCTCGCACATTCTGACGGGCGCATCGAAGTCGATCTTCTTGCCCTCGAAGGCGGCGTAGAGTTCGAGGACCGAGTTGATCAGGTCCTGTGAAATCAGCTTGCCACGGAAATGAACTGGGAAGGGATTTCCGAAGCTCGGCTCGTCGAGGCGGTCGAGCAGCTTCAGCGGGTCGAACCGGCTCGCGTAAATATAAAGCATCCGAGTGAAGATGCAGAGGTGGACGAAGCGCCACCGCGAAAGGCCCGTCGAGGCATCGTAGCCCGGAAAATCACGGAAGATTTCGACCCAGTCGCCCGGATGCATTTTCGTTACCAGACGCCGGAACTGGTCGTGCCTCCAGCCGATGACCCAGGTGAAGTAGTTCTGCGCCAAAGTCCGTTTGATGTTATGTATTCCCTCACGGTTGAGCTGCTCGACATTCTTCGCATTCAACGATTGCCAGAATTCGGACGGTCGGAAGATTCCGCCCTCCCGGTCGAGCTCGTCGAACATTTGATCGAGACTCTTCGCGGACATCAGGCAGGCACTTTCTTGAGGACCATCGTATAGGCGCTCCCGCGCACTGAGCGGCGATCGAATGGTGCTGCCAGGACCCCAACGCCGTAGCCGAGGACGAACATCGCGCGTTGCATTGTCCGGCTACGGACGCGGTTCATCAGTAGCCGCTGCCAGCCAAAGCGATTCCAGCTTCGGGCGTCGGAGTCGTCGGTCGTGACGAAGAATTGCTCAAGCCCGTGCTTCGCGCCGAGTTCTGTCAGCGTATCCATCGGGATGAGCGCCAGGTGTCGCGGTGCATCCAGGTGCGGCCAGTGCGCACCCATCAGCCCGAACTGCGCTGCGTCCGGATTAGGGGTCGCAATGACAAGGACGCCGCCCGGATTCAGGTTCGCGGCGGCGGCTTCGACAACTGCCGGGATTGCGTGCAGGTGTTCCAGCACATGCCACAATGCGATGACGTCGTGCTGCGGCAGTTCGGACAAGGCTTCTTGTGGTTTGTCACTTTGCGTCACGCCGACCCGCACTGTGTCACGGAGATAGTTGCAGCAGCGGTCGTCCATTTCAATGACGTCGACGTCATAGCCATGTTGCTTCGCTTGGAACGCAAACACGCCGAACGCCGGGCCGATCTCGAGTAGCCGTTTCCCGCTTGAAAAGCGGTCCACGATCTCGACTTTGTTCGGGTCCTTTGCCGCTAGATCCTTGAGGCGATCGAGCGACGGAATGTCGTAATAATCCGCCTCGTAATAACGCCCGAGGTCGTCGGGCGGATTGGTCAGGAAGACCGTCCGGCACTGGGGGCATTTCGCGTAGGAAAAGATCTGGGACGACACGCGATGGTTTTCGTCGGTTGCATCCATCGAGGGTTCGGCGGCCGAGCCGCAGATCGGACAGCTCGTCATGGGATGCTCGCCGGCCTTGATGGCAACAGCCGTCCGAGCGGTCCCGAGTGGCCAACTGCTTGCCGCAACGGTGGGCTGATCACCCAGTAAGCGAGAAAGGCATAGAGCGGGATCGCGAGCAGGAATCCCGCCCATGTGATTAGGGTAATTCCGAACAGATCGGTGAGAAACTTCATAGCTCCCACCGCTACGCCCGCGGTTCCTGCAGGGATGATCAGCCCGTGAAGAAGCCACGGCGAATAAGCTTTGCTGACGACCACACGATGGACCGTGGGGACGAAGGTGAGCACCCAACTCGTGCTGAATATAGCCCAGCCGATTGCGGCGCCGACGGGTCCCCACATCCTGATCAGACCGTAAAGAAGCGGCGCATAGAGAAGCGCACCAATCGCATTCACACGTGCGGCGATATCGGCGCGACGTGTCGCAACGGCTGATAGATAAGCAGTGGATACGGCTGCATTCAGGAAGAAACCGATCGCCAACCATGCGAGAGGTGGGCCGGCATTGAGCGCAGCGTCCTGGTTCACCCACACGCGCAAGATATCGCCGCCGAAGAAGACCAGTAAAGCGCAGGGCAAAGCGACGGCGAACGACGTCAGCTCACTGACCTTGTCGTAGCGTGCCGCGAGCTCGGGCGTGCCATGCGACGCGGCTTCGGCCAGCGATGGAAGCGCGGCATTATTGATGCTCGTCTGCAGCAGCGAGATCGCGATGCCTGCCGTGTAGGCGAGTGAATAATAGCCGAACTGCTGCAGGCTCAGCATCTTGCTGACGAACAGGCGGTCCATCTGGGTAATCGCCATCGACAGGACGGCGACCGCTGCCATGGTGAGCGAGAAGCGCCAGACCGACTTGATCGCGGGAAGTGAGATAGTCGGAGTGAACCGCAATTCCCGCACCAGCCAGTGGGCGGCGATAGCGAAGGCGATGAGCTCGATCAGCGCCGAGACGGCGAACCATTCGAGGAACAGGTCGATCTTCGGCGAGGCAACGATCAGCGCGATGCCGATTGCGGTTCTGAAGGTCGCTGCCCCTGCCTTCACCATGTTCAGAACATCCATCCGCTGAATTCCGTTCAGAACCCCGCTGTAGAAGGAGATCGGCCACCGGAAGGCGACGTAGATGCCGATTGCACGAACGGCGGTGAGTACGGTCTGCTGGTCCAGCGCATGCGGCTTCAGCCAGCGCGTCGCGATCCAGCCGGCGGTGAGCCAGAGCAAGGCGCCGATGACGACTGCCATGGCGGCGTAGATGGTGCCGACGCTGTTGGTTAGCGCGGCGGATTCCTTGCGGCCCTCGCTTCGATCGGAAGCGATCGTCTGCGTGACCGACGCCGACAGCCCCAGGTCGAGCGTTGCGAACACGATCTGAAGGACGGTGATGAGCCCTACAAGTCCATAGGCCTCGACCCCAAGCAGGTGGATCTGGATCGGCGTCGCGACGAGCGTCAGCAGAGCAATCCACCCGCTCCCGATCAGATTGGCCAGGATATTGGTCCTCAGCAATTAAAGGTCCCGGCGCGAGTGGAGGGGCAGCACGCGCCAAGCTATAGGCAGCACTAATCGAATGTCGAGGCGACGGACTGCATGTGCGGAATAGCCGGGATTTTGACGACCGACCGGCTGGACGAGCAATCCGTCGCGCGGATGATCGGTCCGATCGCGCATCGCGGGCCTGACGACCAGGGCATCTGGATCGATGCCGACGCGGGCGTGGGGCTCGGCCATCGTCGCCTCTCCATCGTCGACCTCTCGCCCGCCGGGCACCAGCCGATGATCTCACACAACGGCCGGTGGGTGCTCAACTTCAACGGCGAAATCTACAACCATCCCGAGCTGAAGGCGGCGCTCGAGCAGGACGGCGCCGTGCCCGAGGACGGCTGGCGCGGTCACTCGGATACCGAGCTGTTCCTGGAAGCCATCGCGACCTGGGGGCTGGAAGAGACGCTTGAGCGGAGCGCCGGGATGTTCGCCTTCGCCTTGTGGGACCGAAAGATGCGGACGCTGTCATTGGTACGGGACCGCTTCGGGGAGAAGCCGCTTTATTACGGCTGGGTCGGCAAGGACTTCCTGTTCGGGTCGGAGCTGAAGGCGCTGCGCGCTCACCCCGGGTTCGATAACGCGATCGACCGGCAGGCGCTGAGCCTGTTTGCATCCCGGACCAACGTTCCGGCGCCGCTCTCGATCTACGAACGCATCTTCAAGCTTCCGCCCGCGTGCATACTGACGCTGACTCCCGAAGCGTTCCGGAAGCGCGGGCCGCTCCTTCCGAAGCCTTACTGGTCGTACCGCGACGTCGTCGAGCGCGGGCTGGCGAGGCCGATCGCGGATGAGGAGGAGGCGCTGGAGCAGCTTGAGCTGTTGCTGGCGCAGGCGATCGCCGGCCAGTCGATGGCCGACGTTCCGGTCGGCGCCTTCCTGTCGGGCGGGATCGACAGCACGACCGTGTGCGCGATCTACCAGAAATATTCGGGCGTCCCGATCCGCACCTTTTCGATCGGGTTCGATGACGCGGGGTTTGATGAAGCGCCGTTCGCGAAGCGGGTGGCCGAGTATCTAGGGACGGTCCACAACGAACATTATGTGACGGTACGCGAAGCGCGCGAAGTCATTCCGCTGCTGCCGGCGATGTATGACGAGCCGTTCGCCGATTCCTCGCAGATCCCGACGCACCTCGTCAGCCGCTACGCCCGCGAGCAGGTGACGGTCGCTTTGACCGGCGACGGCGGGGACGAGCTCTTCGGGGGGTACCGCCGTCATGTCCAGGCGCCGTGGTTGTGGCAGCGGTTGAAGAAGGTCCCTCGGCCGCTGCGGGCCATGGCGGGGAGGCCGCTGGCGGCGATGCCTCATCTGGGGTCCAAGCTTCGGAAGGGCTTCGCCCTCGCCGGGGCGCGCAGCTTCGATGAGGTCTCCGAGGTGTTTTACGATATGTGGTACCCGGAGCCGTCGCCTATGATCGCCGGCGACCCGGTGATGTCCGCTAATGACATCGACGCCCCAGACGCGGTTCGGATCATGTACCGCGATGCGGTTGACTACTTGCCTAACGACATCCTCACCAAGGTCGACCGGGCTTCGATGGCGGTGTCGCTCGAGACACGAGTGCCGTTCCTCGACCATCGGGTCGCCGAATTCGCGGCCCGCGTCCCGCTCGACCTCAAGGTCCGGAGCGGGAGCGGCAAGCATCTTGTGCGCGAGCTGCTATACGGCCTGGTACCGCGCGACATGATTGACCGGGGGAAGGCTGGGTTCGCCCTGCCGGTCGGTGCCTGGCTTAAGGGCTCGCTTCGTTCCTGGGCCGAAGATCTGCTGCCGCGGACCAACGACTATTTCGATGCTCAGATCGTGCGCCGCCGCTGGCAGGATCACCTGTCCGGTCGGCGTGATTACACTGAAGGCTTGTGGGCGATCCTGATGTTCCAGGCCTGGTTGCAGGGCCTCGCAGACAACCGAAAGTGAGAAATTTTCAACCATTGTCGATTTAGACCACTCTGATCTGGATTATATGTTAGGCAGGCGACACACGGGCGGAATGGGGTCCGCCGGGGGAATTGGAATTGGCGAAGGTGGGCTTCCGTCAAATTGCCGCGGTTTCAGCGGCGGCATCCTTGATCTTCAGCTCCGCCGGCGCCGTCGCGGCAACGGCTTCCGCGCCCATGCCCATGCCGCAACAGGCCAATCCCTGGGCTGCCCTGTCTGTCCTGAGCGCGGGCGCACCGGCTGCGGCGCTGTGTGGTTCGGCGGCGATGACGGCTGCGACAACGCAACCGGCGACCGGGTGCGTTCTACCTGCTGTAGATGTGGCGCCGCCAGGTCCGGTCGGTGAGGCGCCGGGACCAATGCCGATCGCTGGAATTGGCGCCCCGTCGCTTTGGATCGCTCTCGGAGCCATTGCTGGGATGGCCGGCGTCTACTCCCTGCTGAAGGGTCAAAAGTCGCGCCCCGTCAGCCCGGGCTGACCGATCGTATAAAGGATTAGCGGCATGAGACTTCGCTCGGTTTGCTTCGCAATCGCAGCTATTTTCCTACCGAGTGCCGCCCTTGCCCAGGCATGGATTCCGACATCCGAAGTTGAAGGGCTGCCACTTCAAGTGACGACGAACGGCATCACAAATACGGTCTATCTGGACAAGGGTGGATCGGCCCGGATCGTGACACCTGGTGGCAGAACCATCTCGGCAAGCTGGACCGCGGCGAGCGGCCGGCTGTGCCTGAATACTGGCGCAGCGTCGGAATGCTGGCCTTATGCCGCGCCGTTCCAGGCCAATCAGCCGGTGACCCTAGTGAGCAGCTGTCAGTCGAGCTCGACGTGGCTTGCGCAGTCGGTGAATTCGATTCCGCCGCCGGCTTCAGGCCAGCGCGGCGAGCGCGGCCGCTAGCTTGTCGCGGCGCTTTCGGGCGCGTTTTCAAACCGATTATGCAATGCTTCGATCGACGCATCATGCGTCAGGTCGAGGTGCAGCGGTGAGACCGCGACATAGCCGTCGGCAACTGCTTCGAGATCCGTCTGGTGTCCCGGCGTTTCGACCATCGGGCCGAGGCCGAACCAGAAATAATCATAGCCGCGAGGATCGGTGCGCTGCACGATCCTCAGGCGGCCATAGTCGCGCAGGCCTTGCCTACAGACGCGAATGCCTTTGACCTCTTCGGGCGGAAGGGCTGGGAAATTGACGTTGACCAGAGTCCCGGCTTCCATCGGGAAGTCGAGCAGCGGCGCGAGGACCTTGGCAGCCCATGCCTCCGCCGAAGCGAACGGTACGGTGTCGCCCATGCCCTCGCGCGAATATGCCTGGCTCAAAGCGATTGATGGGACGCCAGCGAGCGCACCTTCCATCGCTGCAGATACCGTCCCCGAATAAGTGACGTCCTCGGCGAGGTTCGCACCGCGGTTGATCCCCGACAGGATCACGTCGGGCGGCGAGTCCTTCATGATATGCGCTAGCGCGAGCATTACCGCGTCCGTCGGCGTACCCGTGACAGAGAAGCGGCGATCGTCGTGCGTCCGCAGCCGGACCGGCGTCGTCAGCGTCAGCGAATGGCCGGCGCCCGATTGCTCCTCGGTCGGGGCGACAATCCAGATGTCGTCGCTAAGCGTCCGCGCCACCTTCTCGAGCAGCTTCAGTCCACGGGCATTGATGCCGTCGTCGTTGGTCAGCAGGATGCGCATGCAAGGCCTATGGCGAGCGCCGTCCGCAGAGGCAACCGCGGGTCGATTGCGCCATATTCGCAACATGTTGGCGATTTCTTCACCGGTCCTCCGTAAGTGCTTGTTCAGCCTTGGGCTGATACGTATAGGCCCGGATTGGGGACGAGTGGCTTACCCGGCAGTAAGTCCCGGGAAAGTCACGAGTAATCGCCTCCGGCTGCACCGGATGGCCGGCCGCAGCTGGTGGCAGGCGTAGCTTGGGTTCCGCTGATGCGGGGCCCTGCGGGGAGGGGTGTAATGGCGACTGCACTTGTCGACCTCTACGGTGGGGAAGACTTCGAACGATTTGACCGGCTCATTCTGGCTGAAGGCTATCGGCCTTCGGACACGGAAGAATTCATGTGCGCGAAACACCGCGCTTATTTCCTGCACAAGCTCAAGGACTGGAAGGAAGCGATCATTGAAGAGTCGCGCCAGACAATGGCGCAGCTCCAAGTCGATTCCTTTCGTGAGCCCGACATTGCAGACCGGGCGTCGAGCGAGACCGATTGGTCGATCGAGCTTCGCACCCGCGACCGCCAGCGCAAGCTGATCGCCAAGATCGATTGCGCGATCCGTCGGCTCTACGAAGGCGAATATGGCTATTGCGAGGTGACCGGCGAACCGATTTCGCTGGGCCGGCTCGAGGCTCGGCCCATCGCAACAATGTCCCTGGAGGCGCAAGAGCGCCACGAGCGGATCGAAAAGGTTTCGCGGGACGACTAAGTTGTCCCGCGGAAGCGGCTTGCCTAGTGCTCGAAGTGGCCGGCGAGCGCGTCTTTAAGCCGTAATTTTTCTTTCTTAAGGCGGTGGAGAAGGTCTTCGTCCGGATGCGGTCGATGCTCTTCTTCGTCGATCAGCGCGTGAAGCGCGTGGTGCTTCGACTCGAGAGCTTCGACCTGTGCCTTGTCCATGGGTGCCATTCCTTTCGCGAAAGCGATTGACGACTACGCAGTAAATCACGAATCGAGCGGTTTGTCTCGACCCATGTATCACGGACTATCGGCGCGACCCGTCGGATCGTCGTTACCCAAGCTTGTTTCCGGTCGGCCCGGCTTTGCTGTATGCGGAACGTGATGAATGACGACGATCCGCGCCCCGATCTCGAGGCGCTCAAGGCTGAGCATCGGCGGCTCGATGAAGAGATTGCGACTCTCTTCGCCGATCCATCATCCGACCAGCTTGAAATTGCCCGCCTGAAGCGCCGGAAGCTTCGGCTGAAGGATCAAATCCAGCTGATCAGCGCCTCGAATATCCCCGACATCATCGCCTGAATTTGTCCCGCGCCGGGACGATTTGGCCGGTTTCAGCGTCCTGTTGCGAGACTAAGGCGTTTTCAGGCCGAGGGAACAATGGCACTTTGGCTTGTCATGGACGAATCGGATCTTCCGCAGCCGCAGGTGCGCATCACGTCGCGCCTGATCGACTCGCTCTACACCGAAGCGATGCTGCTTGCGGACGAGGCGCGTCACTATTTCGACGACGTCGGTCGGACTGACCGCTCGACCCTGGAGCCGTTCGCTCGCGTTGGTTTCGCCTGCGAATCGCTGAAGGTCACCACGCGCATCATGCACATCGTTGCCTGGCTGCTGACCCAGCGGGCAATCGAGTCTGGTGAGATCAACTGGTCGCAGGGCCGCCGTCCTGAGCGCAGGCTCGGCCACGCCCAGGACAGCGATCCGTTGGTGGTGGGCCAATTGCCGGAAGCGGCCCAACGACTAATCCAATCGAGCGCCGATCTCTATGCGCGCATCAAGCGCATCGATGAGGGTCATTTCGAGCCGGAAGCGGTGCAGAGCCCGGCGAGAGCGTTGATGGGCCGGCTCGAGCGCGGACTCGGCGGCCTGGCCTAACTACAGAGCCGCGTTTTCGCCGCGGTATATTGATCAGCCAGAAGCTCGACGAACTCCGCCGCCGGCTGGACTCGGTTGATGACGCCAATGCCCTGGCCAGATCCCCAAATGTCCCGCCACGCCTTCGCCTTGCTCGATCCGTCCGAACCGAACTTCATCGTGTCGAGATTGCCCGCTTCGAGCTTGTCGGGATCGAGACCCGAATTGACGATTGACGAGCGCAGGTAATTTCCGTGCACTCCCGTGAACAGATCGGAATAGATGATGTCCGCGGCGCCGCTGTCGATGATCGATTGCTTGTAGGCGTCGCTCGCGTGCGCTTCTGCAGTCGCGATGAAGGGTGAGCCGACATAAGCGAGGTCGGCACCTGCCGCCTGCGCGGCCAGCACCGATCCGCCATTGGCGATCGCGCCCGACAGGATCAGCGGCCCGTCGAACCAGGCGCGAATCTCCTGGAGCAAGGCGAACGGGGACCAGCGTCCGGCATGACCGCCGGCGCCTGCCGCGACCGCAATGATCCCGTCCGCGCCTTTCTCGACCGCTTTGCGCGCAAAGCGGTCGTCGATCACGTCATGGAGCGTGATCCCGCCCCATGAATGCACCGCTTCGTTGAGCTCAACCCGCGCGCCTAACGAGGTGATGACGATCGGCACCTTCCACTTCGCGCAGACCTGCATGTCATGTTCGAAGCGATCATTGCTGCGGTGGACGATCTGGTTGACCGCGAACGGCGCCGCCGGACGATCGGGATGGTCTTGATCCCAGGCAGCCAAAGCTTCCGTCACCTCGTGAATCCACTCGCCGAGCAACTCGGACGGGCGAGCGTTGAGGGCGGGGAAGCTGCCAACGATGCCTGAAGTGCATTGGGCGATGACCAGCTTCGGGTTCGAAACGATGAACAGCGGCGCGCCGATGACCGGGATCCGGAGGCGCTGGAGGATCGGCGGAAGGCTCATCGGCCTTCAGCTATAGCCGATGATATTCCTTATACCACTCGACGAACTTGGGGACGCCTTCCTCGATGCTGGTGCGCGGCTCGAAGCCATGGTCGCGCTGGATCGCACTGATGTCGGCGAAGGTTTCTTTGACGTCGCCCGGCTGCATCGGTTGCGGGTCGCTGGCCGCCTTGCGGCCGGTCGCTTCCTCGAGCAGCTCGACCACCCGCATGAGATCTTCGCTGCGATGGTTGCCGATGTTGTAGACTGCATGAGCAGCCGTGCTTCCGCCGGCCTTCTCCGTGCCATCGTTCTTCGGTGGCCCGTCGAGGCAGGCGACGACGCCGCGGACGATATCGTCGACATAGGTGAAGTCGCGCCGCATTTGGCCGCGGTTGAACAGCGGCAGCGGCGTTCCTTCGTACAGCGCCTTGGTGAAGATCCACATCGCCATGTCCGGACGCCCCCATGGGCCATAGACAGTGAAGAAGCGCAGGCCCGTCATGGGTACGCCATAAAGGCTCGCGTAGGATTCGCTCAAAAGCTCGTCGGCTTTCTTGGTGGCGGCGTACATCGATAGCGGATGGTCGACCCGGTCCTCGACGCGAAACGGCAAGGTCTTGTTGCCGCCGTAGACCGACGATGAAGAGGCATAGACGAGATGGCTCGACTCCCGCTGCCGGGCGAGCTCGATCATGTTGCAGTGACCAACCAGGTTCGATTGCACGTAGGCGGCGGGATTTTCGATGCTGTATCGGACACCCGCCTGCGCTCCAAGGTGGACGATGCGGTCGAAATTGTAGCGCGACGCCATTTCGTTCAGCGCCTTGGCATCGGAGAAATCGACCTGTTCGAACCGGAAGCGATTGTCGAAGCGGCTCGACAGCCGCTCGAGCCGGGCCCGCTTCAGGGACGGATCGTAATAATCGTTGAGGTTGTCGATTCCGACGACCTCGTCACCGCGCTCAAGCAATACACGCGCCGTCGTCGAGCCGATGAACCCGGCGGCACCAGTCACCAATATCTGCATGGCGCGCTCCATAGGGACGTGGCCCATCCGGGCAAGTGAAAATGTGGTCAGGATTGAGCCGCTTGGCGCGATCTGCTTGAGCGTTGCGCGTGGGACCCAGCTGGACCTTCGCGATCGACCGCGGCGGCACGTTCACCGACGTGGTCGCCCGCTCGCCCGACGGTTCGACGCGCGTCGAGAAGCTGCTGTCCGACAATCCCGGCCAATATGAAGATGCCGCGTTGGAGGCGATCCGGCGCGTGCTTGCTGAGGAATGCGGGAGTGTCACCGAAGTTCGGATGGGCACGACCGTCGCGACCAACGCCCTGCTCGAACGCAAGGGCGAGCGGGCGGCGCTGGCGATCACCCGTGGGTTCGGAGATGCGCTGAGGATCGGATACCAGGCGCGGCCGGAGATTTTCGCGCGGCACATCGTGCTGCCCACGATGCTGTACGAAAGCGCGGTCGAGATCGACGAGCGGGTCGGGGTCGATGGCGATGTGCTGGTGCCGCTCGATGAGGCGGGCGCGCAGACGGCCCTGCAACGGGTGCGCGATAGCGGCATCGATGCGTTGGCGATTATCCTGATGCACGGCTGGAAATATCCGGCGCACGAGGTTCGGCTGGCTGACATCGCGCGTCAGCTTGGCTTCAGCCAGATCTCGGTCAGCCACGAGGTCGCGCCGTTGATCAAGCTGGTCGGGCGCGGCGATACAACGGTGGTCGACGCTTATCTGTCGCCGGTCTTGCGGCGGTACGTCGATCGCATCGCGGGCGGATTGCCCGAGGGCACCGACCTCCATTTCATGCAATCCAATGGCGGGCTCGCGGAGGCGACTGCATTCCGCGGCAAGGACGCAATCCTGTCAGGTCCCGCCGGCGGTGTCGTCGGGATGGTCGCCGCAAGCGTGCCGCATGAAACTCAACACCTCATCGGTTTCGACATGGGTGGTACCTCGACCGACGTTTCGCATTACGCTGGCCACTTTGAGCTCGCGGACGAGAGTGTTGTCGCCGGAGTGCGCATCCGAGCGCCGATGATGCAGATCCATACTGTCGCGGCGGGTGGTGGATCGATCTGCCGCTTCGACGGGATGCGCTTCCGCGTCGGGCCGGAGTCTGCGGGGGCAAACCCGGGCCCGGCCTGCTACCGCAATGGCGGACCGCTGACCGTCACTGACTGTAACCTCGTGCTTGGTCGCATCGATCCCGAACAATTCCCCAAGGTGTTCGGGCCTGGCGGCGATCAGCCGCTTGATTGCGACGCGTCAGTCGCACGGTTGCACGAGGTTGCCGACCAGCTGGGCGGCGGGAAATCCATCGAGGAAATTGCCGAGGGCTTTCTTGACATCGCCGTCGACAACATGGCCGCCGCCATTCGCAAGATCTCGATCGCGCGAGGTCATGACGTCACACGCTACACGCTGGCTTGCTTCGGCGGTGCGGGTGGGCAGCTTGCGTGCCGGGTCGCCGACGCGTTGGGGATGGAGCGGATCCTGATTCACCCACTCGCCGGCGTCCTCTCGGCCTACGGCATTGGCATCGCCGACGTGAAGGCGATCCGCGAGACCAGCTGGCTGATGCCACTGGCCGAGGATTTCTCGCAAGCTCTCGCCGACCTTGAGGAGCGGGCACGCGAAGCCCTTATCGAGCAACGCATCCACACCGACCGGATCGAACTCTTGCGCCGCGCCCGGCTGCGAACCTCCGGCAGCGATACGACGATCGAAATAGCTGTTGCGCCGATCGAGGAGATGCTGGCCACTTTCACCCAGCTTCACCGCCGCCGCTTCGGTTATTGGGACGACGATGCCGAAGTGATTATCGATGCGCTCGTCGTGGAAGCCTTGGCGGGTTCCTCGGGTGGCTTTGCTGCGGCGAGCAATGTCGAGCCACAAAGTTGGACCGGTCCTGCGCTAATCTTCGACCCGACGTCGACCATCGTCGTCGAGCCCGGCTGGACTGCGGAGCGCGTTAGCGACGGCACCCTGATCCTCACCCGCGCCATTCCGCTTGACCGCGCCAAGGCGATCGGCACCGACGTCGACCCCGTTCGGTTGGAGATTTTCAACAACCTCTTCATGGCGGTAGCCGAGGAAATGGGCGTTGCGCTCCAGTCGACGGCGACCAGCGTCAACATCAAGGAGCGGCTCGATTTTTCCTGCGCGATTTTCGACGCGTCGGGTGCGCTGATCGCTAACGCGCCGCACATCCCCGTCCACCTCGGATCGATGGGCGAGAGCATTCGCCGGATCATCGATGCACGCGGTGAAGGAAGGGACGGTCGCAGCATCCGGCGCGGCGATGCCTACGTGCTCAACGACCCGTATCGTGGCGGGACGCATCTTCCGGACATCACCGTGATCGTGCCGGTCTTCTACGGCGAAGATGCGGACCCGTCGGCGTTCGTCGCCGCTCGTGGCCACCATGCCGACATCGGCGGGATCGCGCCGGGATCAATGCCGCCGGACAGCCGCACCATCGGCGATGAAGGCGTGCTGATCGACAACGAGTTACTGGTCGGCGAGGGACATTTCCGCGAGGCCGAGATGCGTGCGCTTCTAGGCTCAGGCGAGCATCCGGCCCGAAATCCCGACCGCAATATTTCCGACCTCAAGGCGCAGCTTGCGGCCTGCGTTCGCGGTGCTGAAGGACTGATCCAGACCGCGAGCGACTACGGACCGGACGTCGTCGCGGCCTACATGGGCCACGTCCTCGCCAATGCCGAGGAATCCGTGCGGCGACTGCTCGGGCGGCTCGACGATGGCGAGTTCGATTATGAGATGGACAATCACGCGCACGTCCGCGTGAAGATCAGTATCGACCAGGCGGCGCGCTCGGCGACCTTCGACTTTACCGGCACGAGCGACCAGCAGCCCGACAATTTCAACGCGCCTTATTCGATCGTGCGCGCCGCTTCGCTTTACGTTGTCCGCACGCTCATCGACGATGCGATCCCAATGAACGACGGTTGCCTGCGGCCGATCGAGCTCATCGTACCTGAAGGCTCGATGCTCAATCCCCGTTACCCGGGCGCGGTGGTCGCTGGAAACGTGGAGACCAGCCAGGTCGTGACTGACGCCTTGTTCGCCGCCACCGGTCGGCTTGCGCCGAGCCAGGGGACGATGAACAACTTCACCTTCGGGAATGAGCGACACCAATATTATGAGACGATCTGCGGCGGCTCGGGCGCGGGACCTGACCATGACGGGACGAGCGCGGTGCAGACGCACATGACCAACAGCCGCCTCACCGATCCGGAGATTTTGGAGACGCGGCTGCCGGTTCGGCTCGACCAGTTCGCGATCCGCCGCGGCTCGGGCGGGCAGGGGGCGCACAAGGGCGGCGATGGGGTGGTCCGCATGGTGACGTTCCTCGAGCCGATGCGCGCCAACATGCTCGCCAATCGCCGGCGTGTTCCACCGCGCGGGATCGCTGGCGGAAGCGACGGGCAGGCCGGCCGAAATTGGGTCGAGCGAACCGACGGAACGATCGAGATGCTGACGGCAACGGATTCCGCGAATGTCGAGCCAGGCGACCGGTTCGTCATCGAGACGCCGGGTGGCGGCGGGTTCGGGAGGCACGAATGAGCCAATTCAAGTTTGCGGCGACGGCCTTCCTGGTTTCCGACGTCGGGGAGACGGCCCGCTGGTATCGCGATGTGCTCGGCTTTCGCTTCAATACCTTTCCGGACGCTGAGCCGTTCGAGTGGGCGAGCGTGCATCGCGACAGTGTCGAAATCATGCTTCAGCGGTCGGAAGGGTATCGGAAGCCGGACCTCGATCCCTTGCGACCGGGCGGCGTCTGGAACGCTTATTTCTACGTGACCGATCTCGACGACCTATTCGAAGCAATCAAGGACCAGGCGACCGTCCGCCGCGCACCCTGCGACCAGCCGTACCAGATGCGCGAGTTCGAGATCGCCGATCCCAACGGCTACGTGCTGGTCTTCGGACAGAATTTGGTGGCGAACGAATGAATTACTGGCCGCTCATCGGGATCGCACTCGTCGTCATTGGGTTCGCGCTGCGCTTCAACCCGCTGCTCGTGGTTGCGGCGGCGGCCATCGTCACCGGCCTGCTTGGTGGGATGGATTTCCTCAAGGTGCTTGGGACGCTCGGGCACGGGTTCAATGAGAACCGCTACGTGACGATCACCTACATCGTTCTTCCCGTCATCGGCATCCTCGAACGCTACGGCCTGCAGCAGCGTGCCCGGGCACTTATTGGCCGGATGCGCGCGGCGACGACGGGCCGGATCCTGATTGGCTATCTCGCGTTCCGGCAATTGCTCGCTGCAGTCGGGCTGATCTCGGTTGCCGGACCCGCCCAGACGGTTCGACCCCTGGTCGCCCCGATGGCCGAGGCCGCCGCGGAAAAACAGCATGGCAAGCTCGACGAGGAAACGAGCGAACTCGTCAAAGCCATGTCCGCCGCGACGGACAATGTCGGGGTCTTCTTCGGTGAGGACATCTTTCTCGCCATTGCGTCGATCCTGCTGATCCAGGGGTCGCTCAAGAGCTTCGGGATCGAGCTGACGCCGTTCCAGCTATCGGTCTGGGCCATCCCGACCGCGATTTGCGCCTTCCTGATCCATGGAGCTCGCTTGCTGATGCTGGACCGCCGGCTCGGGAGGCGGGCCAAGTGATCAATCTGCACTCGCTTTACGTCCTCGCCGGGGCGGTTTTCGCCAGCTTCGCAATCTCGAGCGCGCGCGACGCGACGAACCAGAAGCGCTGGGGCAATACGGCTTTCTGGGGCCTTATCGCTGCGAGCTTCTGGTTCGGCGATTTTCTTGGCGACATCGGCAATGGTGTGCTGGTGCTCGCGCTCGTTGCAATCGCTGGCACGAATCTGCTCGGCAAAGGAAGCCGGCCCTCGACGGCCAGCGAGGAACGCGAAGCTTTGTCCGAAAAGCTCGGCAACAAGCTGTTCCTGCCGGCCCTCATCATTCCGTTCACCGCCTTCGTCGGAACTCTGGTGTTCAACTATACGGCGCTCAAGGGCAGCGGGCTGATCGATCCCAAATCAGTGACCCTTGTGCTCCTCGGCGTCGGCATGACGATCGCGCTTGTCGTTTGCTACACCTGGCTTCGGCCGCCGGTTATGGCCCCGGTCGATGAGGGCGGACGGCTGGCGGATTCGATCGGCTGGGCGCTGGTGCTCCCGCAAATGCTCGCCTCGCTTGGCGCCATCTTCGCCGCTGCGGGGGTGGGGACGACCATCGGCGCATTTGCCAGCGCGATCATCCCGCACGGCAGCATCTTCCTCGCCGTCGTCCTCTACGCGCTCGGCATGGTCGTGTTCACGATGATCATGGGCAACGCCTTTGCGGCCTTCCCGGTAATGGCGGCGGCGATTGGGGTGCCGATCCTGATCCATGCCGATGGCGGCAATCCGGCGGTGATCGGCGCGGTCGGGATGCTCGCCGGCTTTTGCGGGACGTTGATGACTCCCATGGCGGCCAACTTCAACATCGTGCCCGCCGCTCTGCTCGAGCTCAAAAATCAGTACGGCGTGATCAGGGCGCAGGTACCGACGGCGCTGCCCTTGCTCGTCGTGAACATCCTCATCCTTTATATTGCGGGGTTCCACCTGTGACGAAACTCGACCCCGCATTGGCCTCGCGAATGGCTCGCATCGCGCTTGGCCATGTGGCGAAGGAATATCCGCACAAGCTGGACCATGTGTTGCTCGGCGACGAGGATGAGCGGCCGCCACGAGAGCTTCACCCAATCTTCTTCGGCAGCTTCGACTGGCATAGTTGCGTCCACGGCTATTGGTCGCTGCTCACTTTGCGCCGGCTCTTCCCTCAGACGGAGGAAGCGGAGGCGATCGGCGAGCTGGCCGCCAGCAGCTTCACCGCGGACAAGGTTGCTGCCGAGCTAGCCTATCTAGACCGTCCGCTTAGCGGCGGGTTCGAGCGGCCCTACGGCTGGGCATGGCTTCTTTATCTGCATCTCGAAGCGATGCGGCATCCAGAGGATTGGGGCAGGGGCCTCGAACCGCTCGCCCGAGCGTTCGCCAAACGCCTTTGCAATTTCCTCCCAATCCTGACCTACCCGATACGCGTAGGCACCCATTTCAACACGGCCTTCGCGCTGATCCTGTCGTTGGAGTGGGCGGAGGCATTCGATGCGGACCTTGCGGAGCTGATCAGGAAGCGAGTTCGCGACTGGTTCGGCAATGACCGCGACTGCCAAGCGTGGGAGCCGGGTGGCGACGAGTTCCTTTCTCCAGCCCTGATCGAAGCCTTGTGCATGAAGCGCGCCCACCCGGCGCTCTTTCCGATCTGGCTCGAGCAATTCCTTCCGCGGATTGGAGAAGGGCAACCCGCGACCCTCTTCACCCCAGCCACCGTCAGCGACCGCAGCGACGGCAAGATCGCCCACCTCGACGGTCTGAACCTCAGTCGTGCCTGGTGCTGGCGTGAGCTCGGCTACCCCGAACACGCCGAGACGCACCTCGCCGCCGCGATGCCGCACCTGTCGGGAGATTATATGGGTGAGCATTGGCTCCAGAGCTTCGCGCTGCTGGCGCTTCGTTCCGGGACTGATTGATTTCAACGGGTTGACGCCGCCCCCTCGAAAAGAGGAAAAGGGCCGCGGAACCGAGCCGACGTCCTTGGGGGGCAAACGGCTGTGCAAAGACGAAAAGTTCATCGGCTGGCTCTTGTCGGCGGCGCCTCGGCGTTCGCCGTGATTGCCGTCGCCATGGCGATTTCACCGTCGCCCGCCGCCAATCCTTCAGCAGCACAGGCTCAGATTCTCCTCCAGCCGCGGCTCGTCGTTCGAGCGTCAGCACCAGCACCTTCTGTCGCGGTTCAGGCTGCCGAAGATCCCAATTACATCCGTGCAACCGGTGTCATCGGCGCCAACCTCAGCGACGCGCTGATCAAAGCCAAGGTCCCCGAACGGATTGGCCGCGAATATGTCGGCGTTCTCGCCCGCGCGATCCGCCTCGCCGATGGCCTCAGCGTCGAAGACAAGTTCGACCTCGTTTATGAGCCAGGCCCAAAGGGCCGCTTGCTCTATGTCGGGCTCGACCGGGTCGCCCGCGCCGACGTCGAGTTGCTCAAATGGACCGACGGCAAGCAGATGATCTGGATCAACGGCGATGGCGTTGGGGGAGAGCAGAGCCAGGGCATGCGTATGCCCGTCAACGGCCGCGTCACCAGCGGCTTCGGTAGTCGCTTCCACCCGATCCTCGGCTATGTCCGGATGCACGCCGGCCTCGATCTAGCGGCCGCTTATGGTTCGCCGATTGCAGCGGCAGCGGACGGACGGATCGTCAGCTCGGGCTGGAGCGGAGGTTATGGCAACCTCGTAAGGATCGCGCACGCCGGCGGCATCCAGACGATGTACGGGCACATGAGCCGGATCGTCGCCCGTTCGGGCGAGATGGTCCGCCAGGGGCAGATCATCGGCTACGTCGGCTCGACCGGCCTCTCAACCGGCCCGCACCTTCATTATGAAGTTCTGAAGAACGGCCGCCCGGTGAACCCGACATCGGTCAAGCTCGCGGCGGCTCCGGCGCAGCTGCAGGGCGAGAAGCTGCACCAGTTCCAAGGTGCGCTGCGCGGTTTGATGATGTTGCCGGGAAGCAGCTGAGTGAGTCCAGCATTACGGTCGGCGTCCCAAAACTCCGGTATCGCTCCCAGCCTCAGGTCCGTGCTTCTTCCGCAGGTCGTGCTTTGCGGCGTGATGCTCGCTGGAGCATTCCTGACCTGCTTCCTCGCAAAGGTCGATTTCTCGCAGCTGTTCGTGCCGTATCTCATCGCGTCGATCGCGGTGACGATCGTTTGCGTGCTGATCAGCGTCTTTTGGTGGGTGCTGCAGCTTGCACTGAAGCAGGCCGATAATCCGGTCGCGACCGTCATCGCTCGGCTGAAAGAACAAGCGCCGCTCCTGATCCTGCCGGCGCTGGTCTTCCCGGTATTCCTTTCCGCCTTCACGGCTACAAAAACCGCGATTCCGTTCCTGGTCGGATATCATTGGGACCTGTTCTGGGCTGATGCTGACAAGGCGCTGTTCGGTGCCGACGCGTGGCGGATCGCTCATCGCATCCTGGGCTCGTCGAACATGCCTGTGTGGGAGTGGTTCTACACCGTCGGCTGGGGCTTTGCGCTCGTTTTCACATCCGCCCTGGTGGCGCTGAACGCCGATCGCCGCCGCGTCGGAATTTTCTACTCGGCGATGATGGCGACGTGGATCATTGGCGGTGGCATTTTTGCCTACGCCTTCTCCGCTGCCGGTCCGGTCTTCGTGTCGCTGGGAGATCCGGCGCTGGCCGGACGCTTCGCCGAGCTGAACGCGCTGATGAACCAGCATCTCTCGATGGGCGGAGCCGTACGCCAGACCCAGGAATATCTGGCGTCGGCCGTTCAGTCACACGTTGCCGTGAAGGGAGGCGGGGTGTCGGCAATGCCCTCGATGCATCTCGGCGCGGCGATGATTTACATCCTGGCGTCACGGCGCTCGCTCTGGCTACTGCTATCCGTCCCGTTCTGGGCGGTGATTTTCCTCTGCTCCGCCTATTTCGGATACCATTATTGGATCGATGATCTCATCGCGTCGGCGATCGCTTGCCTTTGCTGGGCGGCGGCAGCTCGGTTCTATCGGGAAGAAACGATCACTCGCCACATCTTGAACGGCGAACCTGCCGGCAGCGAGACCGGGCTCAGCCACGCGGGCACCTGACCGCGCTCCAGCTGGGCGTAAAAGCCGTTGGGCGCTTCGCCGAGGAAAATCGTCGTTTCCGAGCTTCCGGGACAGGTCAGTACATAGGCTGAATGATATTTGCCGATGAGGGCGTGGGCTTGCGCCTCGCTGCCGCGAAAGGCGTTCATTACATCCGCGATCTGCTGACCGTTGCGATGATATGGGCCGGTGATTGAGTCGTGGTGCGTCACCGTAATCAGCCGCGGAGCGATATCGATGAAGGTGAATACCACGCCCTTGGGTTGCGACCCGATTGGTCCGTAGCTCGACAGAGCGTTGCACGACCCGTTGGCGTGGTCGACCGACTTGGTCGCGCCGTCCTTTTGGGCTGGCACGAAGGCGAGCGCCAGCGGTACCGCGGCTCCGATGCCCATGATGACGATGGCACAGGTGCCGAGCACGCGGACCGCCGCCCGGCCGGAATTCCACGTTCGCGGAGCGAACAGCGAAACCAGCGCGGCCGCTCCCGGAACGGCGAGCATCTGCGCCGCCGGAGCCGTACGGATCTGCCAGAAGAGCAGGAGCGTCGCCGCGACGCTGGGCGCCGCTGCAGCAAGAGCTCGGCGCAGCTGGTCTCCATCCTGACGGCGGAACCACGCCAGCAACAGCCAGCCGAGCGTGCCGGTTAGGGGTAGCGCGAGCGTCAGCGCGGCGACCTGCCAGTCGTGCTTGTAGACAGGACGCGCCTCGCTGACGTGACTTAGCCAGAGCCGATCGACCTCGGGCGACACGCCTTCGAGCCGCGTCAAGCAGTGCGGAAACATGAAGGCGTGGAAGGCCGCAACGATGAGGCCAGTGCCAAGGGCAAGGCCGAGCCGCGCCTTCCAGCTTGCTGGTGAAAGCCATGACAGAGTGAACAGCAAAGCGCCGCCGAGCAATGCATCCGACAGCCAGACGGCCGAAAGCGCGTCGCAAACCACGCCGCGGTTCGCGTAGGATGCGAACAAGACATAGGCGAGACCCGTCACCGCCGACAGCGTGACCGCATATCCGGTGAGGCGGTCGCGTTCGTCGCGGTCGGCGATCCAGAACAGGGCGACCGCCGCTCCAGCGATAGCGAGGTAGATCAGCATCTCGAGCCCGATCGCCAGCGACAGGGCAGTTGCGACCCCAAGCGTGATCCCGCCGCGCATCCGCTTCGGGTCGGCAAGAGCGGCAATCGCTAGCGCCAGCAGCGCCAGTTGCCAGCCGTGGTGGTCGATCCGCTCGGGCATGAACATGCTGTTCGTCGAAGCAGCGAAGAACAAGGCGAGGAATGCCGCCGCACAGGCGCGGGGATCGATCAGGCGCCGGACCGTCAGTGCGACCGAGAAGAGCATGAGGAGGCAGGGCAGGAGCGGTGCAATCGCGACCGCCCAGCGCTCCGCCCCGGCCGCACCCATGAACAGCCGAAGTCCCAGGATCAACGCTGCAATTGGGAGGTCGACCAGCCGCGACCAATGGATGTTCGAGCCGGCGAGGCGATATTGATGGAGGTCGAACCAGTCTTGTCCGCCGAGCCACGCGCGGACCTGCATGATCCGCATATTGTCGTCCGTGTCGCCCAGTTCGAACGAGTGAATGTCGGCCCAGCGCTGAAGGACCAACACGGCGCAGATCGCGACCCAAGCGAGGAGGGTGACCGTTTTCCAATGCCGCCCCAGCCAGTCCAGGACCCGCGTTTCTATCGGTTGGCTAGTCATTGCGGACGTAAATCTCGCCAACCTTGTCAGTATAGACGCGATGCCATTCGCGCGAGCGGGCAACCTCGTCCCGCAACGGCATCCCGTCCGTCGGCAGCACCGCCCAGCGGATGTTGTAATGCTTCACCGCGCGGTCAAAGCTCGGCCAATCACCGCGAGCGATCCGGTCATAGTCGGTCATGAAAACGTCGCCGTAGAGCTCTGACCGGCCATCGATGTAGGGCTTGATCCCCGCAAGGATCAGCGGGCCGCCGAAGCTATATCCGTTGAAGACCGGCTGGCTCTTCAGCTCGGCAGGGATGTGGGCAATGAGGTTGCGGGGGTTCGATACGGTATCCGGAGGGGTCAGCGGCCAAAGAGCTCGCGCAATCAGGAGGGGCACGGCAGCGATCGCGAAGGGCCAGAGCTTGCTTCCCTCGGGTGCCTCCCTGGTCGCGACCAATGGCGGAACCAGCACTGCAGCGACGATTCCCAGCCAACTCTGGTGGCGCATTTGGGTGAAGGCGAGCCCGACCATAACCAGCAGCAACAAGAGCCGACCAATCGGGACGCGCACGCCACGCCACAACAGCATGCCAAGCGTCAGCAGCAACGCCGCATAGAATATCGGCGAATTGCCGGTGGTCGTCGGCAACCACTCGTTGATCAGATGCAGTGTCTTGAGATTTGCGACCCGGAACGGCTGGAGGATTCCGGCAAGGCCGTTCACCTGCAGGCAGACCGCGACCAGGCAGGCTCCAGCGAAGATCAGCCATTGGCGAAGCGTCTTCCACTGTGCGGCGATCAAAGCATCCAGCGCCAGGAAGCCGCCAATGACCGCGGCCATCGGGAAGCTGCCGTGAAGATTGGCCCAAAGCGTCAGGAGCAGCGCCGACCCTAAAGGCGGCGGACGGCCGGTCTCGGTCGATTTGGCAAGCAGCACGGTCCACGCAGCAAGCACCGGCCACACCAAAACGTGGGGGCGCGCCAGCATGAAATCGAGCACGACGAGATCCATCGTGATGAAGGTCAGGGCGAGGCCGACCGCGCTAAGCCGCCGACGCAGGTAAAGGTAGAGGACCCAGTGCAGCCCCATCACCGCCGCGGCGACAACGGTCGCGAGGCCCGCATATCCGGCAAGGCGATAGGCTCCGGCGAATATCAGGTCCGCCGGCCATTCCATCGCGACCCACGGCCGGCCGAAAGCGGTGTAGGAAAAGACGTCGGTGCCCGGGACCCGGCCGTGCTCGGTGATCCACCGGCCGACCGCAATGTGCCAGCTCGTGTCGCCATCGACGAATGTCCGCGACGACGAGGCCATGCCGATAGGCAAGCCGAGCACGAGAAAGATCAGCAGCAGGTCGCTGGTAAGCTTCTCGCGAAGCTCGGCGGCGCCGATGTCCTTACCCCCCATAGTTCCGCGAACCTAACACGGCTGCTGAGTTCGCCAAGCCGCCTGTCGCGCATGTTTCATTACCGCACGTCGGGCTCGGGGAGGTTGAGCGCTCTTGAGGCCGTGCTAGGTTCCGCCCCGGGGGTTAGGGCTTGGACGAACTTGCTGACAGCCGTGCACGTCGGCGCTTCGGGCCAAGATCGGCCGGGCGTTGGGTGCGCGATCACCAGGCGCTGGCGCTGCTGATTTTCATTTGGCTGGTCGGGCTGGCGTTTGCCCTGCACCGCGTGCCTTCCGTCCCGCGGATCTGGGACACGGACTATCTGAACTATTGGTTCGCGCCCCGCGCGATGCGTGCCGGCATCAACGTCTACGATGTCGACGCTTACCAGCGATACGGGCACTCATTCTTCCCGATCGCGCGCGAGACGCAGTTCAATTTCACTTATCCACCGCACGCGCTCTTCCTGTACTGGCCGCTGTCCTATCTGCCGGCTTACGCTTCCTACGCGGCGTGGGACGCGGTTTCGCTGGCCGCCTTCTGGGTGGCAGTAAGGCGCGTGGTGCCGAAGGGCCTGCCGGCGTTCCTGGCGGTACTGAGCCCGGCAACGATCATCTGCATGCAGTTCGGGCAGACGTCGTTGATTGCCGGTGCTTTGTTCCTTGCCGCCGCAGGGGGAAGCGGCGCTGCTGCCGCAATGCTGACTTTCAAGCCGCAGCTCGGTTTTTTCGCGGCCCCGCTCTTGCTGCTGAAGGGATGGAAACCTGTCCTCGTCGCAATTGCCGGCACGATCGCGCTCGCCGTCGTGAGCCAGCTTCTGTTCGGCCACTGGATGGACTTCCTGACGCACGCGAGCGGCTATCAGGCCGGCCTGATCTTTGACGAGAACCGAAAGGATGTCTGGTACATCATCGGCACCAGCCCAGCGATGGGCTATGGCCGCCTCGGCTTTGCAATCTACCTCGTCGTTGCGTCGATCGTCCTCATTCGTAATTTCAACCTCTGGACGGCGGCTACCGCGACCTTCCTGATCTCACCCTATGGTTTCCATTACGACATGTCGGTCGTGTGCGTCGGCTTTGTCGTGCTCATCTATTCCTATTGGGGCCGGATGCCGTGGTGGCAGCGCCTGGTCGCGTCGCTGGCCTTCCTCACGCCGGTCATCGTTGAATTCGGGACCTGGTGGGTCCCGCCCATCCTGTTGCTCGGGCTCTTCGTCCAGACCCAATGCTTCCCGGGCGTCCAGCTGACCTGGAGGCAGCGCCGGATCGCGCTCGCCGAGGTCAATCAGTCGGAACCTGGAAACTAGGGCGAACATTTACCATATGACAACTGTCGGGGCGTTAGGGGCTTGATTAGTAGTTCGTAGAAGGCCTGCCCGATGTTCGATCAGTTGAGCCATAAGATGACTGCCCGATCGGCGACCCTGCTGGTCGCGCTCGACAATCGGCTCGACCGAATCCTAAAATATTGGCTGCTGGTCGCGGGCCTGATCTGCACGGCTCGCATTGTGTTCACCCCGGGACCCGTGCCCGGCGCCGCGCTATCGACCTTCGCTTCTTACATGCTGGTTGTCGTTGCGCCGTTCGCGTCGACGATGCTGGCACTTTATTGGTTCCGCGATGGCCATTTGCAGCCGCAACCGGTATTCCGGCTGGCCCAGGTCGGCCGCTGGCGGAAGGTGACTCCCTTCGAGGCCCAGCGCCATCCGCTCTACGGACCCAGCGGCATTCTCGTTTCGCTGCTCGTCGGCATGATGCTGAACGTACCGGTGCGTTCGGCCGAATATCTCGCTGCCATGCCGCCGATCCCGGCCGGCTCCGCACCTTGGTTGTCCGCGCTTCACTTCGCCATGACGTTCGACGTCGTGCTGTTCGGTAGCTTGTACATGGTCGCCTTCGTCGCGGCCCTTCGCAAGGTGCCGCTGTTCCCACGGCTCCTGGCCGCGATCTGGATCGGCGACCTCGCCATGCAGATGATCACTGCCGAGATGGTGACGCGCGCCGGCGACGTTCCTCCGGCGGTTGCCAGCGCCCTTCACGCGTTGCTTGAGGGCAATGTGAAGAAGGTGCTGATCAGCATCGGCCTGTGGCTGCCGTACCTGCTGCTGTCGAGGCGGGTGAACGTCACTTACCGCCAGCGCATTCCCGCTTAAGCCATCCCGTCGCGCGGGCTTCGAACGCCGAGGCTTCGGCGCTCCACGCACTGCGCCCAATCCACGTCCGGATCCAAGACCCGAATCGGACCGAATCGTAGCAAAAGCGTAACGAAAACCAGCTTTTGGCCTGTGGATAAATAGCGTCTCGCTGACGACAGAGCGTCCAAAATCGGGACAAAATACGAATTCTTAGTCGGGTTTCCGACACCCCTAACGAAAGATAAGGGTATTAAAAATCAATGACTTACGGGCGTTAACTACAAACCCTAGTCGTTAACGCGAATTATATTGCAGTGGTTGACAACAAGTTAATGCGAGCGCAGCCCAAAAGCAGCTGAGCGCTCGGGGGCGCCAGCCACATGCCGCTTTAACTCGGTTTCCATCGGCAGGTGGCGGGGGGTTTTTGTTTCTTCTCCGATCAACGCGACAGCGAGTGTGAGTCCGCAGCCGGGAAGGGCGCGCGGGCACTTTGAGAGAAGGAATGGTAACATGAAGACTTTCATCAGCATGCTGCGCGATGACTCGGGTGCTTCGGCCGCCGAATACGCGCTCATTCTCGCGATTATCGGCGCCGCCATTGCGATCGCCGCTATTACGCTCGGTGGCGCTGTTGCGACCGCCATGAACCGCGCTTCGAACTGCGTGAAGTCGAACACGGCTGCTTCGTACAGCTCGAACTGCCAGTAATCTGAACTCAGGGGGCCGTCTTCGGGCGGCCCTCTTCTCGTCCTCCGCTCCTGGGGAGGGGTGTGGGACCCAAGGGAAGGAATGGTAACATGAAGACTTTCATCAACATGCTGCGCGATGACTCGGGTGCTTCGGCCGCCGAATACGCGCTCATTCTCGCGATTATCGGCGCCGCCATTGCGATCGCCGCGATCACGCTCGGTGGCGCTGTTGCGACCGCGATGAACCGTGCGTCGAACTGCGTGAAGTCGAACACTGCTTCGAACTACACCGCGAATTGTAAGTAATCGTACCGGGGGCCGTCTTCGGGCGGCCCCCTAGTTTCTCGTACTGTTGTATCAAAGTCGCGATTGCGGCCTGTTAGTAAACAAAAGCTTACGTCGGATTCCGAAGTAGGTTAATATCCGCCGCGGGGGGTGGCCTTATGATGTCTCGGCAATCCATGATCGCGCTTGCCGTTGCGATCGTTCTCGGACTCGTGGCGGTTTATATCGCCAATATCTATATCGGTGGCAGCAAGCAGCAGGCGGAGCTCCAGGGCACGTCCAAGGTTGCCGTCGCGGCCATTCCGATGGCCTTCGGGACGGAGCTGACGCCCGACAAGGTGCGCTTCGTCGATTATCCCAAGGCCAGCATTCCGCCAGGCGCTTACGCCGATGGCGTCCAGCTTCTGCCCGCGGGTCAGAAGCGCTTCGCCCTGATGCCGATCAGCGTCAACGAGCCGATCCTAGCCGACAAGATTTCCGCGCCGGGCGCCGGCGCCTCGATGGCCGCCTTGCTCCCCGAGGGCATGCGCGCCGCGACCGTCCGCATCGACGACGTCTCCGGCGTGGCCGGCTTCGTCCAGCCCAATGACACGGTCGACGTGCTGATCACGCGCACCGTCCAGGGCGCCGCAGGGGCAGCGCAGGTCACCGACGTCCTTCTGCAGAACGTTCGTGTCCTCGCCATCGACCAGCAGGCCAAGAACCCTGACGGAACGCCGAAGGTCGGCCGTACCGCGACATTCGAGGTCGCTCCGCTCGACGCCCAGAAGCTTGCGCTTGCGCAGACGACGGGAAGCCTCAGCCTAGTGCTGCGCAAGCCCGGCGAAGCGAACAACCCAGTCGTCGAGACCGTAAGTATGAACGACCTCCGCTACAACATGTACGGCGGGGCGCGTTATCCGGCACCGGCGGCGGTGGGCGGCCTCGGCGGCGCGATCGTCGGCTCGATGAACCGCTCGACCGACCTCATAAACTCGACTGGCGGCTCGCGTCCTTCGGCTGCGCGCCGGAGCGGTGGTTCCAAGGCCAAAAAGGCGGCGCCGCCCGAAAAGCCGAGCGTCGAGATCTACCGGGGAACGACCAGCAATTCATACAAGGTGGGGGGTTATGGTCGCTAAGGCTTTCATGAGGGCCGCTCTTGCGGCTGCCGGGGCTGCGGCCCTGGCGGCTGCATCGCCGGCTTCAGCGCAGATTAGCATCGCCGAGGGCGTCCACGCGGGCGAACTCGATGTTCCAGTCAACAAGAGCCAGGTGATCCGCGCCGACCGGCCCTATGCCAAGGCGCTGATCGGTGCTCCGGAAATCGCGGACGTGCTGCCGCTCAGCGACAGCTCGCTCTACGTTCTCGGCAAGAAGCCCGGAACGACCAGTCTCACGCTATACGATCGCGCCAATCGCCTGATCGCAGTGGTCGACGTTGTCGTCGGTCCGGACGTGATGACGCTGAAGCGTCAGCTCTCCGACGTGATGCCCGCCAACATGATTTCGGCGCGCATGGCGAACGACAGCATCGTGCTCGAAGGCACGGTGCCGAGCTCGGTTGATGCCGACAAGGCGGTGCAGCTTGCCGAGACCTATGCCCCGGGCAAGGTCGTCAACCTGCTTTCGCTGGGTTCGGCCCAGCAGGTCATGCTCGAGGTCCGCTTCTCGGAAGTGAAGCGCTCGGCGCTGAAGCAGCTCGGCGTCAGCTGGTTTGTGGGCAGCGATGCCGGCAAGCTCGGCGGGGTGAGCGGCGGCGGCGCCGCGATCAGCGGCAACGGCCCGCCGACGCTGGATGCTATCACCGGCAGCTTTGGAATCCTTTCCCGCAGCTTCCGGGCCTTGGGCGAGAATTTCAACGTGACGCTCGATGCACTTGAGAAAAAGGGAGCGGTTACCACGCTCGCCGAGCCGACCCTGGTCGCTTTGTCGGGTGAAACCGCGAGCTTCCTCGCAGGCGGTGAGTTCCCGGTTCCAACCGCCCAAAGCGGCGGCGTCGTCGGGACAGGCGGTGCGGGCACTGCAGTTTCGACTGCAATTACCGTAACGTGGAAGCCGTTTGGCGTCAGCCTTGCGTTTACGCCAACGGTTCTTGCCGATGGCGTGATCAATCTCGTCGTCCAGCCGGAGGTGAGCTCGATCGACTCTTCGGCGTCGATCGTGGTCAATGGCCTGACGATCCCGGGTCTCCAGACCCGCCGTGCCAAGACGGTGGTCGAAATCCGGGACGGCGAAAGCTTCGCGCTGGCTGGGCTCCTGCGCAAGGACTTCAACGATACGATTCGTCAGGTTCCGTTCCTCGGCTCGCTTCCGATCATCGGCAGCCTGTTCCGCTCGACCGGGTTCCAGAACGACCAGACCGAACTGGTGATTGTCGTTACACCGCACCTAGTCCGGCCGGTTCCCGCGAACGCGATGAAGTTTCCGACCGATCGCGCGGGTCCGCCTCATGAGGCCGACCTGTTCTTCAACGGTCGGACTGACACCGCCGTGCCGCCTGCGGCGACACCGTTCGTGCAGCCGGCTCCGTTGCCGCCGCCTCCGCCGCCTCCGCCGGTTACGGGCGCAGCCGCGACATCATCGACACCTGCCGGGACAGCTCAGAAGCAGCCCATCGGCTTTGAGAAAGACTATGGCCATGTCCTCTAAGCTCTTGCTCGTTGTCGGTGCAGCGCTTGCGCTGGCCGGTTGCAACACCGTCAACAAGAATATCGGGACGGAAGACCCGGGCATGGGCGAGGCGTTCAAGTATGACACCGCGATCCAGACCATTAATCCGGACCCGGTTTACACGGCGGATTCGGCCCAGCCTGGAGACAGTGGCGCCAAGGGCGCGGCAGCGGTAAAGCGCTATCGCACGGATGCGGTGAAGCAGACCCAGGCGGTTAGCAGCACGAGCTCCTCCAGTGGTGGCTCGGGCTCGGGTTCCGGCTCCTCGCCGCAGTGAGGATAAGAGACGATGCGCCGCTCGGCCCGGAGTCTTTTTCGCAATACTAGGGGCGCCGTCGCGCCAGTGGTGGCGCTGTCGCTCGTCGGCCTGCTCGCTGCGGGCGGTGTGGCATTCGACTATGCACGCTTGGCCTCGATGGACACCGAGCTCCAGGACGCAGCCGACCAGGCTGCTCTCGCTGCAGCAACTCAGCTTGATCGCGGGTCCGGCGCGACGATTCGCGCGATCGCTGCTGCACAGAGCCTTCTCGCCAACGACAGCCGGTTTGCTAACGACGGAAGCGGGCCCGCCATTCTGACCGGCCAGACGAGCGGATCGGTCATTCGGGTGCACTTCTACTCGACCAAGAGCGACGCTGAGAACGACACCAACGCATTTCTGTCGACGGCAACGAATGCCGACGCGAATGCCAAGTTCGTCAGGGTCGAAGTGACGGCCAAGAGAGCGATCTATGCGCTGACGCCGATCGCCAGGGCTTTCGCTTCCGGTGACATCGATGCATCCGCGACAGCGGGGTTGGGCTCGGCGATCTGCAAGGTCCCGCCGCTAATGATGTGCAACCCGGACGAAGGTGTGGATCCGAACGATCCGCTGAACTTCAATGCCAACAGCTACAAGGGTACGGGAATCAAGCTTGTTCAGGGCGGAAGCAACTCTGCCTGGGCCCCCGGTAACTTCGGTTACCTCGAGTCGGGCACGGGAAACGGTGCGACCGCGGTGGAATATGCGCTTGGTGCCAACTCTCCACCAGGAAACTGTCTATCTGGTGACGGGGTCAGTACGAAGCCGGGGCAGAATACCTCAGTCACGGACGCAATAAATACTCGCTTCGATATCTACGAGAACGGCCTCACGAATGCCTGCAGCGGCAGCACCTGCAGCCCATCCAACAATGTTCGCAAGGATGTAGTCAGGCCCAATAACGGATCAACCAATTTCGGGTACCAAACCGGTCAGGATCCATGGGACCTGCCGTCGGTGCGATATTTGCCAACGGGTACGGGGGCTTACTCCCCACCGTATCCAACCTCGATGGGAATGCCGCGCGACAAATGTCATTCGGTCAGCCCGGAGAGTTGCACTCGCGGCAGGATTGGCGACGGCAACTGGGACCGCGACCTCTATTTCTTCGTCAATCACAAGACGGAGTATCCGACCGCGCCGGCGTCACCGGATGGGACCTGGATCACGATCCCTTCGCTTGCCACTTGGGCGGCCGCCAACGGCTACACGACCACCGGGCTGAACCCGACGATCAACAACATCACCCGCTATGATGTCTACAAGTGGGAGATCTCGGCGCCGTCGCTCGCCTCATATATTGATAAGTCGGTGCTCGCCAAAAGTGGCAAGACGACCGACTATATGAATTATCCGACGCCGCAGGCGGCAACCGGACTGCCCGCAAGCGCCAATCAGCCAGACCGCCGGCTGATCTCAATGGCCGTGGTCAATTGCACCCAGCAGGACGTTCACGGCCAGAGCCAAAACGTGTTGGTCGCAAAGTGGGTCGAACTGTTCCTTGTTGAGCCCTCACTTACCCGAGACCGTACCGTTAAGGGCGACATCTACGTCGAAGTCATTCGCGAGACGAACGCGGGCGGTAACGCGCCGACCAACGCTCAGGTCGTCAAGCGCGACGTGCCGTATTTGGTTCGATGACCCGCGCTACCCGCCTTTTTCATTGTGCGTCAGGCACAGCCGCTGCGGAAATGGCCTTGGTGCTCCCGCTGCTGCTCGCTTTGATTTGCAGCTGCGTGGAGCTCGGGAATTACTTCATGGACGAGCATCGTCTCATCAAGGCGGTGCGCGACGGAGCGCGCTTTGCGGCGCGCCAGGATGTGAGCAATTTCACTGGTTGTAGCGGCAATGTTACCGGGCAGGTGCTTACTGACACGCAGAATGTCGTGATGACCGGCGTGCTGAGCGGTGGAGACGTCTCCATGCCCAACATCTCGACGTCGAACGTGACCGTTTCCATCGTAGGGTGCAGCACGACCGCGGGCGGGCAAAACATGTTGGGTATTTATTCCGGCATTAAGAACGGCAGCGGGACGGTTGTCGGCGCTCCGATAGTCAACGTCAGCGCGTCGGTCCCATACGCTCCTGCCATGCGTGCTTTCGGTTGGAACGGATCCGGCCTCACCCTCAATGCCTCGCAGCAGGCGGCGGTGATGGGATGGTGATCCTTCGTAAGCTCTGGAGGGACAATAGGGCAGCCAGCGGTGCGGAGTTTGCGCTCGTCGTGCCGCTGCTGACGTTGCTCCTGTTTACGGTCATCGATGCCGGCCGGTTCATGTGGGAATATAATCGCGCGGAGAAGGCGACCCAGGCCGGCGCGCGCATGGCGGTCGTTATTGATGTCGTTCCGCAGGGCCTGATTACTCCGAACTATGTGGGTTCTGGCGGTTTGACTCAAGGCGACCGCATTCCGGCGAGCGCGCTTGGCTTGGTCAGCTGTACCAACTCTGCGTGCACCTGCACCGGAACCTGTCCGTCCGGCGTCCCAGGAGCTTATGGCACCACTGCCTTCAACAACATCCTGACGCGGATGCAGAAGCTTTATCCACCGATTCAGGCGTCGAACGTCGTGGTGGAATATCGCGGATCCGGCTTGGGCTTTGCTGGCGATCCCGACACGACCAAGCCCCAGATCTCGCCGCTGGTGACGGTCAGGCTGACTGGGATGACGTTCCAGCCGGTTGGCCTGTTGAAGCTGGCCGCGTTCCCAATGCCGAGTTTTGCAACCACGCTTTCTGCTGAGGACCTCAGCGGGACTGACTCTAACTGAGGTGCCGAAGGTGAGCGTCATCAACCCCAACGAAACCAACAAGAGCTGGCAGGCAGCCAAGCGCGAAGCCGCGGTGCAGCTGTACCTGTCCGGGGTCGAAGGGGATTCCGCCGATCTCATCGGCGCGCGCGTTGCCGGCTATCCGCTCAGCCTCAATGTGATTCCGGTTACCGACTGGATCGACCCGGAAGAGCTCGCCTCGGCGACGACGGCGGTCATCCAGGTCGATGCCGATGCGCCTGCTTCGATCAAGCGCTTCCAGAAGCTGGCCCAGGCCGTTGAAACGCCCCTGATCGCGGCTGCTTACGATCCGCCGCTCTCGCTCGTCCGGTCACTCATCAAGATGGGCGCGCACGACGTCATCCCGCTACCACTCAACATCGAGGATCTCGAAACCTCGGTTGCGCCGGTCGCCGACCAGGCGAGCCAGCGGCATTCGGCTGCCGCGGCCGCCAACGGCAAGCTGGTCAGCGTCATCAAGGGCTCGAGCGGGGGCGGCGCAACAGCCCTTCTCAGCCAGCTGACGATCGGCTTTGCGCAGAACGAAGCATCATTCTCGCGCGATGTCTGCCTGATGGATCTCGACGTCCAGTTCGGCGACATCGCCTTCCAGATGGGACTTCGTCCCAAGCTCTCACTATTTGATCTCCTTGAAGCGGGCGCCCGCCTCGACGGCGCACTTTTGAAGTCGGTCGTGACGGAGCATGGTACCGGCCTCAAGGTGATCGCGGCGCCTGCGGATATGATGCCGCTGGAGGGTGTCTCGAACGATCATTTGCTTCAGATCGTCGATCTCGCGACCAAGCAATTCGGCACGGTCTTCGTCGACCTTCCCAGCAACTGGACCAATTGGTCGCTGTCGCTGGTCGCGCGGTCCGACTTGGTCCTGCTCGTCACCGAGCTGACTGTTGCCGGCCTGAACCGCGCCAAGCGCCAGCTCAAGCTTTTGGAATCGCAGGATTTAGCGAGCCTGGACGTCCGGATCATTGCCAATCGGTACGACAAGAACCAGGCGCGGACGATCCGTCCTTCGGACGTCCGCGAGGCCCTCGGCCGCGACATCTCTTACACCATCAGCAACGACTTTCCGCTGATGCGTGCGGCCATCGACCGAGGTGTCCCGATAAGCGACATCAAGCGGAAGAGCGCAATCGCCAAGGACCTGGCTGTGTTAGATGCGGGTATTGCGGCAGCATTAGGTCTGGAGCGTTGAAAATGTGGCAGGTTCGTAAGCCCTCCAAGGGCGCGGCGGCAGCAGCCGAGGAAAAGGTCAGCTCGATCGACGAGCATCGCCTCGTCACGGTCGGCGACGCCGGGGCCTTCAACAAGCGCGACAAGCACACGGACCTCAAGGTAGAGCTCCACCAGCGGCTGCTCGACCTCATCAACCTGCAAGCGCTCGAAAAGATGTCGCGCGAGCAGATCGAGGCCGAAGTCGGCGACATTGTCGAGGAAGAGCTCGGCAAGCAGAACCACGCGCTCAACCATGCCGAGCGCAAGCAGCTGGTCGGCGACGTTCTCGATGAGCTGCTCGGCCTCGGGCCGCTCGAGCCTTTGCTCAAGGACCCGACCATCACCGACATCCTGGTGAACGGCTATTCGCGGGTGTTCGTGGAACGCTACGGTGTGCTCGAACCGAGCCCGGTCCGTTTCAAGGACGAGCGCCATCTCGTTAGAATCATTCAGAAGATCGTCTCGGCAGTTGGCCGCCGGATCGATGAATCTTCGCCTTTGGTCGATGCTCGCCTTGCCGACGGCAGCCGCGTCAACGCCGTCGTGCCGCCGCTCTCGCTGGACGGCTCATCACTCTCCATTCGTAAGTTCGCCAAGGTCCCGATCAGCATGGAACGGCTGGTCGAAATCGGCTCCGTTCCGGCGCAAATGGCGGAGGTGCTGAAGGCCGTCGTATCGTCGCGTCGTAACGTCCTCATTTCCGGCGGCACGGGTTCCGGTAAGACGACCATGCTGAACGCCATGTCGGCCTTCATCGATGGCCGCGAACGCATCGTGACGATCGAAGATTCCGCCGAGCTTCAGCTTCAACAGGAACATGTCGTCCGGCTGGAGACGCGTCCGCCGAACATCGAAGGCAAGGGCGAGATTTCGCAGCGCGACCTGGTCAAGAACGCGCTCCGTATGCGCCCCGATCGCATCATCCTGGGCGAGGTCCGTTCAGGTGAAGCGTTCGACATGCTCCAGGCGATGAACACCGGTCACGAAGGATCGATGACCACGGTTCACGCCAATACGCCGCGCGACGCTTTGTCGCGTATCGAGCAGATGATCGGAATGAGCGGAATCGACATTCCCGCTCGGTCGTCGCGTGCCCAGATCGCCTCGGCGATCCACGTAGTGATCCAGGTCGCCCGCCTCGCTGACGGTCGTCGCAAGGTCGTCAGCCTGTCCGAACTGACCGGCATGGAGGGCGAAGTCGTCCAGATGCAGGAAATCTTCCGCTACCGGCAGACGGGCATGAGCCCCGAGGGCCAGGTGATCGGCAAGTTCGAGGCGACCGGCATCCGGCCGCGCTTCGTCGAGCAGGTCATCTCACATGGCGGTAACTTGTCTGCCGACCTCTTCCGTCCGGACGCGAAGTTCGACTGATGAATCCAACCTGGCTCAAGGCTCTGGCCCTGGTCTGCACCTTCGGTGCGGTCGTCATCGCAATCGAAATCCTCGTTCGGACCTTCGTCAGGGGACGGGTTGAGGGCCACGCAATCAATCTTCGCCTGAAGATGATCGGCAAGGGCCGGAGCCACGGCGAGACGATGAACCTACTTCGGCGCGCGGAGTCCGTCCTGCCGGCCGGTTTGCCACCGGTCCTCGTGGGCACGGCGCGCAAGTTCGAGCGCATGCTGATGCAGGCGCAGATGACCATTCCGACCGGCCAGCTGATGCTGCTGATCCTGATTGCGCCTGTGGGGATGTTCTTTCTGATCCTGGTCATCATGATCAGCATGGGGATGGGCGTAAGCCCGGGCCGCCTCCTGATGGTCGCGACCTTTGCCGGTGCGCTTGGCGCCGGCCTGCCGCTCATGGTGCTCAACTTCAAGGCGACGCGCACCCGCAAGAAGATGCAGGAGCAGTTCCCGGTGGCGCTCGACGTGTTCGTTCGCGGCCTTCGCGCGGGCCACCCGATTGCGGCGGCGCTCGATCTTCTGACCGTCGAAATGCCCGATCCGGTCGGTTCGCAATTCGGCCTGGTCGTCGATGAAGTAACCTACGGAGCGGAACTTCGCGATGCGCTGTCGAACATGGCGGAGCGTTGGGACCTCGAAGACATGCGCATGTTCGTGGTATCGCTCTCGGTGCAGAGTGAGACCGGTGGCAACCTCGCGGAAATCCTCGAGAATCTCTCCAAGGTGATCCGTGAGCGCCAGTCGATGTTCTTGAAGGTGCGGGCGCTGTCGAGCGAAGGGCGAATGACGGGGGTGATGCTGACCGTCCTCCCGGTTTTCACCTTCGTCCTGCTGTTCATGCTCAGCCCGAGCTTCTTCCTTGACGTTGCGAACGACCCGATCTTCGTCCCCGGGTTCATTGTCCTTCTCTGCATGTACGTTTCCGGATTTTTCATCATCCGGAAAATGGTCGATCTGAAGGTGTAGTGCGATGCTCGACCTGATTGCTCAAAATACGGCCGTTCGCCTTCTTTTTCTTGGTTTCCTCTTCGTGATCGTTGTCGCGGGAGTTTACCTGGTCGGCCAGATGGTCGCCGCGCGGCAGCTGACGCGCAGCCGTCTGTTTGATCAGGGCCCTTCCGATGGTGGCCATCAGACGGTCGGGTCGCTGCGGATGGAGCGGGTCGAAAGCGCCTGGCTGACGCTGGTCAATTCAGTCGAGAAAGCCGGCCTCAGCCTCGTCGACTCAAAGGACGAGGCGCTTCGCCACAAGCTCGCCGCCGCGGGTTTCAGCGCGCCTTATGCGCCGCGCGTCTACACGTTGCTTCGCCTCGTGCTGGTTATCGGCCTCCCGGTCCTCGTGTTCCTGATGATGTGGTGGTCTGGCTCGACGCCGAGCCTTATCAAGCTCTACTTCGCGCTGACCCTGGCCGCGGCACTTGGCTTGTACCTCCCGAACATCTTCATCCGCGCCAAGGCTGACCGCCGTCAGCGCGACCTGATCAATGGCTTCCCGGATGCGCTCGACCTGATGCTGGTCTGCGTCGAAGCTGGCCTCGGCCTCGAGGCGGCGTTCTCGCGCGTCGGCATGGAAATGACCACGTCGCATCCGCGGCTCGCCGAGCAGTTTGGAGCCGTGGTGCTGGAGCTTCGCGCTGGCCGAAGCCACGAGGACGCTCTTCGCCGCATGGCCGACCGCGCCGGCGTCGATGAGATCCGCGCCTTCTCGACCCTGCTCATCCAGTCGACCAAGCTCGGCTCGTCGATTGCCCAGACGCTTCGGACCTATGCTGCGGAGATGCGCGAGAAGCGCCGCATGCGCGCCGAGGAAAAGGCGCACCGCCTGCCGGTCCTCATTTCCATTCCACTGGTTGGATGCATGCTGCCGACGATGATCGGCGTGCTCATGCTTCCGGCCGCGATCCGCGTTGTAAGGGCAGTCCTTCCGGCACTTGCTGGTCACTAGGGGGTGATAATGAACGGGGGGATCAAAATCACGCTGCTGGCCGCGGGGCTAACTGCGGCAGGCTGTGCAGCTACGCCAAATGGCGTCGAAGTTCGTCCGATCGCCGATCCGGCCTCGAAGCTCAGGCCCGGCGCAGACCGCCTCGCCGACGCTAAGGGACAACTGGCCATCGGCAACGTCGGTCTCGCGCTCGAAGCCTTCCGAAGCGTCGCTCGGCTCTATCCGGACAATGCCGATGCCTATATCGGGATGGCCGCATGCTACGAGCAGATGCGGCGCTTCGATCTCGCTGAATCCAAGTATGAGGCAGCGCTTGCACTCGATCCGCGTAACCCGGTGCTTTTAGCGAGGCTCGCGGTAGCGCTCGACCAGCAGGGCAAGACCGACGAGGCTGTGGGAGTCCGCGGTGAGATCGCTGCCATTCGCTCTGCGTCGACGGCGCTCGACAATGCACAGGCCGAGCCAATGCCTGCCGTCGCTGCGCTTGCTCCGGCACAGACCGTCGCGGTCGCGTTGCCGAAGACTCCTGCGCCGGCTCCGACGGTCGCGGCCGCACCGGCCAGGATGGCCGCATCAGCGCAAACCGTTTCAGTTGCCCTGCCAAAGGTAGCGGCGCCAGCATCTGCTCCCGCTCAAGCTCCCGCACCGGTGACACCACCGGCGCCGGAACAGCCGGCTCCGGTCGCTCCGTCCAACGTCCAGCTCGCCTTGTTGGCCGAAACGCGCAGCAAGCTGACGCCCGAGCAACTCGCGAGCGGAAGCCAGGTGGATGTTGCGGCTGAGGTAATGCGGCCGATGAATGCCGCTCCGCTTCGTGATGCCGCGCCTTATATCGCTCCGCCGATCGCGCCGCTGACCCGCGAGCAGCTTGCGGCTCCGACGCCCGTGGACATGGTGGCCGAGCTCATGCGCCGGATGAATGCCGCGCCGCTCCAGGCTTCGGCGCCAACCATAGTGCAGCCCGTTGAGCCCGCGCCGCTCCCTAAGGCCATTGCGACTGCTCACGCGCCTGTGACGCTTGGCTCCGCCGTCGCGCCTCGGCTCGAGCGTGTGTCGCTCGGCGAAGTCGCTCTTCTCACGGGGAGTGGCCCAGTCTGGCGCGCGCCCGTCGCTGCGGCTCCGCAGGAGCTGACCGCCCGCTGGGTTCCGCTCAACATGGCGTCGTCGCGTCCGACCATTCGCATCCTCAATGCTGCTCGCCAGCAGGGCCTTGCCGCCCACAATCGCAACTACCTCGCCAATCTTGGCTGGCGGAAGATTGCGATCGGCGATGCGACGCAGGTTCGCCAGCGCAGTGTGGTCCTGTACCCGGCCTCGCGTCCCGCGCTTGGCCGCAGGCTTGCCGCGCAGTTCGGCTTCCGCGCGCAGCCGACGACGACGAGCGATGTCTTCCTTGTGTACCTCGGGCGTGACGCTGCCGGCATGAGGGTGGCTGCTCTTAAGGGATGATCGTACCGCTCCTGCTGGCGCTGAGCGCAGCGGCGGCGAAGCCTGCCGCAACATCCCCCGCGCCGGCTGCTGAGCCACCGGTTGAACTAACCGACATCGACCAGGCGATCCGTGCTGGCCGGCTTGAGCAGGCGCAGATCATGGTCGGCCGGGCGATCGCTGCCGGCCAGGCTGGCGCGCACGTCGAGCTCATCCTTGCCGACCTCGCCGCTGCCCAAGGCAAGAACGACGAAGCACTGGCGCGCTATCAGGCGCTTCTCGCCGTTGCTCCGGACGACGCCATGCTGGCGGAGCGAGCCGGCATCTCGGCATTGAAAGCAGGCAAGATCGACGCCGCTATCGATTTGCTCAACCGGTCCACGAAATGGCCAGCGGCCACCTGGCGGGCCTGGAACGCCCGAGGTGTGGCGGCCGACTACAAGCGCGACTGGACCACGGCCGATGCAGCTTACGCGAAAGCTGCCGCGCTCGCCCCGGAAGAAGCGGAAATCGTCAATAATCAGGGCTGGTCGCTGCTCCTTCGCGGCGACTGGAAAAATGCGGTCGGTTTCTTTGAGCGAGCCGCGGCTCGAAGTCCCAAATCGCCCCGCATTGCCAACAATCTGGAGCTTGCCCGGGCCGCACTCGCCACCGATCTGCCGCGCCGGCAACCCGGCGAAGCAGATCAGGACTGGGCCACGCGGCTCAACGATGCCGGCGTCGCTGCGCAAATCATGGGCAACAGGGCTCGAGCCGTGGCAGCATTTTCTCAAGCACTGGAGGCTAGGGGCAACTGGTACGACCGGGCCGCAAACAATTTGAAGGCAGCGAACAGCAAATGAACCTTATCCAGACTGCACCCCTGTGGCTCGTCATCCTCCTGTTCGCGATCCTGGCGGCAGCGGCGATCGAGGATTTCATCCGGCTGCGGATATCCAACCTCACCTGCGCAGCAGTGCTGGTGACCGCGCTGGTCGCCATGGCCTTCAGTGGGCTCTCGCTCGACCTGTGGCAGAACGTGGTCGTCTTCCTCGTCCTGTTGGGGGCTGGAACCCTGCTGTTCGCCTCGCGCTGGATGGGCGGTGGCGACGTCAAATTGCTCGCGGCGCTTGGCCTCTTCGTGAATCTCATCGCCGGGCTCTGGCTGCTTGCGACCGTCCTGCTTGCTGGCGGCGTCCTTGCCGTCATTTACATCATCGCGCGGCTCGCCCGAGGCCAGCCGTTCGGCAAGAAATATGAAAGCAAAGGAATCCCTTACGGCATCGCCATCGCGGTCGGTGCGTCGCTGGTCTTCGCGGGGCAATATGGCCTGCTCAAGTACGGCTCGCAGTCCAATCCGCTGGACGTCCGCACACTCGATTGATCAGCGGGGCGGGGACTCCAGCAACGAGTCACCACCGAGCGTCTGGTACAAATCGACACGGTTCGACGCGGCGGTAAGCTTGGCTTGCACCAGAACCTGCTGCGCCGAATAATAAGAGCGCTGCGCATCGAGGCTGTTGAGGAAGCTGTCGATCCCGTTTCGATAGCGCGCTTCGGTCAACAGATAGACATCAGCGGCGGCGGCCTGCTGGCGCTGACGGGCGGACAGCTCCTCATCCATCGTGCCGCGGCGGGCGAGAGCGTCGGAGACTTCGCGAAATGCGGTCTGGATCGCCTTTTGGTAGGTCGATAGCGCTGCGGCACGCTGGGCCTCGGTCAGGCGTACGTTGGCCTTTCCGGCACCTGCGTTGAAGATCGTGTAGGTCGCGTCCGCGCCGGCGCTCCAGCCGAAAGCACCGCCAGTGAACAATTTGAGGAGGCTGCTGCTGGCGAAGCCGAGCAGTCCCGTCAGAGAGATTTTGGGGAAGAGCGCCGCCCGAGCCGCACCGATCTGTGCATTGGCGGCGCGCAACTCATATTCGGCCTGAAGAACATCGGGACGGCGCAGCAGCACATAGGAGTCCAGCCCGGCGGGAAGCTCGGCGACGGTCGGCGCTGCCTGGTCGATCGACAGGGGGAGCAGCTTGGCATCGATCGGCGTTCCGACCAGCAATTGAAGCAGGTTCACATCCTGCGCGAGCGCCGTCTTCTGCTGGGCGAGATTGGCCTGTGCGCCGGTTAGGACTTCCTCGGCCTGCCTCAGGTCGGTTCGCGGGGAGATCCCGCCCTCGAGCCGGGCCCGTGTCAGGCGAACGCTCTTTTCCGCGTTGGCGGCCGTCTCGCTGGAAATGAGCAACTGGCTCGAATCCGCGGCATAGGTGAGCCAGGCGCGCGCAATGTCGGATACGAGCGTCAGCCGCGTTGTCCGCGCCGCCGCTTCGGTCGCGAAATAGCGTTGCAGCTCGGCATGACTGAGGGAGCGCAGCCGCCCGAACAGGTCCAGTTCGAACGACGGTACGCCAACTCCGGCTGTGTATTGGGCAGCGACGTCGGAAGACTTGTCACCGGTGACGGTTACGCCGCCGCTTGCATTGACCGTGGGCAGCTGGTTGGCGCGCTGGATTCGATATTGCTCGCGCGCGGCGGCGATATTGGCCGCAGCGGTCGCGAGATCCTGGTTGTTGACCAGCGCCTGGCCGATCAGGGTCTGCAGCCGCGCGTCCCGGAAGATCTGCTGATAGGTAACCGCGGGTAGGGTGGCCTCGCTTTGCCTCAGATACGCATCACCCACAGGCCACGACGCCGGGATTGCAGGTGTCGGGCGGACATAGGCCGGCTCGAGCGTCGTACAGCCAGTCGACAGCAGCGCCAGCGCCAGGGCAAACCGCCTCACGCTTGCGCCTCCCTACGCTGGGCCATGCGGGCCTTGAGCCTGGCGAGCCCGTCGCGGACGCTGCGGCGGACGATCACGAAGAACATCGGGATGTAGAAAACGGCGAGGATGGTCGCGGTCAGCATCCCGCCGATCACTGCCGTGCCGATCGCCGCGCGGCTGTTGGCGCCCGCTCCAGTTGCCAGCGCCAGCGGCAGCACGCCGAAGATGAAGGCGAAGCTCGTCATCAGGATTGGGCGAAGCCGGATCCGCGCCGCCTCGATGGCGGCATCGATCACGCGTTTGCCTTCCTTCTCGGCCCGCTCGGCGAATTCGACCATCAGAATCGCATTCTTCGCCGACAATCCCATGGTCGTGATCAGGCCGACCTGCAGGTAGACGTCGTTTTGCATCCCGCGCAGCGTCACGAACAGGATCGACCCGACGAGTCCGAGCGGGATCACCAGCAGCACCGCGACCGGGATCGACCAGCTCTCGTACAAGGCAGCAAGGCACAGGAAGACGACGATCAGTGCCACTCCATAGAGGATTGGCGCCTGGCCCGAGGAAATGCGTTCCTGGTAAGACTGGCCAGCCCAGGCGACGCTGATACCGGGCATGTTGCTGGCGAGCTTCTCCATGATGTTCATGGCATCGCCCGAGCTCACGCCGGGCGATCCCTGGCCCGAAATCTCATATGACGGGTAACCAAGGAAGCGCGACAGGCTCGTCGGCGTCGTCATCCAACTCGTCTGCGCGAACGAGCTGAACGGTACCATGTCGCCGCCGCTGTTGCGCACGAACCATTGGCCGATGTCGCTGGGCTCCGAGCGATAGGGCGCATCGCCCTGAACATAGACCCGCTTCACCCTGCCGCGATCGATGAAGTCGTTGACGTAGCGGCCACCCCACGCGGTCGAAATCGTGCTGTTCACGTCGTTCGACGACAGGCCCAGTGCCGCAACGCGCTGCTGGTTGATGTCGACCTTCAGGCTGGCAACGTCGGGAAGCTCGCTGAGGCGCACCGATGTCAGCTTGGAATCGGCATTGGCCGCGGCGAGGAGCCTGTCGCGAGCGGCTGCGAAATCCTCGTCGGACATGCCGCCGGTGTTCTGGATTTCCATTGTGAAACCACTCGACTGGCCAAGCCCACGGATCGCGCCGGGGACGAGCGCGAACACCTGCGCGTCGCGAAGGCCGCGGAAGGCGCCGGATGCGCGCTGGACGATGCTGTCTGCGCTGTTCGCGCTGCCGGAGCGCTTGTCATAGTCGGCGAAGTTGAGGAACGCCTGGCCGGTGTTCTGGCCTGCCGCGCCCTGGCCGCCGCCGGCGACGGTGAAGTAGGTTTTGACGTTCTTCTTCTCGTCGCCCTTGAGGAAATAATCCTCGACCTGCTGCTGGACCTGGCGGGTCCGGGTCATGGTCGCGCCGGCGGGAAGCCGGAACTGCACCAAAGCGGCACCCTGGTCCTCGGTGGGCAGGAAGCCCGTCGGCAGCCGGAGGAACAGCAGCATCAGGATCACGATCACGCCGCCGTAAATGCCGAGGAACAGCCATTTGCGGTCGACTACGCGATGCACGGTGCCGACGTACCAATTGACCATCCGGTCGAAGCCGTCGTTGAACTTCAGGCGTGCGAGCTCGACACGATGGGCGAGCCTTGGCGCGCGTCGTCCGACCCAGGTTTCTTCGACCGTTGCATGCTTTCGCTGCAGCAAATTAGCAGCGATCGCCGGGCTCAGGGTCAGCGCGATGAAGATCGACAGCACCATTGCCGAGACGATCGTTGCCGAGAACTGGCGATAGATGACGCCGGTCGATCCGCCGAAGAAGACCATCGGCAGGAACACCGCCGACAGCACCAGCGCGATCCCGACGAGCGCCATTTGGATCTGGCCCATCGAGGTCACGGTCGCCTCGTAGGGCGTCATGTCAGGATGCTCGTGGAGCAGGCGCTCGACATTCTCGACCACGACGATGGCGTCGTCGACCAGCAGGCCGGTGGCCAGCACCAGCCCGAATAAGGTCATGGTATTGATGGAAAATCCGAGCGCGTAGAGGATCGCGAACGTGCCCAGCAGCACGACCGGCACCGCGATGAACGGGATGAGCGTCGCTCGCCAGCTTTGCAGGAAGATGAAGATGACGAGGACGACGAGGACGATCGCCTCCATCAGCGTCTTCACCACTTCCCAGATCGATAGCTTGATGAAGTCGGTCGTGTCGTTGGCATAGGCGTAGGAGAAGCCCGCCGGCATGCGCGGCGCGATCTCAGCGACCTTCGCTTTCACGAGGTTCGCGGTGCGAAGCGCATTCGCTCCGGGCTCGAGCGAAATGCCGATGCCCGCGCCAGGGTGGCCGTTGGCGCGAATGGTCGCCGAATAATTGTCGGCGCCGAGCTCGACCCGCGCGACGTCGCTCAATAGCACTTGGGCGCCGCTCGGATCCGACTTGAGAATGATGTTCCTGAATTCTTCGGGCGTCTGCAGTTTCGACTGCGCTGTCACGGTCGCGTTGAGCAACTGCCCCTGCGGTTGGGGAAGACCACCAATCTCGCCTGCGGCAACTTCGGTATTCTGGTTCGAAATCGCGGTGATCACGTCGCCTGGCATCAGGTGGAAACTCGCCAGCTTCTGCGGATCGAGCCAGATCCGCATTGCATAGGACGATCCGAATACGTTCACGTCGCCGACGCCCGGAATTCGCGACAGCTCGTCCTGCATGTTGGTCGTCAGCCAGTCGGAAACGTCGAAGTTGGTGCTCTTGTCGGTGGTGTCGAAGATGCCGACGATGAGCAGCAAGTCAGGTGCGCCCTTGGTGACCCGGACACCCTGCTGTTGGACCTGCTGCGGGAGGCGGGAGATCGCACTCTGGATTGCATTCTGAACCTGCACCTGCGCGATGTCGGGGTCGATGCCCTTCTGCAGGATGACGCTGATCGACACCTGACCGCGCGCCGTCGACGACGACTGGAAATAGAGCATGCCATCGATGCCGGTCAGCTGTTGCTCCAACACCTGCGTGACGCTGCTTTCGAGCGTTGCCGCGGACGCGCCGGGATAGCTGGCGCGGACGTTGATTTGGGTGGGGGCGACGTCGGGATATTGGGCGACGGGCAGGGATATGATCGCGCCGATGCCCATCAGCATGATGATAATCGCGATCACCCAGGCGAAGATCGGGCGATCGATGAAGATCTTCGACATCCGCTAGCCGCCGCTACGCTTGTTCGCGCCCATCTTCTTGAGTTGCTCGGGCGACGGGGCCTTGACCCGCTGCGGCGAGCCGGCCGGGACGGGCTTTATCTCAGCCCCATCCTTAACGTTCGCAGTGCCTTGAGTGATGACCTTCTCACCCGCTGCGAGGCCCTGCGTCACCACCCAATAGGTGCCTCGCGTGCGCTCGGCGACGACCACTCGCTGCACCGCGCGGTTGCCCGGGCCGACGACGAACAGTGTAGCATTGCCCTTGGGATCGCGGGTGATCGCCGATTGCGGCACCAGGAATGCGCTGGTGTCCACGGCCTGGGCGAATTCGGCGGTCACGAACATTCCGGGCAGCAGGATCGACTGTGGGTTCGCGAACCGTGCGCGGAGCGTCACCGTGCCTGTATTCTCATCGACCAGCACCTGGCTGAACTCGACGGTTCCTGAATAATCGTAATAGCTTCCGTCCGGGAGCTTCAACCGCACCTGAGCCGTAGTCGGCGTCGCTCCGCCTTGGCTCAGCGCCTTTCTGAGTGCGAGGAGGTCGGAGGCCGATTCCTGGATATCGACATAGACCGGGTCGAGCCTGGTGATGGTCGTCAGCGAATCCGTCTGGTTCGCGGTGACCAGCGCGCCCTCGGTGACGTTCGACAGGCCAATGCGCCCGGTGATGGGGGCGGGGACACGGGTGAAGCGGACGTTGACCTGCGCAACCCGCAGCGCCGCGCTATTCTGCGCCACCGCAGCGTCAGCGGCCCGCGCCTGCGCGACGGCATCGGTGTAATCCTGCTTGGAGATCGCCTCCATCTTCGCCAGCGGCGCGTAACGCGATGCCCGGGTGCGGGCGGCCGAAGCGCTGGCGCGGGCGCTCTGGACATTGGCGGCGGCCTGCGCGGCCTGAGCCGAATAGATGCTGGGATCGATCTGATAGAGCGTCTGGCCCTGCTGGACGACAGAGCCTTCCTTGAACAAACGGTGGAGGATCACACCCGAGACCTGCGGCCGGACCTCCGATACCTGGAAGGCGGCGACGCGGCCGGGAAGCTCCTGCTCAATCGGCGCGCTGCCCTGCTGGACGATGACGAATCCGACCGTAGTCGGCCCCTTCTGCCCACCGCGTCCGCCACCCGAGCCATCCTTGCCGCCGCTGCTGCATGACGCGAGCAGGCCGGCGCTAACAAACAGTGCGAAGTGTGGCTTGAACTGGCGCAAGAGGGGCGTCTGCTCCGTTGTTACAAGTTTTCCAAGGCTCGCCCCCGACGGCCGGGGGGCGCATTTGAGCATTTCGTTTGGATTTGCAACCGGAGTGTGACGCCGCGGTGACAGCGCAGATGGCTGTTTCGACGAACGGGCCCACAGTGCCCGACGAGCGAAAAATCGTTCTTAGAGCGTAATGAGATCTAGGGTCGGCGGTAGGGTACGAAGTCGCCGAGGACGCAGGACGGCCCCGGCATTTGGGTTAGGCGGTCAACCATCCGGACGATGTCGCCGCGGCAATGCTCCGATCCCGTCGGGTGAAGGACGGGGATATCGTCCGCGCCGGCCGGACAGTTGGTCGCGCTCACATAGACCACTGGCCCGGTGCTGTAGACGAAGGCATGCCGGTTCTCGAGCAGCATGTTGGAGCTGGACTGGATGGGCACGCAGCTCTGCGGCGGGCCCGCGACCCGGCCGGCAATTTGAGGGATGACCTCTGGCACGGCGGTTTCGGGACCGGGCGCGCAGCTGGCGGCAATCGCCACCGCACTGCTGAGACAGAAGAATCGGAAAGCTTGCATCAGTCTTGCCCTCTCTTGCCCCCGCAACTTCATAGCGCTGCGGACGCTTACGGCATAGGTGCGGCCGCGGACACCATGGGTTCAACCATGGGCGCATACGTATGAACGGCAGCAAACACGCATTTACCTCTGTGGCGTTCAGCGGCTAACGACGCAGCCGTGCACGTCAAAGCCTCCACTCTGCTGCTGTTCGGGGCGACCGGTGATCTTGCCCGGCGCATGCTCCTGCCATCGCTCTACGGCCTCGATTCCGATGGGCTCCTGCCAGACCACCTTCGGATCATCGGCACGGCGCGTACCGTGCTCGACGACGCGGGCTTTCGCGACAAGGCGCTCGAAGCGCTGAAGGAGCATCTGCCGGAGGGCTTCTTTGCCGAGGATGTCGCCGACCGTTTCCTCAAGCGCCTCAGCTACGTTCCGCTCGACATCAATGACGAACACGGGTTCACGAAGCTCGCGACCGCCATCGGCGACCCGTGCGACGGCGTCGCAATTTTTCTCTCGACCGCGCCATCCTTGTTCAAGCCTACCATCGACGGCCTGGAAGCGGCGGGGCTTGCCTGCCCGACGATCCGGCTGGCGCTCGAAAAACCGCTCGGGACGAACCTTGAAACCAGCCGCGAGATCAATGACGCGGTTGCTGCTGCCTTCCCGGAAGACCGCACGTTCCGCATCGACCATTATCTCGGCAAGGAGACGGTCCAGAACCTCCTCGCCTTGAGGTTCGCAAACGTGATGTTCGAGCCGCTGTGGAACAGCGCGCACATCGAGCATGTCCAGATCACGATCGCGGAAACAGTCGGTCTCGAAGGCCGCGGCGACTATTACGAAAGCGAAGGCGCGCTTCGGGACATGGTCCAGAACCATATGCTGCAGCTGCTTGCGCTGGTCGCCATGGAGCCGCCGGGCGATTTCAACGCGACCGCCGTCCGCGATGAGAAGGTGAAGGTGCTCCGTGCGCTTCGCCCAATTACTCCGGCTGATGTCGAGGCGACCACCGTCACCGGCCAATATGTGAAAGGCGCCATCGAGGGTCAGCCGGTGCCCGGCTATGCCGATGAGCTCGGCAAGGAGAGCGGCACCGAGACCTTCGTCGCCATCAAGGCCTTCATCGACAACTGGCGGTGGAAGGGCGTTCCCTTCTACCTCCGCACCGGCAAGCGCATGCCTCAGCGCGACACCGAGATCTTCATCCAGTTCAAGGACGTGCCGTTCTCGATCTTCGCCTCGCGCGGGGCGACGACGCGGCCGAACAAGTTGCTCATCAGCCTTCAGCCCAGCGAGACGATCGAGCTTCGACTGATGTCGAAGACTCCTGGCCTCGACCGCGACGGGGTCCGGTTACGCGAGGTTTCGCTCGATCTCGGCCTTGCCAATGCATTCAGTGAAGGCCGGCGGCGCATCGCCTACGAACGGCTGCTGCTCGACTTGATCGAGGGCAATCCGACCCTGTTCGTCCGCCGCGACGAAGTCGAAGCGCAATGGATCTGGATCGACCGCATTCGCGACTCCTGGGCAAAGCAAAGCATGACGCCGCGGACCTATCCAGCGGGCACCTGGGGGCCATCAGCGGCGATTGCGCTGACCGAGCGCGACGGCGTCAGCTGGCACGAGTAGGATGGCGCTGAACTCGACGATTGCTTCGGTTACCGACCGGATCATCGAGCGGTCGAAACCGACACGCCGGCGCTACCTCGATTTGATGGCGAGCGAGAAGGAGCGGGGGATCAACCGCCCGCGCCTTAGCTGCGGCAATTTTGCTCACGGCTTCGCCGCCGCGGGCGAGGACAAGGACGCGATCAGCAACTTCCGCGGTCCCAACATCGGGATCGTCACGTCCTACAACGACATGCTGTCGGCGCATCAGCCCTATGCTCGCTACCCCGACCAGATGAAGATTTTCGCCCGCGAAGTGGGTGCAACCGCGCAGGTCGCGGGCGGCGTTCCCGCGATGTGCGACGGCGTTACCCAAGGCCAGCCGGGGATGGACCTGTCGCTGTTCAGCCGCGACGCGATCGCGATGGCGACCGTCGTCTCGCTGAGCCACGGCATGTTCGATGCGGTGGCGATGCTCGGCATTTGCGACAAGATCGTTCCGGGGCTGCTGATGGGCGCCTTGCGGTTTGGCCATTTGCCGGCCTTGCTCATTCCCGGCGGGCCAATGCCGTCTGGCCTTCCCAACAAGGAAAAGCAGCGCATCCGCCAGCTCTATGCCGAAGGGAAAGTCGGCAAGGACGAGCTCCTGAGGGCGGAGAGTGCCTCCTACCACGGGCCGGGAACCTGCACCTTCTATGGCACGGCCAATTCGAACCAGATGATGATGGAGCTGATGGGGCTTCACATCCCCAATTCCGCCTTCATCAATCCCGGTACGCCGCTCCGGCAGGCGTTGACCCGCGCCGCGGTGCATCGGTTGGTTGATCTCGCGAAGAACAAGGAGCGGCCGCTGGGCGAGGTCGTCGACGAGCGCGCCATCGTGAACGCGATGGTCGGCCTCCTGGCGACGGGCGGCTCGACCAATCACACGATCCATTTGCCCGCGATTGCCCGCGCCGCCGGAATCCAGATCGACTGGCATGATTTTGAGGAGCTTTCGGGCGCCGTGCCGATGCTCGCCCGGGTTTATCCCAATGGCTCGAAGGACGTGAACGACTTCCACGACGCGGGCGGGATGGCGTTCATCACCTACACGCTTGCGAGCGAAGGCCTGATCCACACCGATAACCTCACCTCAGGCGCGGATTCGATGGAAGCGTGGATCGGCAATCCCGAGCTTCACGGCGACGAGCTAATTTGGAAGCCGGCCGAGGAAAGCGCCGACATCGACATGCTTCGCCCCGTCAGCGATCCATTCCGCGCCGACGGCGGGATGAAGCTGGTGAAGGGCAATCTTGGCCGCGCCGTCTTCAAGACCAGCGCTGTCGAGGAGGAGCGCTGGCTGGTCGAAGCTCCGGCGCGCTGCTTCTCTGAGCAGAACGAAGTGCTCGAAGCCTTCAAGGCGGGCGAACTCGACAAGGATGTGGTCGTGGTCGTGCGCTTCCAGGGCCCGCGCGCCAACGGCATGCCCGAGCTTCACAAGCTGACGCCGACGCTCGGCGTTCTCCAGGATCGCGGGCACAAGGTCGCGTTGGTAACCGACGGGCGCATGTCGGGCGCGAGCGGGAAGGTGCCGGCCGCCATCCACGTTTCGCCCGAAGCCTTGCCCGACGGTCCGCTGGCCCGCGTTCGCGATGGCGACATCATCCGCGTTGACGCCCGCAACGGTCAATTGGAAGCCCTCGGGGTCGACATTGCCTCGCGGCCCGCCGCGAACTCGCCGCCTTCGCCTGCCGGCACCGGGCGCGAGTTGTTCGCGTTGATGCGGCTCCACGCCAACGCTGCTGAGCTAGGCGGCTCGGCGATGCTCGATGCGATGGAGGCGGAGCAGGCATGAGTGAAGTCGCGGTCGCTGACGTCGGTGGCACCCACGCCCGCTTCGCGGTGGCCGAAGTCGAAGGCGGCCGCGTCGTCTCGCTTGGCGAGCCCGTTACTCTTAAGACCGCCGAGCACGGCAGCTTCCAGCTTGCGTGGGAGGAGTTCGGCAGGCAGGCCGGGATCAGCCCGAAACAATTGGCGATAGCCTTCGCCGGCCCTGTCGGCGGCGAAGTGCTCAAGCTCACCAACAATCCGTGGGTGATCCGGCCCGCCCTGATCAAGGAGCGGCTCGGCGTCGATCTTTATACCATCGTCAACGACTTCGGCGCGGTCGGCTATGCGGTGGCGACGCTCCCCGAAGAGCATTTTACCCATCTCTGCGGTCCCGACCGGCCGCTGCCCGAGGAGGGCGTCATTTCGATTGTCGGGCCCGGTACCGGCCTTGGCGTTGCCGCAGTCCTGCGCCGTGCCGGCCGCTATGAGGTAATCGAGACCGAGGGCGGCCACATCGATTTCGCGCCGCTCGACAGCCTCGAGGACAAGATCGTCGTTCAGCTCCGGCGTCACTTCCGCCGCATCTCGGTGGAGCGTGTTGCAGCGGGGCAGGGCCTTTGGAACTTGTATGAGGCGCTCGGCGCGATCGAAGGGCTCGACCTCAAGTTTCACGATGAAAAGGAATTGTGGACCGCGGCGCTGGCGGGCGGCGACAGTCTCGCCAATGCGGCGCTCGACCGGCTGTGTCTGACGCTCGGCGCAGTCTCAGGCGACATCGCGCTGGCGCAGGGCGCCTCGGCGGTCGTGATTGCGGGCGGCGTCGGTCTCCGCCTCGCCGCCTATCTCCCGCAGTCGGGCTTTCGCGATCGCTTCATCGCCAAGGGGCGGTTCGAGCGGCGCATGGATGAAATCCCGGTTCGTCTCATCACTCACCCGCAGCCCGGCCTGTTCGGCGCTGCCGCTGCCTTCGCGAAGGAGCATGGATGATCATCGATGATGTCATGCGCTCGGCCCCGGTAATCCCGGTGCTGGTTCTCGACGGCGATGGCGACTGGGCCGCGCTCGCTCAAACGTTCGTCGGCGCCGGCCTGCCGGTGCTCGAGGTAACCTTGCGGACGCCAGCCGCTTTGGGCGCGATCAAGGCGATGTCTGAGGTCGAAGGCGCGATCGTCGGCGCGGGAACGGTGCTTAATGAGCAGCAGCTGGATCAGGCACTCGATGCCGGAAGCCAGTTCATCGTCTCGCCGGGCTTGACCGAAACGCTTGGCAAGGCCGCGATAGCTTCAGGCACCGCATTCCTTCCCGGGATTTCGTCCGCGGGCGATTTGATGCGCGGTTTTGACCTCGGTTTGAGGCGATTCAAGTTCTTTCCAGCCGAAGCGTCGGGCGGAATTCCCGCTTTGAAGGCGCTTTCTGCGCCCTTTGGCGAGGCGCGCTTCTGTCCGACCGGCGGAATTCGCCCCGAAACCGCCGCCGACTGGCTCGCTGTTCAATCGGTCCTGTGCGTCGGCGGAACCTGGTTCATACAAGATGGCAAGCTGGACTTCGAAGCCATCGGCTTGCGGGCCAAAGCAGCCGCGGCGCTCCGCTCCTAGATAAGGACCCGGATATTCGCCCCGCCCAAGCGCGATTCCAGCGCTGAAATCGACCCGCCGTGCGCCAGCGCGACCTGCCGCGCAAAGCTCAATCCGACGCCGCTCCCGCCCTTGTGCGTCGTGTAGAACGGCAGAAAGATGTCATCCCTGCGCTCTTCGGGGATGCCGGGGCCATTATCCTCCACATCAATCCTGCAGCGCCCGGTCGCCTCTCGCTGCACCCGCAGCAACACTTTGGGTGCCTTGGCCTCTTCGGTTGCCCGAACCGCGTTGCGCAGCAAATTTAAAAGCGCATGCGCAAGCAATTCCGGATCGGCATTCAGTGACAGGGATTTCGGATGGATCTCGGTACTGGCCTCGATGGCTCGGCCGCCGGCACCCGCGATCGCAAGGCGCATGATTTCCTCCGCCCAGGGCTGCGCCTTGAACAAGCGGCGATGAACGTCCGGCGCCTGAGCGAATTCGCGATAGCTTTCGACGAAGCGAAGGATGCCCTCGGCGCGGCGAGCGACCGTCTCGGTCGCGATTTTGGCTTCCGCTAGGTTCGGGCCCTCGGCCGCCGCGACCATGTCGGCGCCGGAACGGGCGAGAGAGGTGACGGGTGTAAGCGAGTTCATTATTTCGTGGGTGAGCACCCGCACGAGGTCATTCTGAGCGGCGACTTCCAATGCGCCAAGCTCGCTCTGGACGGGCAAGATTGAAAGCACGGTCACAGGCTGATCCAGACGCGCGACCTGGGCGGAAGCGAAGATGGCTTTGTGCGGAACGCCGTCGAGCATCAGCCGGGTGATCTTGCGGGTCCCCGGCGGCAAGCGGATGGCGGCGGAAAGCTCCGGCCCCAGCGCATCGAAATCGCCGATCGAGTGAACAGGCTCGTGCGCAAGCAGCTGGCGCGCGGCCTTGTTGAGCATCTCGACGCGGCCATCCTGATCGATCGTCAGCAGGGCACTCGGTGAATCGTCGAGAATGGCTGAGAGATATCGCGCTTCGGCGCTCTCCTTCATGTGCCGCGCCTGAAGGGCTTTCAGCGCCACGTCGAGCGTATCCCCGAGGACATCGAAGCCACCGCCGCTCGGATCTGAAAAGCGCTGCGAATAATCCTCGAAACGCACGGACTCGACGAAGCGAGAAACCTGGAAATTGGTGCGGCGGATGAAGTCCCACAGCGAGGCGAGCGCGCCGAACGCAACGAGTGCGGCGATGATCCGGCCAGCACGAAGGCCCGGGGCGTCGAGCGCCAGGATGAAGAGCCAGACGCAGCCGACGAAGAGCGCCGTCCTCCATGCAAGCCCGAATTCGAACTTGCGCCTAAAGCCCATATTTCTCCATTCGGCGGTAGAGCGCGCCGCGGCTGAGACCCAGTTCGGTAGCCGCCAGCGAGATGTTGAAGTGATGCATCCGCAGTGCCCGCTCGATCATCTGCCGCTCGAATTGGTCGAGATTCAGGCTCTCTCCGATGACGGGGACAACTGGCGACTGTCCGCTGTTCGGAAGCGGGAAGTCAGCGAGGCTATACTCGTTCCCATCGGCCATGATGACGGCGCGCTCGGCCGCATGGCGCAGCGCACGGACGTTGCCCGGCCAGCTGTGACCGAGCAGGGCCTCGAGGACGCCCTTCGGCATGGTGCGGGCGGGGCGCTCATATTTGCGCGCGTAGAGCGAGAGATAATGGTCGAGCAGGTCAGCGATGTCGTCGCGCCGCTCGCGCAGTGGCGGCAGGTGAATCTCGATCGTGTTGAGGCGGAACAGCAAGTCCTGGCGGAACCGCCGCTCGTCGGTGAGTTGATCTTCAGGAATGTTCGTCGCGGCGATCACCCGGACGTCGATCGGCAGGGATCGGTTAGCACCGACCGGCACGACCTCGCGCTGTTCGAGCGCGGTCAGCAGCTTGGGCTGGAGATGGAGGGGAAGATTGCCGATTTCGTCGAGGAAGAGCGTGCTTCCGTCCGCCGCCTTGAGGCGGCCGATGCGCTCGCCGACCGCGCCTGTAAACGCGCCTTTGACGTGACCGAACAGCTCGGATTCGAAGAGTGTTTCCGTGGTTGCGCCGAGATCGATCGAGACGAGCGGCAACTCGCTTCTGCGTGACAGCCGGTGGATTTCGCGAGCTACGATTTCCTTGCCCGTCCCGTTCTCGCCGAGGATCAGCACGTTGGCGTCGGTCGGGGCGGCGCGCTCAATAAGGTCGCGAACCCGCTGCATGGCTGACGATTTGCCGATCAGCGGAGTTTCGCTCGTCGGAGCGAGTTCCGAGGCACGGCCACGCTCGATCCGAGCGTCGATCTTGCTCGAGCGAAGAGCGGCAGCACTGCGGACGGTCGCGGCCAGGCGCTCGTTGCTCCAGGGCTTGGCGACAAAGTCGCTGGCGCCGCGCTTGATTGCTTCGACAGCGACGGACACAGCACCGTGAGCGGTGATGATGACCACTGCTGCATCAGGGTCCTGCTCCATGATTCTCGCGAGGTAATCGAGGCCCTCACGGCCATCGGTCGCTGAACGCTCGAAGTTAAGGTCGAGCAGGATTGCGTCCGGTGTTTCCTCCTTGAGCAATGGGAGGAGGGCGGCCGGAGAATCCAGGGTCTCGACCCGTTCGAACAGGTCACGGAGCGCAAGACGCGCCGCAAGCCCGATGTCCGGGTCGTCGTCGACTACGACAGCGAGATTGAATTGGGCGCCCACGCTACTTCTGTAGCGCCGCTGTCCGGAAACGAACAGTCCCGACCGGCAAAAATTTAGGCGTCGGGCGCGTTCGAATCCCCATACATCGCGAGGATCACTGCCGCGGCAATGCAAATAACGAAGCCGATAATGATGGCGAGCAGCATTGCGCCTCCATTCCTTACGCCAGGCATAGCGTGATGAAGCCAATTGGCACGGCCGTTGCAACGATAGGGGCATGATTTTCGAATTCATGATCGACTCTACAGACGTAGCGCGAAGCACGGGGGCTGAAATGCTGTCCGCTTTTGGACAGAAGCTGTCCGGAGCCGGACAGTGAGCCTCGTCGAATTGCGTCAGCCCTCACACAGCGAAGCCGTTACCGGGGGCGCGATGGACCGCGTCGTCGTGCGCAAGCGGATCGACAGGAAAATCCTGATCGCGGGCGGGGCCGCCGGACTCCTGCTCCTGCTGATCCTGTTCTGGCTGTTCGCCCCTCGCGCTGATTCGCAGTCGGTCAGCATCGACCGCCTGACCATCTCCGATGTCCAGCGGGGCGTGTTCGATGACTTCCTCCCTTTGCGCGCCCGAGTGACTCCGCTTGTCACCGTATATCTCGATGCGGTCGAGGGCGGTCGGGTCGAGAAGAAGCTCGTCGAGGACGGCGCCCAGGTCGTCGCCGGACAGCCACTCGCGGTCCTGTCGAACGCGGAACTGCAGCTTTCGACCCTCGAGAAGCAGGCTGAAGTCGAGCAGCAGCTCAACAATATGCGCAGCCAGGAGCTTGCGCTCACTCAGACGCGCAACAGCAACCTTCGTGACCTCAATCAGGCTGAAACCGAACTCACCAAGGCCAAGCGCTTGTACGACCTGCAGAAGTCCCTTGCGGACAAGGGTTTCGTGGCGATGAAGACCTACAATGACACGAAGGATGACCTTCAGTACCAGCAGCAGCGCCTGCAGATCCTGAAGCGCAGCATCGCCCAGACCGAAGCACTTCAGACAAGCCAGCTCCAGCAGCTTCGCTCCGCTTCATCGTCGCTCAACACCAGCATGGGGGTGGCTCAGAGCAGCCTTGGCCAACTCAATATTCGCGCACCGGTGACCGGGCAGCTGAGCGGCTTCGACATCCAGCTCGGACAGTCGTTGCAGCAGGGCGAGCGCATCGGCCAGATCGACAGCGCGGGTGCCGACAAGCTTCAGGCAGACGTCGACGAATTCTATCTCGGCCGGGTGCAGGTCGGACAGGGGGCCAGCGCGGACATCGACGGCCAGACCTATCGGCTAAAGGTCGCCAAGGTTTATCCGCAGGTCCGCAATGGCCAGTTCCAGATCGACTTGGTGTTCGATGGTCCGGAGCCCAAGTCGATTCAGCGCGGGCAGACGATCCAGGCCAAGCTGACCCTCGGCGATTCCTCGCGCGCCGTACTGATCCCCAACGGTGCCTTCTTCAACGACACCGGTGGCGCCTGGGTCTTCGTCGTTGATTCCGGCGGCAAGAGCGCGACCAGGCGCCAGGTCCAGCTGGGCCGCAGGAACAGCGATTCCATCGAGGTTCTCGGCGGACTGAAGCCCGGCGAGAAAGTCCTCACCTCATCTTACTCCGGGCTGGTCGACAAGGACCACCTGACATTCGAATCCGGCGATTAAGGAAAGGATCCGACACGTGCTCACCATGACCGGCCTTACGAAGAGCTACCGCACCGACACGATCGAGACGACCGCGCTCGACTGCGTCGATCTCGATATTGCCGACGGCGAATTTGTCGCGATCATGGGCCCATCGGGCTGCGGCAAGTCGACGCTGCTGAACGTGATGGGCATGCTCGATAGCCCAACTGGCGGCAGCTATGTCTTCAACGGCCAGGAGGTCGCGGGCCTCAGCGAGGCTCAGCTCGCCGACACGCGCAAGAGCAACATCGGCTTCATCTTCCAGAGCTTCAACCTGGTCGACGAATTGACGGTTCGCGAGAATGTTGAGCTTGCCTTGCTTTATCACAATCACTCAGCGGGCGACCGCAAGGCGCGCGTTGACCGCGTGCTCGACAAGGTCGGTATCGCGCACCGCGCGAAGCACCGGCCGACGCAACTGTCGGGCGGTCAGCAGCAGCGCGTTGCCGTCGCCCGCGCCCTGGTCGGCGAGCCGAAGCTGATCCTGGCCGACGAGCCGACCGGCAACCTCGACACCGCACACGGCGAAGAGGTGATGCGCATGCTTCGCCAGCTCAACCAGGAAGGATCGACCATCGTCATGGTCACCCACTCGCCGGCGCACGCCGATTTCGCGAGCCGGGTGGTCAACATGCTCGATGGTCGAATCCTTCAGGAACGGCGTCGGGCCGCCTGATCATGGTCGAAACTCTTTCGAGGACGAATGCTATGTGGCGCAATTACTGGACGGTCGCGGTTCGGGCGCTCGCGAAGAGCAAGACTTATTCGGTCATCAACATTGCGGGCCTGGCCATCGGCATGGCCGCCTGCATCATGATCCTGCTCTACATCCGCTACGAGCAGAGCTACGACAAATGGCTTCCGGACGTGGAGAACACGTACGAGGTCCAGTCATGGTACCCGCATCCGAAGGATCAGCCTCCGGGCTTCTTCCAGATGGGCACCTATGTCGCGCAGACATCACTTCAGAAGGATTTCCCGCAGATCGAGCGGATGGCCTACATCCAGGACAATAATCCGGTCTTCTTAAAGGATGGGCAGGCATACGCGACCAAGGGCTGGATGTTCACGAACGACGATTTCCTGAAGGTCGTCAACCTGCCGCTGATCGCCGGGACTACGCTTCCAACGCCGCAGACGGCGGTTCTAACGAAGAGTGAGGCGATCAAGCGTTTCGGCACGGACCAGGTCGTCGGTCGCACGCTCACCATCATTACCCGTGGCGTTCATCGCGATTTCAAAATCACCGGCTTGCTGAAGGATCTCCCCAAGAACTCAAGTCTGAAGATCGATGCGATTCTTCGGCTCGATTTCAACGCGCTGTACGCAGACGCGCCTGATTTCCTGAACAAGTGCTGGGGCTGCCAGTCCGGCTACGTCTTTGCGAAGATGCGGCCCGGAACAGACATCAAGCAGCTTCAGGCGCAGGAGCCGGCATGGGAGAAACGCAACATCCCGGACGAGCCGAACGGCGACATCATGTACAACGCCGGCGAAGAGCAGGATTGGCACTTCGCCAACCTGGCCGACGTTCACCTCGGCAAGGCGCAGGAAGCCACGCTCACCCCGGGTAACGACAATCGGACGATTGCGACCTTCGCGATCATCGCGCTCCTCATCCTCGGCATGGCGGTGGTGAACTTCACCAACCTCGCCACCGCACGAGCCAGCCAGCGTGCCCGTGAAGTCGCGCTGCGCAAGGTCCTGGGAGCCAATCGCCGGCAGCTTATCGTTCAATTCGTCGGGGAGTCGGTACTGATCTCCGCGGTCGCGATGCTGCTGGCGCTGGCGCTCGTCGAGCTGCTGGTGCGTCCGTTCGCGGCGTTCCTCGATGCCGACATCACGCTCAATTACATCGGCAAGGGCGGAGTCCTGTTGCCGGCGATTGCGCTGACCCTGATCGTCGGGATCATCAGCGGACTCTATCCGGCCTTCTTCCTGTCGCGGTTCCAGCCGGCGCAGGTGTTGAAGGCGAACCGGTCCGCGGCCGAAACGCCGGGCTCCGGGCGGCTCCGCACGGCGCTGGTCGTGATGCAGTTCGCGGTTTCGATCGGCCTCATCATCTGCACGACCGTGATCTATGGTCAGACGGTGTTCGCCCGATCGGTCGACCCCGGTTACAAGCGCGACCACATCATCCAGGTCGAAGAACTGGGCCGCGCGCAGCTGTTCTCGCGGGTCGAAGGCTTCGTTGAGCAAGTGAAGCGCGTACCCGGCGTCGTCGATGCCGGCCTGACCGATATCGGCGTCAACACCGACAATAACAGCAACAGCGGCATCATCCCGCCGGGCAGCAAGACCCAGGTCAACATCGGCCAGTACAATGTCGGTGAAGGCTTCTTCAACGCGATGGGCCTCACGCTGAAAGCGGGCCGCTGGTTCGATGCGAGCCGGCCGATGGACGACATGACCTTGCCCTATCCGCAGGACAAGGCCGTCGAGAAAGCGACCGCCGAACGCGGGATCAACGTCGTTCTGAACGAATATGCGGTGAAGAAGCTCGGCTTCAAATCGCCCCAGGATGCGATCGGAAAGACGGTGAAGAGCGAGATCATCGGCGAGGACTATGGGATGGTGAACATCAACATCATCGGCGTGGTCGGGGATTCGCGCTTCCGCTCGGTCCGCAAGCCGATCGACCCGATCATGTTCCGCAAGGTTCGGACCGGCCCCGGCTGGCTGATGGTTCGTTATCGCGGCGATCCGCTGACCGTGAAGAGCGCCCTCGAGCGCCAGTGGAAACAGTTCACGAACGAAGTCCCGTTCAACGCCAAGTTCAGCGAGGACATCATGGGTGAGGCGTACAAGAAGGAAGATGCACGCGCGCAAATCTTCGCCGCCTTCTCGCTTCTCGCAGTGCTGATCGGTTGCCTCGGCCTGTTCGGGCTGGCCGCGTTCACCGCCGAGCGCCGAACCAAGGAGATCGGCATCCGCAAGGTGCTGGGCGCACGGACCCGCGACATCGTGCAACTGCTGGTCTGGCAGTTCAGCCGCCCGGTGATCATCGCCAATATCGTCGCTTGGCCGGTTGCCTGGTGGATGATGCGCGATTGGCTGAACGGGTTCGACCAGCGCATCCCGCTGACCCCGATACCGTTTCTGATCGCGGCGGCGATCGCTCTCGGCATCGCGATTGCGACCGTGGTCGGACATTCCGTCAGGATCGCACGCGCCAACCCCATCCATGCGCTGAGGTACGAATGATGCGAGTTGCGTGGCTTGGGAAGCTGCTGGTTGCCGCTGCCGCGGCTGCCATATGCACGTCGGCGGTTGGATTGGCGGCGGTTGCGGCGCCGGAAGACAGGCAGCTGGAGTCGATCGACTGGTCGATCCAGCGCGGCGGGTCGCGAGCGGACGGGAGCAAGGTTCAGCTGACGATCGAGAGCCGGTGGAATTCGAACAGCCGGAGCATGTGGTCGAACGATCGTCCGATCGGCGAGCTGTCGGGTTTGAGTGCGGCCCAGCTGATTGGCCCCGCGGCCCCGGTCCGCTTTGTGCTTGGTGGAGAAGCTGGACGCCTGGACTGTGCCGGGAACGCGGGGCGTCTGTCGGGAAGCGGGCCATGCAGCTTCACGCCCAATCCCGCCTTCGGGGCCTATCTTCAGGCGCGCAATATGGGCACACCGACGCGGCAACAGGCCTTCTCACTGACGATGAGCGGGGTTGGGCGGGACCTGATCGATGCGCTCGACAAGAGCGGGTTCGAGCGCCCCAACATCGAACAGCTGACCGCGATGGGCATCCATGGCGCGAATGCGGATTTCGTGCGGGCTCTCTCAGGGCTTGGCTATCGCCTGACCGCCGATGATGTGGTCGCGTTCAAGATTCACGGCGTGGAGCCAGATTACATCCGAGCGCTTGCGCCGATTGCCCCGAAGCTTCGGCACATCAGCGCGTCCGACCTGGTCAGCCTGAAAATTCACGGAGTCGAGCCTCAGTTCGTCCGGGCGATGGCGTCGATGGGACCTCAGTTCGAGGAAGTGACCGCGGATGACCTGGTCTCGATGGCCATTCACGGGGTCCGGCCGGAGCTTGCGGGCAGCTATGTCCGGCTCGAGGGCGGGGCGCTGCTAAGCGACGACCTTGTGTCGATGGCGATCCACGGGGTGACCGCGGATTACATCGAGCAGATTGCCGCGCTGGGTTATCACAACCTCAGCGCAGATGGTCTCGTCAGCATGGCAATCCACGGGGTCACGCCGGATTATGTCCGGTCATTGCGAAGAGCGGGCATGGCGCCGGTGTCAGCCGACCAATTGGTGAAGCTGCGCCTGTCCGGCTTCGATCCGGACGCAAGATAGAGCTACCTCGTGCCAGGCATCCTTTCACTCTGGCACTCGGTCGTCACCGCGGTCGCGGCAGCTGTGCTCGTGGCCGCGGTGACTCCAGCTTCGGCAGCTCCATCACGAGCGCCGGTTGCCGCGCAAAAGAAACTTGTCCCGCCGTGCCGCAAGCCTTCAGCCGCGCGAGGCTCCGGGCCGACTTCGTCACTGTTCAGCTGGAGCGTGTTCGCCGCGATGCGGCCTTAAGATTTTGGCGGCCGGGCGACATCGACGCGGATGATCGTGCCGTTGGCGAATTCGTGAGTGATTGCGACAAAGTCGGCGGGCGTGATGGTCTGAAGGATCGCGCGCAGCTGTTCGTGCGACCGGAGGCCGCCAGTCTCGACGAATTGCCGGGCAAGCTCTGCGGTCAATTCCTCATTGCTCTGGGCAGCCGTCAGGTCGCGGCCGAGCAAATGATTGCGGGCCGCATCGACTTCAGCCTGTGTAGGCGGTTCGCTGGCGAGACGGGCTAGCTCTACGCGAAGCTCGGCCTCCATCGCGTCGGCCTTGTCCGGATCGACGCCGGTGGAGATGGTTGCCCAGGTCCGGTGGCCGTCGGTCCTTAGGAGGCTGTAGATGTGATAGACGAGGCCTTTATCCCGGATCGCCGAATTGCCGAGCCGGCCCGAATAATCGTGGGTGAGCACGTAGAGCAGCATCTGCCAGGCGAGCGCTTCGCGAGTGCCGGCAGAGGGGCCTTCGACTACGTAGCCGATGCCGCCCTGGGCGAGCGGCTTGTCGATCTTCTCTCGAACGAGTGCCCCGGATTTTGACGAAGTGGTCAAATTAGCCAGCTTGCCCACCGCGATCCGACCGAACTGGCGCTCGATCGCGGCGAAGGCATCACCTGGGACCACGTTACCGCTGACAATTACCGCGAGCGGTGCTGGGGTCCCCTCGTTCACGCTCGTTTGCGCAACGATCAGTTGCTGTAGGCGCGTCGCGGGATCGCCGCTGGGAGGTTGCGGCGCTGCAGCGCGCCGATCCATTGCGAGCTCGCTCAGCAAAGGCGCCAAGTCCGCTGGCCGACCGGAACGTACCAACCCGTCGAGGCCGACCAGATCGTCGGGGTGGGCGCCGCCTCCGGCGGGCGAAGAGACCAGCAGCTCGACCGTAACCGTGTCCGACAGCGGATTGGCTTGGACGATGCCGGGTAGACCGCCCGAGAGGCGGCGCAATTGCGGTTGACCAGCGGGTGCGACCGGCGATGATTGCCCAGGTCGGTCGTCTGCCGATTTTGGTTGTCCCGCACCGCTCCTTGCCGGCGTTGCCTTGCCCGGCACCAGCCACCCGACAGTTCGCTGCCGGGGCACGAGGTAAGTTCTGGCGACGCGATCGACATCTGCCGTCGATACCTCGGCGACCAGTTTGGGCATGTCGAGCAATCGGTCGAATGCTCCGACACCTTCGAAGAAGGCGAGCTGGTGCGCAGCATCTTCGGTCGTCTGCACGTCGTCGGCGATGGCCCGGGTGACCGTGGCCTTGGCGCGAGCCAGCGCGGATGCGTTTGCTCGCAATCCGGCAATCCGCCGATCGAGATCTTCTTCCAGCGCCGATCGACTGGTGTTCGCCGCAATCGAGCCGTTGATCGTGAACAGGAAGCTGTCGTGCGTCGGCGGCAGCCAGCTGGCGATGTCGTCACTTGCGCCGAACAGCAGCGAGCCTTTCACTGCCGCACTTGGCACCCAGTCGCTCTGGCGCAGGTTCAGGCCGGAACCGCCGGCGAGAAGCTCCTGAAGCACCAGGAACGCCGGGAAGTCCGCGCTCGATGCGGCGGGCGCGTGATAGGCGAGGGTGAAGAACTGGCGATTGACCGCGCCGGTGAGCGAAATCCGCCGCTCGCCGGTCTGCGCTGGCTCAGCCGAGAAATGCGGTACCGCCACCGGTCGCGCCGCGACATCCGCAAAATCGCGAGCGACGAGTGCTCTTGCTTCTGCTGGCGTGAAATCGCCGACGATCGCCAGCACCGCATTCCCCGGCGCGTAGTGGCTCGCATAATAGGCTTTGGCGTCGTCGATGGTCAGCCCTTCGACGTCGCTGACATAGCCCGCCATCGGGCTGCCGTACGGGTGCGCCTGGATCGCCGTGCGCGTTACGGCGTCCAGCAGCACCGCCGCAGGATCATTGTCGTAGCTGTGCAGCTCGGTGATGACCGCGCCTTTTTCGACCGCGATCGCAGCGGGATCGATCACGACCCGAGCCATTCGGTCCGCCTCGATCTTCAACAAGAGGTCGAGTTGGTCGCTCGGCATGGTCGAGAAATATGTCGTCTGGTCGTAGGCGGTGTAGCCATGCCACTCGCCACCGGCGTCGTAGATGAGGTCGGTTGCACGGGCGTTGGGGAAGTTCTGGCTACCTCGAAACGCGAGATGCTCGAGGAAATGGGCAAGGCCGGTCTTGCCGGTGATCTCGGCGGCCGAGCCGCTCTTGTAGAGCGCCTGCACGCTCACCAGCGGAAAGGTGTGATCTTCCAGCATGATCACGGTCAGGCCGTTGGAAAGATGACTGACCGAAGCGCGGTTGAGGTCGAGCGCCGCCGACGCTGGAGCCGCGCCCGCAAGCAGCATCGCCGCGATAGTGAAACGCCCCCTCATTGGCGGTGAGCCTAAGGCGATCAGCGACAGAAAAACAGCGGCGAGATTGCCGCCGCCGTTGCGGACGTTAGGGTAGCGGAATGAACGGGGGGCATGTTCTTCAGCGCTCGACGTCGGCGAGCCTGCCGATCGCAACGAGGGGCGAGGGCATTTACCTCATCGATGCGGACGGCAATCGCTACGTCGATGCGTGTGGCGGAGCGGCGGTTTCGTGCCTCGGCCACGGCCATCCGCGCGTTGCGGCGGCGATCGCCGAGCAGTCGGCGCGCCTGGAATATGTGCATACCGGCTTCTTCACGACCTCCGAAGCCGAAGAGTTGGCGGAGCTGATCGCCAGGCAGACGCCCGGTGCGCTCGACCGGGTCTGGTATACCAGCAGCGGATCCGAGGCGATCGAAGCGGCGGTGAAGCTAGCGCGGCAATTCCACCTCGAGCGGTGCGATGTACCGCGCAGTCGGGTGATCGCGCGGCGCCTCAGCTATCATGGAAACACGCTTGGTGCTCTTGGCGCTGGTGGAAGCGACTGGCGGCGCGCGCCTTATGAGCCGCTGATCGTCGACGCGAAATTCATCGGCCCCTGTTTCGAATATCGGTTCGCTCGTCCGGACGAGACTCCCGAGGAATATGGGGCTCGAGTCGCCAATGAGCTCGAAGATGAGATCATCAAGGTTGGCCAGGAAACAGTGATGGCCTTTCTGGCGGAAACCGTAGTCGGCGCGACCGCGGGCGCGGTGCCTCCGGCCCCTGGCTATCTCAAGCGTATCCGCGAGATCTGCGATGAGTACGGCATCCTCATGATCCTCGACGAGGTGATGTGCGGATCGGGCCGGACCGGGACCTTCCTGTCGTGCGAACAGGACGCTGTGACGCCCGACATCGTCACTCTCGGCAAGGGTCTCGGCGCGGGCTACCAACCAATCGGCGCGGTGGTGTGCACGGACGAGGTTTACGACACGATCGCGCATGGCTCCGCGGCGCTGAAGCATGGCCAGACGTACAACGCGCATCCAGTCGGCTGTGCGGCCGCGCTGACGGTGCAGAAGATCATTGAGGACGAAGGGCTGCTCGGGCGGGTGCGGGTTGCGGGCGAGCGTTTGCGAACGCTCCTTGAGAGCCGCTTCGGCAATCATCCGAATGTCGGAGACATTCGCGGGCGAGGATTGCTGCAGGCGATCGAGCTGGTTTCCGACCGTGACACGAAGGCGCCGTTCAATCGCGAGCTTCGAATTCATGAGCTGGCGAAGACCGATGCGTTCAATCGCGGGCTACTGATCTATCCCGGCGGCGGGACCGTGGACGGACGATCAGGCGATCACATCCTGCTCGCGCCGCCTTACAACGTCACTGACGCCGAGCTCGAGATGATCGTCGACATGCTCGGCGACACCATAGACTCCGTGCTCCCGCTATGACCCGCGATCCGCGCTACGACATCTTGTTCGAGCCGGTGCGGATCGGCCCGGTCACGGCGCGTAACCGCTTCTACCAGGTGCCGCACTGCACCGGCATCGGCTGGACACAGCCCGAAACACTCGCGCGGCTTCGCGGGATCAAAGCGGAAGGCGGCTGGGCGGTGGTGTCAACCGAAGAGACCGAGATCCACCCGAGCGCCGATTGCGAGCCGTTCCACGAGGGCCGGCTGTGGGACGACCGCGATATTCCGGCGATGGCATTGATGGCCGACGCAGTGCACGAACATGGAGCCCTCGCCGCGATCGAGATCATGCATCACGGCGGATCGGTCGCGAACTGGGGGACAAGGCTCGCGCCGATGGCGCCGTCGCACCGGCCGATCATCTACAATTATCCGGTGCAGGCGCGGGCGATGGACAAGGAAGACATTCGTAACCTCCGCCAGTGGCACCGCGATGCCGCGATCCGGTCGAAGAAGGCCGGCTTCGATATCGTCTACGTCTATGCGACTCATGACCTGTCGGTGGCTCAGCAATTCCTTGAGAAGCGCAAGAACGACCGCACCGACGAATATGGCGGAAGCCTGGAAAACCGGGCGCGGCTTATGCGTGAATTGATTGAAGATACGAAGGAGGCCGTCGGCGACAAATGTGCAGTCGCCGTCCGGTTTTGCGCCGATGAGCTGATCGGCGATGTCGGGCTCACGCACGACGGTGAGGCACGCGACGTAATCGCCATGCTCGCCGAGCTGCCGGACCTGTGGGACATCAATATTTCGAACTGGCCAAACGACAGCCAGACGTCGCGCTTCGCCAAGGAGGGCTTCCAGGAAACCTACACCAGCTTCGTCAAAGGCCTGACGACCAAGCCGGTCGTCGGCGTTGGCCGCTTCACCTCGCCGGACACGATGGTGTCGCAGATCAAGCGCGGCGTGCTCGACTTCATCGGCGCGGCGCGACCGTCGATTGCCGATCCGTTCTTGCCGAAGAAGATCGAGGAAGGGCGGATCGACGACATCCGCGAATGCATCGGCTGCAACATGTGCGTGTCGAGCGATTACACGTCGACCAACCTCCGCTGCACGCAGAACCCGACGATGGGCGAGGAGTGGCGACGCGGCTGGCATCCGGAAATCATCGCGCCGAAGAAATCGGAAGGGTCGGTGTTGGTGGTCGGCGCCGGGCCGGCGGGCCTCGAAGCGGCATTGGCGGCGGCTCGTCGTGGATTCGAGGTGCATCTCGCCGAAGCAAGCGACGAACTTGGTGGGCGAGTGCTTCGCGAAAGCCGTCTTCCGGGTCTCGCCGAATGGGCGCGGGTCCGCGACTGGCGCGTCGGTCAGCTCGAGCGGATGGCCAACGTGTCCATCTATCGCGACAGCAAGCTCGAGGCCGAGCATGTGCTTGAATTCGGCGCCCGGCATGTCGCAATCGCTACCGGATCGATCTGGCGGCGCGACGGGGTAGGGCGCGATTCCGGGTTCCCGATCTTTGACGGGCCGGTGGTCTACACGCCCGACGACATCATGTCGGGCCGCGATCCCGAAGCGGGGCCAATCATCATTTGGGACGACGATCATTATTACATGGGCGGAGTCATCGCCGAGCTGTGCCGCTACGCCGGGCACGAGGTCATGCTCGCGACGACCGCGGCGACAGTGTCCGCTTGGACAGTGAACACGCTCGAGGCGATGCCGATCGCAAAGCGCATGGCCAAGATGGGCGTCGAGGTGCTGACTTACACCAGTGTCGCCGGCTTCGAGGGTGGCAGCGCGAAGCTGGTCAGTGTCCTGACTGGCGAGGCGACGGACAGGCCGGCGGCCGCGCTCGTCACGGTTACCGGCCGGCTGCCGGTCGACGGCCTGTTCGAGGAGTTGCGCGACCGCTGGCAGGAAGCGGGAATCTCATCCGTCACTCGCATCGGCGATTGCTGGGCGCCGAGCACCATCCAGCAGGCGGTTTACACCGGCCATAAATGGGCGCGCGGCCTCGACGAGGAGCCGGAAGGACTCATCTCGCGCGAGTTGCCCGCAATCGCCTCCGGGCGGGTCGACGTGACATGGTGAGAGGCGCGCTTTTCAGCCTCGCGTTGCTCACGGCATCGCAGGCGGACGGGCGTGCTCGCGATCTTGGGATTCCGTTCGAGGGCACGCCGGGACCGCTCAATGCAATCACCGACGTGCCGGGGGTCGAGGTAGGCCAAAAGACGCTGATCAGCGGTGACGGCCCACTCAAGCTCGGCGTCGGGCCGGTACGCTCAGGCGTGACCGTTGTTTTCCCGCGCGGGCACAAGAATTTGAAGCCCGTCTATGGCGGCTACTTCAACCTCAATGGCAACGGCGAGATGACCGGCCTCGCCTACATGCAGGACTTCGGCATCGTCAGTGGCCCGATCGGCACGACCAGCAGCAACGCGATCGGCCACGTCTATTCCGGCATCCAGGAATGGGCCGTCGAGCATAGCGGCGAAGCGGTCTATCCGGTCGTCGCGGAGACGTGGGACGGATGGCAAAGCGACATCAACGGCTTCCACGTCCGTCCGGAGACGGCGAAGGCCGCGCTCGACGCGGCAAAGGGCGGCCCGGTCGAGGAAGGTGTCGTCGGCGGCGGCACCGGCATGCACTGCTTCAGCTTCAAGGGCGGCATCGGCACGTCATCGCGCTCGATCGCGGCGGGTGGGAAGGCCTATACGGTTGGCGTTCTCGTTCAGTGCAACACCGGCGACCGAAAGGTCCTGCGCATTGCAGGCGTCCCGGTCGGACAGGCTTTCGCAAGCCGTTGGCTGCCCTGTTACGACGCGAAGCAGTCGAAGCCGGACCAGACACCCAAGTGCACTAGCGGCGGCAAGGCGCTCCCCGATCAGGGATCGATCATCATCATCATCGGAACGAATGCTCCGCTCTCGCCAGACCAGCTTAACCGCGTCGCGAAGCGCGGGGCGCTCGGGCTGGCTCGGCTCGGCTCCTATTCGGGAACGAGCTCCGGGGACCTGATCGTGGCCTTTTCGACCGTCCCCGGCGAGGTGAATGGCCCTGACCAGAAGGCGCCGTCGCCGATCACCCCGGTTGCGGACATGGAAGTGAACGCCGTGTTTGAAGGGACGGTGCAGGCGACCGAGGAAGCCATCGTCAATGCCATGGTCGCGGCGCATACGCAGACGGGGGCCGACGGCTATACGATGTACGGCCTGCCGCACGACGAGCTTCGCTCGATATTGAAGCGCTACGACCGGCTGGAGGGCACCAGCAAATGACCAACCTGCCGCGCGTCACTTACTCGAACACCGGCGAGGATTTCTCTGGCGTTCACGCGCACCTCGACGAAATCATTCCGCAGGTCGAGGCCCGCGTGCTTGGGAAGAGTCAGCCCGCATTCGTGGGAGGACAAGACAGAGGCGAGGGCCAGGTTCTCGCGGCGGTAAGCCCCATCGATCGCGACATCGTCCTCGGCGAGTTCCCACAGGCCGATGCGTCGCTCGTCGACGAAGCTGTGGCCGCCGCGCGCAAAGCCTATCCGGCCTGGCGCGACATGGGCTGGTCCAGGCGTGTCGCCATCCTGCGCGCCGGCGCGGACGTCCTCGAGGAGCGCAAGTGGGACGTGTCCGTCGCCTGCCTCATCGAGGTCGGCAAGTCGCGGCTGGAGGCGGTGGGGGAGGTCGAGGAAGCGATCGACCTCATCCGTCACTATTGCGGCGAAATGGAGCGCACCGACGGCTTTTGCGAGGAACGGCCAGGTGCGTCCGACGCGGAGAAATGCAGCGTTGTGCTTCGGCCCTTCGGGGTGTTTGGAGTCATTGCGCCGTTCAACTTCCCGGTGGCCCTGTCGATCGGCATGATCTCCGCTGCGCTGGTCGCCGGGAACGCGGTCGTGTTCAAGCCGAGCGACGCGGCGGGGCTAACAGGTCGGCTCGTTGTCGAGACCCTGGTCGCGGGTGGACTGCCCGATGGCGTGCTGAATCTCATCCAGGGAGGCGAGGAAGCGGGGAAAGCACTCGCACAACATCCTCGCATCGATGGAGTAGCGTTCACGGGATCCAATGCGGTCGGGATGACGCTGCTTCGTCACGCTGCATCAAACACCGCCATGCGGCCCGTACTTTGCGAAATGGGTGGCAAGAACCCGGCATTCGTCACGTCGAGCGCGGATCTCGCGGTCGCAGCGTCCGGCGTCACGCGCTCGGCATTCGGGCTTTCGGGCCAGAAATGCAGCGCCGCGTCGAAGGCTTACGTCGCCCGTGACGTCCTGGATCTGTTCCTCGATGCGCTTGGCACTGCGACCGACAAATTGGTGATCGGTGACCCGCGCCGGCGCGACGTTTTCATGGGCCCGGTGATCGATGATGCGGCGCTTGCGCGCTTCGAAGCTTCGTCAATGGACGCTGCGGCCAATGGTTCGGTCTTTCGTGGGGGCTGCCGAATAAGCGGCGATCTGTTCGATCGCGGACCCTATGTCGCGCCCACGATCGTGACCGGCCTCGCGGCGGACCATCGCCTCAACCGCGACGAGATCTTCCTTCCATTCTTGAGTGTCCTGCCCTTCGATGATCTCGATGAAGCGATCGCGGATGCCAACCGAAGCGAGTTTGGGCTGACGGCGGGGATCTACACGGAGGAGAAAGAGGAACTCGACCGGTTCCTGAATACGATCGAATCGGGCGTTCTTTATTCCAACCGCGCGAGCGGAGCGACGACGGGTGCCTGGCCCGGCTTTCAGACTTTTTGCGGCTGGAAAGGGTCGGGAACGACAGGGAAGGGCGGGCTTGGCAGCTGGTATGTGCCGCAGTTCATGCGCGAGCAGAGCCGCACCTTATTCGGGACACTGTGAACAAGC
>Ga0207689_10000020_pt1 | contig 110705 bp, 103 predicted proteins | sample KBSMisM52_FD_184312 | JGI IMG/M metagenome (GOLD analysis project Ga0207689, IMG submission 184312) | Miscanthus rhizosphere microbial communities from Kellogg Biological Station, Michigan, USA - KBS Miscanthus M5-2 (SPAdes) (version 2) | ecosystem: Host-associated > Plants > Roots >...
GGTGGACGTGCGGCAGATCGGGTGCCACATGCTCTCCGCCGCCGGGCGCAAGTATCTGCGCGGGCCCCGCGGCACCGGCTTCCTGTACGTGCGGCGCGACACCATCGCCTGCCTCGAGCCGCCGTTCATCGATCTGCACGCCGCGTCGTGGACCGACGCCGACACCTACGTCCTCCGCGACGACGCGCGGCGGTTCGAGAGCTGGGAGCGCTCCGTGGCGGGCCAGCTCGGCCGCGGCGTCGCGGCCCGCTACGCTCTGAACGTCGGCATCGGCGCGATCGAGACGCGGGTCAAGGGCCTCGCCGCGCGGCTACGCGAGGAGCTCGCCCGGCGACCGGGCGTGCGAGTGCACGACCGCGGCGTGGAGCAGTGCGGGATCGTGTCCTTTCTGCGGGACGGGGAGGCGGCGGGGCGGACCCGCGATCGCCTGCGGGCCATGGGCATCAACGTCCACGCGGCCAGCCTGTCGCGGATCGATCTGCCGGAGGGCGGCGTCGACGCGCTCGTCCGCGCCAGCCTGCACTACTACAACGACGAGTCGGAGGTGGAGCGCCTGGTCCGCGCGGTGTAGGGCGGCCCGCGCCCTAGATCGTGGCGCTGACCCCGCCGTCGACCGGCAGGCAGAAGCCGGTGTTCCAGTGGGCCTGCTCGGACGCGAGGTAGACCGCGGCGGACGCCACGTCCTCGGGCGTGCCGCCGAGGCCGAGAGGATGTGCCTTCTCCAGCTCCTGGATCTCTCCGCTCTTCCGCATCTGGCTCAGGTGGTCGCGGTTGAGGTCGGTCTCGATGTACGCCGGACAGATGCAGTTGATCCGGATGCCCTCCGGCGCATGATCCAGGGCCATGCACTTGGTCAGGTGCACGACCGCGGCCTTGGCGACGCTGTAGGGAAGGTGGCGGCGCTGCGCCTTGAGGCCGCCCATGGACGCGACGTTGATGATGGTGCCGCGCCGGCGCCGGATCTCGGGGAGGGCCGCCCGCGAGCAGAGGAAGACGCTCATGAGATTGGCCTCGAGCGTGCGCCGGAAATCGTCCGGCGCGCATTCCTCGGCGGTCACCCGGCCGAAGACCGCGCCCGCGTTGTTGACCAGGATGTCGAGCGCGCCGAACCGCTCGACGGTGCCACGCACCATGGCCGCCGCGTCGGTTTCCACGGTAGCGTCGCCCACGACGGCCAGCGCCGCGCCGCTCGCCTGCCGGATGACCTCGGCGGTCGCCTCGAGCGGCGCCGGCCGCCGGCCGCCGATGGCCACGCGGGCGCCTTCCCGCGCGAAGCGCAGCGCGATGGCCCGGCCGAAGCCGCTGCCGCCGCCCGTGACGAGCGCCACTCGATCCTGGAGGAGCACGGGTTGCACTCTACCGCAGGGGCCGGTCGGAGGCACGGGCTGGCGCCCCGCGGGGCTGGCCCCGTACGAATTTTGGCAAGATTTCGGAGGGCTCCACGCTAGCCTGACGCGCAGTGGAGAAAAGACGGCGCGTCCACTATCTGCCGCTCGGCAAGAGGCGTGCGCTCTGCGCATCCCCGGGGACGGCGGTGTCCTCGGAGCCGCAGGGCGTGACCTGCCCGCGGTGCGTGGCGCTCCTCAAGCTGTACCCGGCACGCCTCGCCCCCGCCTCCGCCCAGCGCGCGCCCGCCTAGCCCTCCGGGGCGGATGCGGTCACACCAGCACCGCCGCCAGCGCGAAGTCCTGTGAGCCGGTGCTCACGTTCGAGGCGACGACGTCGAGCGTCCAGCTGCCCTTCTTCGCCTTCGCGACCTGGATCACCTCCACGTTGTTCGTGGCGTCGAGCGTCAGGATGCTGCCCGCGGAGGTCGGCTGGTTTCCGACGTAGCGCTTGCCGGCGGGGTCGGTGACGATCAGGTTCAGGTTGTTGATGAGCGAGCTCCCCGGGGCGTCGGAGTAGCACAGCACGATTCGCAGGGTGCGGCTGGCGGTGGGCACGTGGAGGGTGACCGTCGACTTCTTCCCGGTCTTGAGCGCGGGGCCGTCCACGGTGGCCAGCACCCGTTTCACGGAGCGGTCCAGGTTCACGCGCCCGTAGCCCTGGTGGTTGTCCGCGAGGGCGGTGCTGGCCGCGGTGCCGGGCAGTCGCTCCGCGCCCGCGATGAGCAGCGCCTTGAGCAGCGCGGCGGACGGGCTCGCGACGCCCCGCTTCTTCCGGAGAAACTCCCGCAGCAGCGCCACCGCGCCCGAGGTCAGCGGCGTCGCCATGCTCGTGCCGCCCATGTGGAAGTAGTGCGCCTTGTCGGGCGGGTAGGCGGCCCACGCGAAGTTGTTGGCGGCCAGCCGCGACGAGCGGGTCGAGAGGATGAAGGTGCCCGGCGCCACCACGTCCGGCTTCACGCGGTTGTCCGTGGTCGGCCCGCGGCTGCTGAAGGCCACGACCTGGTCGGGGCGATCGGCCATCGGGTCCTTCTTGATCGGGCTGGTCGGGAAATCCGAGGGCCACCACTCCCCGTAGGTCTCGGAGTCGAACTCGGGCCGCCGGTTCTCGCACGCGCCGACCGTGATGCAGTTCTTGGCGGTGCCGGGCGACGTCACGCTCTTGAGGTTGATCTTGCCGTCGCCGTCGCTGTCCGTGCCGTCGTTGCCGGCCGCGATCACGAAGCAGAAGTCCTTGTGGTCCCACACGTACTCGTCGAACTGGCGGCACTGGTCGTCGTAGGCGCCCGGATCGCCGCCGCCCCACGAGTTGGAGTGCACCCGCGCCCCGCTGGTGTAGGCGAACTGGAACAGCGGGCCCAGGTTCGTGGGCAGGCCGGCCAGCACGTAGCGCTCGCCCTTCAGGTTCGGCGGGGCGGTCGGCTTCCACTTCATCTCCTGCTCCACCGCCTGGAAGACCAGCTGCGCCTGGTGGGCGTGGCCCCGGATGAGGGCGGGGCCGCTCGCGGACGCGGTCCCGTCACCCAGCACGGAGCCGCTCACGTGCGTGCCGTGGCCGGAGTCGAGGTCCGCGGGCCCGTCGTTGGCGGCGGGGTTGGTGATGACCGAGCTCCAGTCCGCCGTGATCGGATAGCTCTTGATCGCGAGGACGCGGCCCGCGAAGTCGGGGTGGATGGAGGCGGGGTTGCCGGTGTCGAGGCCGGTATCGCAGACCGCCACGATCTCGCCCGCCCCCGCGAGCTTGAGGCCGGAGGCGCTCGCCGCCGCGTAGGCGTTGCCCATGATGCCGGTGGCGACGTTGTTGCTGGTGCGCGGCACGACCTGCTGGCGGATGAACTTCACCCCGTGCACCGCCGACAGCGCCTGGATCTGCCGGGCCCGTGCGGCCTCGGAGCGGGTGGTCTCGAGCACCAGCACCCTGGCCGCGGGCTCGCGCGAGAGCACCGTGAAGCCGAGCCTCCGGGCCGCCGCCGCGATGGGGCCCATCTGCCCGCCGTCGAAGACCTCGACGCGGTACACGTTCGGCCGGACGCGCCGCCGCGGCAGGGTGGCGCGGGCGCGGCGCCGCCCGGTGAGCCCGGGCGCGACGCGGGAGGCGTGCGGCAGGTGCCCCATCCAGCGCACGAACGGCAGGGCCGCGATCTTCGGCAGGGCGCTCCGGCGGGCCCAGACCACGTACGTGAAGCTGCCCCGCGGCTCACGGATGCGGGCGCCGATCTGCTCGAGCGCGGCGAGCCAGCGGTCCTTGATCGGCCCGCGAAACTGCACGAGGTAGTGATGCGGTCCCGGCGCGAGCCGCTCGCCCGCGTAGGCGGGGTGGCGCACCTTGCCCCGGACCGTGATGCGCGGCCGCGCGGTGTTGATGGTGACGTTGGGCAGGTCGACCGCGTAGTGGTCCGTGATGTCCTCCACCGGGTACCGGCGGGCCAGGCTCCGGGCCCCCGCCGGGGTGGCCTGCACGAGCAGGAACGCGTCGTACGGCTCGATCAGCGTGGCGTGCTCGACGACGGCCGGAATGTCGTCCTTGCCGGCGAAGACCTTCAGGATGGGCATGGCGGACCTCCTCTGTGGCGATGCCCGACGCGCGTCGTGGGACGGATCAGGTCGGCGGCGCGTCGGGCGGGTGGATGGTCACGATCGCGGTCGGCGCGCCCGCCGGGCGCGGGCCTTCGTGGGCCGCCGGGTGGGGCCCACCCGGCGCGCGGTGCCCTTCTCCCACGGGGACTCGCTCTCGATCTGCTCCAGCGCCTCCTCGAGCCGCAGGTCGCGCTCCGCCGCCGAGAGCGAGCGGTCCTGGGCGAAGACGCGCCACGCGGCGATGAGCATGTCGACCTGGCCGGCGGTGATCGACGCCCACTCGGGTCGGGCGCGCCAGAGCCCCGCGAGGGTCACCGCGAGCAGGCGAGCCCAGGCGACCGCGGGCAGGTCCTGGGTCGCGGAGCCCTCGCCGACCGGCCGTCCGATCCGGCGGGTCACCCCGACGACCCGGTCGCGGCTCCTGCGCTTGCTCATGAATGCATCATAGTGCGCGTCGGGGCGGTGGTTGACAGCCCGTCCAATATACTGGATGATCGATCCACCATGAAGGATGCCGGGCCCGACATCAACCAGCGCATCGCGACCCGCGTCCGCGACCTCCGGGCGGGGCGGGGGCTGTCGCTCGAGGCGCTGGCCCGGCAGAGCGGGGTGAGCCGCTCCATGATCTCGCTGATCGAGCGCGGGGAGTCGAGCGCCACCGCGGTCGTGCTGGAGAAGCTCGCCGCGAGCCTCGGAGTCTCGCTGGCGGCCCTGTTCGAGGACCCGCAGGCACCGCCCAGCCCGGTGGCGCGACGCTCGAGCCAGACGCAGTGGCGCGACCCCGCCTCCGGCTACCGCCGCCGGAACCTCTCGCCGCCCGGGGTGGCCGCGCCGCTCCAGCTCGTGGAGGTGGAGCTGCCCGCCGGGGCCCGGATCGCCTACGAGTCCGGCGTGCGCGCGGTGCCCATGCATCAGCAGCTCTGGGTGCTGGACGGCAGCATCGAGGTCACGCTGGGCGACGCGCGCCAGCGACTCGACGCGGGCGACTGCCTCGCCATGCAGCTCGCCGGCCCCACCGCGTACCGCAACCCCGGACGCAAGACCGCCCGTTACCTCGTGGCCATCGCGAGCGACGGCCACTCCACCCGGAGGAGACCATGACCGCCGCTCCCCACGTGCGTCGCGCCCGCCCCGAGGAGGCCGCCCGGCTCGTTCCCGCGCTCGCCGAGGTCCTGATCGCCTGCGTGACGGGCGGCGCCTCGGTGAGCTTCATGCATCCGCTCTCGCGCGAGCGCGCCGAGGCCTTCTGGCGAGGTGTCACCGACGGCGCGGCCCGCGGCGATCGGATCCTGCTGGTCGCCGAGGACGAGGCCGGCGCCGTCGTGGGCACCGTCCAGGTACTGCTGGCCATGCCCGAGAACCAGCCGCACCGGGGCGAGATCGCCAAGCTGCTGGTGCACCCGCGCGCGCGCCGGCGAGGCATCGCGGCCCGGCTGATGGACGCGGCCGACGAGGCGGCGCGGGGCGCCGGGAAGTCCCTCCTGGTGCTGGACACCGTGACCGGCGGGGACGCGGAGCGGCTCTATCCGCGACTCGGCTGGCAGCGCTGCGGCGTCATTCCCGACTTCGCGCTCTGGCCGACCGGCGGGTTCTGCGCCACCACGTTCTTCTACAAGGCGCTGCCGCCCGGAGCCGCGACCGCATCGCGGTAGTTGACAGGCGACCGGAGGAAGGCGTTTTCTAACCCCGCCGGGCGGACGCCGTCCGTCGGCCGAGGGGAGAGCCGCTACGAACCGACGTCGAGGGTGGTCGGCCGCTCCGGGCCGCGCGAGCGCGCGGGGGATGTGGGCTCGCGCCGCGGTCCTGGCGCTGCTGGTGCTGATCGGCCCCGCCGCCGCCCAGTCGCCGTCCCCGGTGCCGTATCCGCCCGCGGTGCCGTATCCGAAGGAGTACAAGACCACGCTGCTGAAGTACGCGCTGGTCGACCGCGCCGACGGCCTGTCCCGCGACCTCTACGTCTCCCGCGACGCCTTCGAGGCCGTGAGGCGCGACCCCAGGCTCTCCGAGTTCCCGGTGGGTGCGCTCTTCGCCCTCGACGTCTACAGCGCGCGGATGATACGCCGCGATCCCAGGACCGGCGCCTCGGTGTTCGAGAAGAGTCCGGACGGCCACCTGGTCCGCAGCAAGGACGAGCACACCCTGCACCTCATGCAGAAGACCCGCGCCGGCTTCGGCAGCCGGACGTGGGCCTTCGGCGGCTTCGATCCCGCGACGGCCTTGCCGCTCAAGCTCGACCTCCCCGGCGACTGCCTCCTCTGCCACCAGGCGGCGCTGGTGAGCGACCTGTCGTTCTCGCTCACTCTCCTCCGGCGCTACGTCGCCACCGGCCAGGTGCAGTACGGCTTCTGCGCGCAGCCCGGCCGGCAGATCTGTCCGTTCTAGGCGGGGGCGGCGGCTCAGGCGCGGGGCGGGTAGGCCGGCGCGGCCAGGGCCGCGCGCACCGCGTGGGTCAGGCCCTGGGGCGTGAACGGCTTCTGCATGAACGACCAGCGCGGCTGATCGGCGTCGCGGCTCTCGGTGTAGCCCGACATGATCAGGACCTTGACGCCGGGACGGCTCTCCCAGAGCTGCGCGGCCAGCTCCGGCCCCCGCATGGCCGGCATCACCATGTCGGTGAGCAGCAGGTCGATCGGGCCGTCCCGCCGGTCGCAGAGGGTGAGCGCCTCCAGCGGGTCGCCCGCCTCCAGGATGGTGTAGCCCGCCGCGGCCAGCACCTCCGCGGCCAGCCGCCGCAGCTCGTCGTCGTCCTCCACGAGCAGGATCGTGCCCGTGCCGCGCACGAGGTTGGGGTCGGGCTCGGCCCGCGCGGCGGCCACCTCGGCCGCGTCGGGGATCCGGGGCAGGTAGATCGTGAACGTGGTGCCGCGCCCGAGCGCGCTCTCGAGCGCCAGGTACCCACCGCTCTGGTGCACGATGCCGTGCACGGTCGAGAGCCCGAGCCCGGTGCCCTTGCCCGGCTCCTTGGTGGTGAAGAACGGCTCGAAGACTCGGGCCGCGGTGGCCGCGTCCATGCCGGAGCCGGTGTCGCGGATGCTGAGCGTGACGTAGCGGCCGGCGGGCACCACCCGATCCTGCGCGCGGAGGCCGGGCTCCTCCACCGTGCGGCCGGCGGTCGCGATGGTGAGCGTGCCGCCCTCCGCCATCGCGTCGCGCGCGTTGACCACCAGGTTCACCACCACCTGCTCCATCTGGCCCGGATCGGCCATGACCTTGCCGGTGTCGGCCTCCGACAGGATCACGATCTCGATGTGCTCGCCGATCAGGCGCCGCAGGATCGGGGTGACGCCATCCACCAGCGTGCGCAGGTCGATGGGCCGTGCCTCCAGCACCTGCTTGCGGCTGAACGCGAGGAGCTGGCGGGTGAGGCCGGCGGCCCGCTGCGCGGTGGTCTGGATCAGGTCGATGTCGCGGCGGGCCGGATCGTCGGCGGGCAGGCGCATCTGGAGGAGGCTGCTGCGGCCGCCGATCACGGTCAGCAGATTGTTGAAGTCGTGCGCGATGCCGCCCGCGAGCTGTCCGACCGCCTCCATCTTCTGCGACTGGGCGAGCTGGGCCTGGGCCTGCTCCAGCTCCGCGTACGAGGTCCGCAGCCGCTCCACCAGGCGCGCCTGGTGGAGCGCCACCGCGAGCTGGGCCGCCACCTCCCGCGCGATCCGCACCTGCTCCTCCGGGAACCGCGCCTGGTCGCCGCCGAAGCTCACCGAGCCGATCAGCTCGCCCGCGGTGATCATCGGTACCACCATGTACACGTGGACCCCGGAGGCGAGGAGGGCATCCACCTCCGGGCTCGGCGGCAGCGTACGCACGTCGACCACCTGCGGCTCGCCGCGGCGCAGCCCCTCGATGTCCCCCGCCAGGGCCAGCGAGTACCGAACCTTGCCCCCGCGGTGGATGCGATGGCGCCCGACCGCGGCCAGCCACTCCACCTCGCCGGTGGTCCAGTCGAAGAGGTTGACGATGGCGCGCGGGACTTCCAGCAGGTCCCTCAGGCGTGCCAGCACCGCCTCCGCGATCGCCACCGGGGCGGTCTCGGAGAGGATCGCGAGGTCGATGTCGTGCAAGATCTTGAGCCGCGCGGCCTGCCTCACCAGCACGTCGCGGGAGCGCGCGTTGCTGATCGCGAGCGCGGCCTGGTCCGCGAAGCGCTGCAGGAGATCGATCTCCGCCCGGGAGAAGTTGCGAGGCTCGCCGCTGCCCACCGAGAGCACCCCGATCACGGTGCCCGCCGCGCGCATCGGCACCGCGAGCCCGGCCACGATGCCCACCGAGACGTTGCGCGCGCGCAGGGTGGGGTGGGACTCGAAGTTGGGGTCGATGCGGATGTCCCCGGTCCACACCGGGCGGCCCTCGGTGGCGGCCCGGCCCACGATGCCGGCGCCCGCGGGGACGACCTCGCCGCGTCCGGCGTACTGCTTGGCCCGGCCGCCGAGCGCGATGGCGCCCAGGTCCCCGTCGGGCTGGAGGAGCCGGATCGCCGAGCTGTGCACGGACAGCAGGCCGAGCACGCTCTCCGCGATGCGCTGGCCGACCGCCCCCGAGTCGAGGTCCTCTCCGATGAGGCTCGCCACCAGGGCGAGCTCCGTCGCCTCCTGCCGCTCGCGGGCGATCTCGGCGTGCAGTCGCTCGCTCTCGAGGACGAGCCCGGCATTGTCGGCCACGGTGGTGAGCAGCGTCAGCTCGTCCTCGGTGTAGCGGCGGCCCGTGTGATCGGCGAGCACGAGCGCGCCCGCCGTGCCGTCCCGCCCGACGATGGGCGCGGCCGCGAGTCCACCCAGCCGCTGGCTCCGGATCACCTTGCGGTTCGCGGCGTCCAGCGGGCAGCCGGGCTCGGCCAGGATGTCGGGGGCCGCGCGGGCGGCGCCGACCCGGGCCGCCAGTCGGGCGAACGCGAGCTCGGCGTCCACGGATCCGGTGGTGGCCCGCACCCCGGTGCGGCCGGCGAAGGCGACGAGTCGCGGGGCGACCGGCTCCGGGTCGAAGCGGTACAGGCGGGCGTGGTGGCCGCCCAGGAGCCGGACGGCGAGGCGTACGAGCCTCTCCGAGGCCTGGACGAAGTCGCTGGCGGTCGCCTGCTCGCTGCCCAGCCCAGACGGGGTGGCCTCCCCCATGAGACCAAGGGTAGTACATCGGCATTTTTAAAGGTAATTTTGCCGGCCGGCGCGCGGGCGGGCGACTGACTCCCGGTCCGAGGAGCTGGCGGCGCGCGATCAGGGAACCGCGTGCCCGGACGACGCGTCTGGAGTATTGTGACGGGGTTCCCCGGCTTCACTACGCATTGAACGAACCACCTCTCGGAGGAGGAGGATGGCGAACTCGGTCGGTTACCACGAATCGGAAGCGAAGCTGAGGCCGGAGACCCAGGACAACCACCGGGCCCTGACCTCGATGCAGGAGGAGCTGGAGGCGGCCGACTGGTACGATCAGCGCGTCGACGCGGCGACCGACCCGGACCTCAAGGAGATCCTGGCTCACAACCGGGACGAGGAGAAGGAGCACTTCGCGATGCTCCTCGAGTGGTACCGCCGGCGCGACGCCAAGATCGACGCCCACCTCCGGGAGTACCTGTTCAGCAGTGGCTCGATCATCGCCAGGGAACAGGCGGCCACGGGTGGCGGCGAGGCCGGTGGCGGAGGGCCGTCCGCGCCGTCGAGCTCGGGCTCGCTGGGGATCGGCAGCCTGAAGGGGGGGAACGGGCTATGAACAATCTCAAGCGTGAGCTCGCCCCCATCTCCTCCGCCGCGTGGGAGGAGATCGACGAGGAAGCCACCCGGGTCCTCAAGCTGAAGCTGGCTGGCCGCAAGCTCGTCGACTTCGTGGGGCCGCTCGGGCCCACCGGCGCGGCGGTGAACACCGGACGTCGCGAGCGGCTCGACAAGGGCCCGGTGGCCGACGTGGAGGCGTCGCGCCGGCAGGTCCTGCCCCTCGTCGAGCTGAGGGCCTACTTCGATCTGTCGCGGGAGGAGATGGACGCCGTCGAGCGGGGCTCGAAGGATCCCGAGCTGCAGCCGCTGATCGACGCGGCCACCCGCATCGCCTACGCGGAGGACAACGCGATCTTCCACGGCTATCCTGCGGGCGCCATCCAGGGCATCGACAAGGCCTCCGCGCACCCGAGCCTGCCGATCTCCGACGACTACCGGGCCTACCCGCACACGATCGCGGAGGCCACGCGGCTGCTCCGGCTCGCCGGGGTCGACGGTCCCTACGCCATCGCCCTCGGGCCGCGGTCGTACACGGGTCTCACCCAGGCGGTGGGTGACGGCGGCTACCCGGTGCTCAACGTGGTCCGCAAGCTCGTGGACGGCCCGATCGTGTGGGCGCCGGCCATCAGCGGCGCGGTGGTCCTGAGCCTGCGCGGCGGCGACTTCGAGCTGACCGTCGGCCGTGACCTCTCGATCGCCTATCAGAGCCACACCGACGCCTCGGTGCGCCTCTACCTGGTCGAGACCATGGCCTTCCGGGTGCTGACCCCGGAGGCCGCGGTCGCGCTGGTGCACCAGAACGGGAAGGGGTCCCGGAAGGGCTAGATCAGTCGGGCCGAGCTCAGTCGAGCTTGCCCTGAACCACGACGCCGGCGTCGAGCAGGTGTGCGATCTCGTCCTCCGCGAGGCCGGCCTCGCGGAGGATCTCGACGCTGTGCTCGCCGATGCCGGGAGCCATGGTCGCGGGCACCTTCTCCTGACCGGAGATCGCCAGCGGGCTGCTGACGGTCAGCCGGGCGCCCGCACGCGGGTCGTCGATCGGCACCAGCGCGCCGCTGTCGCGCATCTGCGCGTCGTGCGGGACGTCCTCGAGCGTCCCGACCACGCCGAAGGCGATGCCGCTCGCCTCCAGGATCGCGCGCCACTCCCCCCACTCGCGCGCCGCGAAGACCGCGTCCAGGATGCCGATCAGCGCTCGCGCGTTGGTGCGTCGGGCCGCGGGGGTGGCGAAGCGTGGGTCGGCGTGCAGCTCCGGACGGCCGATCGCGGCGGCGAAGTCCTGCCAGCGGCGACCGTCGGGGGTGAGCGCGATGAGGAACCAGCGGCCGTCGCGGCTCCGGTAGAGGTTGCCGAGGGCGTCGACCGCCTCCTCGCGCGGCGGACGGACCACGGTGCGGGCCCCGCACAGGATGCCCTGGACCGGGATCGCGTTGAGCCAGAGCCCGTTGGCCAGGAGCGAGGTCGAGACCATGGCCCCCCGGCCGGTGCGCTCGCGGTGGTACAGCGCGGCCATGATCGCCCCGAAGAGCGACATCCCCGTCGGATGGTCACCCATGCCCGGCAGCGACCGCGCGGGCGGCGAGTCGGGCGAGGGCCGCACCAGGTCCATCAGCCCGCTGCGGGCCCAGAGCGCGGTGCTGTCGAACCCGGGCCGGGCCGCCTCCGCGCCGGTCTCGCCGTAGGCGGTGATCGAGGCGTAGATCAGGCGCGGGTTGAGCGGCGCGAGGTCCTCCCAGCGCACGCCGAGACGGGCGCGCCCGTCGAGCGGCACGTTGGTCACGAACACGTCGGCCCCGGCGATCAAGCGGTGGAGCACCCGCTGCCCGGCCTCGGCGCGCAGGTCGAGGGCGAGGCCGCGCTTGCTGCGATTGTCGACGATCCAGGGGAAGTTGTAGGAGCTGGGCGGGTAGCCCGCGTTGCGCAGCCGGTAGGTGTCGCCCGCCGGCGGCTCGACCTTGATCACCTGGGCGCCGAGGTCCGCCATCACGGTGGCGGCCACCGGCCCCGCGATGAAGCTGGCCGCGTCGATCACCCGGATGCCGTCGAGGAGCCTCATCGCTCCGCGACGGAGGCGTCGGCCTCGGCCGCGTTCCGGAGCAGGGCCGCCCCGCGATAGATGCCGTGCACGAACTTGCTGTAGGGCATCACCACGAACAGGGCCAGCACGCAGCCCAGGTGGATCGCCAGCAGCGTGCCCATCGCGGATGTCGCGCGGAGGCCCAGCAGGACCAGGCCGGTGACCGCGGTCAGCCAGATCAGCAGGACGAACGCGAACTCGGTGCCGAGCAGGCGCGGGGCGCCGGGCTCCGGGTCGGCGACGATCTTGAGCCAGAGCATGCCCGCGGCGCCGACGGTCATGCCGAGGCCGCCGATCGCCCCGAGCAGCACCGGCAGGCTGGTCGGCGGGAACGGAGACAGCCGGCCCAGCACGTGCTCGTAGAAGGCGGCGGTGGTGGTGGAGGCGAAGCAGAGCGCGAAGCCGTAGAACAGTGCGTGGTGGAGCCAGCGGCGGCTCTGGGAGAATCCCTCGTCGCGATCGTTGCAGCCGTCGCCGCCGCCCCCCAGGTACCGCAGCGAGGCGACGTCGCGCAGGGCCTGCCCCCACGCGGCCGGGCCCGGGAAGGGCCCGGAGGCGGTCCCGCGCCAGAAGCGCACCGCGCCCATCACGAGGGCCAGGATCGAGAACGTGAACGTCACCGACGCCACCGACACCATCGCCCACGCCGGGATCACCAGGTAGAAGGCCCCGGGCGCGGTGTGCACGCCGTAGAGCACCGCCGGGTCCCGCAGCACCGCGGTGAGGAGGAGGAGCAGCGCGATGCCGAGGGCGGTGGCGAGCGCGACCACCGTGCCGTTGCGCCGGAAGAGCCCGGCCAGGAAGCCGGGCCACGCGTAGGTCTCCCACGTCTCCGCCCGCACGTCGGTCAGGGTGCGCGGCAGGTTGACGTTGAACGGGTGCGGCGGCGCGTACTGGCAGGCGTAGAAGCAGGCGCGGCAGCTGTGGCAGAGGTTGGCCAGGTACGCGAGGTCGAGCACCGAGAACTCGCGCCGGCGCTCCATGGCCGGGAACACCGCGCAGAAGCCCTCGCAGTAGCGGCAGGCGTTGCAGACCTGCATCGCCCGGCTCGCGTCCTGCAGCGCGTCGCTAGCGTGCATGAGCCCGGACGTGGGCGGCGGCCTCCCGCCCCGCGATGCGACCGAACACGGTGCCGATGGTCATGCCGAATCCGGCCAGGTAGCCCTTGCCGAGGATGTTGCCGGCCATGATCTCACCCGCGGCCCAGAGGTTGGTCACCGGGCGGCCGTCCTCCATGAGCACGTGGGCGCACTCGTCGACGCGTACCCCGAGGTACGTGAAGGTGATCCCCGGGCGCAGCGGGTAGCCGATGAAGGGCGGGGTGTCGATGGGCCGGGCCCAGTGCGTCTTGGGCGGGGTGAGCCCGGCGGTGGCGCAGTCGTCGAGCGCGTTCCCGTTGAACCGGCCCGGGCGCACCGCCGCGTTGAACTCCTTCACCGTCGCCTCGAGGGCGGTCGGCTCGAGGCCGAAGGCACGAGCCAGCTCGGCGATCGAGCCGGCGCGGATCGGCGGGAACACCGAGGGCATGAAGAGGCGCTCCGACTTCGCGTCGACGATGCAGTACGCGATCTGCCCCGGCCGCTGCGCCACCAGGCGGCCCCAGATCGCGTAGCGCTTCGGCCACAGGTCCTCGCCCTCGTCGTAGAAGCGCCGGGCCTGATGATCGACCACGATGCCGAAGGGGATGCAGTCGAGGCGGGTGACGATGCCGCCGTCGAAGCGGGGGGCGCGCGCGTCGATGGCCACCGCGTGGCACTGGGTGGGATCGCCCACCGCGGCCACCCCCTGGTCGAGCAGGTTGCGGAGGATGCGGCCGCGGGCGTAGGGCGTGCCCCGGATCAGGAAGTTCTCCGCCGCCTCGCCCCAGTACTCCTTGAGCCACTCGATGTTGCCCTGGAAGCCGCCCGAGGCCGCCACGATCGCGATGGCCCGCACCGTCTCCGGGAAGCCCTTGCTGCTGAGGACCACCTGGGCCACCCGGCGGTCCTCGATGGCGAGGGCCTGCACCTCGGTGTCGTAGAGCACGTCCACGCCCAGGCGCTCGGCGGTGCGGAAGTAGGCGTTGACGAGAGCCTTGCCGCCGCCCAGGAAGAAGGCGTTGGTGCGCGAGAGGTTGAGGGTGCCGGTGAGCGAGGGCTGGAAGCGGACGCCGCGCGCCTCGGCCCAGGCGGTGGCCTCCGCGGAGGCGCGAATGGTCATCCGGGCCAGCGCCTCGTCGGTGGCGCCGCCGGTCACCCGCCTGAGGTCCTCCCAGTACTCGCCCTCTTCGTAAGCCTCGGTGAGGACCGAGGTGGGCGCGGCGTGCATCGCGCGCAGGTTGCGGGTGTGCCGGCTGTTGCCGCCGCGCATCGCGCGGGGCGCGTGCTCGACGAGGAGGACGCGGGCGCCCATCTCGCGCGCGGTGACCGCCGCGCACAGGGCGGCGTTGCCACCGCCGATCACCAGCACGTCGTAGGGCCGGGTGAGATCCGCCATCTCACGCCGGTCCGGGCGAGGGGAGGAGAGGCGGCGGTCCGGCGCGGCGACGGCCTGGGCCGGGCCGAAGGCGAGGGAGCGCGGGGGCCGCCGGCATCGCGACACATCCTGGGCCGCGCCGCGTCACCTGTCAAGGCGCGCGGCACCCGCGGTGCCGGTCCGTCGCGCCCCGCGGGGTCGGGCGATGCCGTCCCGCGGGGCGCTCTCGGTTCGGGAGAAGTGAGCTAGACGCCGGTGCGACGGCGCCGGCGGCGAAGGGTGACGCCCAGCCCCGCCATCGTGGAGCCGAGCAGGAGAAGGGTGGCCGGCTCCGGCACCGGGGCCGGGACCGTCACGTTGCCGATGCTGTCGATCTTGGTGCCGATCTGGGGACCCTGGTTCCTGGTGCCCCGAGAGGTGAACAGTCCGGTGTCCATGAGGCTGATGGAGCTCGTGGCGCCGAAGTCCCCCAGGTCGGTCACCGGCCCGGTGACGGTGCTACCGGTACGGGTGAACGTGAGGTTGGTCAGATTCGAGTCCGCCGGTGTCTGGGTGTTTGGCGTGAAGCCGATCGCCTGCGTCTGGCAGGCCCAGCCGCCGGGGGCGAAGCAAGATCCCGATACGAAGCCGCGGAAGTCGTAGATGGTGAGGAAATCACCGACCGACGCGGACGGCGGGACCGGGTTGACCGACTGGGCGCCGCCTCCGTTGGCATTCTGATCGAACGCCAGGCCGATGTCGTAGGTCCAGATGAAGGTGTTGCCGCCGCTCGGAGTGACGGAGCCCAGGGTCGGGATCAGAGTCGCCTGGGCGGCTCCGTGAACGCCCAGGGTCATGAGCAGGGTTGCCAGAATGACCGCGAGTGCTCGTCGTTTGTGTTCCATTGACACCTCCTGGCGCGTTTAAGCAACGGGCGGACCACCACCCATCGGGCTCGCATGGGGCGAATCGCGTCGAAATGGGACGATGGCCCGTGTCGTTCTTCCAGGTAACCGAAGAACTTACACAGGCAAAGCTTCCGGACTTCTCGCGCGGAGGAAGCGCGGCGCTCGCGCGGCTTGCTTCAGCGCTCCGGTGGGCGCCGTGTCTTCCAGTCGGTGGCCGCCTCGTAGGCCCAGCCGATGCGGAGCGCGGTGGCCTCGTCTCCCGCGCGCGCCACGATCTGCAGAGACAGCGGCAGGCCATCCTTGGTGAAGCCGCTCGGCACCGCGAGCCCGCAGAGCCCGAGGTAGTTCACCGGGCGCGTGAAGTGCGCCGCGGTCCCGCCCTGGTCCGCCTTTTCGATCGGAATTGGCGGAGTCAAGGCTGTCGGAGTGAGCAAGGCATCGACATCGACAAGCGCCGCCTCGACCTCGCGCTTGTGCGTCTCCCGCTCCGCCAGGGCCAGCAGGTAGTCGCGCGCGGAGACGCCGCGACCGAGCTGGATGCGAGGGCGAACGTGCGGGTCGACCGGCAGCGACTCGTCGTCGACCAGCTGGCCGACGAACCGGTAACCCTCCGCGCCGATGATCCGGCCGGTGGCGGCCGCGTAGTCGCTGAAGCGATGGGGCAGGCTGGCCCGCACGATCTGGGCGCCGAGCCGGGCGAGCGCGTCCGCGGAGGCGTCGAAGGCGGCGAGCACCTCACGGTCGACGCCGGCCCGCTCGGCCTCCGGCATCACCGCGATGCGCAGCCCGCTCACGCCGCGGTGGAGGGTCGGCAGGGGATCGGCGGCGGACCAGAGGAGGGTCTGGGGGTCGCGCGCGTCCGGTCCGTTGAGGAGGCGGAACAGGATGGCCGCGTCCTCCACCGAGCGCGCCATGGGTCCGGGGGTGTCGAGCGTGAACGACAGCGGCAGCACCCCGTGGGTGCTGATGCGCCCGGCGGTGACCTTGAGGCCCACGATGCCGCACCAGCCCGCGGGCAGGCGGACCGAGCCGCCGGTGTCGGTGCCGATGGCGATGGGCGCCAGCCCCGCGGCCACCGCCACCGCGGAGCCGCTCGACGACCCGCCCGGCGTGCGGTGGACCGTCAGGTCCCACGGGTTTCGCGGCGTGCCCATGTGGGTGTTGGTGCCCCAGCTGCCCATCGCGAACTCCACGGTGTGGGTCTTGCCGAGGACGATCATGCCCGCCGCGATGGCCCGCTCGGCCAGCGTCGCGGTGGTCGGCGACACCCGCTTGGCCCACACCTTCGAGCCGCCGGTGGTCACGCGGCCTTCCAGGTCGACCAGGTCCTTCAGGGCGATCGGCACGCCGTGGAGCGGGCCGACCCGGTGGCCGGAGCGAATGGCCCGCTCGGCGCCCTCCGCGGCCATCCGGGCCTCGTCGGCGTAGACCGCGATGAAGGCGTGCAGCTCGGGGTCGCGCCGCTCGATGCGCCGCAGCAGGGCGTCCACCGCGTCGACCGGAGAGAGAGTGCGTGCGCCGAAGGCCTGCGACAGCTCGGCGACGGTGGCCCACACGGGATCGACGGTGGTCATGGCTTGGGCTCCAGGGTGCGCCTGTCCGAGACGATCCGCCCCTCCTTGAAGACGAGGAGCAGTCGGCGGAGGTTGGTGATGTCGTCGAGGGGGTTCGCGGCGGTCACGATGAGATCGGCCAGCTTGCCCGGCTCGACGGTGCCGAGCGCGTCGCCGACCCCGCAGAGCGCGGCCGCGTGACGGGTGGCCGCCAGCAGCGCCTGCCACGGCGTGGCGCCGGAGGCGACCCAGAGGCCCAGCTCCAGCAGCGCGGCCTCCCGCAGCGGCCGGATGTCGGAGCCGAGCGCCATCGGGATGCCCGCGGCCAGCGCGCGGCGGAAGGCCTCGCGGTGGGCTCCGGCCGCGTCGTCGGCCCGGCGGCAGAGGTCGGGGGCCAGGTCGCGCTGCTCGACCCATCGCTTCTCCCACGGATCGCGGGCCTGGTCGGGCGTGAGCTGGGTGATGGCGAGGGTGGGCACGTACCACGTCTCGTGCGCGCGCAGGGCCTCGAGGCTCGCGTCGTCCAGGATGTAGCCGTGCTCCACGCTGTGGGCGCCGAGCCGCGCCGCCGCGGCGACCGCCTCGGGGTTCGTGGCGTGCGCCACCACCGGGAAGCCCCGCTGCCGGCAGATCGCGAAGGCGGCCTCCAGCTCCTCGGGCAGGAGGAAGGACCGGGAGTGCCGGTCCCACGCCGGGCCCATGATCCCGCCGCTCAGGTTCAGCTTGATGTGGTCGACCCCGTTCTTGATCTGCTCGCGGATCGCGGTGACGAAGCCGTAGGGCCCGTCGCACTCGCGCGCGTGGCCGGAGGTGAGGAAGTGCCCGCCGGTGGTGGTCAGGAAGTGGCCGGCCGCGAAGAGACGCGGGCCCACGTACTGCCCGGAGTCGAACGCGCGCTTCCAGGCCACGTCCATGAAGTGGGAGGCGCCCGCGCACCGGAGGCCCACGATGCCGCTCTCCGTGAGCGCCTCCATCAGGCGATGGCCGAAGATCGCGGTCTGCTCCGCCACCGAGGCGCCGGTGGACGCCAGGTAGTCGGGATGGACGTGCACGTCCCACAGGCCGGGCAGCAGGAAGGCGCCCCCGAGGTCCACCACGTCGGCCCCGCGGGTGTCGGGGGAGCGGCCCCCGTCCACCACTTCCACGATGCGGCCGCGCTCGACGGTGACGCTCGCGCCCCGCCGGAGCCCGGGGGTCACGCAGTCGATCAGGGTCGCGTGGGTGAGGACGGATCGCATGGCGGCGCTCAGAGACGGTCGCGCTGCTCGACCAGCTTCCAGTAGGTGTCCTTGTGGAGGATCTTGTCGCCGCGGAACTGGTACAGGTCGCAGCCCTGGTAGTCGAGCTTCTCGCCGTCGGCGCCGGTGCCGGTCACCATCCACACCGACACCGCGCGATCGCCGGTGACGAAGTGGTCGATGTGGTCCCACCGCATGTCGGTGATGACCTTGAAACGGTCGGCCAGCACGCGGCCGATCGCGGCCTTGCCGTGGACGCGACGGCCGCACGGATCGGGTCCGCGGGCCATGAGGAAGGTGGCGTCGTCCGCGAAGAAGGCGAGGATCTTCTCCACGTCGCGCTGGTTGAAGGCCTCGTTGATCCGCATGAGGAGGTCGATGGACGGGCCCATGATCACGCTCCTGGCCGGCCGGTCTGCCGGCCGACGAAGTCCAGCACCTGGGCCACGCACTTGTCGGTGGCCGGGCTCTCCTGCTGCACGAAGCCGTGGCGGGAGTCGGGGAAGTGCGCGTGCTCGATACGGCCGCCCGCCCGCCGGTAGGCGTCGACGAAGGCGAGGGTGATCGCGGCGGGCACGTTGTCGTCGAGGTCGGGCTGCGCCACCCACGCGGGCGGCAGCGCGGTGGCGAGCCCGCCGGTCACGAGGCGGGTCACGCTCGCGTCCGCCATCGTGGCCTCATCGCCGAAGAAGGCGCGATGCGAGGCGACCAGCCGCTTGGCGTCGAAGCCGGAGGGCGGCGGCGGCTCGTCCTCTCGGGAGAGCGCGTAGCGGTAGCGGGCGAGGGGATCGGCCACCGGGTAGAGCGCCACCACGAACGCCACCGAGGCGTCCCGGGGCTCGGCGTCGAGCGAGCCGTCCGGCATCACCACCGGGCTGCCCGCCGCGATGGGCGCGGCGGGGCGGAGCGCGTGGAGGAGCGCGAGGTGTCCGCCACTCGAGCTGCCGAGGAGGCCAATACGCGCCGGGTCCAGCCCGAGCCGGCGGGCGTGGGCGCGCGCGTAGCGCACGCCGGCCGCCACGTCCGCGACCGCGGCGGGGAACCGATGGTCGGGGGCCTGGCGGAAGTCCAGCGCCACCACGACGCGGCCGGAGGCGGCCAGGGCGTGGCAGAGGATGGCGTCCGCGGTGCGGTCGGAGCGGGCCCACGCGCCGCCGTGCACGTAGACCACCGCCGCGCGCGGCGTGGCCGCGTCGCCGCGAGGACGGTAGATGCGGGCCAGGAGCTCGAGCCCGCCGGGGCGGGCGTAGGGAGTGTCGACCACCTCCGCGTCGTCGTGAGGTCCGGTCATGGTGTCTCCGTCTCCGATCAGGTCTCGACCAGTCCCATGTCAGTCGACGATCGCCTGCTGCACCAGCTCCTTGAAGAGCTGGCGATAGTAGACGCGCGACGGCCCGGGAGCCTGGGTCATGAGGATCGCGACCACCTGCTCTTTCGGATCGACCCAGAAGTAGGTGCCGCCCGCGCCCGCCCAGCCGTACTCGCCGATCGACCCCGACTGGCCGTCGAGCCCCACGTCCTTGCGCACCTGGAAGCCGAGCCCGAAGGTGTAGCCGGGGCGCCGAATGGTGGCGCTGATCGGGCCCAGGTGATCGGAAGCCATGAAGGCCACCGTGGTGCGGCCGAGCAGGCGGGCGCGGTCGAGCCGGCCGCCGTTCAGCAGCGCCTGGGCGAAGCGCACGTAGTCGTCGGTGGTGGAGACCGCGCCGCCGCCGCCCGACTCGTAGCGCGGCGGCGTGGTGACGTCGATCAGGGCGATCTTGTCCCCGGTGGCCGGGTCGATGGGAAAGGCCTGGGCCAGCCGGCCCTGCTGGGCCTGCGGCACCGAGAAGCCGGAGTCCTTCATGCCGAGCGGGCGAAAGATGCGGTCCGCGAAGAAGCCGCCGAGCGACTTGCCCGAGATCACCTCCACCACGCGGCCCAGCACGTCCACCGAGCGGCTGTACTCCCACGCGGTGCCGGGCTGGTGCGCGAGCGGCACCTTCGCGAGGCGGTCCACCAGCTCGGCGTTGGTGAGGTCCCGCGCGTCGACCCCCTCGCGGGCGTAGGCCTCCTTCACGGTGAGGTTGGTGGTGCGGCCGCCGTAGGTGAAGCCGGAGGTGTGCCGCAGCAGGTCGTGGATGGTGATCTCGCGCTGGGCGGGCATCAGCTCCAGCGTGGGCTGGCCACTCGCGTCCTTCTTCTCCACCGCGACCTGCAGCTTGGTGAGCTGCGGGAGGAACTTCGAGACCGGATCGTTGAGGACGAGCCGCCCCTCCTCCTGCAGCATCATGATCGCCACCGAGGTGACCGGCTTCGTCATCGAGTAGATGCGGAAGATGGCATCGCGGGTCATGGGAGCGCGCGTGGCCGGATCGCGCGCGCCGAAGGCCTCGTGGTAGGCGATGCGGCCCTTGCGCGCGACCAGCGCGACCGCGCCCGGGATCTTGCCCTTGGCGATCTCCTGGCGGAGCACCTGGCCGAGCTGTCCCAGGCGCTCGGTGGAGAGACCGACCTGCTCGGGACGCGCGGAGGGCAGCGGGGCCTGGGCGCCGGCGGGTCCGGTCAGGAGCGCGAGGGTGATGGCGGCGAGCAGCGCGGTCTTCCGCATGAGCAGTCCTCCCGGGCCGGGGTGCGCTTCCGGCGAGCATAGTAGCACCGAGGGTTGCGCCGCGTCGCCGCCCTGTGCGAGATTGCGCCATGCGCCGGGCGGCCGACTATCTGGCCTCGCTCCGCGACGGGCGCGCCGTCTTCCTGGACGGCGAGCGGGTCGCGGACGTGACCGCGCATCCCGCCTTCGTGGAGCCGATCTGGCGAATCGCGGAGCGCTACGAGGCCGCCCTCGACTCCCAGGACGTCACGACCTGCGTCGATCCGGCCGACGGGCGCCGCATCGGCTCCATGTGGCTGATCCCGCGCTCGGCGGAGGACCTGGGGCGCCGGCGAGCCGTCCACCGATTCTGGGCCGAGGGCTCCTACGGGCTCATGGGGCGCACGCCCGATCACGTGGCCTCGGTGCTCACCGGCTTCGCGGGCTGGCGGCAGCTCTTCGACCGCGGGGGCAAGCAGTTCGGCGACAACGTGGTGCGCTTCCACGCCCGGGCTCGAGACGAGGACCTCTACGTGGCCTACGCGATCGTGCCGCCCCAGATCGACCGCGGAACCCCCGCCCACAAGCACCCGGAGCCGTTCCTGCACCCGGGAGTGGTGCGCGAGACCGACGGCGGCATCGTCATCCGCGGGGCCCACTCCATCGCCACCTCGGTGACCATGGCCGACTGGCTCCTGGTGAGCTACATCACCCCGCTGGTGCCGGGCGACGAGGACTACGCGATCTCGCTGGTGGTGCCGGTGGGCGCGCCGGGCCTGCGCCTGCTGCCCCGCCGCCCGTACGCGACCATGGCCACCAGCGTCTACGACTACCCGCTCTCGTCGCGCTTCGACGAGATCGACACCACCGTGGTCTTCGACGACGTGAAGGTGCCGTGGGAGCAGGTCTTCGTCTACAAGAGCGTGGAGCGGGTGACCGCGCAGTTTCACGAGTCGCCCGCGCACGTGACCGCCAACTTCCAGTCGCTGGTGCGGTTCGGGGTCAAGCTCGAGCTGCTGGCCGGGCTGGCCGCCAAGCTCGTGGCGGTGGGCCGCGCCGAGGGCGACCCGGCGACCCAGGCCACCCTCGGCGGCGACATCGCGGCGTTCGTGGCCACCTTCGACGCGCTGGTGGCGGCGGCGGAGCGCTACCCGCTGGTGAGCGAGGGCTACGCGCGGCCGCATCCGCAGTACGTCTACGCGGGGATGAGCTTCCAGCGCCGGGTGATCGGCGATCTCTACAAGACGGTGCGGGAGCTGGCGGGCGGGGCATTCCAGAACCTGCCCTCGTCGGTGGCGAGCTTCGAGTCGCCCGAGACGGCGGCCGCCACCGAGCGCTACTACCAGGCGATCGGGACGCCGGCCCGGGAGCGGGTGAAGCTGCTCAAGCTGATCTGGGACTTCATCGGCACCGAGTACGGCGGCCGCCAGCTCCAGTACGAGATGTTCTACTCCGCGGCCCAGCCGGTGGTGAACCGCCGCATGTATCGCGCGTTCGACTGGGCCGCGGCCCGCGCGATGGTGGACCGCCTGCTGTCGGAGTACTAGCGGCGGGCGATCAGGCGCCGGAAGACGGCGCCGTACTCGAAGCCGTAGCCGGCGGCGAGGTCGGCCGCGCCCTTCTTCAGCCGCTCGCCCATGGTGGCGCCCTCCGGCACGTTGAAGCCCGGTATCTGGCTCCCGTGTCGGACCAGGGCCGCGATCTGCCGCTCGATCCCGTCGGTGACGTCCACGATGACGTCGGGCTCGTCGGCGCCCCAGTACCAGAGCTCGCGCACCTTGTGCGGCTCGAGGCCCTCGCGGGTGATCTGTTCCGGGAAGTGCAGGTGATCGCGCGCGAAGGGGTAGACCGCGTCGGTGGTGGTGATGCCGGCCTTGCGGTGGTCGCGGTGCTGGAAGCCCTTCATGCGGTAGGGGTCGTGGACGAAGACGGTGTGCGGCCGGTGGCGGCGGATGGCCCGCACCACGTCGCCCAGGAACTCGCGGGTGTCCTCGAGGAAGCCGTCGGGATAGCCGAGCATCTCCACGTGACGCACGCCCATGAAGTCGGCGGCGGCCCGCTGCTCCTGCGCGCGCTTTCGGGACAGCTCGGCGGGGGTCAGGTCGCGGTCCGCGGTGCCCGCGTCGCCGTTCGTGCACAGCACGTAGGTGACGTCGCAGCCGGCGGCCACCCAGCGGGCGATCACCCCGCCGGAGCCGATCTCGGCGTCGTCGGGATGGGCGAAGACCACCATGGCGGATTCGGGCACCTCGGTGACGATCTCGAGCTTGCGGTCGGTGGGATCGGGCATGGGACCTATTCTAGCGTGTCCGGCCCGATCGGCCCGCGCTCAGACCGGCCGGGCCGCGCGGGCGGCCCCGCCCGCCGCCGGCGAGGGCAGCGCGGCCAGGACGGCGGGCAGCGCCGCGATCACCTCCTGCAGGCAGGCGCGCACCCGGGCGATGTTGGCGGTGGCCTTCTCCGGCACGCCGCCCTGCGAGATCAGCGCGATGAACTCCTCGCGGCCGGTCGCCATCAGCAGCGACGCGTTGACCTCGAGCTGGAGGGCGTGCACCGCGGTCGACTCCGGCCGGCCGAAGGTGGCCACGATGTTGCCGCCGGTATAGCCGCTCACGTTGTCGTGCACCTCGAAGCCGTGGCGGACGAAGATCGCGGCCACCGTCTCGGCGAGCGCGGGCGCGCAGGTGATCCCGTGTCGCGTGCCGACGATCACCTGGTGGTCCTTCATGCGGCGCGGGCTGCCGGTGTGGGCGTCGAGCAGGAGCGCGTGGCCGTGGGCGTCCCGCATCTCGCCGAGGAGGCGCTCGCACGCCACGTAGTAGGGATCGTAGAGGGCGCAGAGGCGCGCCTCCAGGTCCGCGGGCGCCAGCGGGCGGGCGAAGATCGGTACCTCGCGCATGGTGTGGGTGCGCACCACCCCCCGGCGCGAGCGCACCTCGCCCTCGTGGTGCTCGACGTCGTCGCGGCGCCGGTTGACGTCCACGAACATGCGGGAGAACGGCGTGGCCAGCACGGTGGCCCCATGCTCGTGCAGGTCGTGGTACAGATCGCTCGCGAAGGTGTCGGCGAAGCCGTAGGCGAATGTCTCGAACCAGGGCTCGGAGTAGTCGTCGCGGGTGATGTGGGGGAGCGGCAGCGTGCCGTAGTGGGGCACGCTGACCAGGATCGGGATGCGCGTCCCGTCGGCCGGCCGCCGGACGATGGGAAACGGCTCTTCCCGCATGGCGCGATGGTCCCAGAAGCGGCGCGAAATCGCAAGAAGCGCCTCGGCGTCAGCGCTCCTTCCTCCGCCCGTGCCCGCGCCTGACCGTGGCGGGCGGGTGTAGCGTGGGCGACATGGGACCCGGGCGAATCGCCGCCGCCGTGATCGGCGGCCTGCTGCTCGGCGCCCTGGCGGGCTGCGCCCGTCCCGCCGCGCCCGTCCCGCCGCTCTACTCGCCCGCCGAGCGCCGCGCCCAGTGCGAGCGGCATGGAGGCTGGTGGCACGGTGACTTCTGCGAGCCCAATAGCCAGATGTAGCCGGCGGGCAGATGTCGCCGGCGCGGGCAGACGTAGCCGGCGCGGACCGGCCGCCGCCCGACCTAGGCCGCGCGCACCCGGACGAAGCGGCCGATCCCGTCGATCGCGGCCTGCGCCTCGTCCAGCATCGGCAGGAACCAGTGCCAGACGTGGATCATCCGGTCCCATACCTCGAGCGTGGTGTCGACGCCCGCGGCCTTGGCGCGGTCCGCGAGCTCGGTGGCGTCGTCCAGCAGCACCTCGTCGCCGCCCACCTGGATCAGGAGCGGCGGCAGCCCGCGCAGGTCCGCGAACAGCGGCGAGGCGAGCGGGGTGCGGGGCGGGGTGGCGCCGAGATAGGCCTGGGCCATGCCGTCGATCCCGGGTCGACTCACGATGGGATCGGACTGGGCGCGGGTCCGATAGCTGGCCCCGCCGAAGGTGAGATCGGTCCACGGCGAGATGCAGACGCCGGCCGCGGGCCGCGGCACCCCGGCGTCCCGCAGGGCCACCAGCGTTGCCACCGTGAGGCCGCCGCCCGCCGAGTCCCCGCCGATCACGACGTGCCCGGGCGCGATGCCCTGCTCGAGCAGCCACCGATAGGCCGCGGTGGCGTCCTCGACCGCGGCCGGGAACGGATGCTCCGGAGCCAGGCGGTAGTCGAGCAGCAGGCCGGTGGCCTGGCCCGCCGACGCGATGGCCGCGGCCAGGTGCCGGTGCGAGCGCGGGGAGCCGATCACGTAGCCGCCGCCGTGCAGGTAGAGCACGATGCGTCCCGCCACCGCGCCGGGCGGACGCAGCCACTCCGCGGGAGCCGTGGGCGCGCTCACCTGCTCGACCTTGATCTCGGGCGGGATGGGAAAGACGCGCTCCGCCCGCTCGTACTGGAGGCGGCGCTCGGCCACGGTCAACGTGTCGGACGGGGGGAGCTTCGCCAGGTGCGCGCGCACGGCTTCGATGCCACGGTCGGCCATGTGGGTCCTCCTGGGCGCCAAGCTTAACCTATTGGGTGCGGACGTGGCAGAATGGCGGCGCGATGCCTCCGACCCCCGCCCCGTCTCCGCCCACGTTCCTCTACGGCACCGCCTGGAAGGAAGAGCGCACGTCGGCCCTCGTCGAGCTGGCGCTGCAGGCCGGCTTCCGCGGCATCGACACCGCGAACCAGCGGCGCCACTACTTCGAGGGCGGGGTGGGGCAGGCGCTCGCGGCGGCCTACCGGGCGGGCGTGGTCACGCGCGCCGATCTCTTCCTCCAGACCAAGTTCACGTACCGCCCCGGTCAGGACCACCGGCTGCCCTACGATCCGGACGCGGAGCTCACCACCCAGGTGGCCCAGTCGATGGCGAGCTCGCTCGAGCATCTGGGAACCGACCACGTGGACAGCTACGTGCTGCACGGGCCCGCCTCCGGCTACGGGTGGACGGACTACGACGTCGAGGTGTGGACCGCGATGCTCGCCGAGCAGCGCGCGGGCCGCACGCGGCTCCTCGGGGTCAGCAACGTGTCGCCGCTCCACCTGCGCCAGCTCGCGGCCACCGGAGCGGTGCTGCCCGCGTTCGTGCAGAACCGCTGCTTCGCCCGCCGGGGGTGGGACCGGGACGTGCGCGCCTTCTGCCACGATCACTCGATCGTCTACCAGGGCTTCTCGCTGCTCACCGCCAACCCCGAGGTGCTGACCTCCTCGCTGGTGCGCCGGATCGCGACGCGCGAGCGGGTGACGCCACCCCAGGTCGTGTTCCGGTTCGCGCTCGCGGTGGGGATGCTGCCGCTCACCGGGACCTCCGACCGCGAGCACATGACGCAGGATCTGGCCAGCCCATCGGTCACCCTCTCCCCCGACGAGGTGGAGTCGATCGAGTCGATGGCGGGCTGACGGAGGACGCATGCGATACCGCAAGGGAGCGATGATCGTGGCCGCGCAGCCGGAGGCCGCCGAGGCCGGGGCCGACATCCTGAAGGCGGGCGGCAACGCGGTGGACGCCGCGGTGGCCTGCGCGCTGGTGGCCGGGGTGGTGGACCCGATGATGTGCGGCGTCGCCGGCTTCGGCAGCTGCGGCATCCTGATGCCCGCCACCGGGTTCCACGGCTACGTCGACTTCCACGCCCCCGCGCCGCTCGCGGTGCGGCCCGACATGTGGGCCGATCGCATCGAGTCCGAGGCCCGCGACGGCTACGGCTTCATCCTGCGCGGGCGGGTCAACGACATCGGCTACCAGTCGATCTGCGTGCCCGCGAGCCTCCGCGCCTACTCCGACGCGCACCGCGAGCACGGGCGCCTGCCGTGGAAGCAGATCGTGGAGCCCGCGATCGGCTGGGCCGAGTCCGGGTGGACGGTGCGCCCCCACGTCGGCTCCTGGTGGGCCGAGGACGGGCAGATGGGCCGCGCGGCCAACCACGAGCGGCTGGCCTTCACCCCCGCCTCGCGCGCGCTCTACTGCCGGCCCGACGGCGCGCCGAAGCGGGTGGGCGACCGGGTGGTGAACCGGGACCTGGGCCACACCCTCCGGCTGATCGCCAAGCACGGCGACCGCGTGTTCTACGAGGGGGAGATCGCGCATGCCATCGTGGAGGACATGCGGCGGCACGACGGGCTGCTGGGGGCCGCGGACCTCGCCCAGTGGAAGACGGTGCGCAACACGCCGCTCTGGGGCACCTATCGCGGCTACCGCGTGTCGAGCAACCGCCCGCCCGGCGGCGGCGTCATGCTGCTCGAGATGCTGAACGTGCTGGAGCACTTCCCGCTCGGCTCGCTCGAGCACAACTCTGTCGAGTATGCGCGGATCGTCGCGGAGGCCATGAAGCGCGCCACCATCGACAAGGACCGCCACGTCGGCGACCCGCGCTTCGTGGAGGTGCCCGTCGAGCGGCTCACCGGCCGGGAGTACGCGGCGGGGCTCGCGGCCGAGGTCCGCGCCGGGGTCAAGGCGCGGGTGCCGCGGCTCAACGCGGGCGCGCCGCGGCCCGACACCACCCACGTCTCGGTGATCGACCGCGACGGCGGCTGCGTGACCATGACCCACTCCCTCGGCATGCCCTCCGGCGTGGTCACCGACGGGCTCGGGTTCATGTACAACGGCTGCATGGGCGTGTTCGACCCGCGGCCGGGCCACGCCGGCAGCCTGGCTCCCGGCAAGGCCCGCTTCAGCTCGGTGGTGCCGTCGATCGTGTTCGAGGGCGAGCGGCCCCACATCGTGATCGGCGCGCCCGGCGCCACCCAGATCGCGATGGGCGTGCTCCAGGTGCTGCTCAACGCCATCGACTTCGAGATGACGATGGTGGAGGCGGTCAGCGCGCCGCGCTTCTCGGCCACCAGCGACGCGATCGACGTCTCGAACCGCGTGCCCCACGCGGTGCAGCGCGCGCTCGAGGCCCAGGGCTACGAGGTGGTGCGGAGCCCGAACACCTACGGCTTCGCCGCGGTCCACGCGATCCGCGTGCACCCCGACGGTCTCGACGGCGGGGCCGATCCGGGCCACGACGGTATCGTCCTGGCCGTCTAGCCGATCGGCCCGGCGTGGACCAGCCGGCCGGCCCGTCGGACCGCGGCGCCTTCGGCGCGCCCGAGCCTCGAAAAGAAGACGCGCGGCTCCTCACCGGCCAGGGCCGCTACGTGACCGACGTGGAGCTGCCGCGCATGCTCCACGTGGCCTTCGTGCGCAGCCCCCACGCCCACGCGCGGCTGCGGGCCGTCGACGCCGCGCCGGCCCTCGCCCTGCCGGGGGTGGCCGCGGTGGCGACCGGCGCCGACGCCGACTTTGCCGGGCAGCGCATCCAGGCCCGCTCCGCGCTGCCCGGCTACGTGATGACCGACCAGCCCATCCTGGCCTGGCCGGAGGCTCGCTTCTCGGGCGAGGCGGTGGCCGCGGTGGTCGCGCGCGATCGCTACGCGGCGGAGGACGCGGCGGAGCGCGTCGCGGTCGACTGGGAGCCGCTGCCCGCCGCGCTCGACCTGATCGATCCCGCCCGGGGCGGAGCGATCGTGCACGAGGCCGCCCCCGGCAACGTGCTGCTGGCCCGGCGCTTCGAGAGCGGACAGGTGGAGGAGACGCTGGCGGGCTCGGCCGCGGTGATCGAGCGCACGTTCCGCACCAACCGACAGACCGCGGCCCCGCTCGAGGGCCGGGCCGGGGTGGCCGACTGGAGCGCGGGCGAGGGCAAGCTCACGCTCTGGCTCGGTACCCAGGTGCCGCACCTGGTGCGGCACGGGCTGGCCGGGATGCTGGGCCTTCCCGAGAACCGGATCCGCGTGATCGCGCCCGACGTGGGCGGCGGCTTCGGCCTGAAGGCGGTGCTCTATCCCGAGGAGGTCGCGCTCTGCCTGCTGGCGATGCGGCTGCACCGCCCGGTGAAATGGGTGGAGCAGCGGCGCGAGGGCTTCGTCGCCTCCGCGCACGCCCGGGACCACCACTACGCGGCCCGGGCCGGCTTCGACCGGGAGGGCCGGCTGCTCGCCCTCGACGTCCGGGTGGCCTGCAACGCGGGCGCGTACTCCGTCTTCCCGTGGACCGCGGGCATCGAGGCCCTGATGGCGGGCGGCCTGCTCGCCGGTCCCTACAAGGTCGCGCACTACCGCTGCGAGGTGGCGGCGGTGGCCACGCACACCACGCCGGCCGGGCCGTATCGCGGCGTCGCGCGGCCCGCCACCACGTTCGTGATGGAGCGACTCCTCGATCTGGGCGCCCGCGTCCTCGGCCTCGATCCGGTGGCGGTGCGGCGGATCAACCTGATCGGGCCCGCGGATCTGCCGTACACCGCGGCGACCCGTCTCGTCCACGATTGCGGGAGCTACCCGCTCTGCTTCGAGCGGGCCGTGGCGGCCATCGGGTACGCGGCGTTTCGAGTCGAGCAGGCGCGGCTCCGCGCCGAGGGCCGGCACGTCGGCATCGGCTTCGCCAGCTACAACGAGCTGACCGGGCTCGGCCAGGCCGCCTCCGCGGGTCCGCGCATGCCGTTCCGCACCGGCCACGAGGGCGCGACGGTTCGCATGGACCCATCCGGGGCGGTGACGGTCCTGGCCGGCGTGACCTCGCAGGGGCAGGGGCTCGAGACCACGATGGCGCAGCTGGCCGCCGCCGAGCTCGGGCTGCCCTCCGCCGCGGTGCGCGTGGTGCTGGGCGACACCGACGCGACCCCGTTCGGCCTCGGCGCCTTCGCCTCCCGCCAGGCGGTGATCGGCGGGGGCGCGGTGGCCCGCGCGGCCCAGGCGGTGCGCGAGAAGATCACCGCGATCGCGGCCCACCTGCTGGAGGCGGCCGCGGCGGACCTCGAGCTGCGCGACGGTCGAGTGGAGGTGCGCGGGGCGGCGCGCGGGCTGGCGGTCCTGGACGTGGCGCGGGTCGCGCACCTCGAGACCCACCGCCTGCCGCCCGGCACCGAGCCCGGGCTCGAGGCCACGCGCTTCTACGATCCGATCCGCGGGACGTTCGCGGCCGGCACCCAGGCCGCGGTGGTGGAGGTGGAGGCCGCCACCGGCCGCGTGCTGATCCGCCGCTACGTCTGCGTGGAGGACACCGGGCGCCTCATCAATCCCCTGATCGTCGAGGGGCAGGTGCAGGGCGCGATCGCGCAGGGCATCGGTGGCGCGCTCCGCGAGCACCTCGTGTACGACGAGAGCGGGCAGCTCCTGACCGGCACCCTGATGGAGTACGCGCTGCCGACCGCGACGGACCTGCCGCCGGTCGAGCTGGCCCACGTGGAGGTCCCGGCGGAGAACCTGCTCGGGGTCCGCGGGGTGGGGGAGGGCGGGACCCTCGGCCCGCCCGCGGCGCTGGCCAACGCGGTGGCCGACGCGCTCGCGCCGCTCGGGATCGAGGTGAACGAGCTGCCGATCACGCCGGCCCGGCTCTGGGGCGCGGGCCTCGACGGCCGCTAGGCGCGAGCCTTCGCCGGCTTCACCACGAAGGCGCAGCATGCCGGCTCGGAGGGGGCCGGCGCGTGCTCGACGGTCGCCTGGGGGCAGGCCTCGCGGATCAGGGCGCCGAAGAAGACGCCGCAGACGTCCGGCTGGGTTCTGGAGAGATCCTGGAACGGGCATTGGTGGATCGTGATCCGCCGCACCTCGCCGGGGCCCTCGTCCACCGCGGCCTGCCAGGAGAACTCGGTCTCGATCCACTCGAGCAGGCGCCGCCAGCGCTCCGCGTCGCTGCCGCGGAGCAGGTGACCGCCGGCCCGGTCGGCCACTCGCTTCGCGGCCGCTTCCACCAGGGCGCTCGTGCCCTCGGGCCCGCTCCGCTCGGCCAGGATCTCCAGCATCTCGGAGAGCAGCAGGTCGTACCGCTTCGGGAACACCCGCATGCCCTGAGGGGAGACCCGGTAGAGGTAGGTCGGACGGCTCGGCTGGGTGACGACCTTGCGTCTCTCGACCAGGCCGAGGGCCTCCAGGGTCGAGAGATGCTGCCGGATCGCCGCCGGGCTTACCTTGAGGCGCTCCGAGAGGGATTGCGAGCTAAGCTCTTGCCGAAGCAGAAGCTCCAGGATCTCCAGCCTGGTCCCCGTCGGTGAGTCCATCGCTCTCCTGTAAGTAAAACAAGTTTGAACTTGCTTAACTAGCCTATCAGAAGTACGATACCGCCCGTGAAGCAGATCCCCAACCCCCAAGTCGAGGAGGACGCCCCATGAAGCTCCTGCTGCTGCTCCCGGCCCTCGCGCTGACCCTCGCAGTCCACGCCACCCCTGCCCAGGCCCAGGCCACCGCCCCTCCGGGCGGCGACTACAAGAAGGTGAGCACGCTCGTCGCGCTGCCCGACTTCCTGCCCGGTCTCGGCACGCTCTACGTCAAGCCCTCCACGCTGCCCGCGGGCCCGTTCCTGGCCTACGACCGGGACGGCAAGCTGGTGAGCTCCGTCTACATGATTCCCCTGAAGGACATGGAAGCCCACAAGGGGTTCAACAACCTCGGGGCGGCCCAGGAGAAGGTCGACCACGTGGACATGTACTACAACGCCGGCCACCCCGGGGTGAGCGAGCCGCACTACCACGTGGTGATCTGGTACGTGTCGCCCGACAAGGCGGCGGCCCTGAAGTAGAGGCCGAGGCCGTGCTGCCGACACGGCGCGACTTCCTCGTGGGCGGTGGGCTGGCGGCCGGCGGGCTCGTGCTCGCCGGCCTTGGCCTGCCGTTCCTCTCGGCCGCGGCGCCGGCCACCGCCGAGATCACGATGATGAGCGACCCGCTGGGCACCACCGTGTGGTTCGATCCCATCGGGATCATGGTGGCGCCCGGCACCACCGTGCGGTGGATGGTGCACGCCAACGTGCACACCACCGCCGCCTATCATCCGCGCAACGACCACCACTCGCTGCGTATCCCCGAGAAGGCGGAGCCGTGGGACTCGCACTTCCTGGTCAACCCGGGCGACCACTTCGCGGTCACCCTCACCGTGCCCGGCGTCTACGACTATTTCTGCGCGCCGCACGAGGCGGCGGGCATGGTCGGGCGCATCGTGGTGGGCAAGCCGGCGGGGCCGGGCACGCTGCCGTTCGACTACTTCCGCGGGCGGCCGGGCACCTCGGCGTGGGTGCCGGTGCCGGCCGCGGCGCGGAAGGCCTTCCCCAGCGTGAGCGAGATCGTGCGGGCGCGCGTGGTGCGGCGGCCGCCGCCGCCTCCGCCCTCGTCCTCGAAGGGGTAGCGTTGACACCCCCGGGGGCCCTTGCTAACCTCGCCGCCGATGGCGCCCGCGTCGGCGGTGACCGAGCTCGAGTGTCTTCGCTGCCACGCGGTCTACGATGATCAGCGGCTCTTCACCGGCTGCCCGCGCTGCGCCGCGGGGTCGATCAACGTCAACCTCACCGTTCGCGCTCCCGCCGCCGCCGCGCGCGGCCCGCTGACCCCGGAGTGGTTCCCCGCCGCGCCGCGGAGCCTGTGGCGCTTCCGGCGGCTCCTGCCGCTGCCCGACGCGGAGCCGATCACGCTCGGCGAGGGCGCGACGCCGCTGGTGCCGCTCGAGCGCCTCGGCCGCCGCCTCGGCGTGCCGCAGCTGTACGCCAAGGACGAGAGCCAGAACCCGACGTGGTCCTACAAGGACCGTCTCTGCTCTCTCGCGGTGACCCACGCGGTCGCGACCGGCGCGCAGGTGATCACGATCTCCTCCACCGGTAACCACGGAGCGTCCACCGCGGCCTACGCGGCGCGGGCCGGGCTGCCGTGCGTGATCTTCACGATGGCCTCGGTGCCCGACACCATGAAGACCCTCATGCAGTCCTACGGGGCCGCGGTGGTGGCGTGCGCCACCTCCGAGCAGCGCTGGACGCTCATGCGGGAGGGCATCGAGCGCTACGGCTGGTACCCGACCAGCGGCTGGTCGGTGCCGCCGATCGGGTCGAACCCGTTCGGGATCGAGGGCTACAAGACCATCGCCTGCGAGATCGCGGAGGACCTCGGCTGGACCGCGCCCGACGTGGTGGCGGTGCCGAGCTGCTACAGCGACGGCCTCTTCGGCATCTGGAAGGGCTGGGTGGAGCTGGACCGCCTCGGTCTCGTGAAGACGCGGCCGCGCATGCTGGCCGCGGAGCCGTTCGGGCCGCTCGCCCACGCCCTCGAGAAGAAGCTGGAGGTGCCGGAGAAGGTGGCCGCGGGCTCCTCGGTGGCGTTCTCGATCGCGTCCCCCTACGGCACCTATCAGGGGCTCACCGCCCTGCGCGAATCGGACGGCGTCGGCGTGCCCATCACCGACGAGGGCATCTTCGAAGCGCAGCGCGCGCTCGCGAGCGAGGAGGGGATCTACGCCGAGCCCTCCGCCCTGGTCGGGCTGACCGCGGTGATGCAGCAGGCGCGCGCGGGGAAGCTCCACGCGGATCAGCGTATCGTCGTCGTGCTCACCTCGGGCGGGCTCAAGGACTACGGGGCGAGCCGCGCGTGGCTGCCCGACGTGCCGGCCGCGGGCGACGACTTCGGCGCGACGCTGCGAACGATCGAGTCCCACTATGGGCTTCGGCTCCGGACCTAGCCTGGGTGCCACGCTGCTGGGCGAGGGCGCGGCCGGCCACGTGGTCGAGCGCGCGCGCGCCGCGGAGCGGGCCGGCTTCGACGAGCTCTGGTTCATCGAGGACTACTTCCAGACGGGCGCCTTCACGATGGCCGGCGCGGCCGCCGCGGTGACGACCCGCATCGGGCTCGGCCTCGGGGTGGTCAACCCCTACACGCGTCATCCCGCCCTCCTCGCGATGGAGACCGCCACCCTGGCCGCCGTCGCCCCCGGCCGCGTGGTGCTGGGCCTGGGCGCCGGGGTGCGGCGCTGGATCGAGGGGCAGATGGCGATTCCGGCGGGCCGGCCGCTCGGCGCCCTGCGCGACTGCATCGACGTGATCCGACGGCTCTGGGCGGGCGAGCGCGTGGAGCACGAGGGTACCGCGTTCTCTCTCCGGGACATCGCCCTCGAGTACAAGCCGGCGCAGGCGACGCTGCCCATCGTGCTCGGCGTGAAGGGGCCGCGCGCGCTGGCCCTGGCCGGCGCGGTCGGTGACGGCGTCCTCTGCTCGATCATGTCCTCGCCCGGCCACGTGCGCCGGGTGCGCGAGGCCACCGCGGCGGCGCGGCGCGAGGCCGGGCAGCCGGCGCGCTTCCCGGTGCTGGCCTACGTGCCGATGGCGATCGGTCGCGACGCGGCGGCGGCACGCCGCGCGGTCCGGCCCCTGCTGGCGCGCTACCTCGCCCACCTCCACGGGCAGGGGATCCTGCAGGACGCGGGCGTGTCGGAGGCCGAGACCCTCGCGATCCGGGCCGCACGCGCGGCGGGGGATTCGGGGGCGAGCCTCGTGACGGACGCGCACGTGGACGCCTTCGCGCTGGCGGGCACGCCCGACCAGGCGCGCGCGCGCCTGCGCGACTGGCGCGACGCGGGGCTCGACACCCCGATCGCGGTGCCGGCGGGCGAGACCGACCCCATCGAGCAGCTCGGTGTGATCGGAGCCGAGCTCGCGCCGTGGTGGAGGAGCCGTCCATGAGATTCGGCGTCCACATCCCGACGTGCATCGAGGGGATGATGTACCCCGTTCCCTTCGCGAAGCCGTCCGACATCCTGCCCACCGCGCTGCTCTGCGAGCGTCTCGGGTTCGACTCGGTGTGGGGCAACGACCACATGACGACCCAGCGCTACGTCCAGAAGGAGTTCCCGGACCCGCCGAACTTCTTCGAGCCGCTGATGACGTTCGCCTACTGCGCCTCGCGGACGACTCGCCTGAGGTTCGCCACCGGCATCATCGTGCTGCCGATGCGCAACATGCCGGTGCTGGCCAAGCAGGTGGCCACGCTCGACCAGCTCTCCGGCGGTCGGGTGATCCTGGGCGTCGGCACGGGCGCTTACAGAGAAGAATACGAGGCCCTCTTCCCGGACGCGCGGGGCGCGCGCCGGGGCACCATCGTGGACGAGGGGATGCAGGCCCTCCGCCTGCTCTTCACCGAGCGGAAGGCGACGTTCCGGGGGCAGGCGGTCCACTTCGAGGAGGTGGAGTGCTTCCCCAAGCCGCTCCAGAGCCCGATGCCGATCTACGCGGGCGGTAACCACCCCGAGGTGCGGCGGCGGGCCGGCCAGTGGGCGCAGGGCTGGATGCCCGCGGTGCTCTCGCCGGAGGAGATCACGCGGGGGATCGACGACATTCACCGCGCCGCCGCCGCGGCCGGGCGGGACGGCGCCGCCATCGACATCGCGCCCCAGTTCGCGGTGTCGATCGGGCGCACCCACGACGAGGCGGTCGCGCGCTTCCGGAGCTCGCAGCTCTTCCAGCACCTGGAGTCGCTCAAGAAGTCGACTCTCCGGGAGCAGACCGGTGGCTTCGACCAGCGCAACCTGATCGGCAGCCCGGCCGAGATCTCGGAGCGCGTCCGGACCTACCAGCGCGCGGGCGTCACCACGTGCTCCGGCATGCTGTTCGTGGCCAACACGGTGACCGAGATGCGGGAGGCCATCGAGCTGTTCGGCCAGGAGGTCCTTCCCAATTTCCGCTAGGCATTCGAGGAGACCGTCATGGATCAGCACGTGAAGGCGCGGCTGACGCAGGTGCTGGACGCGGAGGGGCTCGACGCCCTCGTGGCCACCACCCCCGAGAACCTCCAGTACGTCACCGGCTTCCGCTCGGTCGCCCACGCGCTGTTCCGCGGGCTCGAGCTCTACGGGGTCTTCACCCGCAAGGGCGTGGGCCTGGTGATCCCGTTCATCGACTCGACGGGCGTGTCGGCCGACGGCATCCAGGTCGACCGCATGGCGTGCTACGGCAACTTCTTCTTCAACTACGCCGACGACCCCGGACCCATCGGGGCCCGGGTGCGGGAGATCACGAGCAAGCCCGCCGCCGGGCCCGGCGAGGCCCTGCGCGAGATACTGGACGGCTTCGGCGTCGCGGCCGGGCGCATCGCGGTTGACGAGGCGGGCGTGTTCCCGGCCACCTGGCAGCGGCTCGGCCAGCAGCTGCCCGGCGCGACCATCTCCCAGGCCTACGCTCACTTCCGGACTGCCAGAATGGTCAAGAGCTCGCGCGAGGTCGCGTGTCTCGAGAAGGCGGCGCGCATCGCGGAGGACGGCATCGCCGCGATCTTCGGCATGCTCAAGCCGGGCGTGACCGAGCGCGAGGCGGCGAGCGCCTTCGAGCAGGAGGTGATCCGGCGCGGAGCCCAGACGTTCTTCACGGTGGTCACCATCGGCCCGCACCGGGCCGCGCTGGCCGACGTGTACGCCTCGGAGACCGCGCTCAGGGCCGGCGATCTGGTGCGCCTCGACCTGGGGTGTGTGTACCAGGGCTACCGCTCGGACATCTCGCGCACCGCGGTCCTGGGCGCGCCCACCGAGAAGCAGCGGCGCTACTACGACGCCATCCGCGACGGCGAGATCGCGGCCATCGCGGCCATGAAGCCGGGGGTGCCGGTCAGCCAGATCTTCGAGATCGGCATGAAGGTCACCCGCGAGCGCGGCATGCCGCACTATCAGCGCAACCACGTGGGCCACGGCATCGGGCTCGAGCCCTACGACCCGCCCACGATCAACGCGGCGGGCCAGACGGTGCTGGAGCCGGGGATGGTCTTCTGCGTGGAGACGCCGTACTACGAGCACGGCTGGGGCGGGATCCAGGTGGAGGACGCGGTCGAGATCACGACGGCCGGCGTGCGGCGGCTCACGCAATCGAGCCAGGAACTGCAGATCCTCGGCTGAGGGCCGAGCGAGGAGAGCGCGATGACACGGATCGGGCGAGGGGTGATCGGGATCGCGGTGGCGGTCGGGCTGGCCGTCGGGCTCGGCGCGGAGCCGCCGGGGGCGGGGGCGCAGGGCGCGCCGCCGATCCGGGTGGGCTTCTCCTCGGCCATGACCGGGCCGTCGGCGATCACCGGCGAGGGCGTGAAGTGGGCGGCCCAGATGGTGGCCGACGAGTACAACGCCAAGGGCGGCATCGCGGGCCGCAGGATCGAGCTCTACTTCGGCGACAACGCGGGCACCCCCGGCGAGGCGGTGAGCGCGGTGCGCAAGCTGGTCGACGTCGACAAGGTCGACGTCATCATCGGGCAGACCCACAGCGGAGCCTGTCTCGGGGCTCTGCCGGTGGTCAAGGAGCTGCAGGTGCCGATGGTGATCGAGGCGTGCAGCCATCCCAAGATCCGGGAGCAGATCGGCAAGAACGGCAACGAGTGGGCGTTCCGGGTCAACCCGGACGACGTGATGCTGGCCAACCAGTTCGCCAAGTACATGGTCCAGCAGGTCAAGACGGTGTCGATCTTCGCCCAGAACGACGACTTCGGCCGGGGCGCCGCCGCGGCCTACGACGCCGCGTTCAAGAAGGTCGGCATCAAGCTGCTCTCGACCGAGTTCTTCGACCGCGGCCAGGCCGACTACCGGCCGGTGCTGACCCGGGTGAAGCGCGCCGCCCCGGAGGGGGTGCTGCTGGTGATGCTGGCCAGCGAGGGCAGCGTGTTCATGCGTCAGTACCGCGAGCTGGGGCTCAATCAGAAGCTCTTCGCGCGGGGGAGCATGGGGACGGTCGAGTTCCTGTACCAGGTGCGCGACAGCCCCAACATCGCGGACGGGCTGGTGGAGGCCACCTACTGGACGCCCGCGCTGGACCCCGCGTGGGAGAAGCAGTGGATGGAGCGCTGGAAGGTGCCGGTGCGCATCCACGGCAGCCTGGCCGCCATCGCGTTCCGCTACGCGGTGGCGCCCGCCATCGAGGCCGCGATCAAGAAGACGGGCAAGGCGGACCGGAAGGCGATCCGCGACGCGCTGGAGGAGATCGACGTGCCGAACACCCCGGTGGGTCGCGTCAAGTTCGACGACACCCACCAGGCATTCATCAACATGCTCCTGGTCCAGATCGACGGCGGCCAGCTGAAGGTGCTGGAGAAGATCCCGATCCAGCCGTAGCGCGCGCTTGATCGACCTCGTCGAGCAGCTGGTCCACGGCCTCACCCTGGGCTCGCTCTACGCCATGGTGGCCACCGGCCTGGCCCTGATGTTCGGGGTGGTGCGGCTGATCAACTTCGCCCACGGCGAGTTCTACATGCTGGGCGGCTACGCGTTCTGGTACGCGTACGCCGAGCTGGGCCTGCCCTATCCGGTGGCCGGCCTGGCCGCGGTGGCCGCGATGGGGCTGTTCGGGCTGGCCTACGAGCGCGCGGTGATCCGTACCATCCTGCCCCGCACCTGGCACGTGCAGCTCATCGCCACGCTGGCCACCTCGATCACCCTCACCAACCTGGCGATCCTGGTCTTCGGCACCCAGCCGAAGGAGGTGCCGACGCGCCTTTCCGCCGCCATCCTCGACGTGGGCGGCATCCGCCTGGCGTGGCAGCGGGTGGTGGTCCTCGTCGCCGCGGTGGCGATCTTCGCCGGGCTCGAGTGGTTCGTGGGCCATACCAAGCTCGGGAAGGCCATGCGCGCGATGTCGCAGAACCGAGAGGCCTGCGCGGTGGTGGGCGTGGATGTCCAGCACGTGGCGCTGGCCACCTTCGGCCTCTCCGCCGCGCTCGCCGCCGCGGCGGCCGCGCTGGTCTCGCCGCTCTTCAACATTTTCCCCGACGTGGGGGCGCTGCTCACCCTCAAGGCCTTCGCGGCGGTGATCGTGGGCGGCTTCGGCTTCGTGAAGGGCGCCATCGCGGCCGCGTTCCTGATCGGGCTGGCCGAGTCGCTGGCCGCCGGGTACGTCTCCTACGCCTACAAGGACGCGATCGCGTTCGTGGTCATGGTGGCGGTGCTGCTGGTGCGGCCGCAGGGTCTCTTCGGCCGCCGGATCGGGATCTGACCGTGCGCGCCGTCCGGTGGGCCGTGCTGGGCGCGGTGCTGATCGCGCTGCCGTGGCTGGTGGCCGCCGCGTTCCCCGGCCAGCAGCGCTACATCCTGCACGTGCTGATCTTCACCGCGCTCTACGGTGCCTTGGCGCTCAGCTTCGACCTGGTGGTCGGCCACGTGGGCAGCCTGTCGCTGGCCCACCCCGCGTTCTTCGGCGTCGGCGCCTATGGCCTGGCCCTGCTCGCCACCGAGGCCCGCTGGCCCTTCACGGCCGCGCTGGCCGCCGGCCTGGTTTTGGCCGGCCTGGCCGCCGTGGTGGTGGGGGTGCCGATGTTCCGCCTCACCGAGCACAGCTTCGCGATGGGCACGCTCGGGCTCGCGCTGGTGACCCAGATCGTGGCGACCAACTGGGTCGACTTCACGCGCGGGCCGCTCTGCGTGACCGGCATCCCCAAGCCCCAGATCGGCGTCCTCCGCATCGCCACGCTGTCCGGCTTCTACTGGATGGGGCTCACCACCCTGGCGCTGGTGGCGTTGCTCTATCACGGCCTCACCACCTTCCGCCTCGGCCGCGCCTTCCACGCGGTGCGGGACAACGAGACGCTGGCCTCGTCGGCCGCCATCGACCCGCTACGCTACCGCATGCTCGCGTTCACGATCGCGGGAGCCCTGGCCGGCGGCATCGGCGCGCTCTACGTCTCCTACGTCGGCGTGCTCTGCCCCGGCGAGCTGACCGTGAGCCTGAGCGTGAACCTCCTGGTGATGATCTTCCTGGGCGGGGTGGGGAGCCTGCGCGGGGTGGTGGTGGGGGCGGCCGCCTTCACCGCGCTGCCCGAGGTGCTGCGGATGGCGCCCACGTGGCGCATGGTGATCTACGGCCTCCTGCTGCTGGTGATCGTGATCCGCGCCCCCGACGGGCTCGAGGGCCTGCTGCAGCGGCGCGGCGCGCGCGGGCGGCGGCCGGCGGGGGCCTGACGTGGCGCTCTTCGAGACGCGCGGCCTCACCAAGCGCTTCCTCGGGGTCACCGCGGTGGACGCGGTCGACCTCGCGGTGGAGGCGGGCGAGCTCGTGAGCCTGATCGGCCCCAACGGCTCCGGCAAGACCACGCTGTTCAACTGCGTGACCGGCTATCTGCCGCCCGACGGCGGCCGGGTGCTCTTCCGCGGCCAGGACGTGACCGGCGCCGCCGCGCATCGGATCGCGCGGCTCGGCGTCGGACGCACCTTCCAGCTGGTGAGCGTGTTCCCGCGGCTCTCCGCCCTGGAGAACCTGCTGACGTTCCTCCAGCAGCACCAGGAGGAAAGCTTCGTGGGACGCCTGGTGCGGGCGCCGCGGGTGCGCCGGCTGGAGGCGGCCGCGGTGGAGCGGGCGCGGAGCCTGCTCGAGTCGGTGGGGCTGGGCGCGCGGGCTAGCGCGCCGGCGGGCACGCTCTCCTACGGCCAGCGGAAGCTGCTGGCCTTCGCGGCGGCGCTGATGCCCGACCCCGAGCTGCTGCTGCTGGACGAGCCGGCCGCCGCGGTCAACCCCACCATGATCGAGCAGATGAAGGCGCAGATCCGGGCGCTGCACCGGGCCGGCAAGACCGTGCTGCTGGTGGAGCACAACATGGACGTCGTCATGGACATCTCGCAACGAGTCGTCGTGCTGGACCACGGCCAGAAGATCGCGGAGGGCCCGCCCGACGTGGTGCGCCGCGATCCCAAGGTCATCGAGGCCTATTTTGGCCGCTGAGCCTCTGCTCCGCATCGAGGACGTGCACGCCGGCTACGGCGAGATCGAGGTCCTGCGCGGGGTCTCGGCCCAGGTTGCGGCGGGCGAGATCGTGTCGATCATCGGGGCCAACGGGGCGGGGAAGTCCACGCTGCTGCGGACCGTCTTCGGCATGGTGCGGCCGTCGCGCGGCCGCATCCGGCTGGGCGGCGATGAGATCGCGGGAGAGAGCCCGGTGCGCGTGCTGCGGCGCGGCTGCTCCTACGTGCCCCAGGGGCGCTGCAACTTCCCCGCGATGAGCGTGGAGGAGAACCTCGAGATGGGCGCCTACACCCGGAGCGACGGCGACGTGCCGCGCGACATCGAGGCGATGCTGGCGCGCTTCCCGATGCTGGGGGCCAAGCGGCGGGCGCCGGCGGGGACGCTCTCCGGCGGACAGCAGCAGATCCTCGAGATGGCGATCGCCCTCCTGCTCGCGCCGAGGATCTTGCTGGTCGACGAGCCCTCTCTGGGCCTCGATCCGCGAATGGTCGAGATCGTCTTCGCTACCATCGCGGAGGTGAACCGGGCCGGCACCGCGGTGCTGATGGTGGAGCAGAACGCCAAGCAGGCGCTGGCCATCTCCCACCGCGGCTTCGTGCTGGAGCTGGGCCGGAACCGCTTCGAGGGCACGGGGCGGGCCCTGCTGGAGAACCCCGACGTGCGGGCGCACTACCTGGGAGGGTGACGAGATGCCGACGGCAGCGACGGTGCGGATCGGGCTCGGAGTCGTGGTCGGGGTGCTCGTTGCCGCCTGGAGTGTGGCGCCCGCCGGGGCGGCCGCGCCCTGCGAGGCCCTGGTCGGCAAGTGGAAGTGGTTCACCGGCGGCGTGGTGTCGATCAACGCCGACGGCACGATCGCCCATGACCCCGGTAACGACGGCACGTGGGAGTGCACGGACCCGGCGCGGGGCCGGGTGACGGTCCGCTGGCGCCTCGGCGGCTACGTCAACCGGCTGGCGCTCTCCGGCGACGGGGGGGCGCTCTCCAGCACCGATCCCTCGCAGTCCTACGTGACCGCGCAGCGCATCGGCGCGCGGCGGACCGTCGAGACGCCGGCTCCCGCGAAGCCCGCGGAGGCGCCCCGGCGCGCGGATACCCCACCGCCCCCGGCGCCGTCGCAGACCACGAAGCCGTCCGAGCCGAAGGCGGTGACGCCGCCGACCGATGCCAAGAAGGCAGACACGCCGCCCCGGATCACGCCCTCGGTCTCGCCGGCCCCGTCGGCGCCCGGCCGGCCCGGGCCCTGCTCGGGGAATGCGTGCACGAGGGTCGAGGTCGAGACGGCCGACCGCTGTGTCTGGCTGCGAAGCTCCGCAGAGGACGTGGTGCAGGCCGAGGTCCGCCTGGCGACCGAGACCATCAAGATGACGCTCGAAAAGCCGGACCTGGCCAAGGTTGTGAAGGATGCGCCCCGAGGCTCGGTGACCGCCCGACAGGCCGCCGCGAGGAAGCGCCTCGACGAGCTCCGCCGCCAGGGTCACAGCATTCCGTACGACCCGAAGGTCGAGGGGCCGCAAGACGCTCCCGCGACGGGCCCCACCGTCGATCGCAGCCGCGCCTGGCATGGGACGAAGTACGACCCTGTCTGGATGAAGGACCGCCCGGTGTTCCATGCGCGCATCGACCGCGCCGGCGGGTGCGTGACGGACCCGGGGCAGATCTTGAGCTACCGGGTGACGTCGGTCTCGGGCGGGGGGAAGGAGGCCGACTCCGCCCCGCCGGTCGTGGCGTGCGAGGGGGAGGCGTGCGCGGACGTGGATCTCGCGCAGGTCGGAGCATGCCAGCTCGTCAACCGAGGGCACCGGCAGATCGTGGTCGGAATGTTCAGAAAGGGCAACGACTACGCGACCGTCAGCCCGACGCTCGAGCCGGGCAAGCCCTTCCACTTGCCGGGCATCGCGTGCATGCGGGCCGAAGAGATCGGCAAGATCGAAGCCCGCTACAAGTAACCCGCGCCCCCCCGGGTTCAGGTGACGCTCAGGTGACGCTCAGGTGACGCGGCCGGTGCGCGGCGGCACCGCAGCGCGCAGCGCGGCCCGCGCCGCCTCGGCCTCGTCGCCCTCGAGCCGGCCGATGCGGATCGTGCGCTCCACGAAGCGCGCCTCGTCGCCGTGGATCAGGAGGTCGAGGAAGCGGAGCGTGCCCGGCACGATCGCCCGGTGGCTCTGCGGGCCACCCGCGCCGGTCTGCTTGCTGAGCAGGGCCTGGATCGTCCGCGTCAGCCGCGGCAGCACCGGGTAGGCCACCTCGTCGTCCACCTGGACGCGGTAGACGCCCGAGGGGTCCACGCCTTCCACCGCCAGCGGCTGCGTCCGGCAGGCCCGGACGCGCAGCACGGTCTCCCCGGTGCGCGGGTCCCGCCGCGCGTCCAGGATCGTGAGCCCCTTGTTGCTCGGCTGGCGGACGATGGGCGCGTCGGCCTCCTCGTCGCGGAACGCGAGCGTCACCGAGGCGCCGGGTGGGAGTGGCGGCACCGTCACGAACGCCCCGCGCACCACGTGGACCAGCTCCTGGCCATCGTGCCAGACGGTGCCGAACGGCCGCCGCTGCTCGATCACCATGGCGTCGATGCCCCGATCGGTGGGGTTCGACACCGTCACGGTGCGCCCCTCGTCGCGAACCTGGAAGACCAGCTCCTCGTGGTCGGCCATCCGCTGGTAGAGGTCGCGCTGGGTGGCGATCCAGAGGTTCTGCCGCTCGGCCAGGTTGATCGCGTAGCGCAGGTAGTCGAGGCTGCCCCGCCCGTCGTTGACCGACGGGTCCCGGGCCAGCTCGGGGTGGTACTGGAAGCTGTACACCCCGTTCTCCAGCCGGTCGTCGACGCCGGGCACCCGCGCGCTGTGGCCGCCGAAGATGGTCTCCACCAGCTCGCAGGCCGCGTCGAACTCGTGGGTGCGGTCCCAGCCCCGCAGGGGCCGCCACTCCTCGTCGGTCGTGATGACCGGATGAAAGGGGAACCAGATGCCGGAGGAGGCGATGGTGCGCCGCACGTCGGTGACGTAGGTCAGAGGCTTGCCGCCGATGAGGCCGCCGACCTTCACGTCCGGGTTGCGCACCCCGTACTCGATCATGTGGTAGTAGCAGAACGTGCACGTGCCGAGGACGCGGTCGTCGTGCGCGTAGAGGTAGTCCATCGCGTCGAGCGTCTCGGGGTGCATGTGGCCGCCCGCGTGACGGCCGCACGTGTAGACCGGAAAGCCGAGGCGGGCGGTGGCGTTGCGCACGTGATCGTGGAGGCCGGTGCCGAAGATCGCGGTCGGGGGGTCGCCGATCGAGCTGTCGTTGTGGAGCGCGGGCTCGATGAAGTCGTGGCGGCTCGTGCGGGCGACCCAGTCCGCCGCCATCTCCTCGCTGATGTTGGTGGAGAAGCCGGGGTCCTCGATGTCGTAGGTGGCGGGAATCAGGTTCTCGATCTGGTAGTCGAGGAACGTGTAGTCCCGCATGCCGTGCACGTCGTGGCGGAACGAGAGCACGCCGTCGTGGGCGCCGAACGAGCGCAGCCGCGTCCGCCAGAGGTCGTCGAGGCCGACCTCCAGCAGCAGGCGGCGCAGGAAGAAGAGCAGGCTGTCGCCCCAGTGGGTCGGGTTGGCCCAGTGGCGGACCGGCTCCACGTTCAGGTGCGCCTGCAGCATGCCGCCCACCAGCTCCAGGACCTGGTTGGCCACGTAGACGGTGCGCGCGGTGAGCACGATGGCGGGGCCGAGCGGCGTGGCGGTCGCGGTGGAGGCGTCGGTGAGATCGCCGGTCAGCTCCATGAGGTCCGCGAGCACGCGGCTGCCTGCCGCGGGCTCGACGGTCTGCGCCGCGTGACCCGCGTAGCCGCTCACGTAGAGCGGCTGCCACTCCGGGCCCGCGAAGGGCGAGTCCGGGCGCCAGCGCCAGCCGGTGTAGCCGGCGACTGGCCGCGCCGTCGAGCGGGAGAGGCCGAGCAGGGCCGGCGAGAGATTGGTCCGGCCGGTGACGATCAGGCGCCCGCGGCCGGTGCCGAGCCAGCCCTCGATGCGCGCGATGGTGTCGGCGCCGAGGTGGGCCGCGTTGGGCACCAGCAGCGCACGCAGGCCGGCCAGGACGTCTTCGCGCAGGTCGGTCTCCTGGATCAGGTCGTGCTTGAGGTTGCAGCGCCCCAGCAGCACCGAGGCGCCCGCCGGGGCGAGGTAGGCGTGCTCGCCCTTGAGCCAGGTGCGGGGACGGCTCCACGCATCGGTGAAGGAATACGTCTCGCCGCGGGCCACCGCCTCGGCCGCGTAGGCGTCGCGGCTCCGCCGGCTCCACAGCACCGCGACGTCGTGCCCCCGGGAGCGGATCACGGCGCGCAGTCTAGCGGGCCTCGGCGGGGATTGTCGAGTCTCGTCTCACCGCGGGCGGCACGGTATCATCGGACGATGGCGACCGCGAAGACCGGGTCCGATCCCTCCCGCGAGCGCTGGAACAAGCGCTGGGCGGGGGAGCGCGCGCACGCCTCCACCGAGCCGAGCGCCTTCCTCGTCGGCGAGGTCGCCGCGCTCCCGGTGGGCCGGGCGCTCGATGTGGCCTGCGGAGCGGGCCGCAACGCGGTGTGGCTGGCCCGCCGCGGCTGGCAGGTGACCGCGGTCGACTTCTCCGAGGTGGCGCTGCGCGCGGCCCGGCAGCTGGCCGCGTCCTCCGGGGTGTCGGTCGAGTGGCTGGAGGAGGACGCGGTGGCGTGGACGCCGCCCGCGCGCGCCTTCGACCTGGTGACGGTGCTCTACCTGCAGCTGCCCGCCGCGGAGCGCCGGATCGCGCTGGCCCGGGCCGCCGGCGCGGTGCGGCCCGGCGGCACGCTGCTGGTGCTGGGCCACGACCTGCTGAACCTGGCCGCGGGTACCGGGGGCCCGACCCAGGCCGAGGTGCTGTTCACCCCCGACGACGTGGTGGCCGAGATCGGCGACCTCGTGGTCGAGCGGGCCCTACGGGTGGGGCGGCCCGTCGCGGGCGCCGAGCGGGACGCGGTCGACGCGCTGGTGCGCGCGCGGCGACCGGCGTGAGGGCGCGCTAGCCGACGGGCGGCTTCGCGGCGTCGCCGCGCACCGCGACGCCGGTCCACTGCTCGTAGAGCCGCGTCACCCCCGCCATGTCGAGGCCGCCGAACCCCTGCGCGTTCGCGGCCTCGTAGACCTGCCGCACCGCGGAGGCCAGCGGCACCGGCATCTCGAGCTTCCCCGCCATCGCGAGCGCCAGCGCTATATCCTTGCGCGAGAGGCCGATGCCGAAGTTCGGCGTGAAGTCGCCGGCCAGCACGTTGGGGAAGCGCTTGAGGAAGTGGTGCGAGCGTCCCCCGCTGGTGGAGAGGATCTCGAAGAGCCGCTTCGGCTCCACGCCCGCCTTGACCCCCAGCACCATGGCCTCCGCGGCCACCGCCACGTTGGCGATCGACATCATGTTGTTCACGATCTTCACCACGAGGCCCGAGCCGAGGGGGCCGATGTGGTGCAGCTCGGTGCCGAGCGTGGTGAGCACCGGGCGCACCCGCTCGAGAACCGCGGCGTCGCCGCCCAGCAGGAAGACCAGCTTGCCGTTGCCGGCCTCGAGCGGGCCGCCGCTCACCGGCGCGTCGATGCAGTCGGCGCCCTTGGCCTTCGCGGCCGCCGCGACCTCGCGCCACGTCTCGGGATCGATCGTGCTGAGGTCGATCAGGGTGGCGCCGGCCTTGATCGTGGAGAGCACGCCGTCGGGCCCGAGGTAGGCGCGGCGCACCGCGGCGGGGTCGGGGAGGCTCGACATCACGACGTCGGCGTCGCGCGCCGCCTCCGCCGGGCCGGCGGCCAGCGTGACGCCCGCGGCGGCGGCCTGCTTGGCGCGCTCCGGGCTGACGTCGAAGCCGCGGACCGCGAATCCGCTCGACGCCAGCCGGCGCGCCATGGGTCCGCCCATCGTACCCATCCCCACGAACCCGATCTTCGTCTCGCTCGTCACGATCGATCCTCCCCTGCCGGTGCTCAGGCCTTCGCGGCGTGGGCGCCGGCCAGGCGTCCGAAGACCGCGCCTGACATCAGCCCGGTGCCACCGGGATAGTTGCCGTGGAAGAGGCCGCCGACCATCTCCCCGCAGGCGAAGAGGCCGGGAATCGGCGCCCAGCTGGTGCTCAGCACCTGCGCGTGGTCGGTGACCCGCACGCCGCCGAACGTGAACGTGATGCCGCCGGTCACCGGATAGGCCGAGAAGGGCGGCGTGTCGAGGCGCTGGGCCCAGTTCGACTTGGGCAGGGGCAGCCCGTGCGTCGCGAGACCGTCGCGGACGGTGGGATCGAAGCGGCCCGCCTTGGTCGCCGCGTTGTAGGAGTCCAGCACCCGGCGGCACGTGGCGCGGTCGAGCGGCAGCTGCTCCACGAGCGCCTCGAGGGTGTCGGCGACGACCGGGGTCCCGGTCTTGTAGCGGCCCTCCAGCAGGTGGGTGACCTTGGCGTCGAAGATCTGCCAGCCGATCCCGCCCGGCTCGGTCAGGATGATGCCGCCGAGCTTGGCGTAGGTGTAGAACTGGAAGTCCTCGCCCTCGTCGAAGAAGCGCTGGCCGCGGACGTTGACGAGCACCCCGTAGGGGTACGAGAGCCGGTTGGTCTTGTCGGTGAGCTTGCGGTCGCCGTGGGGCGGCGCGTCCGCGTCGATCGGGGTGGAGTGGCAGCCCGTCCACTGGCCGTGCGGCAGCGCGCCGATGTCCATCGCCATGCGCAGGCCGTCACCGGTGTTGTAGCGCGTGCCGCGCACCTTGGCGTGGTCCCACGGCCGGCCGAGGTAGCGCGCCCGCCACTCCGGGTTGGCCTCGAAGCCGCCGCAGCCCAGCACCACCGCCTTCGCCGCGATCTCCTGCAGGCCGTCCGGACCGTGCGCGGCCACGCCGGTGACACGCCCGCTCCGGTCCTGGAGCAGTCGCACCGCCGCGGTGTCGTAGCGAATCTCCACGCCCTGGCGCTCCGCGATCTTGAACCACATCGCGGAGAGCCCCACGCCCTCGTGGCGGGCGCGGATCACCGCGCCGGGCGACCACTTGAACGTGTCGCCGACCTTCACCGCGGAGAGCGACACCGCGGGCTCCATCTCGATGCCCTGGCGCGCCATCCAGGTGGCGGTGTCCAGCGACCGGCCGATCAGCAGCTCGGCCAGCTCGGGGTCGGTCCGGCCGTCGGTCACCCGCAGGAGATCGGCCATGAAGACGCGGTGCGGGTAGGGCTCGACGCCCTTGTAGAAGCCGGGCACCTCGCGCTCCGCCTCGGGCACCAGCGCGCGCAGGTCGTCGGGGGCGCCGAAGGCGATGCGCAGGAGCCCGCCGCTGTAGTGGGTGTTGCCGCCGCGCAGGGTGCGCGGGGCCTTCTCCAGCGCGACCACGCGCGCCGCGCCCTGCTCGCGGGCCGAGACCGCGGCCGCGAGCGCCGCGTTGCCCGCGCCGATCACCAGGACGTCGATCGCGCTCTCGGAGCTCATCGGGGCTAGCGGTACGCGGCCAGCACCGCCTGCGCCATGTCGCGCGTGCGGGCGCTGCCGCCCTGGTCCGGGGTCAGCACCTTGCCGTCGCGGTAGACCCGCCCCACCGCGGCCTCGAGCCGCTGGGCCTCCGCGCCCATCCCCATGTGCTCGAGCATCAACGCGGCGGAGAGAATGGTCGCGGTGGGGTTCGCGATGCCCTTGCCCGCGATGTCCGGCGCGGAGCCGTGCACCGACTCGAAGTAGGCCCAGCCGTCGCCGAAGTTGCCCGACGGGGCCAGGCCGAGGCCGCCCGCGGTCTCCGCCCCCAGGTCCGAGAGGATGTCGCCGTAGAGGTTCATGCACAGCACCACGTCCATCTGCTTGGGGAAGCGGACCAGCCGCCGGGCCGCGTCGTCCACGTGGAAGTGCTCGAAGGCGAGGCCGGCCTCTCGCACGATGCGGCCGACGATCTCATCGTAGAGGCCGTCGGTCTTCGGCAGCACGTTCGACTTCGTCACCAGCGTGACCTTGCCGGGCTTGCCGCGCGCCTGGCGCTTGCGGGCCAGGTCGCACGCGAATCGTCCGATGCGCTCGGCCCCGCGCGGGGTCACCACCTTGACCGCGAAGCGGCCCTCCGTCCCGAACTGCTGCACGGTGCGGCCGGTGCGGTCGCTCAGGTTCGGCATCAGGCGGACCAGATCCGCCAGGTCGCCCTCGCGGCCCGGGTAGAGCCCCTCGCTGTTCTCGCGCAGCAGCACGTAGTCGATGCCGTCGGGGTCGCCGAGCGGGGAGCGCATGCCGGGGAAGAAGCGGATCGGCCGCACCCCCGCCCAGGCCGCCATCTCCCAGCGCAGCCACGAGACGACGGGGGAGGTGGACGGACCCGCGGCCCCGAACAGCACCCCGTCGGCCTCCCGGGCCAGGCGCTTGGTCTCCTCCGGCAGGGGAGCGCCCTGGGGCGGGGTGAGGATCTTGAGCGGCAGGCCCGTGCCCATCAGCACCTCGCACGCGGCGTCCACGACCTCCACGCCGATTCCTTCCCCGGGCAGCGCAACGACCGTCTTCATGGCCAGGTCTCCTGGTAGGGGGTCCGCCTCGTCCTCCGTCCGGCGGTTACGATAGCACTTGCCGGCACCGGCGTGCCGGGATGGCTTATCATGGCCGCGCATGATGAGAGGAGGCCCCATGGACTACACGCGGATCTCGGCCGACTGCCACATCGACATGCCCTGGATGCCGCCGGATCTCTTCACCGCCAACGCGAGCGCGGCCCTGCGCGACCGCATGCCCTACGTGACCGACGGTCCCGACGGGCCGCGGTGGACGTCGCGCAACGGAGCGCCGTTCGGCCTGGTCGGCGGCGTCGGGCCCTCGGGGCAGAAGTACGTCCCCGGGCTCCACTACCGCGCCGACGCGATGGCGGCTACCGGTCTTTACGATGACGGGCGGAAGGGTGTCCGGCGGCCAACCGATCCCCATCTCAGGGTCCAGGACATGGAGCGCGACGGGGTGCAGGCCGAGGTGATCTTCGGCATCCTGGGCGCGGCCACCCGCCTCAACGACCACGAGGCGGCGGCGGAGATGTTCCGCATCTACAACGACTGGCTGGTGGACTTCTGCCGCCACTACCCGGCGCGCCACATCGGGCTGGCGTGCCTGCCCTACGGCGACATCGACGCGGCGGTGCGGGAGATCCACCGGGTGGCGAAGATGGGCCTGCGCGGGCTCGAGCTCTCGTGCTCGTGGGACATGGAGCCCATGTGGCACCCGGTGTGGGAGCCGCTCTGGCAGGCGGTGAGCGAGGTCGACCTGCCGCTCCACTTCCACACCTTCCCCACCATGCCACCGGGCGTGCGCGAGAAGGCCCAGGGCCAGACCAAGCGCGCCGCGATGTTCACGAGCGTCTCCGGCTTCCAGATGAACCTGGTCAACATCCTGGCCGCGGTCATCGGGGCCGCGGTGCTCGAGCGCTACCCGAAGCTGCGCATCTCCTTCGGCGAGAGCGGCATCGGCTGGCTGCCCTACGCGCTCGACCGCATGGACTTCGAGTGGGAGGACCGCTTCCGCGACCTCGGTCTCACCATGAAGCCGAGCGACTACTGGCGCCGGCAGTGCAAGGCCACCTTCCAGTTCGACCGCATCGGCACCCAGATGATCCACGAGATCGGCGAGGAGACGCTCATGTGGGGCTCGGACTATCCCCACGGCGACGGGGTGTGGCCGGAGTCCTCGAAGTACATCGAGGAGCAGTTCGGGCACCTGCCACCCGCCACTGTCCGCAGGATCACCTGCGACAACGCGGCGAGGTTCTACCGCCTCGTCACGTAGCCTTTGGGGCCGCGTCCACCTCCTGGGCGCCGCGCGGGTCCCGCCCCTTGACCCCGGGGATGTCTTTCCGGGCGTCCTGGCAATATTTACATCTCGCCCGTTCGCATCGGCGCCGAGACTCGCTCATGAGTCCGGTTTGCAAATTGGTGCAGGGGTGGCACATCCGATGCACATCAATCCCGCGAGACCCGGACGGAGGGGCAGCTTCTCAGTGACCAGGTGACCGTGAAGGAGGTGACGGCATGGCGCGACGCCGCCGGTGGATCTGGCTGCTCGGCGGATTACTCGTCCTCGCGGGCCTGGGCTACGGGGCGGCCCGCTTCGCCGACGAGCCGGTACGCCGTTACATGGAAGCAGAGGTCAATCGGCGGCTGACCGGCTACACCGTCCGCCTCCCCGCGTTGCGCGTCCGGCCGTGGGCCGCTTCGATCGAGCTGCGGGACGCGTCCCTTGTCCAGCACGCCAATCCCGATCCACCCGTGGCCCACGTGGGTAGCCTCCGAACCCGTCTCGACTGGCGCGCGCTGCTCCATCGCCGCGTCGTCGCCGACATCACGTTCGAGCGACCGACCCTCTATGTCGATCTCAACAACGTCCGCGCCGAAGCGGCGGACAAGACGCCGGTGACGGATCGTGGCTGGCAGCAGGCGCTGGAGGCATTGGCCTTCGACCTCAAGATCAACCGGCTGCGCGTGCTCGATGGCGACGTCACCTATGTCGATCGGGGGCCGTTCAAGCCGCTCCACGTGAGCCGGGTGAATCTGGGCGCGGAGAACATCCGCAACATCGCGTCGCGGGAGCAGGTGTATCCCTCGCCCATCCATCTCGAAGCCGCGGTCTTCGACACGGGCTCGGTCCGGGTCGAGGGCCGCGCCGACTTCCTCGCCGAGCCCCACGTGGGCGTGGAGGCCGCAATGCGGATGGACGAGGTGCAGCTCGACTACTTCCGGCCGATCATCGAGCGGTACAACCTCTCGGTCCGCAACGGTCGTCTGTCACTGGCCGGCAACGTGGAGTATGCCCCCAAGGTCACCCGGCTGATCCTCGAGCGCGTGCTCCTTCAGGGAGTCGCGCTGGAGTATCGACACTTGCCGGCTACCGCGCAGGCCGAGCAGGCGCGGGTCGAGCAGACCGCGGCGCTGGCGAGGGAGGCGGCGACCACGTCGACCGCCGAGCTTCGTATCGATCGACTGGAGATCGTGAAGAGCGCGTTCGGCTTCACGAACGACGTGGCCGCACGACCCTACCGGCTACAGGTGACCGATACCAACCTCACCGTGGAGCATCTCGGCAACCAGCCGCAGACGCGCCCCGCCGTCGCTCGTCTGGTCGGCCAGCTGATGGGGCGCGGGGAGACCCGCTTGACCGCGACACTGGACCGGCGCGCCGGGAGCGCGGACATGGATGTCACCGCCCAGATCGAGGGCGCCGACCTCGTCCGCCTGAAGGATCTGGTCCGGGCGTACGGCGGGTTCGAGATCGCGGCGGGCGAGCTGTCGGTGTACTCGGAGCTGCAGATGCGGAGCGGCGCTCTCGACGGCTACGTCAAGCCCCTTCTGCGCGGCGTCGAGGTGGGCTCCGACGGGGAAGCGGGAGAGCCCAGGGAGCTCCGTCAGCGGGTCTACGAAGCGGCGATCGGCATCGGCGCGAAGGTCCTGAAGAACCGGCTGCGAGGAGAGGTCGCGACCGTGGTCCCCATCTCCGGGCGAGTGGACCGCCCGCGGGTGGGTCGCTGGGAGACGGTGGGTGGTCTACTGCGAAACGCCTTCCTGAGGCCGGTCATGCCAGGGTACGAGCCGGCGCGAGCGGCAAAGCGTGAATCGCCCGTCGCGGGGGAGGAGTCCATTCGCGATGGGATCCGGGCTGACCAGACGGGGGTGGCACGGGAGTCTCCGTGAGGGATGAGCGTCGGCGTTCAGGGATGAGGCACCGCATCCGGCGCCGCGCGCGGGAAGGGGCACGCCATGAGGTCTCGAGGGCTCGCACTCGTTGGTCGCGTCGTGTGGGTGTGCGTGGTCGTGTGCGCCTTGGAGCGCCCGGTGCTTGCCGGGCCGGCCACGGACCAGATCCGCGTGCACATCGACCAGATGTATCGCCTGATGGCCAAGGCGGGATCCGCGTCCGAGGGGCCGTCGCCGGTCCGGAAGATCGCGGATCAGATGTTCGACTGGCCCGCCATGGCCGAGGGGGCGCTCGGTCAACAGTGGGGGGAACGGACTCCGGCCGAGCGGGCGGAGTTCGCGCGCCTGTTCGGGGATGTCTTCGAGCGCGCGTATCTCTCCAAGATCCAGCTTGCGGATGCGGAGCGGTTCGCCTATCTGGGCGACACGACGGAGGGCAACCACACCGTCATTCGTACGAGGATCACCACGAACAATGGCACCGTGATCCCCGTGAGCTACCTGGTGAGAAAGGCCGATGACGGAAGCTGGCGAGTGTTCGATCTGCACGTGGACGGCGTGAGCCTCATCAACAACTATCGAACGCAGTTCAACTCCATCATCAGCCGGTCATCGTATCCGGAGCTGGTGAACAGGCTCAAGGCGCTCCGAGAACGACGCGGCACGTCGATCGGGGTCCTCCTGCCCGCCTGAGGCGACGAGCGCACCCTCTCCTTGACACCTCTCCGGGCCGCGTGCTATTGGGCCCGTGGCGCAAGGTTCACGCGAGTCGTTCCCCCAACGACGAGAGGAGAATCGCGATGACCTCAGTCACCGTCAACGGCCGGCGCTACGACGTCGACCTCCCCGACGACACTCCGCTCCTGTGGGCCCTCCGTGACGAGCTGGGTCTGACCGGCACGAAGTTCGGCTGCGGCATGGCGCTCTGCGGCGCCTGCACCGTCCACGTGGACGGCCAGCCGGTGCGCGCCTGCGTGACCACGATCTCGGCGGTGGCATCGAGCAAGGTCACCACCATCGAGGGCGTCGGGGCCGACCGGGTCGGCCGCGCCATGCAGGCGGCCTGGGTGGACCTCGGCGTGCCGCAATGCGGCTACTGCCAGGCGGGGCAGATCATGGCCGCCACCGCGCTGGTCAAGCGCACCCCGAGGCCGACCGACGCCCAGATCGACGAGGCCATGACCGGCAACATCTGCCGGTGCGGCACCTACCCCCGGATCCGCGCCGCCATCAAGCAGGCGGCCGCGCAGGGAGGCACCCGATGAGCCCCGCGGGGACGGGCTCGGCCGACCGACCGCTCCTGATCGCCAACGTCAGTGCGGATACTGTGACCCGGCGCCGGTTCCTCCAGGCCGTGTCCGCCGCGGGCGGGCTGGTGCTCGCGGCAGGCTTTCCGGCCGTGGCGCAGGCGCCGGAGCCGCGGAAGTTCGGGCGCGACAGCATGCCCAACGGCTGGAGGGATGATCCCCTCGTTTTCGTTTCCATCGCCCCGGACGGGATCGTGTCCATCGTCTGCCACCGCTCCGAGATGGGGCAGGGCGTCAGGACCGGCATGCCGATGATCGTGGCCGACGAGCTCGAGGCGGACTGGAAGCGGGTCCGGGTGGTCCAGGCCACGGGGGACGAGAAGCGCTACGGCAACCAGGACACGGATGGCTCGCGCAGCACGCGGCATTTCTTCGAGCCCATGCGGCGTTGCGGGGCGGCAGCTCGGACCATGCTCGAGGCGGCGGCCGCGGCCAGGTGGGGGGTCGCGGTCTCCGAGGTGGAGGCGCGGAATCACGAGGTGATCCACGCCAAGTCGGGGCGCCGGGCCAGCTTCGGCTCGCTCGCCCAGGCGGCGGCCACCCAGACGGTGCCCGCCCGGGAGACGGTCCGTCTGAAGGACCCGTCCAAGTTCCGGTACATCGGCAAGGGCAACCTCAAGCTGGTGGACGGTCCCGACATCACCACCGGCAAGGCCCAGTACGGCATCGACACCCGGCTGCCGGACATGGTCTACGCGGTCGTGGCCCGGCCGCCGGTCTACGGCGGCAAGGCGACCAGCTACGACGCGGCGGAGACCCTGAAGGTCCCCGGCGTGCTCAAGGTGGTCGAGATCGAGCCGAGCGACGGCCCCGCCCACTTCAACCCGCTGGGGGGCGTGGCGGTGGTCGCGCGCAACACCTGGGCCGCCATCCAGGGCCGCCGGGTCCTCAAGGTGGTCTGGAACGACGGGACGAACGCCACCTACGACTCGACCGCGTTCAAGCGCGAGATGGAGGCCGCGGCGCGCAAGCCGGGCAAGGTGGTGCGCGACAACGGCAGCGTCGACTCGGCACTGGCCGGCGCCGCGAAGCGGGTGGAGGCCGAGTACTACATGCCCCACCTGGCCCACGCCCCCATGGAGCCGCCGGCGGCCACGGTGCGCATCGTCAACGGCAAGGCGGAGGCCTGGGCGGGCGTGCAGTCTCCCCAGGCGGCCCGCGACCTCGTGGCCAAGCGTCTCGGCATGTCCCCCGACGACGTCACGGTCAACGTGACGCTGCTGGGCGGCGGCTTCGGGCGCAAGTCCAAGCCCGACTACATCGTGGAGGCGGCGGTCATCTCCAAGGCGATGGAGGGCAAGCCGGTCAAGGTGACGTGGACGCGCGAGGACGACATCCAGCACACCTACTTCCACACCGTGTCGGTGGAGCACCTCGAGGCCGGGCTCGACGCGCAGGGCAAGCCGGTGGCCTGGATGCACCGCAGCGTGGCTCCGACTCTCCTCTCGACCTTCGTGGCGGGAGCCAAGAACGAGGCCCCGCTGGAGCTGGGCATGGGCGTGATCAACGTGCCCTTCGCGATCCCCAACGTGCGCATCGAGAACCCGGAGGCGGAGGCACACACCCGCATCGGCTGGTTCCGCTCCGTGTCGAACATCCCGCACGCCTTCGCGGTGCAGTCGTTCGTGGCCGAGCTGGCCGCGGCGGCGGGGAGGGACCAGAAGGACTACCTGCTGGAGATCATCGGGCCGCCCCGACGGGTCAGCCCGGAAGCCCTGAACGACGCCTGGAACCACGACGAGGCCTCCGATCTCTACCCGGTGGACACCGGTCGTCTGCGGCGCGTGGTGGAGACCGTCGCCCGCGAGGCGGGCTGGGGTCGCAAGCTGCCCAAGGGGCGCGGGCTCGGCATCGCCGCGCACTACAGCTTCGTGAGCTACGTGGCCTCGGTGGTGGAGGTCGCGGTCAACGATCAGGGGGAGGTCACGATCCCGCGCATCGACATCGCGGTGGACTGCGGCGCGACGGTGAACCCGGACCGGGTCCGGGCGCAGATGCAGGGCGCGGCGGTGATGGGCATCGGCATCGCCACCGGCAGCGAGATCAGCTTCAAGAACGGCCGTGCCGAGCAGGGCAACTTCGACACCTACGAGGTGACCCGCATGGCGGGCGCCCCACGCGAGATCCGGGTGCACATCCTGCCCGGGGACTACGCCCGGCCGATGGGCGGCGTGGGGGAGCCCGGCGTGCCGCCGGTGCCTCCGGCGATCTGCAACGCCATCTTCGCGGCGACCGGCAAGCGCATCCGCCGGCTGCCGATCCGCGATCAGCTGAAGGCCTGACGTCGTCTTCCCCGCGGGGCCGAGGGGCGGTCGTCCCCTCGGCCCCGCTACGCTCCTCCCGCCCCCTCCAGCATCCGGTCCAGCACGTTGTGCGTGATCCGCTGGGCCGCCACGCTCGCGCGCGCGGAGCGCAGCCCGGGCGCGTTGTAGTCGTCGAGGCCCCAGTTCCAGTACATCGAGCCGGTGGCGAACACCAGCGCGCCGGACGGCGCCTGGTACAGCGTCATGTCCGCGTAGCCGCTCTCGCCGGAGGCGAGCGCGAACGGGGAGTGGGCGAGCCGCGCGAGCCCGGGCGGGCTGGCGGATGCGATCGCGTCCACCTCGTAACCGAGCAGCCCCGGCAGCACGCCGCCCCGCGCGAGCCCCGTCCCCGCGAAAGCCCAGTGGCTGGCGTCGTCGACCACGACGTCGGCGTCGACGGGATCGGCCACGTACATCACCCCGATCATCGCCGCCTCCGGGCGCGCGGTCGGGCCGTCCCGCCAGTGCGCGGTCACGCGGCGCGCCCGCGCCGGATCGGCGGCCAGCGGGTCGGCGGCGGCGCCGTCCTTGTAGCCCACGATGGTGCGGTCGGCCGCGCCGGAGGCGTCCGGCTCGAGGCGGATCTGCCAGAAGCTCGCGTTGGCCCCCAGGAAGGCCAGGTGCACCCCGCGGTCGCGCGCGGCCTCCACGTGGTCGCGCATCTCCCACGTCCAGTACTCGTCGTGGCCGACCGAGAGGAATGCGCGATGCCGCGGGAGCAGGTCCGAGCGCCGGTGGGTGTCGACGTCGGTGGCATAGGCCACGTCGTAGCCCTCGCGCTCGAGCCAGCGGAGGGCGTTGTACTCGAAGCGGCGCAGGAAGTCGCCCGCGCCGTCGAGGGGCACGCCGTAGGGATTCATGGCGTAGGGGCGGTCGAAGGAGACCGCGCGCGCCGGGGCGCCCGCGCTGTTGAAGGCGTACAGCGAGCGGCCGCCCCAGTTGTTGTAGGCCGCGAACGTGGTGACGCTCGACTGGAACAGCAGCGCCGCGCGGCGGGTGTCGTCGCGCACCACGAACACCACGTACGCCTGCCGGCCCGAAGCGCGCGCGGTGAGTCGCGCGAGGTAGACGCCGCTCGGCCAGGGCCCGTCGCCGTCGGCGGTCCGCAGATGATGGGGCTCGGCCCAGCGACACTCCATGAGGCCGGTGACCGGATCGGGCGCCGGCATCGGCTGCGCGCGCCCGGGGCGCTCGATCGGGCCCGCCACCCGCCGGGCCCCGGCCCCGCCGTACCAGCCCATGCGGAAGACGTCCACGGTGTAGGCGGGCTCCGCGGTGGAGACGTAGAGGTCGATGCCCGCGCCGCGGTCGACGCTGGTCGCGGAGGCGTAGCCCTCGATCTCCCGATCGACGGCGGGGGCGGTGAGCTCCCAGTCGGAAGTCCCCGGCCGCGCGTTCTCGAGAAGGGTGGGATTGGACGCCGCGGTCCGGGGCCGCAGCAGGCGTCCGCCCCCGCAGCCGGCGATCAGACCGGGCAGCAGCGCCAGCAACGCGCGCCGGGACATCCGAAAGGCGGTCACTGTTGCATGGTCTCACGGCGAGAGGGCCGCGCCACCGCGCGCGGCCCTCTCTCAGGCGGCGCGGTCGGGCGGACCGCCGCCGCGGGCGCGGCGCACCCGGGCCACGAGCCCGGCGCCGACGATCGAGCCCGCCACCGCGGAGAGGAGCGGGCGGCGCAGGAAGAGCCGCGGGTCGCGGGGGAGGCAGACGCCCGCGAGGGCCCGCAGCAGTCTCGCGTCGAGCCGCGGGTGGAGACCGTGAGCGAGCGCGGCTCGCAGTGTGAACGTCAGCGTGTCGTCCTCGTGGTGGAGGGTGGCGAGGGCCACCGAGAAGTCGCGGATCGCGGCCGGCAGCGGCGCGACGGCGGCGGACGGGTGCAGCCCATGCCGCGGCGGCAGCGACGCCCGGGCCCGATCCAGATGGCCGAGCCACCCCGCGCCGGCATGGTGGGCCTCGATGGCGTGGGCCAGCGCGCGCCCCATCGCCGCGCGGCGGGCCGGGTCGTCGACGAGCGCCAGGGTCGCCTTCGCGTGCGCGTCGAGGTCGGTGGGCTGCGCCAGCGCGTCGAGGGCGGGTCCGTCGATCGCGAACGGCGGCGGCACGTCGGCGGGGGCGCGCACGCAGGCCAGCCCGCGAAGGCCGGCCTCCAGCAGCGCGGTCGGCGAGCCGACCGGGAACCCCTCCAGGTACACGTCGGCCGCGGCGTGGATCCGGGGCAGGTCGTGCCGGGGGCCGAGCGCGCGGGCCCGGCCGCCGGTGGCCGCGCGGAGGTCCCTCCAGCGCGCGTCCTCGTTCGGCCCCACCGCGAGCAGCTGAACGTGGGGCCGGGCGCGAAGGATCGTCGCGGCCGCTTCGAGGAAGTCGAGCCCGGGCAGCGGCCGGTACTTGTAGTGGTGGCCGACGGTGAGCAGCACACAGGCCTCCGCGGGCAGGCCGAGCATCCGGCGCGCCTCCGCGCGGTCGGGACGCTCGCGGACGGGCGGCAGCGGGATCGGCAGCAGGGCGTTGCGCGCGATGCCGCGGTGGGCGCGGCTCCACTCGACGGCGGAGGCGCGCAGGCTCAACACGACGTCCGCGACCGAGCCGCCGACCCACACGTGCTGGCTCAGGTGGTTGAGCAGGGCCACCGGGGGCCCGCCGGCCACGCCGAAGGCCACCACCGGCAGCACGCTCCACGGATGCACGTGCAGGACCACGCGGTCGGCGCTCCGCCACGCCTCTTCGCGGAGACGGAGCGCCCGATCCGCGAGGGGCGTGTCGAGCGCAAGGGCGGTCACGTCCCCGCCGGTGGCGGCCATGGCCGCGGCCAGGCGTGGCGGGATCGGCTCGCGCTGCCCGAGCAGGAGGGCACGGTGGCGATCTCCGCTCCGGTCGAGGGAGGCCCAGCGCTCGACGAGGGCGCTGTGGCCGCCCAGGGTGGCGGCCCGATCCATCACGTGCAGCCAGCGGGTGGGGCCGGATCGCGCGGCCGGCTCCGCGGGCACGGGCAGGCGCGTGGCCGCCTCCAGCAGCGCCCCCTCCAGCGCCGGCAGCGCGAGCCGCCCGAAGCCGTGGTGGACCGCGGACCGGGCCGCGAGCACGCTCCACGCCAGGGCGGGCTCGAGCTCGCCCTGGTCGAGCCGGCGCCGCACGTTCCGCACGCACCACTCGAACACCGCCTCGTTCAGGGCGAGGCGGGTGGCGGCGACGGCCGCGCGGCTCATCGTCTAGCGGCCTTCCACGCGCTCCCGGGTGACGCGGGCGGGCGCGCCCATGACCTGGACGTGGTCCGGCACGTCGCGGGTCACCACCGAGCCGGCCGCGATCACCGCCCCGCGGCCGACGGTGAGGGAGTCGAGCACGATCGCGCCCATGCCCACGTAGGTGCGGTCGCCGATGATGACCCGGCCCGCGATGTTGGCCCCGGGGGAGATCGTCACGCAGTCGCCGACGGTGGTGTGATGCCCGATCAGGCCGCCCCGGTTCACGATCACGTGACGGCCGATCCGGGTGTGGGCCGCCACCATGACCCCCGCGCTCACGATGGTGCCGGGCCCGAGCATCGACGTGCGCGAGACGCGCGCGGTCGGATGGCGGATGGTGGCGAAGCGGAAGCCCAGCTTCTCGGCCTGCTCGATGAAGCCCACTCGGTGGGTGGTGCCGATCGCGCACACCGCGAGGTGCGTCGCGGCGAGCGGAGCCAGGTCGTCGATCCAGATCACGGGCCGGCCGAGGAGCGGCTCCGCGCAGCGGGCGCGCTCCCAGTTCTCGCCGAAGGCCGCGACCTCGTACTCGGGACAGTCGTCGACGAGGTCGGCGACTTCCTCGGCGAAGATGCGGCTTCCCAGGACGACGAGAGGTTGGGGGCGGCTCAAGGCGTGGTATTGGAGACTAGCGCGGCACGCGCGACGAAGTCAACCGCGGGCCCCGGGGCCGATGCTAGGATGGGCGGCCAGACGCCATGCCGGCACGCACGGGCAAGGAGTTTCTGCAGGGCCTCCGCGACGAGCGGCAGATCTGGGTGGGCCACGAGCGCGTGCGCGACGTCGCGGGCCATCCCGCGCTCGCCGGCGCGGCGCGCTTCGTGGCCTCGCTCTTCGACCTGCAGCACGAGGCCGCGTCGGTCTGCCTCATGTCGGATCCGGAGACCGGCGAGCCGATCAACGTGAGCCACCTGATCCCGCGCTCGCGCGCCGATCTCGCGCGCCGCCACGGCTGCCTCGAGCGGATCGCGGAGTGGAGCGTGGGGGTCATGGGCCGCACGCCCGACTACATGAACGTGACGTTCGCCGGATTCGCGGGACGCTCGGACGAGTGGGCGATCGGCGGCAACGAGGCGGGCGCGGCCAACCTGGTCGCGTACCAGAAGCTCCTGGCCCGGCACGACTGGTCGCTGACCCACACCCTCATCCATCCCACCGTCGACCGGACGTGGGGCGACGTGCCGCCGCCGGAGGCGCAGGTGGCGGTGCACAAGGTGGGGGAGACCGCCCGCGGTATCGTGGTGCGGGGCGCGCGGATCCTGGCGACCCTGGCCCCGTTCGCGGACGACCTGGCGGTCTACCCGGCGGCGCCGCTGCCGGCGGGCAGCGACGCGGCCGCCCTCTCCTTCGCGATCCCGATGGCCACCCCCGGGCTCAAGTTCCTCTGCCGCGACAGCATGAGCGCGCCCGCGGGGCCCGACCATCCGCTCTCCTCGCGCTTCGACGAGCAGGACGCCTTCGTGATCTTCGACGACGTGGAGGTGCCGCGGGAGCGCCTCTTCATCGACGCCAACCTCCCCGTGTACAACACGGTGGTGGCATCGAGCTGGCCGCCCAACTTCATGCAGCAGACCTCGATCCGGGCCCAGACCAAGCTCGAGTTCGCGTGGGGGGTGGCCACCCGCATGATGGAGGCGGTGAACGGCGTCACCCCCACGGCCCGGGAGATGCTGGGCGAGATCTGGAGCTACGCGGAGCTGACCCGCGCCGCGGTGCAGGCCGCGGAGGACGGGGCGCACGAGTGGGGCAACGGGGTGTGGCTGCCCGACGCGCGGCCGTTCCGGGCTCTACGCGGCCTGCTGCCGCTGTGGTTCCCGCGCGTGAACGAGATCATCCGGCTCCTCGGCTCGCACAACCTCCTCGCCGCCCCGCCCGCGGCCCAGGTGGCCGATCCGGAGCTCGGTCCCCTGATAGCGCGGTACCTGCGCGGGGCGGGAGACGTGGCGGCCCCGGAGCGCATCCGCGCCTTCCGCCTCGCCTGGGACCTCGCGGGCAGCGCCCTCGGCAGCCGGGGCGAGCACTACGAGCGGTTCTACATCGGCTCGAGCGGCCGCTCGTTCCAGCGGGCGCACATCCTGGCCTCGCCCGATCGAGCCCGGCGCCTGGTCGACCGCTTCATCCGAGAGGACCTATGAGCCGCCGCCTGACCGTGCTGATGCCGTTCCACACCCCGTTCTACACGCCGCTCGCGGCGGGCGTGGCCCTGGGCCACTTCCGCGAGGAGGGGCTCGACGTCGCCGCGGTGCCCGCGCCCGTCTTCGGCAAGCCGACCATGGACGCGCTGCTGGGGGGCGACGTCGAGATCAGCCTGGGCGGCCTCATGCGGAGCTTCGAGCTGGCCGACCGCACCGGGCAGATCGTGGTGCACTTCGCGGAGGTGTGCTCGCGCAACGGCTTCTTCCTGGTGGCGCGCGAGCCCCGGCCGGACTTCCGCTGGACGGACCTGGTCGGCCGCACCGTGCTGTCGTTCGCGGAAGCCCCCACGCCCTGGCAGTGCATGCTGAGCGTGCTGCGCCGTCACGGGGTCGATCCGGCCCGGGTGAAGATCGAGCGGCACCGGCCGGGCCCGGAGGCGGTGGCGGCGTTCCGGCGCGGCCAGGGCGATTTCCTGGAGCAGCCGCAGCCGGCGATCGAGCGGCTGGTGGTGGAGGGCGCCGCGCACATCGTCGCCTCGATGGGCGAGGCGACCGGGCCGCTGCCGTTTTCCTCCTACATGACGACGCCCGCCTTCCTCTCCCGCGAGCCGGACGTCATCGCGCGGTTCACGCGCGCGGTGTATCGCACCCAGCGCTGGCTCGCCGCGCACGGGGCCGCCGACGTGGCGCGCGCGGTGGCGCCCGCGTTCCCCGAGACCGAGGCCCCGCTCCTGGAGCGCGCGGTGGGCCGCTACCTCGGGCAGGGGACCTGGGCCCGCGATCCGCTGCTGCGCCGCGAGGGTTTCGACTACCTCGAGCGCATCCTGCTCGACGGCGGTCTCATCCGGCGCGGGCGGCCCTACGAGGAGCTGGTCGACACCGCGATCGCGCGGTCCGTGATGGCGGGGGCGCCGTGAAGTTCGGGGTCGGCTTCTTCCCCGACGGCGGTCCGGACCGGATCTCGGCCCGGCAGTACTACGACGAGGCCCTCGCGCTGGCCGAGCGCGCCGACGCCCTCGGCTACGACAGCCTGAAGATGGTGGAGCACCACTTCACGTCCTATGGCGGCTACAGTCCGGACCCGGCCGTGTTCCTCGCCGCCTGCGCGCAGCGCACGCGGCGCATCCGCCTGGTGACCGGCGCGGTGCTGCCCGCCTTCAACCATCCTCTGAAGCTCGCGGGCCAGCTCGCGATGCTCGACGCCCTCTCGGGCGGGCGCCTGGACGTGGGGGTGGCGCGCGCGTTCATGCCCTACGAGTTCGACGGCTTCGGCGTCTCGATGGAGGAGAGCCGGCCGCGGTTCGAGGAGGGCATCGCGGCGCTCCGGCGGCTCTGGACCGAGGAGCGCGTGACCTTCGAGGGCCGCTTCCACCGCTTCCGCGACGTCACGGTGCTGCCCCGGCCGACCCAGCGGCCGCACCCGCCGATCTGGGTGGCCGCGGTGGTGAGCCCGGAGTCGTTCGTCTGGGCCGGCGAGCAGGGCTACCACATGATGGTCGTGCCGTACCTCGGCGAGCACCACGAGCTGGCCGAGAAGATCCAGCTCTACCGCCGCGCCTACCGCGAGCACGGCCACGAGGCCACGCGGGGGCCGGGTGAGGTGATGATGGTGCTCCACCTCTACGTGGCGCCCACCGCGCGCGAGGCCCGCGAGGAGGCGCGCCCCTACATGGAGAGTTACCTCCGGAACTTCCGCGCCTCCGCGCGCGCCTGGACCGGGCGGCAGTCGGGCCAGTACAAGCCCTACTCCGCGCTCGAGCAGATGCTGGCCGAGATCACCTACGAGCGGGTGCTGGACGAGACCCGGGCCATCATCGGCGACCCCGAGGACGCGGGGCGGCAGATCGCCCACGTGCGCGACACCTTCGGTGAGGTGCACCCGAGCTTCCAGATCAACTTCGGGGTGATGGAGGAGCCGCGCGCGCGGCGGAGCATCGAGCTCTTCGCGTCGCACGTGATGCCGCGCTTCCGCTAGCGCCTCCCGCGCGCCGCGGCCGCGTCAGCCGCGCCGGGGCAGGCTCTGGCCCTTGACCGGGTTCTCGACCGCCTCCTCGAGCGTCCGCGCCGGCCGCCATTCGCTGGCCGGGCGCACCGTCCCCTCGGTGCCGATCTGGTCGATGCTCCAGTAGATCTCGAGGTTGTTGCCGTCGGGATCCCGGAACTCGATCGCGACCTGGCAGCCGGCGCGCCGGCGCCCCTCGAAGTGGATGGGGACGCCCCGCTCCTGGAGCCAGGCGCGGGCGCGGAAGACCTCGTCGAGGGAGCCCACCTCGAACGCGAAGTGGTTGAGGCTCGTCTGGTCGCTGGGCACGGCACCGCCGACCAGGGCCACCCCGTGGTGGTCGGGGTTCAGGCGGAGGAAGACCATGCCGCCCGGCACCATCGAGTCCGGGTAGCGATCGCTCACGTGAAGCCCGAGGATGCCGGTGTAGAAGGCGACCGCCCGCTCGAGGTCGGTGACGTTGAGCACCACGTGACCGATCTTCCGGAGCTGGAACTGCATGGCGCGTCAGTATACCGCCGGGACCGGCCCGCGGAGCGGCTCTCGCGGCAGGGGGATCGTGGCCCCGCGGGCCCACAGGGCGGCGAGGAGCCGGCGCCGTTCCTCCTCGAGCCGCGCGAGGGCCTCGACCGCGGAGGCCGCCTCGGCCGCGCAGCCCGGGAGCTCGGGGTGCTCGGCGCGCCGGATCCACTCGCCGTCGCGCTCCACCGTCTCCAGCACCAGCAGGTAGGGCACCGCCTCGTAGTAGGCGAGATCGCGCCGCGCGGCGCCGTCGGGCGTCACACGAAGGGGACCCAGGCGATCGGCACCCCCGCGTCGGACTGCCGGGCCTTCTCGGTGGCCGCGATCCAGCTCTCGCCCTCGGTCAGGACCGCGGAGGCCGGGCGCACCCGCCAGAGGGCGGCGTCGTCCACGTTCGGCGGCACCACCTGCTGGTCGCGGAGGGCGCGCGCCGCGTCGATCAGCCGGCGGCGGACGTGGATCACCATCGCGTCGGTGGTGCCGAGATGCTCCTGGGTGCGGTCGTAGATGGGGCCCATGGTCTCGGTCATCGCGCGGTCCTGCAGGTTGCCGAGGAAGGGGATGCCGAGGGTGATCTCCTTCTGCAGCTCGTGGTCGACCAGGTAGTCGTTGTGGAGGTTCGCCTTCGTGTAGAAGCGGCGATAGGGGGAGCCGTCGGACGGGACGTAGCCGCCCCAGCTGCGAAACGGGTCGCGCACCTGGGCCCGCTCCTCCTCGGTCACCGGCCGGTCGAGGCGGGCGCGCATCACGAACTGGAGGTTGTGATGGTCGTCGAGCGGCACCCACGCGCGGGCGGACACGATGTGCGGGTCGCTGGCCGCGATCATCGAGTAGAAGGGCAGGATGAACTGGGTGATCCGGTGCCAGTAGAGTCCCTCGGTGTCGGCGTGGCGCCGGGCCGAGTAGCAGGCCCCGTAGTCGGTGGGCAGGATCTCGAGCCGCGGCCGCTTGTCGCGGTGGAAGGTTCCGCGCTGCGGGCTGTCCGGGCGCCGCTTGGCGTGGACGAAGTCGATGTGGGAGGAGTCGATGTCGCCCTCCAGGGCCTGCACCCAGTTGCACTCCTCCAGCATCATCAGCGGCGGGTAGACGTGATCCGCGGGCAGGGTGTTGATCTCGAACGCGGGCAGGGGTGGCGGGCTCTCCCGCGGGCCGAGATAGGTCCACACCACCCCGTTGATCTCCTGACAGCGGTAGGCCGTCGCGCGCACCTTGTCCTTGAACGTGCTCTCCTCCGGCTCGTTGGGCATGTCCACGCAGCGGCCGGCCACGTCGAACTTCCAGCCGTGGTAGGAGCAGCGGAGCCCGCACTCCTCGTTGCGCCCGAAGAAGAGCGAGGCCCCGCGGTGCGGGCAGTTGGCCCCGAGGAGCCCCACCCGGCCCTCGCTGTCGCGGAAGGCCACCAGGTCCTCGCCGAGCAGACGCACCTTCACCGGCGGCCCGTCCGCCGCGGGCAGCTCGGTGGAGGGCAGGCAGGGCATCCAGTAGTGGCGCAGCAGGTTCCCCATCGGGGTTCCGCGTCCGACCCGGCACAGGAGCTCGTTGTCCTCTCGCGAGAGCATCGGGGTCCTCCTCTGTTCAGCGCCAGATGGCGAAGGCCATGCCCACGCCGCTGCCCGCCTCCGAGCGGTAGCAGGGCACGTAGTCCACGAGCTGCATGTCGAGGTGCTCGAGCGCGCCCGCCGCGGCCAGCCAGTTCCGGATCTCGGAGCTGCCGGACTCGAGCTGCTCGCGCGGCAGGGCCGCGATGCCGTCGGCGTCCTTCTTGCCGAGGAGCGCCAGCACGTGGCGGTCCAGCGCCTCGTCGACGTAGAAGTGGCTGAGGCCGCCGGAGGCGACGACGCCGATGCGGCGCGCGGGCACCCACGCCTCGATGGCCTGGCGGATCGCGCGTCCGAGGCGGTAGCAGCGGCCGGGAGTGGGCTGGTTGGGCGGGTAGTAGGTGTTGAGCAGCACCGGCACGATGGGGATCGCGCGCTCGCCCACCAGGCGCTGGTGCACGAAGCCCCACGCGTGCCCGAAGGGCGCGTGCCGCGGCTGCACCCGCACGTGCGCCACGTCGAACTCGTGGTCGCGGGTGAGGCTCTCCACCAGGTGCCGCCCGAGGGCCGCGTCGACCGGGAACGCGCGGTTGACGCCGTCGCCGTAGTAGCCCCAGTACGACTGGCGGCGGAGCGGCAGGAGACTCTCGCGCGGCGGCGGGAGGCTCTCCACCGTGTCGCCCCAGTAGATGCAGAGGGCGGGCTGGCTGTCGGCGCTGAACCACTCGCCCTGGTCGTCCCCGATCACCACCAGCGCGTCGAGCGCCTCGTGGGCGAGCGCGGCGGCGAGCTGCCCGATCGCGGCCTGCGTGGCGTCGTGGCGGGCCCGGGTCACCGCGGGGTCGAGCTCCCGGGCCACGCGGCTCCGGTTGCGCCCGGCCATGACCGCGAACTCGGGCAGGCGCGTGCGATCGAGCTCGCCGAGCGCGGCGAAGGACTCGTAGGGCGTGCTCAGCATCGGGCTGTGCGAGGTGCCGATCCCGAGCGCGACCTGCGCCATGGGGCGGCTCCCGCTAGCGCGCCGGGGCCGCGGGGCCGCTCCGCCCGGACAGGTCCCCGAACGGCCCCGCGATGCGCACGATCTCGTTGAGCTGGAAGGTGCCCGACCGGATCACGGACACCAGCAGGTCGCCCGCCGTCCCCGCCGCGCGGGTCTCGGGCGTCACCGGCACGAAGGCCATGCCGCGCGGGGCGTCGCCGTCGGTGAAGCGGGCGAGGCTCGTGCGCAGGCCCTCCGCGCTGAGCGCGAAGATCTCGGTGCCCTGGCGGTCGGCCACGAACACGAGCCCCGCGGGTCCCGGGGCCAGGGCCTGGGCGAGCGGGCCCTCGAGCACCAGGCGCGCCTCACCCTGCGGTCCCACGCGCCAGATGGAGCCCGGGCCGGCCTGCCAGGGCGCCTCCGCCTTGCCGTCGCTGCCGATCCACAGCGATCCGGCCTGATCGATCGCGAGGGCGCGCGGCCGCGCCACGCGCACGTTGTCGAGCATGCGGCCGTCGCCGTCCAGCCGCAGCACCACGCCGCGGTCGCGATCGGCCACGTAGACGTCGCCGCCCGCGCTCGCGGCCACGCCTTCCGGCTGGATCAGCAGCGGGGTCCGGGAGGGATCGGCCGGGGTGCCGCCGGCCAGGAACGTGGTGCGGCCCTCGGCCAGGCGGTAGACGACGCCGACGCGCCGGTCGCGATCGAAGGTGGTGACGAACACGTCGCGGCCGTCGCGGCCCCCGCTGACCTGCGCGTTGACGAGGGGCGGGCCGTGGAGGAAGCGCGCCTCGGTCTGCGGCGTCAGGCGCGCCCCGCCGGGCGGGATCCGGTACACCGAGGTGAGGTACTCGAACTCGCCGCCGCTGTAGCGGCGGCCGGTGCGGGCGAGGTAGAGCGCACCGGCCTGGTCGACGGCGAGCGTGGAGGAGGAGGGGATGCCGCGGCCGCGCGGGCCGTCGGGACCGCCGAAGCCCTCACCGGTGACGTAGACGCGGGCGGTGAACCCGGGAGGCAGCAGGATGTCCCCGCGCGCCGCGGGCGGCACGGCGAGCGGCGCCAGCAGGGCCAGCCCGAGCCCGAGACACCGCCGCGCCGCTCTCCCCGGGGCCATCGCGGGGCATCATAGCCTCGGCTCCGGGACCCGGCAACCGGGCCGCACGCGGCGGGGAGCCCCCGCGTCTCCCGCGCCGGCTAGATGGCGGCGGAGCCCGCGCCGGCGTCGACGGTCAGCTTCTCCACCGGGTAGCCGGCGTCGACCCACGCGCGGAATCCCCCCTGGAGGGGATGGACCCAGCGGACGCCGCCGCGCTTGAGCCGGAGCGCCACCCGGGCGCTCGTGGCCTCGTTCGGTCAGCTGCAGTAGAGGACGACCTTGCGGTCGATCGGGATCTGCCCGGTACGCTGCTCGATCGATTCGGCGGGGATCCAGAACGCGCCGGGGATCTTGCGGGGCTCGACGGCCACGTCGAGCGCCGAGCGCGTGTCGATCACCACCAGGTCCGGGTCGCCCGCGTCGAGGCGCTCCTTCAGCTCGCGCGGCTCGATGCGGGCCACCCGCAGGCTCCGGAGGAAGAGGCGCCGGCGCACCAGCTTGCCCGCCACGTAGACGGCCAGCGCGAGCGCGCCCGCGGCCAGGCCCCAGTGGCCGACGCGGGCGCCCAGCTCGAGCAGGGGGGCGATCGCGCCGCTCGACAGCCAGCCGATCGCGATCCAGGTGCCGGCCCAGATCAGGGCGCCGAGGATGTCGAGGCTCACGAAGGGCGCCCGGGCCAGGCCGACCACTCCGGCCAGGGGCGGCGCGATCGTGCTGAGGCCGGGGACGAACTTGGCGACCAGGAGCGCCCAGCGTCCCTGCCGCATGAAGAGGTTCTCGGTGCGGCGAATGCAGGAGTCCGGCTCGAGGGTGAGGCGGCACAGCACGTCGAGCACGCGCCGGCCTCGCCGGCGCCCGAGCTCGTACCACACCAGGTCGGGCGGCAGGGAGGCGGCGAGGGCGGTGGCCAGCGCCCCGACCACGCTCATGCGGCCGGTGCCCGCGAACGCGCCCACGCCCAGCAGGAGCGGCACCGAGGGGATGGGCAGGCCGATCTGCTCGGCGAGCACGAAGACGAAGAGCACCAGGTAGGCGTCCACCCCGCTATCCTATCCTGCGACGGCAATCCATCCATCGGAGGATGACGACATGGCCACGGTGATCGTGCGGGGCGGGATCGAGACGCCGGAGCAAGAGGTGGTGATCGGGCCCCACCGGCTGATCGCGGACGAGCCGGCGGGGCAGGGCGGCCGCAACGCGGGGCCTTCGCCCTACGACTACCTGCTCGCCGCGCTCGGGACCTGAACGTCGATGACGCTCGCGCTGTATGCGCGACGCAAGCAGTGGCCGCTCGAGGCCATCGAGGTCACCCTCCAGCACTCGCGCATCCACGCGACCGACTGCGCGGAGTGCGAGACCAAGGAGGGGCACATCGACCGGATCGATCGCGAGATCGCGCTGGTCGGGCCGCTCGAGGAGACGCAGCGGGCGCGCCTGCTCGAGATCGCGGACCGCTGTCCGGTGCACCGCACGCTCACGTCCGAGATCGACATCCGCACTCGCGCGCGCCCCTGAGCGGGGACGACGCGCGGCGGCCCGGCTAGGGGACGGTCGGCACCGCGCAGAGCGCGGCATGCTCCGGGGCGGTCAGGAGGGTCTCGAAGCCGGCCGGGCCGTGGTCCCGGTCGGGGCCGAGCTCGGTGAAGCAGGCCTCGTCCGCGTACGCGTGGGCGCCGAGCCGCTGGAAGAGCAGCACGGTGCGGAACGCGGAGCCGGGGGCACGGGCCGACACGCGCGCATGGCGCTCCGCGGCCGGCGCGTCCGCCCCCTGGGCGAGCGCCTCCTCGAGGACCCGTCCGCGGAGCGCGCCCTTCGGGTGCAGGTCGAGCCCCAGCAGGTGCGCGGCGGTGATCGCGAGGTCCACGTTGCCGACCGGCGCCGCGTCGACGTGGCCGCGCTTGAAGCCGGGGCCGGCCGCGGCCATGAAGTTGAAGGTGTCCGCCCGGCCGAAGCTGCCGTGCATGCCCTGGCCGTGCTGCAGGTTGTTGTCGGCGATCTCGACCGCGGTCATGTAGCGGTTGCCGGGATCGGTGGCGAAGGTCCGGAAGCCGAGCACGATCGCGGGCACCGGCAGCGACGCCGAGCCGCGGAGCTGGATCGCGCTGAGCGGCAGCGTGCCCGGGATCTCGCCGTACGCGTCGTCGACGAAGAGGCCGCCGGTGTAGTCCTGGGTCACCAGGAAGTCCACGATCCGCCGGAGCAGCGCCGGATCGTGGTCGGGCACGTAGATGAGGTCCGAGCCGCCGTTGGCCGCCACCACCACCTTGGCGTCGGTCGGCGCGGCGATGCGGCCGGCGCCGCCGATGAGCCCGTGACCGGTGGCGGGGCGGACCCGGACCGCGTCGGTGGGCTGCTCGAGCGTGGGATCGACCGGCTGGTAGACCCGCTGGCCGTCGACGGTGACTTGCCGGTCCGGGTCGAAGAGCGGCAGACCGAGAGCCCGCGCCAGGTCGATGGCCACGAAGCCCGGCGGCAGCGAGCCCGCATCGACCTCCTGCCGGCCGCTCGCGTCGCGATAGGTCCGGGACGCCGCGTAGCTCCGGGTCATCCGCCGGCCGCTCGCATCCACGTCGCGCTTGCTGATCGTGGAGAAGCCGTGGTCCGCGGTCACCAGCACGTCGGTGCTGGCGGCCAGCGCCGGATCACTCGCCAGGTAATCCAGGATCTGCCTCAGGTTGCGGTCCGCATTGTGGACCGCGGCCTGGGAGGTCGGGCCATTGATGCCGGGTATGAGGGCGCCCAGGCTATCACCCTGATTGTGCTGGGTTCCATCCGGATCTCGCGACCAGTACACCAGGATGAAGCCGCCCCCGTCCCGATCGCCGGCGCGCCCGAGCTCGGGCAGGATCGCGCGGGTGATCGCGTCGGCGAAGTAGCGCTGCTGGGCCACGTTGGCCTCGCGGGTGCCCGGGGTCATGTTGTTGCCCGCGGGCTGGGTGCGCGGCGGCGGGGCGAGCGGCAGCCCGGCGGCCTGGAGCGCAGCCTGGATCGCCGGCGAGAGCGGCAGGCCCGTCGGGCTGCCGGTGCGGTCGTCGAGCACCACGGTGCGTGGCACCGCGAAGGCCCCGTTGACCGGGTTGCCCTGCGTCACGTCCTGGATCAGGGTCGGCCCCAGCTTGCCGACCGCGGCGGTGTGGTAGCCGGCCGCGCGCCCCACCGCGAGCAGCGCCCCCTCGCCGAGGAAGTTTCCGCCGGGCGCGTGCGCGTCCAGGTCGCCCAGCACCTGATTGTCCTCGATGAAGGGCGTCATGGTGCCCGGGGTCTTGCCCGCGAAGCCCGCGGGCCGGCCGTCGAAGATCGGGTGGCCCGGGAAGAGGAAGTTGCTGAAGTCGCCGGTGTCGCCCGGGAAATGGCCGGTGGCGATGGCGGCCGCGTTGGGCGTGGTGAAGGTCGGGAACACGGCGTGGCTGTTCGCGAAGTACACGCCGCGCGAGCGGAGCGCGGTCATGGCCGGCGCGTCCGTGGAGTTGACCGCCTCCGCGCGCAGGCCGTCCATCACCACGATGACGACGTTGTGCCGCGGGCGAGCCTGCGCGGCCGGACCCGGCCGTTCCCCGCTCCCGCAGAGGACGATCGCGCCCAGCAGGACGGACACCACCGGTCGAGCTCGCATGGGGACACCTCCTCGCGGGAGCCTAGCCGCGGCGCGCGACGTCACGATGTCCGGCCCGCTACGGTTGGATCACGCCGCGGGTCCGGGCGGCGACCCGATCCGAAAGATCACGTCGCCACCGGGCTCGCGGGCGCACTCGAGGCGCAGCCGGCGGTCGTGGGCCGCGAGCGCGCCCTGCCAGAGCTGGCACCAGCCGTCGAAGGCGGCGTCGTCGAGCGGCTCGAGGCCGCGCGCGAGCCGCCAGCCGCGCAGGCGCACCGCCGCGCCGCCCGCCCGCTCCTCGACCTCGACCGCCTCGCCCTGGGCGCGGAACAGCGCGGCCAGATAGCGCGCGAAAGGCTCGGGCCCGGTGTCGGCCGCGGTGAATGGCACGTCGAGCAGCCGCGTGGTCTCGTCGTGGAGCTGCATGCCGACGAGACGCGCGGCGTGGCCCAGCAGCCCGCGCGCGTCGGCGGGCCCGAGCAGGTCGAGGAGCACCGGCAGCGCGGTCCGCACGTACTCCATCGCGTAGCGGGACACCACGGTGTCGAGCCGCTCGGCCGGCCACGCGGCGGGATCGAGGCGCGGCGCCCGAGCCGGGTCGAACGGCGGCATCGTCTCGCCGCGGGCGAAGCGCACCCGCTCGTCCGGGGCGAGGGCGTGATCGTGCTCGAGGTAGTAGCCCTCGAGGCCCGGGTCGCCCTCCACCGTCTGGCCGGTACACACGAAGCCGAGCCGCGGGTTGCCGAGGGTGACCCCGTTGTGGCCGTGCCAGCCGTGGAGCATCGCCGCGTTCACGCGGCTCGGGATGCCGCAGATCGAGGCCCCGTACCAGATCCACCGCGGCGGCGGATACCGGACCCAGGCCTTGCGGTCGGACTCCCGGACGTACTCGGTCTTCACCCCGCCGAGCTGGTTCGAGAGGTAGTGGTACTGCGCGCAGGCCACCGCGTGCGGCAGGCGGTCGAGCCCGAGCTTCGCCAGGCCGGGGCGGAACTTCTCCAGGTGCTGGCGGCGGAAGAGACGGAAGACGAACTCCGCGGCCTGCTCCTCGCCCCGTCGCGTGACGAGAGTGAGGACCAGGCCGGTGAGCAGCGCCTGGTAGAGGACCGAGACGGCGCGGTGGCCCGCCGGCAACGGATCAGGCGATCGGCGCCGCGCAGGTCGGCGAGCGCTTCGTGGACGACGTGCTGGATACCTGAGGGATCACTGCGTCTTGAGCCGAACGTCCTCGTAGGCCGGGAACGCGAAGACGGGGATCGCGTTGATGGTGTGCTCGGCCACGCGCGGCCCGACGCCGATGAGGCCGCGCAGGTCCATGATCGGGGCGAACATCACGCGGTCCACGGTTGCCTGCTGGATGCGATGGAGCAGGGCTTCGCGGCGACCCGGGTCGCGCTCGCGCGCCTGCTGCAGGAACAGCTCGTCGAGGTCCGGGTAGCCGCCGTAGGCGTTGACGCCCTTCGTGTAGACGAAGGACTCGATGCGGCTGGCCGCGTTGCCCGAGTTGCCCACCGCGACCATGAAGAGCCCGCGCAGCTTCTTCTCCTGCCAGTCCGCGTAGAAGGCGGCGCGCTCGGTGGGCCGCATCCGCACCCGGATGCCGACCGCGTTGAGGTTGTTGAGGACCGCGTCGCCCACGGTGGAGAAGCCCGGGATCGCGGTGAAGGTGCCCGCGTCGATCCCCCGCGGGTAGCCGGCCTCCGCGAGCAGCGCGCGGGCCTTCGCGGGATCGTACGCCGGCGGGGGCACCTGGAGCGCGAAGTCCATCACCCGCGGCACGAAGACGCCGGTGGGTGGGCAGTGGCCGAGGCACGCCGCCTCGTTGGTGCCCTTGCGGTCGAGCGAGTGGGTGACCGCCAGCCGCAGCCGGCGGTCCGCCCAGGGCGACTTGGGATCCCACTGGTCGGCGAACTCGACCCAGAAGATCGAGGCGTGGCGGGTCGCCACGAGCTGCAGGCGAGGATCGCGCGTGACCGCCTCCGCCTCCGGCCCGTCGAGGAACATGGCGTAGTCGGTCTCGCCGCTCTTGAGCATGGCCAGCCGCGTGGTGCTGTCCGGCACGCTCTTGAGGGTGAGGCGCTTGACGTACGGCGCGTGCCGCCAGTAGCCGGTGAAGGCTTCCAGGGTGACGTCGATGCCCGGGCGCTGGCTCACGAACCGGTAGGGCCCCGCGCCGACCGGCCTCTGCCGGAAGCCGTCGGGCCCGACCTGCTCCACGTACTTGCGGGGCAGCACGATGCCGGCCGCGGTGGCGGTGGTGCCGTAGAAGGTCATGAAGTCCGGCCACGCGGCCTTCAGGTGGAAGCGGATGGTCAGGTCATCGACCACCTCCACCTGGCGCACCCGCGCCCGGTACTCGCGGGCCCCCGCGCCCTGGTAGCGCTCGAAGCTCCACTTGACGTCGTCGGTGGTGAGCGGGTCGCCGTTGTGGAACTTGAGCCCGCGCCGCAGGCGGAACTCGTAGACGAGCCCGTCGGCGCTCTCGGTCCACGCCTCCGCGAGGCTCGGGCCCATCTTCTGGCCGGGCAGGGGCCGGACCAGCGCGTCGTGGATGGCGTAGAGCACCCCGAACGGGGTGATCTGGGCGGGCGCGGTCGACGGGTCGAACCAGCTCGGGGCCAGCGTCACGTGGAAGGAGACCGCCACCTCGCCCGCCGGCGCGGGCGCCTGCGCGCGGGCCGGGTCCGCCAGCAGCAGGGCGACGATCAGGAGCGGACCCGCGAGGCGTCGGATGCTCGACATCGGCGGCCCTCCTCTGGGCGAGACGATCAGGCGTACGCGAAGGCGCGCCGCGGGTTGTCGACCAGCAGGGCCTCGACGGTGCGGTCGTCCGCGCCGCGGTCGCGCAGCCGCGGGACCACGTTGACCAGCAGGTGGTGGTAGCCGAAGCCGCCCCACCGGGTGAGGCAGTGCTTGTAGGCGATGTCGTGCGAGAGCAGGAGCTGGTCGAGGTGGCCGCGCTCGATCAGGAGCAGGACCTGGCGCATGCGCTCGCCGTCGTTGGGCATGTCGAAGGCGGGGTTGTAGGGGTAGTAGGAGGTCTCGAGGCCGAAGAGATCGTACTCGAGGCGCACCCCGGTGGCGGCCAGCTCCAGCAGCACCGCGCGGTCGGCGATCGTGCGCTCGATGTGGCACATGATGGTGCGGCGCAGATCGCCGCCCTCCTTGCGGACCATCTCCACGATCGCGAGCGGCAGCCGCTCGTGGCGGCCGGGGTGGATCATGAGCGCGGCCCCCGTCTCGCGCTGGGCCGCCACCGCGGCCCGCACCACCTTCTTCTCGTTGTCGGTGAAGGGCCACGTGGTGCCGATCTCGCCGATGAAGCCCGCCCGCACCCCGGTCCCGTCCACCCCCACCGTGAGGTCGGTGACGAGCTCGCGGGTGATGTCGTCGATCGAGCGCTGGCTCATGTTCGGGGGATGCGCGGCGTCGACGTAGTAGCCCGACCCCATGATGATGTTGAGCCCGGTGGCCCGCGCCACGCGCGCGAGCGCGAGGGGATCGCGGGCGAGCCCGCGGTTGGTCGGGTCCACGAAGGTGCGGCCGCCCGCGTGCTTGAAGAGCAGGGCTTCGTCGCGCGCGACCTGCTCGTCGAGCAGCTGCAGGTTGTCGAGGTTCGAGCTGAAGTGGTGCCGCACCCAGCCGAGGTTGGCCAGGCTCACCGGCTGCCGGGCCAGTCCGCGCTCCCCCGCGGTGGCAGGCTCGCGGAACATCACCGCGAAGTCGATCAGGAGGTGCTCGTGGGGCAGGGTGATGCCCATCGCCTCGCCGGCGATCGGACCGAGCACGGTCTGGGCCTGCCCGGAGAGCCCCGCGGGTGGCATCGGCGCGCATCTTGCGCCCGGCCCGCCGCGGGGTCAAGGGCGGGGACGCGACTCAGGCGGGCGCGGCCACCGGGGTGGCGCCGCCGCCTCCGCCCCCACCGCCGTGACGGCGGCGCCGGCGGCCCCGGCGACGGCGCGACCGATGCGGAGCGCCCTCGGCGGCGGCAGGCGCGGCGCCCTCGCCCAGCGCCTCGTTGCCGGGCTCGGGCCCGTCGTCGCTCTCGGGGCCATCTTCCGGAGGCGGTCCGGGCTCGACGTCGGCGTCGGCGGGCTCCACGCTCATCGAGGACGACGGGGCGCTCGCGCCGGCCGGCCCCACCAGCGTGATCATGCCGGTACGGCTCACCGCCAGCTCGCGGATACGGCGCAGCCGCGTGATCAGCCGCGGCGAGCCCGGGGGCCGGCTGAACCCGCGCTCCTTGAGCGTGCGAGCCAGCGTGTCGATCAGCACCGAGCCGCTGGGCGCCCGCTGGGCCAGCTCGCGCACGACCTCCACGATCTCGTCGTGCGGGGCGGTGTGGGCGCCGCTCTCCGGCGCCGGCCGGGACTCGACGGCGCGCGGGGCGTGCGCGGCGGGCTCGCGCGCCGGGGCATGCCCGCCGCCCGACTCGAAGCGCGGGCGCCCGCGGCCCCGACGGTGTCCCCGCCCGCGGCGGCTCCGGCTCTCGCGCGGCGCCGCGGCCTCCGTCGGCGTCGGCTCCTCCGAAGCGGTGACCCCGGCCAGGCCGCGGTAGGAGAGCCGCCGGAACTCCACCCCGAGGAGGGCCGAGACGTCCCCGACCGCGTCGAAGGCCCGATCGTCGGAGATCACCTCGATCCGGTCGCCCGGGCGCGCGACGCCGAGCCACACGCCCGCGCTCACCGCGATCCGCAGGTCGCTCCAGTCGCGCACGCCGGTGGCGGGCGCGCTGTGCACGAGCTGGGCGCCGCGGCGGGCGAGGAGGCGCGCGCTGTCCGCGCCGATCACGCGCCAGTTGCCCACCGCGATCAGCTCCACCCGGTGGTCCTGCCGGTCGATGGCGAGGTGGTCGAGGACGCGGCTCAGGTGCTCGGCGCGGCTCGAGTTCTCCACGTCGACGAAGATCGCTCGGCGGGCGTTCGGCAGAGGCGGCGGAGGAGGGACGGGCCCGCCGCGCTTGGCGAAGACGCGTTCCGGCGTGGCGCTCCGCACCGCGGGCAGCGCGGCGGGGGGCGCGGGGGCGGGCGCCGGCGTGGGCCGAGCGGCGGCGCGGGTCGGCTTCTTCCGGGTCTTCGTCTTGCGGGCGCTACGCTTGAGGGCGGCCATGGGTCGCAGGGTCGCAGAAATGACGGCGCGAGCCAAGCATTTCCTCAGGGGTGCGCCGGCTAGCCGAGCGCGCGCTCCAGGACCGCGCCCTCGACGCCGTCCATCCGCAGCCCGAGGGTGGCCGCGATCGTCGGCCCCACGTCGCGGCTCCGGATCGCCCCCAGCGCGGCGCCGCGACGGATCCCGGCGCCCGCGGCGAGGAAGAACGCCGCGTTGTCGGCGTAGAGGCCGCGCTGGCCGTGGGTGCCGAGGTACTTCGGTGGGCCGTGCTCGTCCTCGCCGTCGGCGGTGTCCCCGTAGGAGAAGCCCGGCGCGGCCTCGAACATCCAGTCGGCCACCAGGGGATGCTCGTCGGGGAGGGGCAGGCCGAGGCCGCCGTACTCCGACGCCGGCCAGTGGCCGCTCACGCCCTCCAGGGCCGCGATCTCGCGGGCGAGCTGGCCGAGCGCGGCCGCGTCGCCCCCGAGCCGGTAGAGCGCGCCCGCCCCGTGGTTCATCACGAAGCGGGCGTCGCGCTGGGCTCCCAGCCGTCGGAGGCGCACGTTGGGGCGGATCTCGCGCTGCGAGGGCAGGAAGCCGTGGTCCGAGACCACGAAGACGGTGGTGCGCTCGAGCCCGGGATCGCCGAGGGTGGCGAGAAGGCGCCCGACGAGCCCGTCGACGTACTCGATCGCCCAGTAGGCCTCGGGCGAGCGGGGCCCGTGGAGGTGCTGCAGGCTGTCCACGCAGAGGAAGTGCAGGAGCAGCAGGGCCGGCTCGTGGCGCGCGGCCACGTGCGCGGCCACGCGGCCCACCATCTCGTCCTTGTGCAGGCGCTTGGGCAGCAGCGCCCACTCGCCCTGGCGGTGCATCGGGAAGCCGAGCGCGGTCAGCTCCTCCCACACCGTCTTCGCGGTCTGGGTCTCGAACACGCGCTGGTCCTTGAAGAAGGGCAGGTTGAAGTCGAGGGTGGTCGCGTTGCGGGTCGCCGGCCAGTCGATCGCGGCGGTGCGGTGGCCCGCGCGGTGAGCCAGGTCGTACACGGTGGGCGCGCGCAGGAGCGCGGGCGCGTCGTAGATCGGATCGCCGGTCAGGTCCTCGGTGGTCGCGGCGCCGCGGTTCCAGATGTGGTTGGCCACCACGCCGTGCGTGCGCGGGCTCACCCCGGTGACCATGGAGACGTGGGTCGGCCACGTGGTGCTGGGGAACACGACCTCCATCCCGGAGGCGCGCGCGCCGCGATCGGCCAGCGCGCGCAGGGTGGGCAGGCGCGCCTGGGGGTCGTCCCAGTAGAACGCCGCGAAGCCGTCGATGCTGATGACGACGACGCGCGGCTTCACCATCGACGCCCGCTCAGGCCGGGGCGCCCGCGGCGGCGGCGCGCGCCCGGGCCCGGTACTTCTCGAGGTTGCCGCCCGACTTGAGCTTGCCCGGCAGCGGGTGGCCCACCACGCGCTCCGCGAGCTGGCCCGCCTCGATCATGGCGTCGAGGTCGATGCCGGTGTGCACCCCCATCTCCTGGCAGAGGAACACCAGGTCCTCGGTGGTCACGTTGCCCGCCGCACCCTTGTGGGCCGCGAAGGGGCAGCCGCCGAGCCCCGCCACCGCGCTGTCGAAGCGGTCGACGCCGATCTCGAGCGCGGCCATCACGTTGGCGATGGCCAGCGCGCGCGTGTCGTGGAGGTGGAGCTTCACCGGCAGCTCGGGCCAGCGGCCGCGCACCGCGCCGACCAGGCGCTTGACCTGGAGCGGGTTGGCCCAGCCCATGGTGTCGGCCAGGCTCACGTTGCCGAGGCGGGAGCCGCAGTCCTGCGCCTGCGCCTCGACCTTCTCGATCACCCGGATGACCTGGGCCGGGGTCACGTCGCCCTCGTAGTTGCAGCCGAAGGCGGCCATCACCCCCACGTCGATCCAGTCCATGCCGAGGGCCTGGTAGCGGCGCGCCCAGCCCGGCAGCTCGGCGATCTTCTCGTCCACGCTGCGGTTGGTGTTCTTGCGGGTGAAGGTGTCGGTCGCGGCCACCCCGAACATCGGCCGCAGGGCGAGGGAGTCGCGCAGCCGCGCCGCGCGCTCGAGGCCCGCCTCGTTGAGCCAGATCGCCTCGTAGGCCACGCCGGAAACCCGCTTGATGCCGGCCACCATCTGCTCGGCGTCCGCCATCTGGGGCACCCACTTCGGGCTCACGAACGAGGTGAACTCGATGGTGGCGACCCCGGTGTCGGAGAGCGCGTCGACCAGCGAGATCTTGGCCGCGAGCGAGATGTCACCCTTCTCGAACTGGAAGCCCTCCCGCGGGCCCACCTCCTTGACGTGGACGTGCTTCGGCAGATCGCTCATGGGATCACCTTTCGTGACGCGAGCGCGTCGATCTCGTCGGGAGCCAGGCCCAGCTCGGCCAGCACCTCGCGGGTGTGCTCGCCCAGACGCGGCGCGGGACGGGCGAGGCCCATCTCGAACGCGGTGCTGCGCACCGGCAGCTTGGGCAGCTTGGCCGGCGCCTCGCGGTCGGGCAGAGGCGTGAGCACGAACTGGTTCGAGGCGTTGAGGTGCGGGTCGTCCACCAGCTGGTCCGGTCGCCTCAGCGGGGCGTAGGGCACGCGCGCCTTCTCGAGGCGGCGTGACACCTCCGCGCTCGAGTGCCGCGCGATCTCCTCCGCGATGCGGGCGGGCAGCCAGTCGCGCGCGGCCACCCGCCTGGCGTTGTCGGCCAGGCGCGGGTCGGCCGCGAGGTCGTCGAGGCCGAACTCGGCGCAGAAGCGCTCCCAGTGTCCGTTGGAGGTGATGCCGATGAAGACCTGCTCGCCGTCGGACGCGGTGAAGAGCTGGTAGACGCCCCAGCCCATCCGGGTGCCCTGGCGGATCTCCGGCATCGGCACCGAGGGCTGGCCGGTGGCCGCGTGCTGGGCCAGCCACTGGCCGACCCAGAACACGGTGGTCTCGAAGAGGCCGGAGGTGATCTTCTGCCCGCGCCCGGTCGCGGTCCGCTGGTGGACCGCGGCCAGCACCGCGATCACCCCGTAGGCGGCCGCGCCCACGTCCACGATCGAGGCGCCCGCGCGGAGCGGCTGCCCGCGCGGCCCGGTCATGAAGGCGAGGCCGGCCGACATCTGGGCCAGCTCGTCGAGGAAGGGGCGCGCCTCGTCGGGTCCGGGCAGGAAGCCCTTGAGCGCGAGGTAGATGATCCCGGGATTCGTCTTCGCGAGCACGTCGTATCCGAGGCCCAGGGCCTCGACCGCGCCGTAGGCGAAGTTGTCGATGACGACGTCCGCGCCCGCGACCAGACGCAGGAACAGGGCCCGCGCCTCCGCCGAGCCCTTGAGGTCGATGGCGATGGAGCGCTTGTTGCGATTCAGGAAGTGGAAGTTGGCCGAGGTGCCGGCGGGCATGCCCCGCGACTGGTCGCCCTCGCCGGGCCGCTCGACCTTGATGACGTCGGCGCCCAGGTCGGCCAGCAGGAGGCCCGCGGAGGGGCCGGCGATGATGTGGCCGAGCTCGAGGACGCGGATGCCCTCGAGGGGGAGCGCGCTGGTCATCGCCCCGCATTGTACTGCAATGAAGACGGCCGGCCATCGCGAGGATGGCCGGCCGAGGAGTGCGCCCCGCCGGCCTCAGGCGCGCCGCCGCACCCGCGCGCCGACCACGCCGGCGAGACCGGTGGCGAGCAGGAGCAGCGTGCCGGGCTCTGGCACGGGCGCGAGCTCGATGAGCGTATCGTTGTCGACGCTCACCACCGAGAAGAACGGATCGGGAGAGAAGAACACCGAGGCGAACTGGATGGGTGGCAGCGGCTGATCGAGCTCCGGGGACACGAAGTGGACGATGCTGACGTGCAACGAGAAGCCCCCGATCTGCCGGCCGTCCACGAGCGTGAACAAGGGGATGCCGCTCGGGTGGGCTTCTATCTGGCGGGTGTCGTAGCCGTCGAACAGGCTGAAGGTGAGAGGGATGTTCGTCTGGAGGTTGGGGCTCCCGGCGGTATCGTAGGTGAACGTGCCCGTGAAGGAGGTCCCGGACAGGGGACCCATGTCGAACGTGCCGCTGAAGTCGTACGTCAGCGGGCTCGCGGTTGCGACGCCCTGCGTGATGACCAAGGGGGTCACCAGGGCGAGGACGAATACCATCAGGCGTGTCATCTTCATGTCTCGCGTCCTTTCGCGCACCTCCGGTTGAACGACCGAAGTCGAGGCGAGCATTTCCGATGCCGGAAGGATCTCGCGCGAAAGGTTTTGATTCTTCGGGGATCATCGTCAGGCCGGCGGCGCGACTAGGCAGCACCTTGCAGAAGTTCCCCGGTGCCGCTGCATATGGTGCCCGCTTGCAGACTACTTCCGGGACTCGCGCTCCAGATCGGTCTGCTTCAGCCACTCGAGATTGGTCTTGGTGCGGCGGCTCTCTTCCTCGAGGCGGCGCAGGCGCTGGGCGTAGCGCCGCGCCTCGTCCTCGCGCACCAGGAGGTCGGTCAGCGTCGACTGCCACGCGCGCGCCTCCGCGTCCCAGCGGCTGCGCGGGTACTCGCTCAACAGGCGGGTGAAGGTCGCGCGCGCCGCGCGATAGTCGCGCTGGCCGCTCGCAGGGTCGGCCTGGAGCAGCCCGAGCCGGTAGAGCCCCTCCGCCGGATCGGGCTCGCGCACCTGAGCCGGCGGGGTGCCGGCGCGGGCGGGATCGACGGGGCGCGGCGTCTCTCCCCCCACGGGCCCCCCTCGGGAGCCGCCCGGGAGCCAGCCGGGCAGGGCCACGGTGCTGCAGCCGGAGCAGGCGGTGAGGAGACCGAGCCCGAGGAGCGCGCGCGAGGCGGTCGGCCGGGAGGTGATCGACGAGAGGCCCATATGGCTGACGGGGGCCGAGGTTGCACTCCCCGTACCACCCGCGCGCGGGCGCGCGAAGCGCGGCGCCGAGGGCGGGTTCGCAACTTTCATTCCGCCTCCGGTTGACGGAACTGCGCACCGGCCGGCACCGATTTGTCAGGGTCGGCGCGCCGGCCGCTTGCCGGCCCGGGACCGCTCTGGTACCGTCCGCCGCGTGATCGGGACCCTCGACCGGCCTGGCGGCGGGCTTGCCTACGAGGTCATCGACACCACCGCCCGCTGGCGGCCGCCGGCGCCGCTGATCGTCTTCCACCACGGCATCGGAGCCACCGGGGAGATCTGGGCCGACTGGCTGCCCGCCCTGGTGGACCGCTACCGCATCGCGCGCTTCGACACCATCGGCTTCGGCCGCTCCGGGCGGCCGGGGCCGGGCCATCCGTGGTCGCTCGACGGCCTCGCCGACGACGCGTGCGCGGTGGCGGGCGCGGCGGGCGGCGGTCCGTTCCATCTGGTTGGCGAGTCGCTCGGCGGCACGGTGGGCCTCGCGCTCGCGGCCCGGCGGCCGGGCGCCCTGCTGAGCCTGACCGTCTCCAACGCCTCCCATCGCGGCGGCTCCATCCCGCGGGCCCGCCAGTGGCGCGAGTTCATCGGCGCGCACGGCATGGCCGCGTGGGCCGAGATGATGACGCCGCTCCGGCTCGATCGCGAGCGCGTCTCGGAGGGCCACTGGCGCTGGTTCGAGCGCACGCAGGCGCTGGCCTCGCCCGATGCGGTGCTCGCCCTGGCCGACCTGCTGATCGGCGCCGATCTCTCGCCGCTGCTGCCCTCGATCGCGGTGCCCACGCTCCTGCTCGCCCCCGCCCAGAGCCCCTTCGTGCCGCTGCCGGTCATGGAGGAGATCCACGCCGCGATCCCCGGCTCCGAGCTGCAGGTCTTCACCGATGCCCGCCACGGGCTGCCCTGCTCGCACGGGGAGGCGTGCGGGCGGGCGCTCCGCTCCTTCCTCGATCGGCGCGGCCCGGCGAGCCGATGAGCCTGTCGCCGGCCGGCGCGGACGCGATCGGCGCGCTGCTGGGCGCGCTCCTGTCCACGCTCGATCGCGTGGAGTGGGTGCAGCGCCACCTGTTCCCGCCGCGCGCGCCGGCCCTGGCCGAGCGCCTCGAGGCGCACGCGGGGCCGCTCGCCCTCGCCCTGGCCACGCTCGAGGCTGCGGAGTGGCCCGACGACCTGCGCGCGCTCCGCGAGCGGCTGGTCACGGTCACCCGGCAGGCGCTCGAGCTGATCGCGGCCTTCGGCCGCGCGGCGGCGGAGGGCGAGCCGATCGGGCTCTATCGCGCGCTGCGCCGGCTGGCCCCGCTGCTGGAAGGCCTCTACCCGCTCTATCCGCTGCTCACGCCGGTGAGTCGCTGGTTCCTCGAGGCCGATCGCCGCGAGGACGCGGCGCTCGTCGAGGCGCTGCACGCGGGCGCGCTCCGCGAGGGCGGCCTCCGCCTCGGGGTGCTCCACTCGCGCAACGAGCGGGACGACCGGGGCGGGGTCTCGCTGTACGTGCCGGAGACGGTGGAGGCCGGCGGGCCCGCGCCGCTCCTCGTCGCGCTCCACGGCGGCAGCGGGCACGGGCGCGACTTCCTGTGGGCCTGGCTCCGCGAGGCGCGCACGCGCGGGGCGCTCCTGCTCTCGCCCACCGCCGCCGACCGCACGTGGTCGATCATGGGCGGCGAGGACGTGGACGCTCCGCGGCTGGTGGCCGCGGTGGAGGAGGTGACGCAGCTCTACCCGGTCGATCGCTCGCGGGTGCTGCTGACCGGCATGTCGGACGGCGCGACGTACGCCCTGCTCGCCGGCCTCGCCCCCGGGATGCCGTTCACCCATCTGGCCCCCGCGTGCGGCGTGCTGCACCCGTATCTGCTGGCCGAGGGCGGCATCGCCCGCGCGCGCGGCCGGCCCATCTACCTGGTGCACGGCGCGCTCGACTGGATGTTTCCGGTGCAGACCGCCCGCATGGCGCGGCAGGCGCTGGAGGCGGCGGGGGCGCGGCTCGTCTACCGCGAGATCGAGGACCTCTCCCACACCTACCCGCGCGACGAGAACGCGCGGATCCTGGACTGGCTGGCCGGGCCCGCCTAGCTCGAGCCGGCTAGCTCTCCTCGGTCGCGAGCCAGGGGCACATTACGCGCTCCACCAGCGAGACCGCGGCGAAGAGCACGATCGCCATCAGCGAGAGCAGGATCATCGCGCTGAACGCGACCTCGGTCTTCCAGTAAGAGGTGGAGGAGAGGATCACGTAGCCGAGGCCCCGGTCGGAGCCCACGAACTCGCCCACCACCGCGCCGATGACCGAGAGCGTGATCGCCACCTTGGCCCCCGCGAAGATGAAGGGCAGGGCCAGCGGCAGCCGTACCTTCATGAAGGTCTTGAACGCGCTCGCCCGGTAGGAGCGGCTCAGGTCCAGGAGCTCGGGCGGGGTGGCCGCGAGCCCGGTGGCGGTGTCCACCACCACCGGGAAGAACGCGACCAGGAACGCCACCACCATCTTCGGGATCTCGCCGAAGCCCAGCACCAGGAGGAGCACCGGGGCGATGGCGATCTTCGGGACCGACTGGGTGAGGACGATCAGCGGGTAGATGGCTCCGCGCAGGCGAGGCGAGTACACGATGAGCACCGCCAGCGGCACGCCCACCGCCATCGAGAGCGCGAAGCCGCCCAGGGTCTCGTAGAGGGTGACCCAGGTGTGCTCGATGAAGCGGTAGCGCCACTCCCAGCCCTCGCCGAGGATCGCGGAGGGCGCGGGCATGATGAAGCGCGGGATGCGGAAGGCCCAGGTGGCGGCCTCCCACGCGAGGAGGGCCAGCACCAGCGTGGCCGCGGGCACGACGGCCTCGCCGAGGAGCCGGCGCACCGCGCTCACGGTCGCTCCTTCCGGCCCGCGAAGATCAGGGACCGGATCTCGTCGCTGTGGGCCTTGAAGCGGGGGTCGAACTCGAGCTCCATGGTGCGAGGCCGCGGCAGGTCCACCCGCAGCACGCGGGCCACGCGTCCGGGGCGCGGCGACATCACCACCACCCGATCGGCGAGGAGGATCGCCTCCGGGATCGAGTGGGTGACGAACAGGATCGTCTTGCGCCGCTCCTCCCAGATGCGCAGGAGCTCGAGGCTCATCTCCTCGCGGGTCATCGCGTCGAGGGCCCCGAACGGCTCGTCCATCAGGAGGAGGCTCGGATCGGGCAGCAGCGCGCGGCAGATCGCCACCCGCTGCTGCATGCCGCCCGAGAGCTCGCGCGGGTACTTGGTCTCGAACCCCGCGAGCCCGGTCAGCTCCAGCAGGTCGCCGGCCGGCTTGCGGTACTGCCGGAGGTCGAGACCCAGCATCTCCACCGAGAACAGCACGTTGTCGAGCACGCTCCGCCAGGGCAGGAGCACCGGCTGCTGGAAGACGAAGCCCACGTCGGGGAAGGGGCCGGTGACCGGCTGCTCGCGCACCCGGATCTGTCCCCTGGACGGCGGCACGAGGCCCGCCACCAGCTTGAGCAGCGTGCTCTTGCCGCAGCCGCTCGGGCCGACCAGGGTGACGAGCTCGCGGTCGCCGATCTCGAGCGTGGTCTCGGCCAGGGCGTGGACGAGGTCGCCCCTCCGCGTGCGGTAGGTCTTCTCGACCTCCTGCAGCCGGATCACGCCCCGGGACGCCCCGCGGCGAAGCGGTCGATCGGCAGGGGCGCGGTCACCGCGCTCCGGCACGCGGCGGCCACGTAGGGCGCGAGGCGCTCGGCCAGCGCCCAGGCCTGCGCGCTCTGCCCGCGCTGGCGATCGGCCGCCTCCTGGGCGCGGGCGTGGATGCGCGCCTCGTCGACCGTGGTCACACGGCCGCGCTCGACCACCACGCGCCCGTCGACCACCACCGTGTCGACCGCGGCGCCGGTCTCCGCGTAGACCAGCGCCTTCACCGGATCGGCCAGGGGGCGGAGGAAGAGCGAGTCGGCGCGGAGCAGCACCACGTCCGCCTTGCGGCGCGGGGCGATCGCCCCCAGGTCGTCGGCCTGGCCGAGCACGCGCGCGGTGCCCGCGGTGGCGAGGCCCCACACCGTGTCGGCGTCGAGCCAGCGCGCCGTCTCGTGCGGGAAGCGCACCGTGCTGATGACCGAGGCGATGCGGAGAGCCTCGAAGAGGTTCTGGTTGTCCGCGCACACCGAGCCGTCGGTGCCGAGGCCGACCGCCACCCCGCGGTCGAGCATCTCGCGCACCGGGGCGATGCCGCAGCCCAGCCGCAGGTTGCTACCCGGGTTGTGGGCCACCGCGGCGCCCGCGTCGGCGAGGAGGCGCAGATCGTCGTCGGTGAGCCAGATCGAGTGCGCGCCCACGAACCCGGGCCCGAGAAGGCCGTGGTCCGCGAGGCGGGCCACGATGGACTTGCCCCAGCGCCGGTGGCTCTCCACCGTCTGCACCCGCGACTCGGCGAGGTGGGTGTGGACGCCCACCCCGTACTCGCGGGCCAGCGCGGTGCAGCCGTCGAGGAACTCGTCGGTGGCCTGGTTCGGGATGGTCGGCGCGACCCCGACGCGCACGCGGCCGCCGGCCCCGCCGTGCCAGCGCCGGATGGCCCGCTCGGTGAGCCCGAGCAGGCCCTTGGTCGGCGCGGGCTGCATGTCCGCCACCGTCCGCCGCAGGTCGGCGGGGAGGTGGTCGGTCAGGCCCGGGACGGTCTGGTAGAAGACCACGTCGGCGACCGCCGGCGCGAGCACCACGCGGATGCCGACGTCGGTGTAGGCCCGCACCACCGCCTCGAAGGCCTCGTCGGTGATGGCCGGCACCGCCATGTAGAGGTCGTAGGCTGCCGTGCAGCCGGTCTTGAGCATCTCGATCGCCCCGATCGCCGCCGAGAGGTACTCGTCTTCCGGCGTTCGGAATCCATAGTTTGCCGCCGAGTGGGTGAGCAGGTCCTCGAGCGTCCAGTTCCCGGCCCGGCCCCTCGCCAGGTGGCTCGCGGCGTGGGTGTGGGCGTTCCCCATGCCGGGGAGCACGAGGTGCCCGGCGGCGTCGATCACCTGGGCGCCGGCGGGGGCGGCCAGCCCGGGGCCGACCGCCGCGATGCGGTCGCCCTCGATCAGGACGTCGGCGCGGGTGAGCGCGGCCGGCGTGCCGGCCAGGACCTGTCCTCCTCGGATCAGCAGAGCCATCGAGTCCTCCGGGGGGCGCGCTACTTCCGCGCCGGCAGCAGGTCGTTGGTGTAGATCTCCCCGAGCCCGACCTTTCGCTTCAGCTCGAGGTACTGGGTGTAGAGGTCGCGGGTCTTCTCGAGCTGGACAGGATCGAACTGGCCGACCGCCATCTTGCCGCTCGTGACCTCGCTCGCGTACACGAAGCGCGCGCCCACCTGCGCGGCGCCGAGGGCGCCGTCCGGATCGACCTCGGGGTGCGCCTTCACCACGTAGCCCACGCCCTCGTCCCAGTGCTTGTCGCGGAAGGCGTAGTCGGCGCCCTTGAGGGTCGCCCGCAGGAAGGCCTTGAGGCCCTCGGGGTCCTTGGCGATGGTGTCCTCACGGGCCACCAGCGACGTGGAGGCCACGTCGAACCCGAGGTCGGCCCACGCGGCCAGCACCCGGATGTCCGTGTTCTGCTGCTTGGCGATCTTGCGGATGCGGGCCTCGTGCACCACGAAGAAGGGCACCGCGTCCACCGCGCCGCGGATCAGCGCGGGCGGCATCGACGCGGCGTCCATCGTCACCCACGACACCGAGCCTGGCTTGAGCCCGGAGAGCTTCTCGTAGACCGGCCAGAGGATCTGGTGGCTGTTGCCGGGGGAGATCGCGAGCTTCTTGCCCTCGAGATCCTTCGAGGTCTTGATCGGGGAGTCGGCGCGCACGAACACTCCGTGGGGCGGCCGCCGGTACCAGAGCGCGATGGCCTTGACGGCCACGTCGGTGTTGGCGCGGGCCGCGATGAGGGCCGAGATGTCCGCGATGCCGACCTCGCCCTGGCCGGCCGCGATGCGCTTGATCGTGTCGCCGGAGCCCTGGCCGCGGAGGATCTTCACGTCGAGCCCTTCGTCACGGTAGAAGCCCTTCTCGAGCGCGGTGTAGTGGGGCACGTACTCGCCGGTCGGCACGAAGTCGAGGATCAGCGTGTAGGGACGCAGGGGCTTCGACTGGGCGCGGCCCGCGGCCGGCCACAGCAGCGACGCGGGCAGCACGAGAGCGGCGAGGAGCAGCGCGGCCACGAGCGGGCCGAGCACGGGCCGACGGGCGAGGCGGATCATGGTCACGTCCTCCAGGAGTGCGAGCAGGGGTGGAAGCGGCAGCGGGAGCGCACGATCAGACCGCTCCGGTCTCGGCGGGCGGCGCGGCCAGGCCGTCGAGGTGCGCGATGCAGTTCAGCCGGCGCACGCGCCACGGGGCGGGGACGTCGACCACCGTGACCGCGGTGTTCTCCCAGCGCTCCGGCACCACCGCGCCTTCGGGCAGGAGCAGGTGGCGGGCGGCGAGGGAGCGGCACACGAGCCCGTGGGTCACCACCGCGAGGTGGACGGCGTCGGGTCCGACCGCGGCCCGCACCACCTCCCACGCGCGGTCGACGCGGGCGTGGAAGACCTCCCACGTCTCGCCGTTCGGCGGGGCGTAGTCGGGGGCGAACATGTCGAAGCCCAGATCGGCGTAGGGGGTGCCGCGGATGTCGCCGAAGTTCCGCTCCCGCAGCAGGGGCTCGTGGCGCACCGCCACCCCGGTGACGCGGCCCAGCTGCGCCGCGGTCTGGGCCGCGCGAGCGTAGTCGCTGGCGAGGATCGCGGTGATGCCCTCCCGCTCGAGCCGCGTGGCGAGCCGCTCGGCCTGCTCGAGGCCGCGCGGCGAGAGCCCGATGTCGGGGTGCTGGACGGTGCGCGTGGCGTTGCCGAGCGTCTCGCCGTGACGGATCAGGAAGATGGCCATGAGGAGACGCGGGAGCCGGCGGCCGCGCTCAGATCACGCGCTCGCGCCGCAGCTCCGCGACCTGGGCCGGCGGGTAGCCGAGCCCGGCCAGGATCTCGTCGGTGTGCTGGCCGAGGCGCGGCGCGGTCTGGCGCACCGCCACCGCGGCGGTGGACATCCGGATCGGGGTGCGGATGTGCGGCACCCGCCCGAGCTCGGCGTCGTCGGCGTGGACCACCATCTCGCGGTGGCGCACCTGCGGGTCGGCGAAGAGCTGCTCGTAGGTGTAGACCGGGCCGCAGGGCACCCCCGCGTCGTCGAGCACCTTGGTCCAGTGCGCGGTGGGCGCGGTGGTCAGCACCGCGGTGATCTCCTTCTCGAGCGCGAAGCGGTTCTTGCGCCGCTCGGAGGGCCGGGCGAAGCGGGGATCGGCGAGCCATTCCGGATGCCCGAGCGCGCGGGCGCAGCGCTCCCAGATCGACTGCCCGGAGGCCCCGATCATCATGTAGCCGTCGGCGGTCTCGAAGCGCTGGTACGGCGCGTTCTGACGGTGGCGCGAGCCCATGCGCACCGGCTCCACGTGGTCGGCGAGCCAGCCCGCGCTGGTCCACGAGGAGAAGCCGACCGCGGTCTCCAGCAGCGAGCACTCGATCTTCTGCCCCTGGCCGGTGCGGGTGCGCTCGTAGAGCGCGGCCAGCACGCCCTGCGCGCCCCACATGCCGGTGCCCAGGTCGCAGATCGGCAGGCCCACCGAGGTGGGCGGGCCGTCGGGCTCGCCGGTCACGTGCATGATGCCGCCCATGCCCTGGGCGATCAGGTCGAAGCCGCCCTTCTCGCGGTAGGGGCCGTCGGAGCCGAAGCCGGAGAGCTGGGCGTAGATGAGGCGAGGGTTCAACCGGTTCAAGGTCTCCCAGCCGAGGCCGGCCCGGTCCATCACGGTGGCGCGGTAGTTCTCCACCAGCACGTCGGTGGAGGGGACGAGCTTCAGGAAGATCTCGCGGCCCTTCGGGCCCTTGTAGTCGAGGGTGAGGCTCTTCTTGTTGCGGTTGATGTAGCGGAAGTAGGGGTTGCGCTCGCTGCCGTCGCCCATCTGGCGGGACGAGTCGCCCGCGCCGGGGCGCTCGAGCTTGATCACCTCCGCCCCCATGTCGGCCAGGATCATGGAGCAGTACGGGCCGGCCATGTGCTCGGTCAGGTCCAGCACCTTCACGCCGTCGAGCGGGCCCCTCTTGGTCGTCTCAGCCATGGCGAGTGGAGTCTCCGGCGATATCGCGCGTGTGGCCGAGGACGTGGGCCACCGCGATCTGGTGGAAGACGACGGCGAGGGGGCCGACCACGCCGCCCGCGGAGCGGATGCGCCGCGCGAAGAGCGCCTCGTCGGCCGCCTCCACCGCCTGGATGGTCGCGGCCCGGTTCTTCTCGAACTCGGCCAGCAGCTCCGCCACCGTCAGGTGCTCGCGCTTGGCCACCTGGCGATCGTTGTAGGAGTCGTTGCCGCCCTTCATGGCGCGGGTCGGCGGCGGGGCCTCGGCGGGGACGGGCTCGCTGCGGGCGATGTCGATGAGGCGCGGATAGCTCCACTCGATCGACGCGACGTGGGCCAGGATCTGGCGCCCGTTCCAGCCGCCCTCGTACCGGCCCTCCTCGAACCGGGCCGCCGGCAGCGACCCGACCAGCTTCACGACCTCGTCGCGGCTCTCGCGGAGGGCCCGGAGCAGCTCCGCCTTCGACGGCACCGGGACGTCGGCCGTCGCGTGGTAGTCGGCCATGGCGGGAGAATGCGGCCAGGCCGGAGGGCTGTCAAGTCGCCCGCGGCGCGGCGGTCGCGCGCTCGGTGGCCCCGATGGCCACGCCGCCCAGCACCAGCACGATGGCGACCCCCAGCTGGAGCGTCAGCGGCTCGCCGAGCCAGAGCGTCGCGGTGACCGCGCTCACCACCGGCGTGGCGAGCAGGCCGAGCGAGGTGGTCACCGCGGGCAGGTGGCGGCTCGCGGTGGCCGCGGCCCAGTAGGCGACCGCGGTGCCCACGATGCCCAGGTAGAGGAGCAGCAGGGTGTAGGTGGGCGTCCACGCCACGTGAGGCGCCGCGCCGCCGGCCAGCGCGATCGGGGCCAGCAGCAGCGTGGCCAGCAGCGTCTCCCACGGGATCAGCGCGAAGGGCGTGGAGCGCCAGCGATGCGCCCGGATGTGCACGATCGAGCCGGCCCACAGGAGCGCGCCGGCCAGGATCGCGAGGTTGCCGTGGACCACCGCGCGGTCGTGCCAGTCGAACGTGAGCGGGTTGAAGAGAGTCAGGAGGCCGGCGAGCCCGACCACCACCCCGACCGCCCGTCGCGGGGTGAGCGGCTCGCGCAGGAAGACCGCGGCGGCGGGCGTGACCCAGAGCGGCGTGGTGTAGGCGAGGACGACCGTCCGCCCGGTCGGCACGAGCCCGAGGCCCCAGCTCGCGAGCAGGTTGAAGCCCACCATGTGCAGCAGCGTGATGCTGATCAGCACCGGCCAGTCGCCCGGCGGCGGCAGCGTGATGCGTCCCCGCCAGGCGGTGAGGGCGAAGAGGGCGACGGTGGCCAGCGCGCAGCGCAGGACCACCGCCCAGAGCGGGGAGAGCTGCTGCAGCACGACCTTGTTCACCGGCCAGGTGAGCCCCCAGGCCAGCACCACGATCAGCAGGGCCGCGATGCCCTGACCGCGCGCGCTCGGGGACACGATCAGCCGCGGCCGGGCGGCGGGGCGGCGAGGGAGCGAGGCATCGGGCGCGATACTGACGCGCGGGCGCGGCCTCCGTCAAGGCGCGCGCGCGGTCCCGATGGTAAGATCCCGGTCGAGGAGCCATGCCATGGTGACGGTGCTGACCGATTCGGGGGAGCTCGAGGTGACGGGGGCGCAGGCCTCCACGACCACGCTCTGGTGTCCCGCGCGGGACGCGGAGGCCGCGACCGGCTGGGTGGCGAAGCCGGAAGGCCTCTGCCGCGGGTCCGTGTGCGTGCCGCTGCCCGCGGGGCGCGAGCGCGAGCTCGTCGACGGCGACCGGATCGACCTGGCCGCGTTCTGGCGCCACCTCGGCCGGCCCGCGGTGTCGAGCGAGGCGGGCGACGTGTGGGTGCTGGGCCAGGCCGCGCGCGACCGATCGACCGCGCTCGCCTCGCTGGAGGCGCCCGACTTCGCGCTGCCGGACCCGTCCGGCCGCGTGCACCGGCTCTCCGACCATCGCGGCAAGAAGGTCCTGCTCGTCACCTGGGCCTCCTGGTGAGGGTGCCGCCGCGACCTGCCCGTGTGGCAGGCGCTCTACGAGGAGCTGGCCGACCGTGGCTTCGTGGTGATGGCGGTGGCGATGGACAGCCGTGAGGGCGACCCGCTGCCCTGGATCGAGGCCGCGCAGCCGACCTATCCCACGCCGATCGATCGCGAGCACCGGCTCGCCGAGCTCTACGGGATCGTCAACGTGCCGCAGGCGGTGTGGATCGACGAGGCGGGCCGCATCGTGCGGCCCGCGGAGTCGGCCGGCGCCTACGAGGGCTTCCGCAAGATGAACCGCAGCACGCGGGAGATGCCGGAGGAGGCGGCGCATCTCACCGCGAAGGCCAAGACCACGTACCTCGAGGCGATCCGCGACTGGGTCCGCCACGGCAGCAAGAGCCCCCACGCGTTCAGTGCCGAGCAGGCCCGCGCGCATCTCCCCGCGCTGACCGAGGACGCGGCGAGGGCCCAGGCGTTCTTCCGCCTCTCCCAGGCGCTGCTCCGGCGGGGCCGGCGCGACGAGGCGGAGCGGATGAGCCGCGAGGCGAGCCGGCTCTGGCCGGACTCCTGGTGCATCTGGCGCCAGAGCGCGGGCGTGAACGAGATGGGCTTCGCCGCCCTCCCGGACTTCTGGCAGCGGGTGGACGCGCTCGGCGAGGACCGGTACTACGCCAGGGTGGACATGCCGGGCATGCCGTAGCCCGGGCCCGTCGCCCCCGCGTCGTCGCTCGCATGACCACCGTGCCGCGGTTCGGCCTCAACCGCTTCGACTCGCGCTCCGTCGACCACTTCGCGGCCGACGTCGCGCGCGCCGAGCAGCTCGGCTGGGACGCCGCGCTCCAGCCCGACTCGCAGCTCCGCCGGCGCGACACCTACGTGCTGCTGGCCGCCGCCGCGCGCGTCACCCAGCGCATCACCCTCGGTCCGCTGCTCGCCAATCCGGTCAACCGCCACCCGAGCGTCACCGCCTCCTCGATCGCCACCGTGGACGAGCTGGCCCCCGGCCGCGTGCTGCTGGGCTGGGGCGTGGGCGACACCGCGGTGCGCCTCGCCGGGCTCAAGCCGGCGAAGGTCGCGGAGCTCGAGTCGAGCACCCGGCTCATGCGCGCCTTGCTCGACGGCCGCGAGGTAGAGGTCGGCGCGGCGCGCCCGGCCCGGCTGCCGCATCACCGGCCGGTGCCGATCTGGATCGCGGCGGGCGGTCCGCGGACTCTACGAATGGCGGGTGGAGTCGCCGACGGCGTGTTCATCCGCGTCGGCACGCACCCGGCCAACATCGCCACCGCGGTGGAGGCGATCCGCGCCGGCGCGGTCGCGGCGGGTCGCGACCCGGCCGCGGTGCGGCTGGGCGCGGTCTTCCACACCGTGCTCGTCGACGAGCCGGAGCGCGCGCTCGCCATGGCGCGCTCGATGGCGGCCGGCTACTTCGAGTACTCGCCGGCCCTCTTCGATCCGCCCGGCCTAACGTGGAGCGGACCGGATCCGGAGACGCTCAAGCACACCCGGGGAGTCTGGCCCGACTTCCACCACGCGGTCGATCTCGAGGCGAGCGGTCGGGCGGTGGACTTCCTGCCCGAGAAGGCGGCGGACGCCTTCTGCCTGCGCGGCGGCCCCCCGGAGGTGGCGCGCCAGCTCGTGGAGGCGCTCCGCGGCTCGCCCGCCGCGTTCGACCACGTGGTGCTGCACCCGATCCCGGATCCGCGCTGGCCCGACGATCCCGAGCGCGGGTACACGGCCCGGGTCGCGCGCGAAGTCCTGCCGGTGGTGCGGCGCGCGCTCGCCGGCTAGCCCGATCGGATCAGCCGAGCTGCTTGTGCACGAACTCGATGATGCGCGCGATCGTGCGGCCCACCGCGGGTGAGGCCGGCTTGCGGCTGATGTAGCCCTCGGTCTCGCCCTCCATCAGCTCCAGGTCGACCTGCCCCCCGACCTTCCGGTAGTGCTGCACGAAGCGCTCGAGGTGCGGCCGGGGGTGCGCCTTGTCGTCGGTGCCCTGGAGGTAGAGCACCGGCGGGGTCTCCACCGTCTCCCCGCGCTCGAGCGCCATGGTGGGATTGCCCTCCGCCATCGCGGCCTCGGTGCCCCAGTAGAGATCGTGGGAGGGCAGCACGCGATCCACGACCTCGGGGTAGGAGCCGCCACCCGCCTTCAGCTCCCTGGCATAGCGGTAACGGCCGAGCGGGTCGATCACCGGCCAGCAGAGCACCGCGCAGCGCACCGAGCCGTCCACCGCGGGCGAGCCCGCGGGCAGCGGCAGCGACGCGTACTTGGGATCGCGCGGCTTCATGGCCAGGAGCATCGCCTGGTGGGCCCCGCTGGAGGCGCCCATCAGGCCGACGCGGTCGGCGCGGCCGTGGAATTCGGCCGCCCGGCTCTTGAGCCAGCGCACCGCGTAGCTGATGTCCTGCAGCGAGCCCGGGTAGGAGGCGTCGGGGGGCTGGCGGAAGTCGAGCGCGGCCACCACCACGCCGCTCCGGGCCAGCGGCTCGTTCATGATGGTGTCGCCGAGCCGGTCACCCTTGCACCAGGCGCCGCCGTGCAGCTCCACGATCATGGGGAAGGGGCCGTCACCGCGGGGGACGAACAGGCGCGCCAGCAGGGGCTTGTCGCCGTGACGGAGGTACTCGAGGTCCCGGACGTCGATGTCGTGGGTCGCTCCGTTCGGCATGTTGGCCTCCTGGCTGGGGTATGGGAGCCGCGGGTGCGCGTCGGCGCGTATGATACGCCCGGCCGGGTCGATCTTGCCAGCCGATGCCGCGCCCCGGCATACTGTCGGGCCAGCGCCCCATGACGCAACCGGTTCCGGGCTTCGGAGAGAAGCTGCGCGCCGTCTTCGGGCTGAGCCCCACCATCCTCTGCCTCACCGGGCTGGCCGACGGGCGGATCCGCGACGCCAACGACGCTTTCCTGAGCACGAGCGGCTACACCCGCGAGGAGATCCTCGGCCGCACCCCGATCGAGCTGGGCCTCTGGGTGGACCCCGTCCAGCGCGACGAGGGGATCCGCAACCTCAAGGCCGGCCGGCCGGTGCGCGGGCAGGAGTGCCGCTTCCGGGTCAAGGGCGGTCAAGAGATCATGACGGTGCTCTCGGCCGACATCGTGCAGTTCGACGGCGAGGCCTGCATCCTGAGCGCGCTCACCGATATCACCGACCGCACGCAGGCGGAGGTCGCGCTCCGCGAGAGCGAGCGGCGCTTCATGGTGGCCTTTCACGCCAACCCGCTGCCCATGTCCATCACGAGCCTCGCCGACCACCGGCACCTCGAGGTGAACGAGGCCGCGCTCCGGCACAGCGGCTACTCCCGCGAGGAGATGCTGGGGCGCCGCAAGACCGACCTGGGCTTCTGGGTCACGCCGGAGCAGCGGGAGCGCATGCTCGCGCTGCTCCAGAGCGAGGGGCGCGTGCGCGACTTCGAGGTGGGCTTCCGCACCCGCGCCGGCGAGGAGCGGCGGCTCCTGGTCAACTCGGAGGTCATCACCTTCGGGGGCGAGCCCGCGGTGCTCTCGGTCTCGCTCGACATCACCGAGCGCATCGAGCACGAGATCCGCGTGCGCGAGGGACAGGAGGCGGCGGAGGCCCAGGCCCGCGCGCTCCGGGCCGAGGCCCGGGCCAAGGACGAGTTCCTGGCCATGCTGGGCCACGAGCTGCGCAACCCGCTCGGCACCCTGTCCAACGCGGTGGCGGTGCTGGAGCGGCTGGCCCGCGACGAGACGATGCGCCACGTGGTGGCGATCATCGGGCGGCAGACCGCGCACCTGGCGCACCTGGTCGACGACCTGCTCGACGTGGCCCGCGCCGCCTCGGGCAAGATCGAGCTCGCGCTCCGCCCGGTGGAGCTCCGCGCCCTCGCCGGGCGCTGCGTGGACGCCCTCGCGCAGGCGGGCCGCACCGCGCGTCACGAGGTGCGCTGCGAGGGCGACCCGGTGCACGTGCACGCCGATCCGGCGCGGCTCGAGCAGGTGGTCAACAACCTGCTCGACAACGCGCTCAAGTACACGCCGCCGGGCGGGCGGATCACCGTCTCGATCGAGCGGGTCGACGAGGTCGCGCTGCTGCGGGTGCGGGACACCGGCCAGGGCATCCGCACCGACCTGCTCGCCCGGGTGTTCGATCTCTTCGTCCAGGAGCCGCAGAGCCTGGACCGCTCGCGCGGCGGGCTCGGGCTGGGCCTGGCACTGGTGAAGCGCCTGGTGGAGCTGCACGACGGCAGCGTGGCCGCGTGGAGCGCCGGGCCCGGGCAGGGCAGCGAGTTCACGGTGCGACTGCCCGCGGCGGCGGTCGCGGAGGTGCCCGCCGAGGCAGGCGGAGCGACGGCGCGGCAGACGCCGCCGCGGCGGGTGCTCGTGGTGGAAGACAGCGCGGACGCCCGGCAGAGCCTGCGCCTGCTGCTGGAGCTGGCCGGCCACCAGGTGGAGACCTCGGAGGACGGGCCCGCGGGCCTGGCCAAGGTCGACGCGTTCCGCCCCGAGGTGGCGCTGATCGACCTGGGCCTGCCCGGCATGGACGGCTACGAGGTGGCGCGCGAGCTGCGGAGCCGGCCGGAGACGAAGGCCATCCGGCTGGTCGCGGTCACCGGGTACGGGCAGGCCGACGACCGGCGCCGCGCGCTCGCGGCCGGCTTCGACCAGCACGTGACGAAGCCGGTCGACGCCTCGATGCTCGACGACCTGCTGGGCCGCCCTACGCTCGAGCCGGAGCGCTGACCGGGGCCTCCACGCCCTCGGCGGGCGCCGCGGCCGGCGCGAACGTGGGCGGCTCGAGCGCGTGCACGCGCTGCAGCTGCTCGCGCGTCTCCACCAGGGACAGGCCGACGAAGTTCGCGCCCGCGGCCTCGAGCTGGCGGCGCACCGGGGCCACGCTCTCCCGCAGCCCCCAGCGGCCCACGATGATCCGGAGGTCCGGGAAGTGCGATCGGATGCGCTTGCAGAGGTAGCGGGTGTGCGCGCTGCGCGGGCTGGCCGGCAGGCCCCCCAGGCACACCACCGCGGGGCGCGTCTCCTCGATGAGGGCGATGACCTCCGAGGCGAGCACGTGCGGGGAGGTCACCTCGACCTCCCAGCGGCCCGGGCTCAGCAGGTGCACCAGCATCGCGAGCCCGAGCGCGTCGCCCTCGTCCTGCACCGGGACCGCGAGGGCCGGCACCGCGCGAAACGGCGGCGCCGCCGCGCCGTCCTCGCCCGCGGCCGGGTCGGCGTGCCGCTGCGCCGCGAGCTCGTCCACGATCTCGCGGGTGGCCTTCCAGATGCCCTGCAGGCTCGCGTCGGAGAGCGTCTCCTCGCGGTGATCGCGCCGCGCGTGGCGCAGGGCCGGCACGATCACGTCGTCGTACGTTACCTCGATCCCGTGCTCGCGGGCGTGGGTGGCCGCGATGCGGCTCGCTTCCTGGGGGTCCTCCGCGAGCAGCCGCTGGTAGTAGGCGGCCGCGGGCGCGATCGCGGGCTCGTCGGACATGAGGATGCCCACGAACTCGAGGCCGGGCACGTGCTTGGCGAGCACCACCAGACACACCGTCAGCGGGGTGGCGAGCAGGAGGCCGATCGGGCCCCAGAGCCACGCCCAGAACGTGACCGAGCAGAGCAGGGCCACCTGAGAGACGCCCGCGCTCTGGCCGTAGACGAGGGGCTCGAGCGCGAGGCTGCAGGCGAGCTCGAGCGCCACCACGAGGCCGGCCACCAGGAGCGGCGTCAGCCATGTCGGGAACGCGGCCAGCGCGAAGGTGATCAGGACCAGCGCGGCGAGCCCCACGCCGACGTAGGGGATGAACCGCAGCACGCCGGCGAGGAAGCCCCACAGGAGCGGGTAGGGCACGCCGAGCAGGAGCAGACCCAGCGCGATGCCGGTCCCGAAGCTCGTGTTGATGATCGACTGCATGAGCAGGTAGCGGCTGATGCGCTGGCTCGCCTCGTCCAGCGCGCGGGTGGTGGTGATGAGCCGCCCGTAACCGCCCAGGCGGATCACGCGATTGCGCAGGTCCTCGCGCTCGATCAGCATGAAGATGACGAGCACGATCACGGTGCCGGCGCCGCCGAGGCTCTCGACGACCGACGGCAGCTGCCAGAGCCCGGTCGGCTCGGAGGTCACCACCACCGGGGTCGGCGCCTTCTTCGCCCGCCCGGCGGCGCTGTCCTTCTGCCACTCGTTGGCGACGTCGGTGACCGCGGTCTGCGCCTTCTCCAGCGCGCCGCCCTGCCCGAGCCGGCGCACCTCGTTGATCTTGCGGATCAGGTTGTCGCGGTAGACCGGGATCTGCGTCGACAGGCTGGCGAACTCGATCATGAGCACCCAGCACGCGGCCCCCAGCGTGACGAACAGCATCGTCACCACCACCGCGACCGACAGACCCCGCCCGAGCCCGACCTTGGTCAAGCGGATCACGATCGGGTGCACCATGAACGCGAGCAGCATCGCGAGCGCGATCGGCACCACCACCGCCCGCGCCAGATACAGCGCGGCCACCGCCACCACCAGCACGGCCACCACTCCCAACCGTTTCATCCCGCAAGAACAGAGCAATCGATATGCCACCCGTCTCCCCGGGATGTTGCCGCGCCCGCTGGAGCCGTTGCCGGACTCCAAGGAGCGAAGCGACGAAGGAGCAGGCAACGATCAGCCCGCAACGCCGAGGCGAGAACCAAGCGCGAGGGAGGGCGGCGGAGGGGCGGCGGGGGCGGGGTGGGCGGCCGGGTGACCCGTTCCCCGCCGCGGGATCGCCTGCACGATCAACTAAAAGATTGGGAACTCCTCACGCCAGTTCGATGGGCAACGGGTCGCGGTCAGAGGCCGCCCACCCCGCCCCCGCCGCCCCTCCGCCGCCCTCCCGGAAGCCCACCCCCCAGCGCCGGGTAGTTTCTTCGCGGTAAATCCGACGCCCGCTCAGGCGTGCCGATGGTGTCCGTGCAGGTAGTGGGCGCGGAGCAGATCCAGCCCGAAGTCCCGCCGCGGATCGTGCCACACCGAGTGGATGTGGTTCGCGTCGTTCTGCGTGTTGTCGTACTCGATCAGCAGCGTCGGCCCGTGGAGGCGGTAGTAGTGCGCCTTGCCCGGCTCGAGCGGCCCCGCCCACGCGAAGCGGATCTGCTCGACGCCGGCCTGCCGCATGCGCGAGAGCTCCTGGTCGGCCAGCTCCGCCCGCATGTTGCGCGCGAACTCCTCGACGAGCCGCAGCGCCTGGGCGCGCTGGTCCCCGCTCATGTCCGCGAGGGCCAGGCCCGCCGGCGCGGCCAGGCTGTCGCCGCGCCCGGGGCCGCTGACGATGTCGCCGAGCGCCTGGGCGGCGATGATCCCGCGCGCGCGCTGCGCCTCGCCCAGGCTGCGCGCGAGCGCGCGGCCCAGGTCCTGCTCGGCGGCCAGCACCCGCTGGCCCTTCTGCGGCCCCGACGGGACCTCGGCGGGGTTGGCGCCGAAGAAGGCGGGGGTCATCGCGACCGGGCGGCCCGGCACCAGCGTGAAGTTGAGCGACAGGTGATGGCCCTCGGCGCGCCAGCCCCACGGCGCCGACGGGCCCGGCGTGCCGAAGACGGTGAAGGCGTAGTTGTCCTGATCGCGCGAGAGGCCGAAGGTCTCGAGGCGGCGCAGGACGTCCTCGAGGCGCATCACGCCCACCGCCTTGCCGTAGCCCACCGCGCTCAGGCTCGCCTGCATGAGCTCGTGGGCCGCGGCCCGGCCCGCGGCCGGCATGTCCTTCAACGGGACGCCCTGGCGTCGGCGCGGGATGTAGTGCCAGTCGAGGCGCTCGGCGTCCGCGATCGCGAACACCGCGCGCTTGCGCGTGTCGGCGGGCAGCGCGGCCAGGAGCGCGAGGGCCGCGGCGGCCATGGCCGCGCGCGGCGCGTCGCCGATGTCGGCCAAGGCCGGTGCGGGCGCCGGCGCCGGCGGGCTCTGGCCGTGCGCGGCCCGGGGCAGGGCCCCGGCCGCCGCGCCCGCCGCCAGCCCGTGCAGCAGCCGGCGACGCGTGAGCCCGTCCACTACGAGTACTTGACGGTGCAGCCGTACGCGCGGGTGATCGGCGTCTTCACCGGCTGCCCCGCGCCGACCGACTCCAGCGCGGCGCGCACGTAGTTGTTGGCCCCCTGCACGTCCGCCCGCCGCGTCGTCGGCCGGTCGTCGATGGCGCCCGCGTAGACGAGCGTGCCCGCCTTGTCGACCACGTACATGTGCGGGGTGTTGGTCGCCCCGTACATCTTGCCCACCACACCCGGCTCGTCCAGCAGCACCGCAGTGGGAACAGCCTTTCTGGAAGTCGTCAGCTCGTCGGCCTGGGCCGCGGTCGCGTAGCCCTGCGAGCCCTTGGTCGAGGAGATCAGGGTGAGCCAGATCACGCCCTGCCCGGTGGCCTCGCGCTGGAGCGCCTGCATGTTTCCGGTCTCGTAGTGCTTCCGCACGTACGGGCACTCGTGGTTGGTCCACTCCAGCACCACGATCTTGCCCTGGTAGGAGGCGAGGCTCACCGGTGTCCCGGACGTCGCGGGGGCGGTGAAGGCGGGCGCGGCCTCGCCGACCTTGGCCTGGACCGCGGCCCATGCGGCGCGCGGGCGGAGGGCGGGGAGCGCGCCGCCGATCAGCAGGGCGGCGCCGGTGCGGGTGAGGAAGCGGCGGCGGCTCGGGAACTCGGACATGGGCGGATCTCCCTTCGCGGTGGTCGCGTCGGCGCTCAGAGCGGCTCGACGGCCTCGATGATGGTGCGCTCGCTCAGGATCTGCGGCAGCACGCGCGGCGGATCGGCCGCACGGCCGTACACCACGTACAGCGGCACCCCGCTGCGTCCGAACGACTCGAGCAGGGCGGCGATCTCGGGGCTCTTGCTCGTCCAGTCGGCCTTCAGGTAGACCACGCCGCGCCGGGCGAATGCCTCCGCCACGGCGGGGGAGTGGAGCGCCACCTTCTCGTTCACGAGGCAGGTGATGCACCACGCGGCGGTGAAGTTCACGAATACCGGCGTGCCCTGCGCGCGGAGCGCGGCCAGCCGCGCGGGGGTGAAGGGCTCGGCTCTGGCCAGCGTGGGCGCGCCGGCCGGGGCCGCCGCGGCGGGCGGCGCCGGGCTCGGCGACACGAGCGGGCCCAGGGCCAGCGCGCCCGCCACGCAGCCGAGCGCCACCGCGCTGGCCGCGCGGCGCCGCCCGGTCGAGCGCGTGGCCCGCGTCGCCCCGTGGAGCCACGCCGCGAAGGCGATCAGGAGCAGGCCGCCCAGCACCAGCGCCACCGCGTCCGCTCCGGCCTGCCGGCTCACCACCCACACGAGCCAGGCCACCGAGGCGTAGAGCGGGAAGGCGAGGGCCTGCCTGAGCCGCTCCATCCACGGACCCGGTCGCGGGAGCAGCCGCCGCCACGCCGGGACCAGGCTGAGCGTCAGGAACGGCAAGGCGAGCCCGAGCCCCAGGGCCTCGAACACGAGCAGGGCCGGGAGCGCCGGCTGGGTGAGCGCGTAGCCGACCGCCACCCCCATGAAGGGCGCGGTGCAGGGAGTCGCGGCCACCGCGGCCAGGGCGCCGGTGAAGAACGAGCCGGCGTAGCCGGGCCGGGTGGTCAGCTGGTGGCCGAGGCCGGCCCAGCCCTCCCCGATGGTGAGCACGCCCGAGAGGGCGAGGCCGAGGGCGAACAGCAGGTAGGCCAGCGCGCCGACCACGAGGGGCGACTGGAGCTGGAATCCCCAGCCGATCTCGGCGCCGGCGGCGCGCAGGACGATCAGGAGGCCGGCCAGCGCCGCGAACGAGACCAGCACGCCGCCGCTGTAGGCAAGCCCGTGCCGACGCATCGCGCCGGTGGTGGTCTGGGCGTGGGCGACGAGGGCGATTGCCTTGATGGAGAGAACGGGTAGCACGCAGGGCATGAGATTCAGGACGAGGCCGCCGACCAGCGCGAGCCCGACCGCGGCCGCGAGCGTGAGCGCGCCCGCGGTGGCCGGGCGGTCCACCGCCGCGCGGATCGCGAAGGCCTGGACGCTCTCGCCCCGCTCGAGGCGCTCGCGGACCACCAGCACCCCGTCGAGATCGGTCGCGGTCGCCTCCGGCAGCGGCCCGCGCGGGATCCGCAGGGTCAGGCCCCGCTCGTCCACGGTGAGGGCCTGATCCGCCGCGTGGTCGATCACGCCCCAGCGGCCGGGCACCAGCCACGCCTCGGCGATCCGCTCCGGCCGGAGCCCGGGCGCGGCCACCGCCACCGTCACGGTCTCGGCTGTCGCCTGCATCGTGGCCGGCCACGGGCTCGGCGCCGGCACCGCCCGCCGGGCCCCTTCGATGGCCGCGGCGGTGGGAGCGAGCGCGGGTCGGCCGGTCGCCACCGGCAGGGTCAGCGCGACGTCGGCCTCCTCCGGGATGCAGGTCTTTTCGCAGACGAGCCAGGACACGTGCGCGCGGAGGGTGACCGGCCTGCCGGGCCGCACGTCGGCGGGCGGGACGAGGCGCGTGAGCAGGACCACCTCGCCGGTGTAGCCGTAGCTCATCGCCGGGCCCACGCGCAGCCGCTGCGGCCGGGGCCAGACGATCGGCTCGGCGGTGAAGCCCGGCGGCAGGGACCAGTCGATGGTGGGTGCCTCGCCGGAGTCGCCCGGGTTGATCCAGTAGGTGTGCCAGCCGCGCGCGATCTGCTGGCGGAGCCCGACCCAGAACGGCGTGCCCGGCTCGATGGAGGCGCCCTCGCCGATCAAGGTGACGGCGACTCTTCGGGGCGCCGGAGCGGCGGCGTGGGCGCGGGCCGGGGCTGCGACGGCGGGTCCGGCCAGGATCCCGATCGCGAGCGCGGCGAGGAGCAGCCGGTTCGCCATCGCGGGGACGAGGAGGGCTAGGGCTTCACCTTCTCGAAGAGCGCACGGTACTGGCCGTACCCTTCCTCTTCGAGCTTGGCGACGGGGATGAAGCGGAGCGATGCCGAGTTGATGCAGTAGCGCAGGCCGGTCGGACGCGGGCCGTCGGGGAACAGATGGCCGAGGTGCGAGTCACCCTCGGCGGAGCGGACCTCCACGCGGCGCATGCCGTAGGAGCTGTCCTCGTGCTCGGTGACGTTCTTCGACTCGATCGGCCGCACGAAGCTCGGCCAGCCGGTGCCGGAGTCGAACTTGTCGGTCGAGGAGAAGAGCGGCTCGCCGGTGACCACGTCCACGTAGATGCCGGGCTCGTGGTGGTCCCAGAATTCGTTCCGGAACGGGGGCTCGGTGGCACTGCACTGCGTGACGTTGTACTGCTCCGAGGTCAGGCGCTTCTTGAGGTCCTCGTCGGCGGCGCGCTTGTCGGTGGCCATGGCACCTAGGAGTATACCCTCGCGCCGCGAGCGGAAGCGGAGGATTAGGGCCCGGAGGCTCAGGTCGCTTCGGGGACGGCTTTCGTGCCGACCAGGCTGGCGAGCCGGAGCAGGACGAGCGCCCGGATCACGACCCACGAGGGGTCGAACTCGAGGCGGCCCACGCTGAACTTGGGGCTCGAGGGGTACGCGTGGTGGTTGTTGTGGAGGCTCTCCCCCCCGGTCAGCCACGCGAGCACGCGCAAGTTGGTGGCCGAGTTGTTGAGGAAGTTCTTCCGCCCCCACCAGTGACCGAGGCCGTTGATGGACGGGGCCACGACGAACACGTAGAGGATGAAGTGGGTGAGGGTCACCAGGAGCCCCCAGCCCGGCCCCAGGACCAGCATCGCGGCGGCGATGCCGACCGCGCCCCCGAGCACGCCCTTGTTGAACAGGACGCGGTCCCAGCGGTCGTCGCGGATGTCCTTGGCCCAGCGCGTGATGGTCTCGGGATTTCGCGCCTCCCGGACGTAGTAGTAGACGTTCCACAGCTGGATCTTCCAGAACCCGTGCACCAGCGGGCTGTGGGGGTCCTTCTCGGTATCCGTGAAGGCGTGGTGCTTGCGGTGGACCGCGACCCACTCGCGCCGGTTCTGCCCGGTGGTGAACCAGAGGACGAACCGGAAGCCCCAGTCCGCGAGCGGGTGGAGCCGCAGCGCGCGGTGGGCGAGCCCGCGATGCAGGTACACCGAGGTCGCGATGACCGCCGCCTGGGTCACGGCGAGCGTGGCGAGGACGTAGATGAAGGGGGCCAGCACGGGGAACCTAGGCTCCCCGGGGGCGCCGGGCGACCATCCGATAGCCGACCAGCAGCACGATCGCGCCCAGGACGGCCATCAGGAAGCCCACCGGGTCGTTCGGGCCGTACCATCCGACCGCCCGCCCGAGGAACCCGCCCAGCACCGCGCCGACGATCCCCAGCACGGTCGTGATGACGAAGCCACCCGGGTCACGCCCGGGCATGAGGAATTTCGCGACGATGCCGACGATCAGGCCGAAGATGATCCATCCGATGATTCCCATGAGTTGGCTCCTTGCTCAGTCGACGATCGGGCAGCCGAGGTCGGTCATGTACACGTCGGTCATGTAAGAGATAGCCTCCACAATCACTGCAACCGGCGTGCCGGTGGGTTGATGATTCGCATTCGCAGTGAAAACCGCGAGCCGCGAGGACGACGAGGCGAGGAGGAGCACGAATTGCCCGAGTCGCCGTTACCACATGGCCGACGTTGGCACCCGGCGGGCGCGCCTCCTGTAGCCGGTTCCCGATTCCATCGAGCGTCGCGGCTACCTCTCGCGGCCCGGCGCCTCTCGCTCCGCATCCCAGAGGTAGAAGCACTCCACGTGAAACTGCAGGCCCTGGTTCGTCGCGGCGCTGATGCACTCCATGAGGAGCTGATCGGCGCGGATCGCTTCCTCGCAGACGTCGCAGTCTTCGCCGTCCGGGGGGCCGCCCCAGAACCGCGGGATGTGATCGTGTGGTAGCTCGCCGGAGTCCAGCTTGTGGCGGACCATTGTCCGGATGCCTTCGGAGTCCATGTCAGAGCCTCGGGTGTGGGTGCTACGAGGAAAAGCCAGATTCACCCGAGTCTTGACGCCCGGAGCGTCAACCCGTTAGGCGGAGGTGCAGGCGCTCCAAGGGTACACCCTCGCGAGGATGGCTTCGTGTGCCACGGGAAGGGCGAGCGCCATACCGGCCGGCCATGCGGTATGCTCCCGAGCCATGAGCGACGAGATCAACATCCAGTTCACCCGCTTCTCCGCCTTCTACTCCCCGCTGATCGCCACGATCGCGGGCGGCTTCCTGGCCCAGGAGGGTCTGACCCCGCGGCACTCGATCGCGCCGCCCGGCCGGTCCGCCATCGAGGGTGTGGCCGCGGGCACCGTGCACGTCTGCCAGTCCGCGCCGTCGCAGGGATTCGGCTCGCTCGAGAAGGGCCAGGCCCCGCCCGCGGTGCACTTCGCCCAGATCAACGAGATGGACGGCTTCTTTCTCACCGGCCGCGTGCCCGAGCCCGGCTTCACGTGGGATCGCCTGAAGGGCAAGCGGGTGATGGTCGATCACGGGGGCCAGCCGCTCGCGATGTTCAAGTACGCCTGCCACAAGCGCGGGCTCGACTACGCGACGATCCACGCCATCGACGTGCCGAGCGGGCAGATGGACGGCGCCTTCCGCAAGGGCGAGGGCGACTACATCCACCAGCAGGGGCCCGCGCCCCAGCAGCTCGAGCACGACAAGGTCGGCTACGTGGTGGCCTCGGTGGGCCAGGCCATCGGCCCCTGCGCGTTCTCGAGCCTCGCCGCCACCCGGGCCTGGCTCGGCACCGACATGGCGAGGCGGTTCATGCGCGCCTACCGGAAGGCCCGCGCGTGGCTCCTGGTCACGCCCGCCCCGGACGTCGCGAAGGCGGAGGCCTCGTTCTTCCCGGACATCCACCCCGCGGTGCTGACCTCGACGATCGGGTACTACCAGAAGCTCGGCTGCTGGACGCCGCACGTGGAGATCACGCGGCAGGCCTTCGAGGTCGCGCTGGACGTCTTCCAGCACTCCGGCCTGATCACCAAGCGCCACCGCTACGAGGACGTGGTGGCGCCGCCGCCCCAGGGCTAGACGGCTCGGCTGCCGCTCGGAAGCTGGTCGAACGGCAGCTCGCGGTCCACGCGCACGTCCTGGGGCAGGCCGAGCACGCGCTCCGCGATGATGTTGCGCAGGATCTCGTCGGTGCCGGCCGCGATGCGGCCGCCCGGCGAGGAGAGCAGCGACTCCTGGAACGCGGCGCGCAGCGGCGCCAGGTCCTTGTCCATCATGACGCCGCCCATGTCGAGCAGGTCCATCGCGAACGAGGCGATCTCCTGCGCCTTGGGCGCGTTCACCAGCTTGCCGATCGAGTTCTCCGGCCCCGGCGTCTCCCCGCGGGAGAGCGCGGTCATGGTGCGGAATCGGGTGAGGCGCACCCCCTGGGTCTTCACGTAGAGGTCGGCGAGCCGCTCGCGGACCGCCGCGTTGGCGATCGCGGGCCCGTCCTCGAGCCGGGTGGCGCGCGCGAGGCCGAAGATCTCCTCGAAGTCGGGGCCGCGCAGGTCGCCCGAGGTCAGGCGCTCGTTCATGAGGGTGGTGATGGCCACGCCCCAGCCCGCGCCCACCTGACCCAGGCGCTGGCGGTCGGGGATGCGCACGTCGGTGAAGTAGACCTCGTTGAAGTGCGAGGCGCCCGAGATCTGCTTGATCCGCCGCGTCTCGATGCCGGGCGACTTCATGTCGAGGAAGAAGAACGTGAGGCCCTTGTGCTTGGGCGCCTTGGGGTCGCTGCGGGCCACCAGGATCGCCCAGTCCGCCCAGTGGGCGCCGGAGGTCCAGATCTTCTGCCCGTTGATCACCCAGTCGTCGCCGTCGCGCTGGGCGCGGGTGCGCAGGCCGGCCAGGTCCGAGCCGGCGCCCGGCTCCGAGAAGAGCTGGCACCACACCTCGTCGCCGCGGAGCGCGGCGGGCGCGTAGCGCCGCTTCTGGTCCTCGGTGGCGTATGCGAAGAGCGTCGGCATGCACATGCCGAGGCCGATCTCGAAGTAGCCGCGCGGTACCAGGAACCTCGACTCCTCCTGGTTGTACACGACCTGGTAGATCGGGGGCAGGGCGCGGCCGCCCCACTCGGAAGGCCAGTGCAGCGCCGCGAAACCGGCCTCCGCCTTCTTCGACTGGAACGCCTTCGCGCGCTCGAGCCCCTCGTAGCCGTCGCGGCCCGGGTAGCGGCTCTGCCACGTCTCGAACGCTCCACGCTTGGGCTCGGCCTGCGCGGTGAGCCACCCGCGGACCTCGGCCCGGAACGCCGCTTCGTCCCGCGTGTCGTCGAAGTCCACCGTGGTTCTCCTAGGCCGCGCCCGCCTCGAGGCGGGACACCAGCAGGTCCTTCCAGCGGCGCGCGCTGCCCAGCACGAGGCCGGTCAGCTTGGCCCGCCGGTAGTGGAGGTGGCAGTCGAACTCCCAGGTGAAGCCCATGCCGCCGTGCACCTGGATGTTCTCCTTGGCCGCCTGGTAATAGGCCTCGCTGGCCGCGACCCGCGCCGCCGCGGCGGCCACCGGCAGCTCGGCCGCGTCGGTGTTGAGCGCCCACGCGCCGTAGTAGGTATTGGACCGCGCGAGCTCCACCCCCACGTACATGTCGGCCAGCTTGTGCTTGATGGCCTGGAAGGAGGCGATCTGCCGCCCGAAGGCGAAGCGCCCGAGCGCGTACTCGCGCGCCATCTCGAGCGCGGCCTGCGCGCCGCCGATCTGCTCGAAGGCCACCAGCACCGCGGCGCGGTCGAGCAGCCGCTCCACCAGGGCCCAGCCCTGGCCGGGCGCGCCGAGCGCCTCGCCGGGGGCGCCGTCGAGCGCGATCCGCCCGTGCGAGCGCGTCGGGTCCACGGTGGCGACCGCGGCGCGGCCGACGCCGGGGCCGGTGAGCTCGACCAGGTAGCAGCCCACCGCGCCCCCCGCGTCTCGGGCCACCACGATCGCGAAGTCGGCCACGTCGCCGTCGGTCACCGGCAGCTTGGCGCCGGTGAGCCGCCCGCCGTCGACGCGGGTGGCGATGTTCGCGGCGGTGGCCACGTGCGGGCCCTCGGCCAGCGCGAGGCAGCCGATCGCCTCGCCCTGGGCGATGCGGGGCAGCCAGCGCTTCTTCTGCGCGTCGGTGCCGGCGAGCAGCAGCGCCTCCGCGGCCAGGTAGATGGTGGAGGCGAACGGGGTCGGCGCCAGGCTCCGTCCCAGCTCCTCCGCGATCACGCAGAGCTCCAGGTGGCCGAAGCCGGCGCCGCCGTGGGTCTCGGGGATCGCGGTGCCCATCCAGCCCATCTCGCCCATGCCGCGCCAGAGCTCCGCGTCGAAGGGCGCCGCGCCCTCCAGGATTCGGCGCACGCGGGCCGAGGAGGAGTGCTCGCCGAGGAACTTGCGGGCCTGCTCCCGGAGCGATTTCTGGTCGGCCGAGAAATCGAAGTTCATGGCGGGGGGATCATACGGCATCGCCCGGAGCGGCGCCAGCCGGCCCCCTTTGGACTTGCGCCTCCCGGGTCGCTCCGGGAGACTACCGGCGCAGGGGACATCGACGGTCACCACAGCGGGGGAGGGCCACCGTGGACGCGAAGGCATTCGAGGCCGGGCTGACCGCGGACGGGTACCAGCGGATCGAGACCAAGGAGCTGCCGCGGGGCCACCGGGCCGACAGCCACGCGCACGACTTCAGCGTCCGCGCGCTGGTGCTGGCCGGAGAGATCACGCTCACGTGGAACGGCACCTCGCGGTCGTTTCGGGCCGGCGAGGAGTTCACGATGGACGCCGGCTGCGCGCACACGGAGGCGGTGGGGCCCGACGGGGTCCGATACCTCGTCGGCCGGCTCATTCACTGAGGAGGCGAACGATGCGGGCGACGGCGGCGGTGCTCTACGAGGTCAAGAAGCCGGTGGTGGTGGAGGACGTGGAGGTGCTGGAGCCGGGGCCCCACGAGGTCTTCGTGCGCTGGGCGGCCAACGGGGTCTGCCACAGTGACCTGCACGTGGTCACCGGCGACTACCCGCACCCGATGCCGGTGATCCTCGGCCACGAGGCGGCCGGGGTGGTGGAGAAGATCGGCCCCGGGGTGGAGACGGTGGCGGTGGGCGATCACGTCTGCTCGAGCTACATCCCGTCGTGCGGCCGGTGCTCCTACTGCATCGGCGGCCTTCCCACCATGTGCGCGCTGCGCGACAGGCCGCGCTGGTTCATGCACGACGGGACGTCGCGCTTCCGCCGGAACGGGCAGCCTCTCCACCACTTCCTGCAGGTCGCGGGCTACGCGACCCACGCGGTGCTGCCCGAGCCGAGCGTGATCCCGATCCGCGCCGACGCGCCGCTCGACGTCGTGTGCCTGGTGAGCTGCGGGGTGCTCGCGGGCGCGGGTCCGGTGTTCAACCGCGCCAAGGTGCCGCCGGGCGCGAGCGTGGCGGTGTGGGGCGCGGGCGGGGTGGGGCTGAACACGATCCAGGCCGCGCGCCTGGTCGGCGCGGGCAAGGTCATCGCGGTGGACGTGATGCGCCGGAAGCTCACCTGGGCCGAGGAGCTCGGCGCGACCCACGTGGTGGACGCGAGCGCCGAGGATCCGGTGGCCGCGGTCCAGCGCCTGAGCGGCAGCGGCGGCGTCGACTTCGCCTTCGAGGTGGTGGGCACTCAGAAGACCATCGAGCAGGCGCTGCTCGCGACCCATCGGGGCGGCACCTGCGTGATCGTGGGCGTCTCGCCCGCGGGGGCCCGGTTGTCGATCGACCCGACGCTGTTCCTGCAGCAGCGCGTGCTCACCGGCACGTCCTTCGGCGGCGGCCGCCAGCGCACCGACGTGCCGATGCTGATCGACCTCTACATGGACGGCAAGTACAAGCTCGACGAGCTGATCAGCCGGCGCCTGCCGCTCGCGGAGCTGAACGAGGGCTTCGACCTGATGCTGCAGGGCGAGGTGAAGCGGAGCGTGATCGTCTACTAGCGCCGCGGTCAGCGGGGGTCGATCGGGGTCGGCATCGGGCACGCGGTCTCGACCGCGGCGGCGGCGTCGAGGCAGAGGTCCTCACGGGCGCGGCCCCCGGTGATCTGCACGCCGGTGGGCAGGCCGTCGACCACGCCGGTCGGCACCGAGATCGACGGGAGACCGAGCACCGGGACCGCGAGCTGCATGATCTGGGCCGCCATGAGCCCGCGCGTGGTCTCCGCGTCCACCAGGTCCACGTCCACGCGGAACGGCGGCTCGTTGGAGACCGGCGTCACCACCAGCGGGCGCTCGACGAGGAACAGCTCCCAGAGGCGCAGCAGCCGCTCGCGCTCGGTGAGGGCGGCGAGCACGTGGCGGGTGTCGCGCGCGGGATGGAGCGCGCGCCAGAAGCCGAGCGCGCGCTTGATCCCGTCGTCGCCGTACTGGGCCACCGCCGGCTCGAGCGCCGCGATGGCGTCGTCCATCGCGATGGCGAACCAGAGATCGGCGACCGCCCCCAGCTCCGGCGGCTCCACCTCCTCGACCGCGTAGCCCGCGGCCTCCAGCGCGCGGCCCGCGCGGCGGACCGCGTCGGCCACCACCGGAGCCACGCCGCCCCGGCCGGCCGGATCGGAGACCAGGGCCACGCGGGTCGGATGCGGCGGCTCCGGCCCCTCGAGCGGCAGGTCCACGCAGCGCGGGTCGTGCGGGTCGGTGCCCGCCATCGCGGCGAAGGCCGCGCGCGCGTCCCGTACCCGGCGGGTGAGCGGGCCCTGCACCGCCATCAGCTGGGCCGAGATCGGGCGCGGCGCGGCGGCGGCGGTGAAGTTGTAGGCCGGCACGCGACCGTAGCCGACGCGCAGGCCGACGAGGCCGCAGCAGTAGGCCGGGTAGCGCACCGAGCCCGCGATGTCGTTGCCGTGGGCGATGGCGCCGATGCCGGCCGCGGTGGCCGCCGCCGCGCCGCCGCTCGAGCCGCCGGGCGTGCGGCCCGCGTCCCACGGGTTGCGGGTGGCGCCGTGGAGCGCGTTGTCGGTGAACCAGCGCATCGAGAAGCCGGGGGTGTTGGTGCGGCCGATCACGATGCCGCCGGCCCGCCGGAGCCCGGCGACCACCGGGTTGTCGCGGGTGGCCATCAGGTCCTTGAAGGCGACGACCCCGTTGTCGGTGGGCTGCCCGGCCACGTCCACGTTCACCTTGATGGTGACCGGCACGCCGTGGAGCGGCCCCACCGCCTGGCCGCGGGCGAGGGCCTGGTCCGCCGCGGCGGCGTCGGCGAGCGCGGACTCGTGCAGCGGCCGCACCACCGCGTTGAGCGCGGGGTTGACCGCGTCGAGGCGCGCCAGCGCGGCCTCGATGGCCTCGCGGCAGGAGACCTGCCGCGCGCGGATCAGGGCCGCCAGCTCGACCGCGTCGAGACGCCAGAGCTCGGTGGCTATGGCCGCACCTCGTAGCGCACGTAGTCGTGCTCGCAGGGCGGACCCACCGCGACCTCCATGGCCCCCGCCTCCAGGTCCGAGACGATCGAGGCGAAGCTGTAGGAGACGCGCTCGCCCGGGTGGGCGCAGATCGAGTGCGGCCGGTTGGCGTGGTCCCGCAGCACGGTCTTGAGCACCGTGGCGTCGATCCGGCCGCGGTGCTCCTCCATCAGGGCCGCGATGCGGTCCTGCCGGCAGCCCGAGTTGTGCCGCTCCTCCGCGGTGGCGGTCTCGTGGCCGCCCATGCCCGGCAGCACGTGATGGTTGGCGTGCACGAGGCAGCCGTCGCCCCACGCGAGGCCGTGCTCCTGCGCGGTGGTCTCGATGTCGACCATCGCGCCGGTCCGGTCGGCCAGCAGCAGGTTGCGGGAGGAGGCCCGCCGCGGGGTCAGCGCCGCGTCCACCGCGGCCTTGAGCGTCGGCTGCTCGATGGCGAGGCGGGTGAGGAGATAGCGCGGGAAGCCGGTGCGCCAGCCCGCGGAGCGCAGGAAGTTGGCGTCGGCCGAGAGCCCTTCGCTGCTGATGCCGAGGTAGCTGATCTGCCCCGCCGGCACCAGCATCATCACCGCCGGCTTGCCGGTCACCGCGAAGGTGAGCACCGCGCTGAATGCCTCGATGCCGCCCGCGAGGTCCGCGTTCTGGCCCGCGAACGTGGTGCCGGTGCGCGTGTAGGGCCCGGACACCGCGAAGCTGGTGCACTCGAGGTCCACCGCGCCGAAGCGCGCCACGTGGGCCACCTCCTGGCGGACTTGCAGAAGTAGCGCCTCGGACCGCTCGATGTCTGCGCCCTCGGCCACGCCCTCGATCTCTTCGAGGAAGTGGGGCGCGGCGTCGCCGATCATGGGCCCGAAGGCCAGGGCCCAGCGGCGCGCGGTCTCGGGGACCAGGTTCGAGCGCTGCGCGCCCTGCGTGTAGATCAGCTCGAGGTGGGCGCGGATCATCGATCGCAGCGCCTCTCCGTGCTGGCGGCCGACTTCTCGAGGCGTGCCCTGCAGTCGATGATGTTGGAACCATCTCATGCCGCGGCCTCCGGGCACACCTCGGGGATCACCCGGTCCAGCACCGAGACGATCCGGTCGATCTCGGCGCGGGTCAGCACGAGCGGAGGCGCGAGCACGATCGTGTTGCCGAGGTGCCGGCCGCCGCCCGAGCGGCCCACGATCACCCCCAGCTCCTGGCAGCGCTCCACGATCTTCTTGA